>Ga0307507_10003677_pt1 | contig 29037 bp, 35 predicted proteins | sample 7_EM_MG_FD_207223 | JGI IMG/M metagenome (GOLD analysis project Ga0307507, IMG submission 207223) | Populus trichocarpa ectomycorrhiza microbial communities from riparian zone in the Pacific Northwest, United States - 7_EM | ecosystem: Host-associated > Plants > Roots > Unclassified | place... | reverse complement strand
AAGATTCGGAACGGGGGCGCAGGCCGACGTTAGAGATAGCAGGAGAAATACGTCAGGGCGCGCGGAAGAGGCAATGTGAAGCTGGCGCCATCATGAGAAGGAAGTGAAGAGAACCGGAGCTAATGTGTAGCTAGGGCGTCAGTACGACACGACGTCGCATCAGGAGATAGAGGCCGTTGCCAGGCAACACAGGAAGCACAGGGTGTTTGCGTGCGTTGCAACGAAATTCAGGGCGCAAAGGGCGTAGAGAACGCAGAAGCGACGTCGCTTGCGTCAGCGCGCAACGCCGACGGATCTGACGCCAGGTATTTTTTTGCTGATCGTCCTGGTTCCGGAACGATAGGTACCACACGTCCTTGCGCTTGCGGTTCAGGTTGACCCAGAATAACACCTGGACCAAATTGTCCTGGCGCCGGAACGACAGGAACCACTTGTCCTTGCACTTGCAGTTGAGGTTGACCTGGAATGACACCTGGACCGACTTGTCCTGGCCCCGGAACGATAAAAACGACTTGTCCGTGCGCTTCCGGTTGAGGTTGACCTGGAAAGCCAGCAGGAATGACCTGTGCCTGTGCCGGAACTTCACCTGGAATGACTTGCCCTTGCGCTTGCGGTTGGTTAATCGCCAGAAGAGCGTTTTGGGGAATGGGTGTTCGGTTCGGATCAGTTGTAGCAGGACCACATTTAATTGGGGCCCCCAGTGGTAGTAGCCCCGGGGGCACAATCACCTGCGCAGTGGGGACTCCGGGCTGGCCTAGTCCAGGTGCAGGCTGGCCCTTAGACACAACCTGAAGCTGCTTCTTCATGGTGGTTGTCCACTTACTCATACCGTCCTTAACAAGTTGCACAATTGCCTCATCGGCCTCCCGCATTGGAGCCACGTTATTCGCAGCTTATTCTGTGGCGAGCTGTTCGCACCCAGGGCGCAATCTCCTCATTCCTGCGACAATTTGCTAGACTTCTCCGATAGCAAAATTAGCAATTGGCGTAAAGTTCCTTGCTACCGTGACCAGGCAATCACTCATAGGTCGCCGCCATTCTTTATACACTACTGCCCTGGCATTATTAGCTGGGCAGCCCATGGCTCACTTATAGTGAGTAATTGAGTGACCCTGAGGATTAGGGCCTCTTGCGCTGATCACCCCTAGGAGAGAATTAGGCGGAAGTTGGTACGTCTGCCCCGCAGCAGCCTGCTCTGATCCTGGATTATGCATGTAGACGTATCATATGTGGATGATATTCTGGGCCATATGGGTTGATTCTTGGTGTATCTCAATGAGAGTATTGGAACTTGTGGGCTGAATATGGTGGTAGTTGTAGTGAGACGTCCTGAAGGTGAGATGGTTTTTGGTATGAAGTCCCTTCTATGGCGCTCTATCGACTTTATATATACACCTCCCAGATCTTCTAGGGAGTTTGAAAGAATCAGGCTGTGTTTTCAAGATTGCCTAAAAATAGGGACAACCTGACGCTCAAAGACAGGACTCTGCCATCGTCCGGTTCAGCTTGAATACCGGATGATACGCGCATTTGCTCAGGAACGGCTCTGGTCTTGAAAGGAACTATAGCTGACGCCAGGTGACGTCTGCGCTAAACCCCATGGACAACTAGTTCCTTGTCGGAGTGTCTGAGCTCCTTCTCCATGCGTGCGAACCACACCTGTCGGGCTCAAGACTAAACATAGCAGTACAAGTACCCTCTAATCTACACATAACTCATGATATAGACTGAGCTGACTCCCCCCATGCCTAGCAAATGTCCAGTCTGCCGACGAAACTACATCCGGTCAGGAACATATGAGAAGCACCTGCCAACAGGGCACGCAAATCAAGACACTCGTCTCGCGTCCACCGTAGCAGGATATCTATCATCCGGAGAAATTATCAAAGACATGGAAACAAGCATATTGCACCACCCAGAGGGAAGAAAGCGAGCTCCAGTATTCCGACTATGAATCCGATCCGGATCCCACCAGACAGGAGCTCCACGCATTTACTGCTCACAAGTTTGATACTGAGATAGCGGACGACTCTACCTCTTCGTGCCCCGGCAGACAGGAGCATTATCCACCCGCCGGAAAAGCAATTGGAGACGTCGAGAGATTTGAGCAAGAAAACAGCAATCTCTGTGAGGATCCGTGGGCACCGTTCCGTTGTGGGCAGGGTTTGGAACTGGCGTCGTGGTTCATTCAGAGTATAAAGTACCTAAATCACAATTGAATGAATATTTCTCGAGTGGCCTCAGTAGTTCTGCCTTATTCGACAATAGCTCTATGCATACGCTTGAGAACCACCTCCAGTCATTGGACCCGCACAGTTCATATCTGCAATTGTTCGAAGGACAAGTTGAGGATAGCACGAGAACTCTGCCATTCTTTTATTATAACGTCATGGATCATGTCAGAAATGTCCTTCGCAAGATCGCCCACCAGGATGACTTGGTCTACGCGCTGCGGCGTGAATTCGATCCTAATGGTGAAAGGCTCTATACGGGAATGCACACCGCGGCCTGGGGGTGGGATGTTCAAGTACAGCGCCCTAACCTCCTTTACGGTAACGTCAGTTGACTAATTATAGAAGACACTGCCATCTGTTGTGACTGTAGTTCCCATTATTGGGACATCTGATCAGACCCATCTCAGCAACTTCTCCAGTGACAACAAAGCGTGGTCTGTCTATATTACGCTCGGAAATCTTCCGTCAGCCCAGCGCAACAGCCCTGGATCAATGGCTGTTCTGCTTCTCGCACTATTGCCTGTCCCCCCCAAACTCTCAAAGTCCATCAAAGCACATGAATATCAGGGACAAGTGAACGCCAACACACTGCAAGACATATTCAAATTCAATTTTACGCCCCTGCAGCACGCGGCGCTTGATGGCGTCCCAATTGATTGTTCTGACGGGAAGGTTCAGAGGTGCTTCCCAATCTTGTCTGCATGGGTTGCGGACCGTATGGAAAACTTGACACTGCACGGGTTAAAATCCAACACCTGTCCTACATGCGAGGTGCATGCCAGGGAATTAGGAACCAACATGAAGAACTATCAAGCCAGAGATTATGCAAGATACGAACGATATGAATATGAAAAACCGGTTCCCAGGCTCATAGTTAGAAGGCACCCCTGTCAAGTTCCGCGGCCTTGGTATCAATTTGGGCCTTAACGTTTTTCATGGACTTCACCAGGTTTCGGTGCCTGACTTGCACACACCGGACATGCTCCACACGGTTTATCTCGGATTATTTAAGCACATGATGGACTGAATCCAAGCCTTTCTCAAGAAACACGGGCGACTGGAAGCTTTTGACGACGTTTGGAAGGCATTACCGCCGTACGATGGGCTTTTGGTACCCAAAAAACACCTAGCGCGAGGTTGTGCAGTGGCAAGGGAAAGAGATGAGGAATCTGGGGCGCTGTATTTTGGGAGTTCTTGGGGTGGCACTGCGTCGGCCACAGAGTTCACAAGTGATACCTTTCAAACATGCTCTAGGATGCGTCGGAGCGCTTGTCGACTTGGGTATGATGGCACAATACCGAAGCCACACATCGGACACCATAGGTTATATGGGACATTATCTGGACCAATTTCACAGGATGAAAGATATCTTCTTGGAGTTTCGAGTAACTAAGCCTACACAGGCCAAGGTTGAAGAGCAACGGGGGGAGATCACGAGCGACCTATGGACTTGATCCATCGCGAATTGCATTTCAACTTTATCAAGATACATCTAGAAAGTCATTTTAGTGATCATATAAGCCAGTTTGGCAAGATACCGATATATTCCACGGAGTTTGGAGAGCTCGCGCACAAGGAAGAAATCAAGTACGGATGGCGATGATTGAATAAAAATTATGCGGCGCGCCAAATCGTGCACAGCTACAGTCGGCAGCATGCCAACCGAATAAGGTTATTGAACCTTTAATCTCTTCGACGCCGCGGCGCCAATCTCTCTGTGAATGGCCTGCACCATTTAGAGAGTACAACGAGTGCTGGAACCACGCCGGTCCTCGGTAAGAGGGTCCTGAAAGGGCGTTGGGACGATGTTAGGCATCCCACGAATACCGACCCATACGGCTCACGCACAGACCCCTGCGTACCAATCTGCACAAAACTACAAAAGATACATCTCGGTCCAGCTTAAAATGAAAGTGATGTGCCTCTGACTAGAAGGTCACGTGTTGGATTCACAGCCGTGTCATCCTTATTATTAGTTAATATAATTATGTGACAAGTTTATGGATGGTGATAATAGCGCAAAGACGTCTGAGAGATTTAAGTGTGCGTTCCCGTATTAGGATGGCCATTGGGTAGAAACAAGAGTTGTCTAAGATGACGGACGGCATCACAATAAACAATTAAGTAAAATATTGTATGACAATAACAGAAGACACGTAGCGGAGACCTCCGGGCCAGCTCAGAACCAGTCAGTACGAACATAAGCAAGTGAGCGCAAACTGATATTCGAGCGATTCCTGTCACAAGTCAGTTCGGAAACCTGATGCGCAGACCGTGAGAGACTCTCGCGCATTGAATGCTCTGAGGCCTTTGAATCTAGCCGCTTCATATACGGTTCGGTGAAGAGATATTATTACGTTGGCATTAGTCGGCTATGTGTACTCTAGACTGCCCTATTATTCACGGGACTGACACACCCTTACAATAATATGATAGTCTACGTCTTCATAATGTGAGCATGGAGTCAAACAGTGGTCAGGGTCAAGAGGTGTTCGCACTTATAAGTTTAGAGAACTTTGTTTGGTCGATACTTAGTTAGTATGGTAAGAACATGTAGCTTGACTTAGTTGGTATACTCTGTGACTGTAGATATGAGGTCCTGAGTTCAACTCTCACTGAATTCAAGGTTATTTTAATAATTCTTGGAGGTGGAAATTATAAAGATACTTCTGAGGGATGCTCATGTAGCACAGAACGGAGAAGTGACCATATCAATATAATAATTTACCCTAATTCTTCTCCTAATTATCTTCATACTACGTGAGTAACTTAGTTACACTTTACTACGAGCCTTCCTAGACACGATTCTCCATATATAGAACAACTCGAGCACAAGGCCTAGTCCGGTATCATAAGTTACCTTACCGGCTACCCCTAACACTATATTGATAGTTCTCCTTTTTACCAAGGCTCACTACACATGAATAGAACTGTCATGACAAGGTATATAAACGAAGATATTCATCAAAGCATTAGGTAAGACCTCTTCGACAATTGAATGCTACGAAGCTATCTCGAACAACTATCGCGGAGAGATCATTCCCAATACTCACCTGTTATACCCTACGGGGGTACTATCGAACCAGAACTAGACGAGATCCAGATTCAATGGACTCCACAAGATCTCCCTGACTATATAGACGACGGACTTATACCACCAACCTCCAGAGAATTCATTCGGGCATTTCAGGAAACGTACCAAGACACCGAAGAAGACACAGACTAAGAGTGGAACACCCCCTACCCACCTTCGAATTCCAAATATCACCACAAGATACCAGTAATTTGGACATATAGTCGGACAAATTGTCCAAACCAATCTAATTCAACTCTACCGCTGCCAGTGAAATTGGCAGACAGACGAAGACAAGCCGGAGACTATTTCCTTTGTGAAAGAAAGCTTTCACACCTTTGAAGACCATCACTGGATTTACGAAATCTACGAGCAAGACATCCTTGAGTTCGATATCCCAAAAACATACCCAATGTCTCTTTTTCCCAGTATCACGAGTGGAGATCCAATGGCCATATCCAGAAGTAAACCGGCAGACCCGTTGGAATGCATTACAGAGGCCTCAGTGATCTCTAGCAATGAGGGACCAATCCATTCGGACAAAGTACCACAAAGGATGGGCTCCTCATAGCCACCGGCACATCTACAAGGGATCGGTGCAATAATAAAAGACTCGGGCTCCGGCATACGACAAGGATCACGAAAGCCGAGAGACGATAATGCCTTCCTAAAAGCCCTAGCGGCAAGAGCAGGACTGGCGATGAGACACCTCGACGGGAAAATAGCAACAAAGCAAGTAAAACTTGGGCATTTGGACGAACGACTACAAGGACTTGTACACGAAATCCAAGACACCCGGCAAGAGGTCGAGGACGGCACACAACTCGACGCAGAAAGACTGATAGCCTTCGAGGGAATCATCGTCGCGGTCGAAAATACCTGCCAGGCCCAACAGGAGGCAATAACCAGACTAGCCCTTGAGCTAGATCATGCAAGGAAGCAGCAACGAGGGGCAAATGAACGACAGAGTTGTCATGAAATCGTAAGTTCCCAACTACATGCTAACATAATGGGCCAGGGCGCGACTTCAGCAAATAGGGCAAATGCCCTAGAGCAAGAAGTAATCAGACTAAGGGCTCAATATGCAGCAGACGTTGCCACCCTTCAGCGAGTGGTTAACGGACACGCTGAAACTCAAGAACGAGTAACCGAAGAGTTATCCGCCCAGATGACCATTATAATGCGAAAATTGGCCAGTTTCAAACCAACCCCTACCACTACTACGCCGGCTCCACTGCCAACTCAAGTTCCCGTAGCCCCACAAGTCGCTACGAACCCTGATCGAGTACAATGATGGGCGAAAGAAGGACCGGAGCAAAATGCAAGAGACCAAGGGAGGCAAGACAAAGGAAAACAGCGCGAAGGAGGACCACCAAGGTCAGGAAACCAGGGAGGTGGGAACAAAGGTCCCCCTCCCCCTCCACAAGACAATAACCCCGATCCCAGCGATGATGGATCACACCAGGGTGGTGGAGGAGGAGCAGGAGGGGTAACCCAGGCTGGCGGCCAGACAGAGGAGACTCTATTGACAAACAAGTCGCCATGATGGCTCAAGCAATAGGAATAGCCATCGCGAACAGTTGTAAACGACAGGCTGATGCGCCACTGCTGTTCAAAAACCGAAAGGACCAAAATGTTAAACTTTGGTTGCTTCAGTGCGAAGACTGCTTCAAAAGAAATCCGCACCAGTGGAGATCGGATCAGGACCGAATCAAATATGCACTGGGAAGAATGGAAGGAGAAGATGTGTCGGCATTCGCATTTACCTATCGGAATAAGATGACCGGAGAATTGGGCCATCTGAAGATCGAAGGTTAGGAGTTTTGGGAGGCATTTAGAGGACAGTGCATCTTACGATTTGGACTCAGACATGAGGGAGAAAGATCCCTAGCATCAATGACAAACGTTACCTATAAAGGAAACAGTGACCGCTACCTCCTCTAGATGGAAAACCACAACACCCATGTGGGAATGAGTGGAGTCGCATGGCGACAAATGGTAGAACGACATATCCCGAAGGACACACTACGGCGACTATCAACCAAGGAATACGCAACAGATAGTGCCTGGATCACATCACCAAGAACAGTCTGCAGGCGAGACGAAATATTCGTAGAACAACTCGCCCTACAGCAAGGTGGTCCCAGTGGTTCCCAAAACAACTCAGGAGGGAAAAGGGAGAGGGAAGAAAAGGGTGTCACAAAGCCTGGGAAATAAAGAAAGCAATACTTGGCCAAAGAAAAGGCGGCTTACAAAATAAAAATGGAAGCCGAAAGGAAAGGAAAGGGCCCAGCACCAACGCAGGGGAAAGTAGAACATACTGATTGGAATAAAGCCCACAAAAGGATTAAGAACCAAGTAGTCCAAGATCGGAAAAGGGCACAACAGTGTACCCATTGTGGAATGAATAGCCACAAATGGGCAAACTGTAGGAAGACAATCCAAGTATCCACGATCGGTATACAACAAAGGAAACAGTTTGTGCAAAGACCACGGCATCCGACTTGCCGACAATGGAAAGCCGGCCCTATAACCCCCTTTCGACGACCCCAAACCTCGACAGTGACCAGACAAAAGTCACCAGAAGGGATACCCTGTGTCAATCAAATTGAGAGACACTTGGCATGGGATTATAGCGACATGCAGTTAACATGAGTTAATCCTGGCACCGATGGCAACGACACTTGGTACTCGGTGGATGCCTCACCTCTGAAATCGAAATCAAAAATGAGAGACTACGACAAGTGGATTGGACGTCACCCTGTAGGCAAAAGAGGAAAAAGCAGAGCGAACTAGGGAAAGTATCATCCGGTACCCGGGTGAACAAAAATAGTTAGGATGGCAATGAGTAGAAGAAACTTAGTATGACCAATCCAACGAGGACCCCAAGGAAAGGTTCATACTAGTGGCGACTGGCAGAACAAGGAATGGCTCCTCAAGAGCAGGCCCCGAGAATCTTATACCCGGACCGATGACGTGAGTAACAGGACACGTACGTCAAAGTATCTCTATGCTGTCCAATGAATACAAGGTCTGGCTAAAAGATAAATTTGAGTTCGCGGATCTGGCTTAGAATTCCTTTATACCTGAACTATGCCACTAGAAACCTTGCTAGCAGCTAGTCAGAGAACTGGCACACCAGAGGTTGTGGGAATTCCTCGGCAGGAAGAAAAGACCGCTAGTAGTTGGCTGCCCGATAACCAAAAGAAGAGACGTTTTAAGTTTGTCTGAGAAGACCTCAAGGGTCGAAAATATGCGGGCATAGTAACAAACCCCTGTTACCTACACCCAAAAAACACGATGAACGATAAACAAAAATGCAAAGACGCACTGCCGTTTAACAAACGACTCAGGACTCAGGTCCCAAAACATTCACACTCCGAATGCCCGGAAGGGCCAGCATTTATTGAAGCAGCCGGAAAGCGAATACGCATCCGAGTACTGCTTGACTCAGGATCAAACATCTTTTTGATCAATACAGACTTAGTCGAACACTTTGACATACCTTACGAGACTCGCCACAAAGCACTAAACATCCTAGCTTTCGACGGCGAAGTTAAATCATTGGGAGGAAAGCACTTCACACATCCTATCCTCCTCAAAATCGGAAAAAATGGCTACCGCATGCACATATCTAGTGAGGTAGCCACTGCGGGAAAGTAGGACCTTATCATCACATTTGGATGGTGGCACAAGGAACACCCCATAGCCAATATCGACGAACCCAAAAAGTTGGACATTCATCGAGCAGTGCTGTCAGGGACACGTCGAGGATGACGGAGTCGGAGGAATGTTTAAAGGGGACGAAACAGTAGCTTTTGACGTGGAAGCCCAGTATGTTGGCAGGATATATCGACAAGAAGACCCAAACCAAGTACTGCTGGATAAAATACCACAATACTATGAGGACTATCACAAATTATTTCTCAGAGCAACGGCAGTGAAATTAGTAGAGCGAAGAACATTTGATCATGCAATAGACCTGAAGCCGGGAGCCGAACCCCCCTGGGGACCAATCTACCCCATGTCGGGATACCAGCTAGTTAAACTGGACAAATATCTAAAAGAAATGCTGGAACAAGGAGAGATTGTCCACAGTCAATCACTCGCAGGAGCACCAATCCTATTCGTCCCAAAACCAGATGGAAAGTTACGACTATGTGTTGACTACCGAAACCTCAATAAACTCACAATCCTAAACAAGTATCCACTACCATTAATGGGGGAACTAAAAGACTGAGTAGCAGGAGCTATCATATTTACCAAGTTGGACTTAAAAGACAGATACCACCTGTTAAGGATACGGGAAGGAGACAAATGAAAAACCGCATTGAGGACCCTATACGGTCACTTCGAATACAAAGTCATGCCATTCGGACTAGTCAACGCTCCCGCCACATTTCAAGCGATCATTAACAAAATCCTGCGCGAATTTCTTGACCACGGGGTAGTTGTCTACCTGGACGACATCCTGATCTACTCGGCAAAGGAGGAAGAACACATCGAATTGCCAGTGGTTAAAAAGGTCCTGGCAAAGCTAGAGGAGTACCAACTGGCGGTATCAGTAACCAAATCGGGTTTCCATGTTGAATCGGTCGAGTGTCTAGGATATATAGTGGGACTTGACCGAGTTACAATGAGCGAGAGAAAAGTTGAGTCAGTAATGAATTCGAGAGCCCTGCGATCCGTAAAGAAAGTTGAGATTTTGATTGGTTTTGCAAATTTCTACCGACGGTTCATAAAAGACTTCTCTAAGATATGCACACCCATAACGGAGACACTGAAAGGGGACAAGACCAAATTTCACTGGGGCCGGAAGCAGGACGAAGCGTTCACAGAACGCAAGAATAGATTTGTCACGGCCCCTATTTTGGAACACTGCTACCCTGATAGATAAAACAGTGCTGGAGAGAGGTGCAAGTGACTTCACACTTGGATGCGTGCTATCCCAATTCAAGGACAAAAGGCAGAACCCAGTAGCATTGCACTCCAGAAAGCTGGATCCGGCGGAAAGAAACTATGAGATTAACGACAAGGAACTACTTGCATTCCTAGAAACGTTTAAGGAATGGAACCACTATCTGGTAGGAGCAGATAAACCCGTGACGGTATACACTGACCACCAGAATCTGGAAAATTTCCGCACAACAAAAGTTTGGAATCAAAGGCAAATCAGGTGGGCACAGAGATGGGCAGATTACCATTTCAAGATCGTATACCGCCCAGGGAAAAGAGAAGGAAAACCAGATGCACTGAGCCGACGGAGGGAGTACCGTCCTGCGGAGTGAGCTAAGCATAGCGAACAGTCGATATCGAAACCTGAACACTTCCAAATATCACTCATCCACGAAGATGACGAGGACGAAGGATATACCTCAGAGCCTGAACCCAGGATAAGAAACGGAATCAGGGTTAAGCGACTGTCAAGCAAAGCTATACTACCAACCAAAGGATCAAGGCTAGCGGCAGGACACAACATCTACGCAATAAGCGAGTTCACTATTCCAGCACAAGGACAAGTCCTAGCAGAAACGGGAATAGCCATTGGACTACCAAAGGGAACGGATGCCCAGATTGCTCAACGAAGTGGCCTAGCAAGCAAGAAAGGCATAGCAATCAACGGAGATGTCATCGAAGCGGACTACACGCGCGAAATAAAGGTTATTATGATTAACCACGGCAAAGCAGATTGCAGAATCCAGGAAGGAGACCGAATCACCCAACTCAGGATTGAAAGAATCAACACATCCGACATAATGGAAGTAGATGAGTTGGAATTGACGGAACGAGCGGACAGTGGTTTTGGGAACACAGACATCTCTCCAAAACGTGCAATATCAGTCAGAGACGCCCAGCCTATGATATGCTTTCTGCAAGCAGACTCCAATAATAACGAATACTTCGAGATTGAGAATATCGGAAACCATCCTAGACTAAGACAGAAGCATGTCTTGATGTCAAGCGCCATCATCTCACAAGTGGAAATGAAAGGATTCGAGGCCGACTTCATAGCAACGGTGGGAGCGGCAAGCGAAATGGACCCGGAATGGACGGCACAAAAAAGGGAACTTGAGAAACTAGAAAACAAAGGAAAAGAGTTCCCAAAAAACTACACGAAGAAAGACAGACTGCTCTATTATAAGAATCAACTATACATCCCAAACCGCGAAGGGTTACAAACGACCATTGCCAAAGGATGTCATGATTGGCAAGTAGCAGGACATTTCGGACAGGAAAAAATGGTTGAAATCGTCACCAGGGATTTTTATTGGAAGGGACTCACAGCATGGATAAACGATTATGTACGATCCTGCGACGAATGTCAACACAATAAATCACCAAGGCATGCCCGATATGGATTACTACAATCACTACAAATCCCCTTTGTGGCATGGACTTCCATCTCGACAGACTTCATAACCCATCTACCAGAATCGCAAGGTCACACACAGATCATGGTGGTTGTAGATCGGTTCATGAAAGATGGCACAATTTATCAGTTTAAATGAAAACGCGACCGCAAAAGATGTGGCCGATACATTGCTACGAGAAGTCTGGAAGCTTCAGGGTCTACCCACCGCAATTATTTCGGATATGGACGCCAAGTTTTCAGCAGAATTCTGGGAGTCGTTATGCAAGTCGGTGGGCATAAAACGAAAGATGTCCACTACATACCACCCCCAAACAGATGGACAGACGGAAAGAACCAACCAAACGCTCGAGGGTTACTTACGCAATTTCAGGAATTACCACCAGAAGGAGTGGTATCACCCACTACCACTAGCCGAACACGTGTATAATAACTCCACCACCAACGCACATGGGATGTCACCGTTCTACGCCAACTACGGTTTTCACACACAGACAGAGTGGATGAAGGAGCCAGAAGCACAAAACCCTGGAGCAGGACTATACGCGCACTGGATGCAGGTAACTCACAAACATGCCAAAAACACTGTATAACAGACTCGAGAAGAAAAGGGTAAATACTACGATCAGAAAGCCCGTCAACAAGCGGACAATAAGGTCATAATTTGGTAATGTTAAATGCCAAAAACATCCGCACCAAACGACCGACGAAAAAATTAAGTCCAAGAATGTATGGGCCGTTCAAAGTATTAGAAGTCAAGAGAGGAGAGCGGGCTTTGAAACTAGAAAAATCGCCGCAATGGAAAATCCACCCAATATTTCATGTTTCATTACTGGAACCTTAGCGAGCATCAGTACGGGATGGAAGAGAACAACCTCCACAAGTTCTGGAAGATATCAAAGGAGACCTCGAATGGGAGGTAGGAAGGGGCGTGAAGAGTGAAGTTATCACTGACACCAGGAAGGTTGGAAGACGTAACAAAGAGTTCAAGGAACTTCGTTACTTCATCAAATTGAAAGGTTGCGCAGAGGACGAGAACACCTCGGAATCACCGCAAGGGCTAGGGAACGCCCAAGAGATGCTGGAAGAGTTCAACAGACAAAATCCGGAAATGCCCGGAGTAGCGGCAGTCGAATGAAGAGGAAAGGTTGTCCTCATGTGGCCAAGCAAACCCATGAGGGTTTTTACCCTACTACTTAGAGTTCGAAAAAAGGATAACAAAAAGGGTATTCAGGGACGAAACTTAGGAGGAGGGAGCTCGTGTTAGGCATACCAAGAATACCGACCCATAAGGCCCACGCAGAGACCCCTGCGTACCAATCAGTACAAAACTACAAAAGATACATCTCGGTGTAGCTTAAGATGATAGTCACGTGCCTCTGACTATAAGGTCACGTGGTCGATTCACACCCATGTCATCCTTATTATTACTGGATATAATTATGTGACAAGTCTACGGAGGGCAATAATAGCGCAAAGACGTCTGAGAGATTTAAGTGTGTGTTTCCGTATTAGGATGCCCATTGAGGAGGGACGAGAGTTTTCTAAGATGACGGACGGAATCAGAATAAACACTGAAGTAAAATATTGTATGACGATACCAGAAGACACATAGCGGACACCTCCAGGCCTGCTCAGAACCAGTCAGTACGAACATAAGAAAGTGAGCGCAAACTTCTATTCGAGCGATTGCTGCCACAAGTCAGTTCGGAAACCTGATCCCCAGACCGTGACAAACTCTCGCTTCTTGAATCGTCTGACGGCTTCGAAGCTGGCCGCTTCATATCCTGTTCGGTGAAGAGATATTATTACGTTGGCATTAGTCGGCTACGTGTACTCTAGACTGACCTATTATTCACGGGACTGACACACCCTCACGATAATATGGTAGTCTACGCCTTCATAATGTGAGCACGGAGTCGAACAGTTTTCAGGGTCAAGCGGTGTTCGCACTTATGAGTTTAGAGAACTTTGTTCAGTCGCTACTTAGTTAGTATGGTAAGAACATGTAGCTTGGCTTAGTTGGTATACTCTGTGACTGTAGATATGAGGTCCTGAGTTCAACTCTCACTGAATTAAAGGTTATTTTAATAATTCTTGGAGCTGGAAATTATTAAAGATACTTCCGAGAGATGCTCATGTAGCACAGAATGGAGAAGTGATCTTATCAATATAATAATTTACCCTAATTATTCTCCTTATTATCTTCCTACTATGCGAGTAACTTAGTTACACTTTACTACGAGCCTTCCTGGACAAGATTCTCCATCTATAGAATCACTCGAGCATCAGGCCTAGTCCGGCATTAGAAGTTACCTTACCGGCTACCCCTAACAGACGACATGTCCAACGTCTTGGATTTTAGTAAGGTGGCGGGGGTCTCCCTCGAGTGTATATGTCGCGAATTGATCCGATAGAGCCAGCATAATCTGCCTCCAGAGCGCCAGCTTCCTGAGGATCATGCGATACTTCAATCACTCCCGGTTGAACTACTAACGCAACTCCAAATACTGATTGTGGCGTTCCAAGAAAGCGATATTTACGACATCCACCGTGCGCGATGCACGGGCGTCCTACACTTTCAGGAACCATCGGAGTCACAATGATTGGGTTTGGGTCCATGCTGGTTCTGAAGAGATGTATTGTGCGATGAGGGGCTGTGTGCCGGCAAAGCACCTGGCGCTCTTCAAAATCAGGGACTACACTTGTGAGAATGCTGTGCGTCGGGTCGTGGCTGTTTGGATGTTGAGTGCTGTCAACTCAGGATTCCCCTCGGTCCTATTTGGCCTTGTTACAGTGGAGATGAGGGAGGATGCTCAAGAGTTCACAATAGTTGATGTAGGGACGATTCACGGCCTGGCGCACCTCATTCCCGAGGAGGAACGGCGCTGGCTGGTTAATAGCCATATTAATTTGAGAACGTTCAACGAAGTATATTAAGGAATCAGAATATGGGGGGGGAGAGGAGGCTGGCTGTGCTTGCGTATCCTAGTACTTGCGCGGCTTTGCCATAACCAAAACGCCGTCTGGCAAATTGTGGTGAGGTTTTTATAACTTCCTCGCCACAATTCGCCAGACTCGGATGGCGTTGTGCACATCTTCAAGTTGTATATGTATGATATATAGAAGCAGTTGTCTAGAAAATAAAGAGTACTAGCTAGTTTACCCTATAAAGGTTAGATTCTGAATGGGGGCGTAGGCCCACGTTGGAGATAGTAGGAGAAGTACGTCAGGGCGCGCAGAAGAGGCAATGGGAAGCTGGCGCCGTCATGAGAAGGACGTGAAGAGAATCAGAGCTAAGATATAGACAGGTCATCAGTAGGACAAGCCATCGTGTCAGGAGATACAGGGTGTTGCAACAAAATTCAGGACGCACAGGGTGTAGAGAACGCAGAAGCGATGTCATTTCGGTCAGGGCGCAACGCAGAGGGATCTGACGCAAGCTACTTTTGTTGCTAGTGTTCACTTCAGATTATTTTGATTCCCGGTTCGATGGCCGGACTAACCACATGTCGTCACTAGTGGTGCCAGTGAGCTTTATAGCTCCTCATCTTCCATAAAGATGCATGCTAGTCGCCTTTGGCTCGCTTGTCGCGAGGTTTCTCCACAGCTATCTTCAACCACGGCGGCTACCCTTGGCATTCTAGCCTCTGGGTGGTTCGATCTTCCTCCCAGTATTTTGAACAACTTCCTGTGGATGGTGTTGACTGGAATTTCTTTCTGACAGTGCTTCCATCCGTGGTTTGCTAGAGTACATCTTGTGAATTGCCCCTTTACTTTTCGTTCGTCGACTATTTTCTGGTTGATACTGGTGGGTGGGTCGGCCCAACCCCATTGATAATTTTCTGCCAGGGCACCGCCTTTCCTTTCTCTACCTTCTCCTCCTTTTTCTTTACCTGGTATACCCGTTTTTCTTTAGTGGTATACAGAGGTTTTTTCGTTCTCTTTGCCATTGTTGGCTGGTCCCGTTTCCTTTTCCCACTTGAGTTTGACCCTGAGAAATTATTATCCTTAACCCTTTTTCCTTCTTGGAAATCTTCCTCATTGTAGACCGCTTGTCGCAGAGCTTCTATCCAATCGCTGTCGTAGGTATATTCTTGATGCATTGACATGCGTCGTACAGCTTCATCAGGTATTTGGTCTCTAATCAATTTTCAGAACGCGATTCCTGTGACTTTTGCTTTATCATTCCAATTCTCAAATTCCGGTAGAAATTGGTTAATCTCATTCTTAAATCGGACTTTTAACATCTCTCTTAAGTGTTTTTCTTCTTCGTGAGTGGGACCGAAGCATCATATAGCTTGCTTAGTGAAGACGTCCCATAATTCGTAACCTTCCTGCCGTGTATGGCCTAATTGGCCGGTCATTTGATTCCGGTAGGTCATAGCAACGGATGGAGTTGGGATTCTTTTAGTTTCGTCAAGGCATATTTAATACAGTCCGGCTCGTCCTGCCACTTGTATGGGTTTTGATCACAAAAGTCCTTGAAGGTGGTTAGTCAGAACCGGATATCTTGGTGTTTGGCATGTTGGTATTCTGATGGGGGTTGAGCTGGACGTTTTGTGATTTCTCCTATGGCATTACCTAAGGCTCTGGAGAAACGGATTTCGTCCTCCGTAGCTTGTCCGTATTTTTCCCCATCAGTTTTATCCTTTTCTGCTGGTTTCTTGTTTCGTTTTGCGGGTTTGTTGTTCCGCCTTGCTCCCCCCTCGTCACCACTTCCGTCTTCATCACTATCTCCTGTGTCAGGGGATCTTCCAGCAGCCTCGTTCATTCTGGGGCGTGGTCGCCCTCCACCTCCTCCTCCTGCTCCAATACTTGGTTCCGGAGTTGGGTTTGAACACTTGCTGTTTACTTGGCACATCAACGAGGTGAGTGCTTCTTTCAACTCGTCAATGTAGCTTTCCTGTCCTTCTCTGGCTTCTCTATTTGCCTCTAATTCAGCCATTATAGTGTTGAGTATCCTTTCGTGGTTCTGTAGCTCGCGTTCATGTTGGGCTTTTGTGTCTAGGAGTTCCAGTGCTAACTGCTCGTCTCTACCCATTACCAACGCTCCTTCTGCTTGTATGGTTTGGTGGAGGTGTGATGTGACTTGCTCCTGTTAGGTTTGATGGGTGTCTTGTCCATCCATCCTTCCAGTAACCCGGCTGAGAGCTTCTTGTAACCCCTTCGTCAATGCTTCCACCTGTACCATGCTGGTATCGATTAGTTCTAGCTCCGTTCCTAGGTATCTTGCGCCTGCCATTATAGCTCTTTTGACTTTGCGCAGTTCCCCGTACCAAATCTTGGATTGGGGTTGGATAGGATTGGAGTACTACGTGCTCCGGGTCACGGCTTGGGGCTAGATTGTCCTCGTACAGGTGTAAGCTTCGGTTGATCTGGTCAAGTCTTCGCGACATGTCGGGAGTTAATGTGGGTTCTCCCAGGGTTTGAAATTTTTGGGACTGGGACTGTCTCATAGTGGGGCGGTGGAAAGTTCCGGGTGGTAAAGTGGGAGATAATCTACTATTGGTGGATCTAGTGATCCTTGTATCTTGTGATGTTAACGTTGGAGCTTCGGACTGGGAGAGTTCATCTGTCTCCATCGGATCTACTTCTCCTATTTCGGGATTAGACCTCGACCTGTTTTTGGAGTGATAAGTGATTCTTATCTCTTATGATAGAACGGGTTCTATTGTTGGTAAAGGTAGGTCGGGGTCAGGTTTTGAAGAGGTTGCAATTGGTGATTGATTTCGTAAGTTTGTTTTGGTCACGTAGAGAATAACGATATACTATTATGGGGGTAGTAATATTCTAAGAACAAGCGAATATACTAAGCCCAGTCGTTGGTAATTAGGAGAATACATTTAAGGAGACGAAAGTCAAAATAGAATTATACAATCGGTAAAGCGATAAATAGTTAATAAATTGTATATATTGTTAATGTCTCTTCTCCATTGCTTGATGACCTTCTAACTACCCGGGCTCTTGCTCGCTACTTATACCCTTTCCCGGGGTACTTCATACACCTATAGTTCTTAAGTACTTCTTGTACTTTGGTCGACTCTCATGAATGTGCGAACACTGTTTGACCATGACAATTGGCACACCACTTCCACTTTCATCATAGCTAAGTTAATTCTGTCCAAGTACTTGCTCTCAATCTTTCAAGTCATATGAACTTAGTCTGTATATGTAGCCTGGCTCGCTATCATTCCAGTCGTTCCTTCCGGTCATGTTGGGATGAACATTTCTCATGCCAGGTAATCATATGCTTGCGTCTTACATATCTGACTACATATGTCGGTTGGCTTGACTTTAAACCGTTATTACTTCCTATCCAACCATTCAAACTTCGCCGTATCACATCCTCCTTATTGCGATTTATTTCTTCTATAGGAGTCAGCAGAAACCCCTCAGTGGCAGGGCTCATGCCAATGCCTCCAGACTCATTTGCAATCCGACTATAGTAATAATAACTATGATGGGTGTGTGGGTCAAACACATGACCTCCGGTAAAAAGTCCAAGACTATTCCCATAGGCTGCGATGTATGGTGTCCCAAATCCAGTTTTCTTTACTCAAGGCTTTGGTGAGGGGACGCAACTTCCCAGACGACGTATGGTGACCTATTGTCCTAACGTCGGGGCTGGAGGGGGGAGTTGCTAAGTCCTTTTTTAGAGGTTTGTGCGCATAGGTAGGGTAACTTGACCCCCTGATCGATCTGGAAGCTGAGTGCCTAACATAGAGTACGTGATCGAAAACAATTAAAGGGACAGTGTCTGACGAGGAAAAATGACCCACAAGTGCTATGGGTCGCAGTATACAGGAACAGGACACCACATTTGGTTGTCTTGTGGGACGAAGCGCGTGACCTATGATTTCTTTCATTGTAGTGGGGCACGTTCATTGCAGACACAGAACCGCTACCCACCTTATGATGGAACTTCAGCTTGGGTGGGTTGAATTGGGCGATAGGTGCGGTACACTCCTCGTAACTACTCATAAGTGGGGACAAGAAGGACAGAACGGAAGGAGCCTGCGAGTCGCAAAACACAAATCATCAGAAGAACTACCCCTTGTATATGGGAATCCCTCGGCAGGGAATAAAGACCTCTAGTAGAGGGCTGCCCAATATACAAACAAACGGAATTTTATCTTACACACAAAATTCCAACCCTCCAATTCCCAACTATCATCAAACTATTTCAAGTTTTCAAAAATATTTGGTAAAAGAATTGATGGTTTGTCTCAGGAGGCTACAAGAGCCGAAACTGCCCAGGCGTGGTAACGAACCCAAAAAGTACCATAATGAAAAGAGTTTATGAGACACAAGGCCCATGGCCCAAGCGAACAAAAACGCAAACCAAGTACACAGCGCTACGAATGCTTGGAAGGAAATGCCAGCCTAGTCATTACAGATAAACGGCATAAAATTGAAGTCTTAATAGACTCGGGCTCAAACATAATCCTCCAATATCAAAACACCGCACGGACCCTCAAAGTACCATATGAAATAAGAGAGAACCTGCTTAAAAAAACGGCATGCAATGGCGAAGTATCGTTGACTGGAGGAAAATACCATTCACATCCGATTCAAATGGAAATGTGTACCAATGGCCATATGACTATGGTTTCCTGTGAGATTGCAGAGGCAGGCAATTATGAAATGATCATACTGTTGGGGTGGTGGCACCACGAAGATGCGATAAAAAATATCGGAACTCCTTGAAAATGGGATTTCGAACACGCCAAATGTGTAGAACCAGTAGAACAAGAAGGCATGGCCGACCTGTTTGAATGGGACGAGACAGTGCCTTTCAAAGAAGCAGCCAGAATAACAGGACCGATCGGATCCACAAGAAAGGAGGAAGTACAATTGGAAGTATTACCAGAATCGTATTGGCAGTACAAGGAACTGTTTGAGAATGTGTTATGGGGGTAGTAATATTCTAAGAACAAGCGAATATACTAAGCCCAGTCGTTCCTAATTTGGAGAATACGTCAAGGGGAACCAGAGGGAAATGGTAGGGTAGGTAGATCGGTAGATGTTTGTTTAACATGTATATATTGTTAAGGTCTCTTCTCCGTTGCTTGATGATGATAGCAGCTACGAAGACACCTCGATATTTATTTTCCGCGTCTGGGTGTTCGCGGGCTACATAATCTCTCCTATAACTAAGTATCTTTCTTTCACCTGGCTCGTCTTCTTCGAAGTAGAAGCCTGACTTGACCCTGAAGGCCTGTTATCTTTCTACTGTCGCTTGCGCAACTCATTGCCATATTTGCCGCTCTCATGGGGAGGGTGTAGCGCCCGTCCTCCTAGATGGCTATATGAACATGTATCCGTTGCTAAATAGATTTACGAATAATCTTCATCTTTTCGCATGTCAGACAATTATTCGCTGGGATAGCAGATGGCCAGTTTTCATATTGTTGGCTCCGTTTCAACTTGGTCCGCAGGGGGCATTCGTTTGTCTTAACCGGAATCTCATGACTCTTGCCTATCGATCGGACAAATGGTTACGACAATAGTTATCGGTCTCTTGCCAAGAAGCCCTTTGGGAGTTCCCCGACTCCCTTTCCGAGGATAGTGCATTCCTACTGGTTACTGGGCGTGTTTCCAGACCAATAGGGTCTAACTAAGGTAGATACGTCCCGTGGGTTTGTAGCCACCTTTCGATACCCACTCTTGTAGTGGTTGTAACTCTGTGGGATGTCGTCCGATTTGGATGCTTTCACTTGCATCAGGTGCTCTGATGGGTCTTCTCATATGTCCTGGGACCAGGAACCGGTCGGACGGACGGCCGCGATGTATACGGAGTTGCAAGTCGGGTCTTCTTTACTGCCGTCTTTGGTGAGGGGACGCAACTTGGGAGGTGACGTATGGCGACCTACTTTCCCAACGTCGGGGCTGGAGGGCGCTGTTGCTAACTCTTTTTTCCGAGGTTTGGGCGAGAAGGTAGGGTAACTTGATGCTCTTATCCTTCTGGGGGCTCTGTGCATAACACGAGCTCCCTCCCCTTAAGTTTCGTCCCGAATACTTTTTGTCTAACTATAATACATCCTGTGTCCTGTATGAGCTCTGGATGGTAGGGGTAAAAACCGGCAGTGTTTGCTTGTCCACTTGGGGAAAACCTTTCTCATACTACTCATCCAAGTTCGGCCCCAGCATCTCGGGGCTTTCCCTGTGAAATTTTTCCACCTCTTTCCCGACGTTTTCCAACCTCTCCGGTGGTTCCCAGATATTCTCATCCGCGGAGCATCCTGCCCATTTTACAAAGTATCGGAGTTCCTTGAACTCCTTGTTTACTCTTCGGACCTTTCACATGTAGGTGATTATCTCACTTTTAACGATTCTTTCAACTTCCCATTGCAGGTCTCCTTCGACGTCCTCTGGTTCTCGTGGGGGTTGTCCTCGGTTGGGTCCGTCAGAGACTTTATAGGGTTCGAGTAGCGAGACGTCAAATACTGGGTGGATTTTTCAGTGAGCCGGGATATCGAATTTGAACGCCCTATTCCCTTTTTTGTAAAAGACTTTAAAAGGGCCCTACGATCGTGGGGTGAACTTCCTTGTTGCTCGTTTGCTCCTAATGTTTTTTGCATTCAACATTACCCAGCCACCTGTCGCGATATCGCGCTGTTGGGTGGCTTTCCGGTCGTAATATTACTTTATGGCCTCCCTTGTTTGCTGGAGGGTTGTCCTCGCGTTGTCCTGCACTGTTTTCATCCAGTCCGTATACATTCTGGCTCCTGGGTTTTGAGCCTCTCTGTCCTTCGTCCATTCGGTTTGTGGATGGAACCCGTAGTTGGCGAAACAGGGGGTTAGTTTATCTCCCCTTATTTTGGAATTATTATAACCGTATTCGGCCAATGACAGCATCTGATACCAGTCGTCCTGATCATAGTTGACAAAGTTTCGAAGGTAACCTTCCAGCACTTGGTTGGTTCTTTTGGTTTGTCCGTCTGTGTGTGGGTGGTATGCCGTTGACATGCGTTGTTCAATTCCTAATGCTTTGCACGATTATTCCCAAAGTTCGCCCCAAAACTTTGCATTCATGTCCCATACGATTTCGGAGGGGATCCCGTGAAGTGTCCAAACTTCTTTGAGAAAGATATCTGCGACATCCTTTGGGGTCGCATTTGTCCCTAAGCCGATAAAGTGTGCCATTTTTGTAAAACGATCCACTACGACCATGATCTGGGTTTGTCCTTGGGACTCGGGCAACTGGCTAATGAAATCCACCGCGATGGAGGTCGATGCTGCATATGCTACTTTTAATTGTTGGAGTAAACCATACCTCGTGTGTCATGGAGATTCGTTATGTTGGCATTCGTCCCGCGACCGGGCATAGTCATTTATCCATTCCCTGATTTTTTCGCAATGCTAGTTTCTTGTGACTAATTCAATTGTCTTTTCTTGTCCGAAGTGTCCGGCTACCTTGGAGTCCTGACATCCTTTCGCTATTTCGGTTAAGAGTTCTTCTTTTGAAGGAATGAATAGTCTACACTTATGATAGAGTAGCCCATCTTCCAGTTGCCAGTGCTTTGGTAGTGCTTCCCGTCTTTCCTATAACCGGCTTAACTCCCCTTTCCGGGCCATCCAAGTGTCATCCTCCTTTCCTCCCGCTCTTATTCTGCCCACGAATGAGTCGTCCTGGTTCGCATTGGTATTGCTGCAATCATTGCACTGGACACCATCGTTATTTCGTCTTGTCGGCTGCTGTGTGTGTGAATGTCTTCTTCGTCAAAATATGACTTGTGTTGTGGGTCTGGGTTTAGGAAACACATTTTGACTTTGAGTTCTTCACAAGTAATTAGCGGTTTGGGGCCAAGGTCGCTAGAGCCAAATCCCGGAGCTCCCCTTTCCGTATCATCCAAATTATCGATTTTCATGGCATGGTGCGTTTGTATTTTTTCCACGATTAGGTATGCGATTCGGTCGCCTGCCTTGAATCCGTAACTGGTGTCCCGATGGTTTCGGAGTATTACTTTTATTTCGCCGGTATAGTATGCATCTATAACCCCGCAGCCCACTGCTATTCCATGTCTGCTTGCCATGCCGCTTCTTTCTGCCAGTCTGCCGTATCTTCCTCTAGGCAGTCCAATTGCAATGCCGGTGTCCACTAACATCTGTCTTTGGGCTGGTATACTCCCATCCTTTAGGGCGTAAATGTCATGTCATGCTGCCATCCTGGAGCCTTTTCTGGGGATTATTGCGTTTTGTTGTAGTCTTTTTATTCTGAGCCGGTTTGTCGTCAGCTTTTTCCCTTCCACATGGCCGACCTCAATTCGGTCCTTTGTGTGGGAAAGTGAAACTTAGAAATGTTTCAGTTTCAAAATTGTCTGTTTGCGATGCGTAGCTCCCTCCTCATGGCAGTACTCCGGCCGCCGGCTTAATATATCAGGTTTACCCCCTCTGCTGCCGGGTCGCTATACTATTTTGAAATTGAAATTTGCTCGCCATTGAGCCCATCGGATCTGTCGGGGGTCCCAAATCTTAGTCGTGAGGAAGTATTGTAGGTTCTGGTGGTCCGTCTACACCGTCACAGGAATGTCCGCTCCCAGGAGGTAGTGTTTCCATTCGCGGAATGCTTCCAGGATTGCCAATAACTCTCTATCATGAATTTCGTAATTCCGTTCGGCATCGTTCAGCTTCCGTGAGTGGAACGCAACGGGGTGTAATCGTTTTCCCAAATACTGGGAATGGATAGACCCTAGTGCAAAGTCACTTGCGTCCGTCTCGATCACAGTTTTCTGGTCCCGATAAAAATGTGCTAGAATAGCGTCTGTGGTAAATCTTCGGTTAAGTTCCTCAAAGGCTTTGTCCTCTTCTTCTCCCCAGAACCATCAATGTTTTCCTCCTTTAGTTTTTAATCTGGCGGTAATTGGTTTGCAAATTTTTGAGAAATTTTCTATGAAGCCTCGGTAGAAATTTGCAAAACCAATAAAGATTTGTACATCCTTTACCGACCGTGGGGCTTTCCAATTGAGGATACTTTAAACCTTCTTTTCGCTCATAGTGACGCCGATTTTTCCCACGATGTATCCACGCAATTCGACTGTATCGACATGGAACAAGGATTTCTTCCAGGATACTGCGAGGTCACGGCATTCCTACCTGGCTAGTATTTATTTGACCTGAGGCTGGCGTTCTCTCATAGTTTTTGAGTAAATTCGGATGTCATCCAAGTAGACTACGACGTCCTGATCCGGAAATTCTCGCAGGATAGGGTTCATCATGGCTTGGAACGTGGCAGGTACATTGACTAAACCAAATGGCATTACTTTGTATTCGTAATGTCCATATGGGGTGCGAAAAGTGGTTTTCCATTCATCGCCTTTTTTGATCTGTAATACATGGTAATTATCTTTCAGGTCCAGTTTGGTGAAGATGGTTGCACCGTCTACTCTTTCCCTCAGTTCGGTCATGAGCGGTAAAGGGTATTTGTTGAGTATTGTTCACTTATTTAGTTGATGGTAGTCTACGCATAATCGTAGTCTTCCATCAGGTTTGGGAACAAAAAGGATTGGTGCACCCACTGGGGATTTGCTGGGGACTATTTTTCCTTCGGCCAACATTTTGTGAAGATATTTATGTAGTTCTTCTAATAGGTAAGCCGACATTGGGTATATAGGTCCCCAGGGTGGAGTGGATCCCTCTTTGTGGTCAATCGCATGGTCGAAGGTTCGCCTAGGAGCCAACATTTCTGCATTTTCATTCTCAAAGAATTCCTTGCATTGCCAATACGGCTTTCGTAATCCTTCTAGTTGTATCTCTTCATGTCTTGTGGATCCGATCCTTCCTAGCATTCTGGCTTCTTCATCGAAAGCTACCGTCTCGTCCCATTCAAACATGTCGGCAATGCCTTCATCTTGTACGTGTTCTACACACTTGGTGTATTCCAAACACGATTTCTCCGGGGCTTGAAATATTTTTTATTGGATGTTCGTGGTGCCACCACCCGAAAGCTATGATCATATCATATGTGCATGCGTCCGCAATTTCGCAGGAGACCATACTTGTATGGCCATTGGTACCGATTTCTAATTGACTCGGATGTGGATAATATTCTCCTCCTGTGGAAGACACTTCGCCATAGAATGCGGTTATTGTAAGCGGGTTTTCTCTTACTTCGTAACATACTTTAAGGGTACGTGCGGTGTTTTGGTTGAGGGGGAATATGTTTGAACCAGAGTCTAGTTAGACTCTAATTTTATGCCCTTTGTCTGATAAGACTAGGATGGCATTTCCTTCGGGTAACTCGTAGTGGTGTGGATTCGGTTTGTATTTTGTTCGCTTGGGGCTGGGGCCTTGTGTCTCATATGCTGTCTTCATTATGATAACTTCTGTTGTTTTTTTTGAGGTTTGTTACAGTCCCTGCGCAGTTTCGGGTCATGAAGCCTCCTCAGACAAAGTTGTTTATCCTCTTGAGCACATATTTTTAAAAATATAAAATAGTTGTATGATGGTTCAGGATTTTTGAGGGTAGGATTTTTCGTGAAAAGTAAAATCTTATCTGCTTGTATATCAGGCAGCCAACAACTAGCGGTCTTTATTCCCTGCCGAGGGATTCCCATATACCAGGGGTAGTTCATCAGATGATTTGTGCTTTGTGGCTCAGATCCACCTCCCGTTCTGACCGACTTATCCACACTCATCGATAGTTACGAGGAGTCTACCGTACCTCTCGCCTAATTCCTCCAGCCTGAGCTGAACTTTCCTCATGAGGTGGGCATCGGTTCTGTGTGTGCATTGAATGTGCACAATTACTATGAGAGAAATCTTGAGGTCGCGCGCTTCGTCTGACATGATAACCAAATGGGGTGTCTTGTTGTCGTGTAGTGCGACCCATAGCACTCGTAGGTTATTTTTCCTCGTGAGATTCTGTTCTTTGGATCGTGTTCGATTGTGTACTTTGTGACCTGCCTCTGGGGACGATTACGCTCGTGTCACTCTCGTCTGATGCCAGTTTCTCACTCATCACCTTTGCTCGTGTTCCATATTTTGCTCTTTTCTTGCTGTCTTTGTGTCCTCTTAGGTTGGCTACTAACCGTCGTTAATCCTAGGGGTCCCACCAACAAGGGGAGCCGTTTTCGGGTCGTGTGGCTCAAGGTGGGTTCCTTCGCTGCTGTCTCGAGTTTATCTGGGATATAGACTTTTGGACCTCTTCGCCATACAACACCCAGGTGCTACCTGACTCCCAGTCAGAACTTATCACGCTTTTGGGACCAATGCACTCAAAGTGTATGAGCTCAAGAGTTCACTTCAGCTTATTTCGATTCCCGGATCGATGGCCGGACTACCCACATGCCGTCGCCAGTGGTGCCAGTGAGCTTATAGCTCCTCCACCTTGATAAAGGTCCATGCTAGTGGCCTTTGGCTCGCTTGCCGCGAGGGTTCTGCACGGCTATCCTCAGCCACGGCGGCTACCCCTGGCTTTCTAGGCTTTGGGTGGTTCGATCTTCCTCCTGTAACTTGAACGATTTCCTTTGGATGGTGCTCACTCGAATCTCTTTCTGACAGTGCTTCCATCTGTGCTTTGTTAGGGTACATCTAGTGCATTGCCCCTTGGCTTTTCGTTCATCAACTATTTTTTAGTCGATACCGATGTTTGCGTTGGCCCAAACTCAATACATAAGTTTCTGCCAGGGCGCGGCCTTCCCTTTGTCTACCTTCCCCTCCTTTTTCTTCGCCTTGTATATCCTTTTTTCCTTAGCGGTATACTTTGGTTTTTTCCTTGGCTTGGTCAGTGTTGGCTCGTCCCGTTTCCTTTTCCCACTTGAATTCGACCCCAACAAATTATTGACTTCAGGCGTTTTCCCTTCCTGGAAATCTTCCTCATCGCGGACAGCTTGGCGGAGAGCTCTTATGCAATCTCGGTTGTCGGCGTATTCTTAATGCATTGACATTCGCCGTACGGCCTCATCCGGTATTTGGTCTATGATTAATTTTCTGAAAGCGATTCCAACAACTTTTGCTTTAACATTCCAATTTTCAAATTCCAATAAAAATTGATTAATGTGATTCTTGTATGGGACTTTCAACATTTCTCGTAGGGCCTTTTCTTCTTCATGAGTGGGACCGAATCGACGTATAGCTTGTTCGGCAAAGACATCCCATAATTCGTAACCATCCAGGCGTTTCAGGGCGTAAATTGCCGGTCATTTGGTTCCTGTAGGTCATAGTGAAGGATGCTACTTGTAATCCTTTTGGTTTCGACATGGGGTATTTGATACTTTCCGCCTCGTCCTGCCCTTGGTATGGGTTGCGATAAAAACAATCCTTGCAGGTGGTTAGCCAAAACCGGATATCCTGGTCTTTGGCATGTTCGTATTCTGATGGCAGTTGAGCTGGATGTTTCGTTGTTTCTCGTATGGCCTTTCCTAAGGCTCTGGGAAACCATATTTCGTCCGCCGGAGCTCCCCCATATTTTGACTCTTCAGATTATTCCTTTTCTGCAGGGTTCTTTTTTCGTTTGTCAGGTCTCTCATCCCACCTTGCTCGTCTTTCATCATCACTTCCTCCTCCTTCACTATCTCCAGGATCAGGGCTGCCTCCCGCTGCCCCGTGCATTGTAGGTGGGGGTCGTCCCCTGCCTCCTCCGCCTCTTGCTCCGGCAGTTCGTTCCGGGGTTGGCTTTGAACGCTTGCCCTTCACTTGGCCCATAAAGGAGGTAACCCCCGCAGTTAACCCAGCGATCTGGCTTTCTTCTGTTTCTCTGGCATCTTTGCTAGCCTCCAACTTGGCCATCATAGCGTTCAGTATTCTTTCATGGTTCTGTAGTTCTCGTTGATGTTGCACTTTTGTGTCCAGGAGCTCTCGTCCTAACCCTTCATCCCTTCCCATTGCGGCCGCTCCTTCTGCCTGTATAGTTTGGTGGAGTTGTGTTGTAACCTGTTCATGTCGGGTTTGACGGTTATCTTGTCTATCCATCCTTCCCCATCCCCTTTTGAGCTCGTCTTGCAACCCTTTTGTCGCTGTTTCCACATGTACCATGCTAATATCTATTTGTTCCAGCTCCGTCCCGGCCCCCCGTCATTATGTCTCGTTTGACTTTGCGCAGTTCCCGTACCAAATGTTAGCTTTAGGGTGCAAGCGACTGGAACGCTAGGTGTTCCTGATCGACGCTTTGGGCTAGAGTGTCTTGGTACAGGTCTAGACTTCGGTTGATACGGTCCTGTCGTCTGGACATCGCGGAAGATAATATTGCTTCTGCTGGTGTCCGAGACTTTTGGGACTGGGACCGTCTCATCGCAGCTCGTTGGAAGAGTCCGGGTTGTAGGCCAGGAGATATTCTAGGATCGGTGGATCTAGCGATTCTTGTGTCTTGCGATTTCACCGTTGGAGCTTGGACCGAGCCACTTCGTCTGTCTCCATAGGATCTGGTCCTGCTCCCTCGGGATTCGACCTCGACATTTTGAAGCCCAAAAGTGGTTCTTATCTTTCTGGTGATAAAAATGAGTTTGATTGAGTTTCGATTCGTATTTGTGATTCATATCGCTCGTATGTCTCGGTAACATAAAGATTACAGTTATGGGTGTAGTAATATTCTCAGAGCAGGCGAATATTGTAGGCCCGATGTTTGGTAATTCGGACAATATGTCCAGGAGATGAAACTCGAGATGGAAGTGTAGTAGGCAGAACGATAAATATTTGTTAACATATATATATTGTTAAGGTCTCTTCACCGTTGCTTGATGAGAACAGCAGCTACGAAGACACCTCAATATTTATATTCCGCATCTGGGTGTTTACGGGCTACCTAATCTCTTCCTATAATTATGTATCTTTCTTTCCCCTGGCTTGACTTCTTTGAAGTGGGAGCCCGACTTGACCCTGAATATCTGTCATCTTTCTATTCTCGTTTGCGCAACTTATGGCTACGTATGCCTCTCTCATGGGCAGGGTGTAGTGCCTGTCCACCTAGATGGCTATCTGAATATATATCCGTTGCTAAATACATTTACGAATAATCTCGATGTGTTCGCATGTCAGACGATTATTCGCTGGGATAGAAGATGGCCAATCTGCATATTGTTACCTCCGTTTAGACCTTGCCTGCAGGAAGCATTCACTAGCCTTATCCGGCATTACACGACTCTTTCCTATCGATCGAACTAATGGTTACGACTATAGTTATCGGTCCCTTGCCAACGATGCCTTTAGGAGTTCCCCGACTCCCTTTCCGAGCATAGTCCATTCCTACTGCTTACTCGGCGTCTTTCCAGACCGAGGCAGCCTAACTAAGTGTAACAATCCTCTCCTCTTCGGGCTATACTTGCAGCAGGTAACCGATAGTCTTCTAACGATCACTCCTCTTGGCCCAATAGCGGTTGCGATAGCTAAGTCCGTTGACTCCTATCTAGCAACGTCGATCG
>Ga0307507_10003676_pt1 | contig 29037 bp, 14 predicted proteins | sample 7_EM_MG_FD_207223 | JGI IMG/M metagenome (GOLD analysis project Ga0307507, IMG submission 207223) | Populus trichocarpa ectomycorrhiza microbial communities from riparian zone in the Pacific Northwest, United States - 7_EM | ecosystem: Host-associated > Plants > Roots > Unclassified | place... | reverse complement strand
CGCTTTATCAACGTGCACGAATATCACTTGTAGTGGTACGTATGCGGTGTTGAAGTTGGTAGTTGATTGTTGTCTAGAAGTCAGGGGTTGCTCCGAGCCAGATTAGCTAGTCTCGCCTCGTAGTCTCGTGACTACGTCACGTGATTAACGTTCCGACAGTAACTTTATTAATATAAATAGGGAGGACGCTTTAATAGAGCCTAAGGACTCTATATTATAGGAAGCAATTAAGGCCTTAATTATTGCTTTATATAACACGCCAGATGACGAGGAAAGCGATAAGGAGGTTAAGCCATAAGTTATTAAGCTTAATAAGGCTTTAGATGCACTAGAGCGCCTTAAGCTCTATAAGGGACAGTAAAAGGATAGTAATAAGACTCTAATTACAGCTCTTATAAAGGTAGAGAGAGTAATTTGAGGCCGTCGAGCTATGTAAGTAAGGTAGACGACTATCACGAGCTTCTTTAAGTAGTTATGGATAGAGAGAAGAGTTAATTTAGCCCTTGCAGCGATTAATAAGTGAGCTCGCAATATAACGTTTCCATACGGCATAACGTTCAAACCCCCTACTACCGAGCTGAACGGTATAACGAGGTTTTACTGTACTGCTGCAGCGTGTCTACCGAAGGCCGCGTCACTGCGCAACCCCCGCTCCGTGAGCATTTTTCACCACTTCTAGAAATCAACTCTGTCGAAAACTATTAGGAGCGATTCATTATACGAGCTCTAGAGAAGGTCGTTAGGAACAGGAAAATAATTTCTCATTAGCTTTGCGGGCGAAAAGTTCTGTAGGGCGTAAACACATCAACCAATAATCCTGTATGATTCGGTGGCAACCATAAGCGTAGCACCGAAGCAGATAGGCAAACCTCATAGAGAACAAGACAACTAGGTGCATGCGCAAAATCAATCAATATTTGGTCCAGTAGCTAACATCTTTGGAACCCCCTGTCATTATCTAAACGTTCTTCAATCAACTAACACAACCATATATTCAAATAAAAACGATATTACTAATCTTGTTTCTGAGCTAACTCCAGCGCACGATTCTCCGATAATGCCTCCTGTGAGTTTGAATGCCTTTGAAGTGCTGCTTGTTCTTCAAGATGCTGTTTGATGCAAGCTTGACCAGTTGCGGATTGATAGTGGCGTGCCAAAGCAGCAGCGAGAGCAAAACCTCTCCCACAACCCCATTCGCTGCCATCTTGCAACGTCCCTCTACAGTAAAATTTCTTCTCTCCACTGTGTAAATTTTCGTGTCTCTTGCGATCGTGTTGTCTTGCAAAGCCCTTCCCGCATATCCTGCACGAGAAAGGACGTTCGTCTGTATGCGTTCGACGGTGTGCTTGCAGGTTGTAAGCTCGTGTAAACTTTTTAGAGCACATAGGGCATTGAAAAACAGATGGCATCTTTGGCTTGCGAGCGCTCTTCGAGACTAAATTGGACGTAGGGATGACCGCTGGCGACGGCGACGGCGTTGAAGACGGCGAATTTGTTGGGGATTTGGACGGCGCTCTGGCAGGGAATTCTGATGGGAACTGGACTTCTTCTTCCACAGATAACCCATGATAGTCTGCCATATGCTTGTCTAAATCTTTCGCTGTCGCACATCCGAAAGCGGCCATTTGACAACCTTCAATAGTACAGCGGTATGCGCGATCATGCTTTGATACATGCTGTTCACGCTGCTCTGAATTAGGAAAGCCAGCTGAGAAGAAATCGCAACTGAACCTAGGACACTTGAATAAATTGGTACCATACAGTCGCTCGAGTCTGCAGCGACTTGAATCGTCCGAGGCAGAAGAGACTTCGCACTCCAGGGCTATCCGAACACGACTAACAAGGCCGGATAAATCCAAAATTGCTTCCTCAGACGATGTGCTTCCATGGAAGTGTAGTTTCTTTCTGGAAGCAACAGCTGCCTGCGTGAGTCTGTCGAAAAACGGATAATCCTTTAATTGCTTCAGCCTCTCATAGTTTCTTTTTGAAACCACGACACGGCTCTTTGGCGAAGCCCAGTGCAGATCGAGAAAGTTATCCAAACCTTCGGCAAGCAACCGTAGTGACTCAAAACTTATATCACTGCTAAGTCCGGCTTCCAAATGGCTCACCCAATATACCACAGCATAATCGAAGAAAGCGAAATAGCCTTTCGGAAGCAAGGACTGGATATCATCTCCGCAAAAACCCGGGAGGTTGAGGTAGTTTAAGCACAGGACCGCCATATTGAGCTCTTCTACATTGCGAAGAATGTGACGATCATCAATTAGAAAGCTGGAAGCCATTGTTAGTATGAAGTTCATTGATATGCGTCGATGGTAGATTTATGCAGGCCACTTACAGTTTCGCTGTGAGGTGAACAAGTTCAACCGTTCCATCACCACGGATCTCAACAAGAGATCCGCAAAGATCCTTGGAGTCCACTCGGAACCGACGGCGTTCCATTTCAACAGAACAACGTTCAATGTCGATTGATTTAGCTCCTTGGATTTCATGCCATTTTAGAGGACGTTTGGTGCACACAAGCCAGCCGAGCAGCATAAGAGAGTCTTTTTTCTCAGGAGGAGAATTGTGATCATTGAAGATTCGTTTTATAATTCTTGAATATCTGTCGCCACAATGTCAGTTGCATATAGACGAAAGTAATTAAGACATACGCCTGGTTTATCTCTTTGGGAAATACATTCGGCTCAAGTTCCTCATCTAGGCTATCTTGGGACGTTTGATCTAGTAGGTTGCGGCTGATTAACTTTGCTAATAAGAACATGCCTTCAAGTTCGTTGAAGTTAGCGGTTTGGTAATCTTCGAGAAGGTAAGTAGCTCTCCTCTAGCAAAGGTCCTACCTCCAGAAGCTGTGACTATTCTCCCTGCTATTTCGTCTCTGTTATCATCCTGGAGTTCAAATTTTTCTTGAATCTTTTTACTCCATGCGTTAGCATACAGTTTAATATCACACCTGTTATCCTCGCCCCTGATTTTCAGCGTTGGAAGCATCGAAAGATCCTTTCGACCCGGGCCATCATCCTGACTGATGAAAAGACAACGAATACTGCCGAAATCCGTCCGAGAAAGGGAGTCGATTAAATCACGGAACCAAGATGTGATCTCTTTACGATCCTCACGGTTACATTCATCCAGACCGTCAAGGATAATGTAGGTGCGTTCGCTGTTCTTTATCGCCATACTCAATATTTCTTTTACCAAAGAAGGTCCAGTCAGAACTGCTTCACCGCTAGTGGAGGCTTTCTCGTATAGGTAAGATAGTAGCATGTCATTCTGGCACAGGATCTGGGATATTAACCCCCGCGCGACTGCAACAAAACTGTTGCGTTGAGAGTCATCATGTCTACAATAGAAGAATAACACCGTCGTCGAGGTGAGTTTTCGGGCCCTTTCAATAACAAGAGATGCGAGGATCGTCTTACCTAAAGCTTATCGTCAGGAAAATTCGGAGGAAGTGGACTTTGAAATGAATGGAAATCATGTTATTGATTTACTTACCAGCGCCAGGAATACCGTTGAGCCACAGTGCAGGTGTCGAACAGAATAGGGGGTCAAACCAGGCTTTAAATTTATTCATATCGAAAAGCCACCCACCAGTCTCCGGGTACTCTGATCGTATGGACGAAGCATTATACTGGTCTGTCTCAGTGCTGGCTGCGTGAAGCCAGGCGTTGACGGTAGTTCGACGTCGAGATTCCTCTGCGTCCCTGATTAATTTGAACTGAGCTTCATGATATGCCCGAGATTGTTGGGATTCTTCAATCTGGAGCAAATTCGCTTGACTTTCTATCAAACTTCTATGCCGACGCATGTTATCAGAGAGACCAGAAAATTTAGACTTGAATGTTTTCCAAGTAGCTTGAAACAGTTGTCTCCACACTGACTAACATGTTAGTAAAAGGGTTCATGAAGTCGCATTAAGATAAAACAAACTTCGCTGTTGAAAATACATCAGGGCTCTTCGGTGGAATTCAAGGATATCCTCGTACATCAAGGTTAAAACTCTAACCATATGCGGATTGTCTTGAAAGATATATTGATACTGTAATAGAAGTGGCATATCCTGTCCAATTGTCTGGTACACATCTAAGAGTTCATTGAATGCCTCTGCGTATGAACTAGCGACCTAATGCATTATAAGCCTCTCGCAAGATTAACGTTGCAAGCTTTAGAAGCCAGCTTTTCCTAATTTGAAAAATGAAGAAACATTATAGCTTATTTCATGAGTAAAATATATGGTTGGGTGGATAAGAAAGAGAGACGTAGTAGTTTGAGACAGGATTTGCGTCTGCGAGACATCTTAAAACCATTTACGGGACGGCTGTATCTCTTACAGTGTACCTAAGGTTACTTGACGACACCTGAGTAGCATGTGCACTTTGTTGATCTAACAGAAAAATCCTCATGGCTACTTAAGCAGCCGTGGTGTCCCCTAGAAACCACATGGCAGGACCACTGAAGATGCTTAGGCATGCGCGGACCAACCAAGCCAGGATTAAGGATATGAGTCTCGAGTACTTACTTGCAAAAGAAACTTCATTGGGCCCCAAACAAAAGCAACGAATTCGGAGCTATTGCAAAAGACTTCTACCACTTTACCGTATTGCTCCATCGCTTCAAGGAAGGGTTTCAACCGGGATAGATTTTGTAGCCTTCTTTGAGAGTGCTGCTTCTTTTGCAAGTCATTGATAGCGAGATTGAGACCTTTGATATCAGTGAAGGAAAAGTTCTGCTTTTCTTGCCTACTGAGGTCTTTCTTGAAAGAATCTAGGACTCTTCGAAACAGATCATCCTGGGGCGGAGAAGCGGTGCTCATGATGGAGGCTAGGTGTACCTAGGTATACGGAAATCTAAACGAAACTCCGTTATGGCAGATTGCTCGCTGTTGTTGTGGCGCGGAGTTTTCCACATGAAGGTTGAGTTCATAAGACCATGCAGACATCAGAGTGCAGATTATTTTGCCTCACCTGAATATCCCCGATGGAACGTGGCTGTGCACATCAGCCTCCAGATTCGCCTTGCCCCGAGTCGCGTTATGCTCCGCCACCTGGCTTAGCTCTAGGCAAATTTGACAGAGCATTAAGCAGACAACAATAATTTCTCAGTATTCATCCCCACCATGTCTGCTGCCCAAGCTTCGCACGGACTGAATGTTTAGTCTTCTGGGTCTTTCCAAATGATAACTACAACAACCCAGAAGCGACCATGCCCATTTACGGATGACATTCGAGATGATTTCGAACCGCCGCCGCTGAGATTCAGAGATCAGTCTCCTATCACCGAATTCGAGGCGGATGAAAACTGCGAAACAACGCACTTGGCAGCTCCGCCGGAGATATGTTATGGCTCAGTAAGGTTTCCCTTCCTACCGCTCAGTCAATCAAAATACATATAAAGCCTCAGAGAGGTAAAGACAAGCAATTAATCAACCTACACCATCTAAATGCTTCCATTGCTAGGATGGATTCATGTTCTGCATCCTCGAAAACAGACTTGCCCCCTAAGAAACTATTTCTATACTATAACTAACTTAGTGTAGATCATCGATGTTAAAGCCCGGGTCCATGACTGCGTGATAGATTCAGTCAGTACTTCCATTTCGGGCGACGAATTTGTCAAGTTCGACCTTCTTAGGCGGAATGGCGTTTCAGCCCTTGCAACTTCAGCCGGATCTATTGCAGCAATCATCAACACCAAGACAAGTCTCGGGCTTCAAGGTCTAGACTTGGCAGATCTAAAGCTTGTCCGCCTGGAAGCTTTTGTTTCAACCATGGAATGGAATAAAGGTCTCCGTGCCTGGAGAAGCAATAAAGAACATACAGTTATTATGGTGGAGATCAATATCTACGGTCCTAGGCAAGATGCTGAAGCAGTGGGAACGGTGCTTACGAAAGCCGCACTTTTTCTGCAACAGCCGCGTTATAATCCCGAGTCTAAAGATTACTTTAATCCCCATTACATACGACTCGTCGATTCCTTGGACGGCATATATACCACGCCGACGATATTTACGGGGGATGGTATAGAAATGGGTGAGGCCGTAGCTGTGAACCAGGCCTCTACTTCCGACATCAGCTCAATCCTTGACACACTCTCTCACCGTGGCTATTTAAAAAACGGCACAACCGATCGCCGAATCAAGAGTGTATTGCTAGAGTATGTATTTTGTGTTTCTTATTACATCACGCCATTCTGAGATATTTTGCTCTAGATGTGTACAGAATGCAGGCTGTTTTTGGGCAATAAACCCATATTAAACACGTAAGGCCACGTAAGGAAGACATACACACAAACCCATGTATTTTACTCACACTGTATCTAAGTTCTTGTGATCGAGTCGAAAATCTGAGTGGCGACTTACTTCTTCATAATTGCTTTCACACTGACCATGCTAACTCTCTTATTGCGCCCATAGCCACCAAAAACAGGCGGTAGACTTTATTGCAAGAAGAGAAACAGGCGACTTGCCTCTCTCACTAAGTCTTTGGCGATATGAGAACCAGACATCTGAGGTACCTTAGTGAGTTTTTCCCATTAGAATAATATGAAACTATTGCTGGGAAACTGCACGAGAAGTTCAAAATTCAGCCAATAACTATGCTCATGTTTGTGCGGAGTCTCTAAAGTGGCCGGTTAAATTATAATCGGTTAGATTTGTATGGCGAGGATGCCATAAAATATCCTGACTGGAATAAGTTCTGTGAAGAGAGGCACAAACTGACAAAACACTCTAGTTATCAGCACCTCATCAGTGGCGTCAAGAGCAGAACACTGGACGACGCTAAAGGGGGTATTCTTGCCGATGATATGGGTCTTGGAAAATCTCTCGTTATGATATCAACCATCGCGGGCTCACTCGAACGGGCCCATACCTTTTCGACGAGTGAGAAAAATGCTCTCGCGTCTGGAAATCGGCCAATTGTTGCGTCTAAAGCAACACTAATCGTTGCTCCATCTCCATGTATGTTCGCAAATACTTGATAATTTATGAATGTCTCTAACTCGCCTCAGTGTTAATAGACAGTTGGGTAGACGAGATTCGAAAGTGAGGCTTCTGGCAGCCGTCTGCATAAGTTGCTGCTAATCGCTTCCATCAGGCACACTTATTCAAGCTCTCTAACGTTCCATAAGCATCATGGCCAAAACAGGCAGTCTGAAATGCCTCGACTGTTTTCCTCCGAAATTGTACTCACCACATACGCTACGGTAGCAGCCGAGTACTGTCGTGGTGGAAATATTCTAGATCAGGTAAGATGGTTTAGGATAGTGCTTGACGAAGGTAATAAGCATCATTTCCCTAAATTATCAGTTTCAAGATCCTGTAGCTTCGATTAAGCGTAGCACATTGCATGCACAAGAATCAACATTTACGCAAGTTTACAATGCGTGAAAATTAGTAATGCTAACGATATTCAAGCGCACGATATTCGAAATAAGTCCACAAAGCAGTACGAAGCAATCTCCGCACTTCAGGCACAGCATCGCTGGTGTTTAACAGGCACACCTATCCAAAACTCTTTAGAGGATCTCGGAGCTCTTGTTTCCTTTCTTCGAGTACCGATTATGGAAGAATCAGCTAATTTCAGAAAATACATTGCTAATATGGGCAAATCTCCTTCAGCCGATTCGTTCTCAAACTTACGTTTGCTGCTGGGATCCATCTGCTTGCGACGGACTAGAGATATCCTGGATATGTCCACTCCAGTCACAGAGATACGTCAAATCCAATTTTCAGCAACAGAGCGCGCAGAATACCACCTCATAGAGCAAAGTTGCAGGCAAGCAATTGACATGGCTGTCAGCGGCAGAAGACGTGCGCTAGTCAATCATACTGTGCTAGAATCGCTTCTAAAGCTCCGCTTGTTTTGTAATAATGGAAGTAACGAGCAAACCTTCGAAGTCTTTTCAGATGGATTACCATCAGATTCTTATGAGGCGTTTACTTACCTCCAACAAATTGACCAAGCGGACTGTGCGTACTGTTCATGTAGTGTTTACTTCGTGGATGGCACACATGATTCAGGCGGGGCAAAGCTGACAGCGTGCCCTCACCTCATCTGCGTAAGTTGCATAGAGCGTTATCAGATGGAGCTTGAGCAACAGCGTAAAGGAAATAAAAATTATTGTCCGATATGTCGAAAACACGACCGCTCTAACTACGCCGAAAGAACAGTTGAGAGACCACAAGAAAATAGCTTGGGCAAAAGCCAAAATTACAACAAGCAGTTACAACATCACTATCCTATGTTTTCGGATAGATCTTATCCGTCGAAACTTTTGGCGCTTCTAGAAGACTTGAAAAACTTGCGAAATGGGGAAAAAAGGTTGTATTTGTACCAAGTTCTTGTGGTCTCTCTAGCGTACTGTTGCTAACCTGATATTATACAGTATTGTCTTTTCCTCATGGAAAAAGACTCTTAACATTGCTGCTCGCCTTTTAGAGAATACCGGAATACGCTTTGATCGCATTGATGGGTCGTTAACACTTTCGGAAAGGAAAAAAGTGCTGGCAGATTTCCGGTCGAACGGAGGAGCAACTGTTTTATTTATGACTCTCGGTACTGGGGCTGTTGGGTACGTCTCATTTCTATTCAATCAATATGGTCTTATAGAAAGAGGTCATCTTCGGTCTACATAAGATTGTAACATGGCTCACTTTCATTTGTTAAAAAACCCTTGCCCTTTATACCGTACACGCTAATCTTAATAGCCTCAACCTCGCCGTAGCATCACGAATTTACCTTCTCGAGCCTCAATGGAATCCTTCAATAGAAAATCAAGCTATCGGGCGTGCCCTCCGTATTGGACAGACGAGTCAAGTTACTGTAATCCGGTATATTATGAAGAGCACTGTGGAAGAGGTCTGTACCAATGTCCTGGAGCTTTGGCAATCTGCTGATTCACAATCGTAGAGTATTCAAGCTCGTCAACTGAGAAAATTGCATCTCGCAGGAGGTGGTTTCCGTAAAGATGGCAAAGAAACCCAGCTGTTAAACGATATGATGGTATTGTTCTCTCCTTTAACATTGATTTATTATCACTAACTGTTACAGGATATGCTCCAACCAGGGCATTTTGCATGAGCTATGATACCCTGAGAGGGACGCGACAGGAGAGTATCACATTTATCAATCACAGACTGTCCCTTCCAAGGTTGCATTGTGGCGCTAGGGTACTAGAAAGTTGCTTCTAGAATGTTACTGGGCATTTGCGCTTCTAGCGTGCTTTCCTGTTTATTATATTTCTCCACGAATTCGACTAGGTTGTCCGCGACTTCCCTCGGGTGCGAGAAGCTGAGGAAATGCTGTCCGTCCTTCACTGTTACTAGTCTCGCGTCAGGCGAGTTCTTGAACAGCTTAATTTCCTGTTCCGCATTTAGAACTGAGTAGACAGCATCATCCGTACCCTAAACTCATGTCGTTAGCAAAAATATTGATCTACTTCTAGGAGGTTGCTTGGAACCTTGGCAAACTTACATGTAACCATAACACAGGGTGGTTACCCAAAGGTCTAGAGCAGAGATAAAAGCGAAGATATCAAGTTCTACCTGCTTTATATATTCAAATTCGTTGCCAATGTTTTACTAAATCCCCTCGCTGTGCACAGTTCCGCCGGAAACCCCTCCTCGGCTGCTGTCACAGATGCGGGGAGCTGCTTGCGGAATGACATTGCCATGATGGCAGTTAGCGGGACGATGAACCATAGCGTCAGTGGTGGAGAACTGGTGGTTATGGATTGATCAATGGCAGGGCATTGGATATGGGTTAGGGCTTATCAGTATGCTTTCGGGAATAAGAAATGCATGGTTCCAGGCGGTTTTACCCCGGATTTCCGAGTGAAAGAATTTAAAGTTTTTGGGTATTCGGAGGACTCGGGGGAACGAGAATAAGTGGGAGAAAAGCTTACGAAGTTTACCATCCAATAACTTGGCTTTCAAGCCTGGGCGACTGTTTTCAAAGTAACAGAGTTGTGAGGAAGTGTAACACCCTTCTGAGAAACTAATTGGAGCTAATCAGGACCTATTCCCAGCACCTGTGCTGAGCTTGCAAGCCAAATTTACTCTTCAGATTTCGAGTGATAATAGGTGATATACAAAAGGTGTGAGCAAATCATACAGTTACAATCCCAGAATAACCACCCGCCCAAATTACACCTACTCCAACATAGGATGGCTTCCAACGCTCTCAATCAAACCTCCCACCCTTAATCTCATACCTCCACACCATATAGTCTACCGTACCCACCGTTACGCCCACGCCCGCACCACCAAGCGCCAGTGTCCTCATCTTCCCCGCCATTCCAGGAATCATGCCCCTCCTCGCCGCCACCACCGCCGCAACCGCGCCGAGCACCCCGCCATCGACAGTCCAGAAGTCGAGCTGCGATTGGCCCTTGTTCTCAATCAACCTCCACGCGCGATCCTTCCACTCGATATCCTCCTTGCCGCGCATGCGCCCGGCGAGCACGAGGCCGGAGAGCAGCACACCAGCAGCGATACCGCGAGCGGAGTGGACTATTAGACGGGGGACGAAAGCGGAGAGTGTGCGCTCTTGGTGGTAAAGGGTTGAGGCGGTAGCTGTGAGGAGGGAGATGAGAGAGCCGGTCGCGGCGCCCGCGCGCAGGACGTGGAAGGTGAGGATTGAGCGCGCGTAGGGCTGGTCTTCGGCGTAGGGAGGGTGTGAGAGGAGAGAAGTCATCCTCGCAGTCTTTCTTTAGAGGAAAGCCTCTAGTTAGGTGGGGAGACAGCTTGTAGGGTTGCTTTGGAGCTGTGCGGGACCTTGAGAGGGTTTGATGTCAACGAACGACTAGCTGGGTGTTTCGCAGATGGACAAATCGCAGAGTGTGGGGTGCTGAGATTAGTGCCATTCTGACTGGATTTGGGTGACTCTTTAAACTATGGTTAGGCCACAGGGCAACGAGTTCTGCTGCAGCATAACGTTAAGATAGGCCAGTCTACGGCCGTTATGGTCCGTGCGTCATGGCGTGAAGCTTTCCGCATTCTTGCTTCAGATGGCACCCCTAAGCGAGGCGCTTAGGCGGGCCACCCAAACCCTTCTGAACCAGCATGTTAAGTGGACCCTCCAAGCGTGAGCGCCCCGCATTCGCCTAACAATCCGTCAGGGATCAGCTTCCCCAGCAAATCAGCGAGCGGGTCAGTAGACATGGGTCGGTCAAACTTGCCCAAGCAGGCGCTCCCCAAGATTCCGCGCTCTTACTAAAGCGTTTCGAAAACATTGCACGACTCGCCCAATCTAACTAACGTTCTGTCCGACCTAATCAAGCTGCCAACTAAACGAAAGTTGAACACAGTCGAAGGCGGTCTCGCTACATTGATACCAAATTTGGTCGGATATAAGACCGCAGCACTTTGCCAAAGTCGAGGATACGTCGCCGCTAAGCCTTGTCCGGATTGTGCAAAGGGCGAAGGTCCGTTCAAAGAGTGCGTCCTTTTTGACGGTCACGTTGGTGGATTATGTGTCAACTGCTATTTGAATAGCGACGCTCTGCGCACATCGAAATGTCCTCATCGGACGAGAGGTAGTTTTTCTTTATCGGGCAATAAGTTCGAACTTCTACTAAAAATATTTAGAACGCATGCAAGCCTGGGATGTTCAGAGATAGAATCAAGGTCTGGCCGCAGCTAAGAACAAGAAAGTCGACCCTCGAAGGAGACAAGCGCCCTCTCTAGAGGAGCCGGATAGGAAACGCCTGCAGGTCTCTCCGTGGCAATCACTACAGGCGCCATCGACATCTGATGCGCGTGTCTTCATGGGCATCTTAGAGCTCCCGAAATTAGACTCGAGCGGCTTTCATCCTAGGTTCGTTCAACATATTAAAGAAAATTTGCATGATATACGGAAGCTGGACGACCGAGATTTCAATGGTGGGGCTACCTTGATCTGGTCCGACACCAATGTGGTACAATTTCTAACTTCTTTGTCGCTTTAGCTTTGCCACATGGTATCGTTGACTTGCAACATGAATTTTCCGATTTCAAGCATAAGGAAGCGCAGGCTTGGGCGCAATCAAGACGTGTGCCAGAACCCGGAAGCTCTCTGCTTCATCCATCGGGAAGCCTGGAAGCTACAATTGCCCACCGACTCCATCAGCCTTCTTTCACGACTAGCTTATGTACTGGGACAGAGACGGCCGACAAGAGTAATGGATGTATCGCGATGGTTATGGGGAATGCATATCGCGAGAACGAGACCTTAATCTACGATCATTTGCATCGACGGTCTAAGAAATCGGAAGGTCTCGAGAACTACCCAGAAAACGTGGTGGAATGCCACGAACAGTTCACCCAGAAGATTATGGAGTCTTCACATGCGAAGGTCGAAGTGGTCTATGGGAGGCAAGTGCAAGCTCGTGTCCTGCATTCAGGGCTGAAAACTACGGCAATTCCTCTCTGGGGTAGCTTCGCGAACATTTTCTCTATTTCGTACACGAAGGCAACTTTGAAAACAAGCAGCCAGGTCACCGCTTTCGGAAAGTTTTGTTATTCGCCACTCATCCTCAACGAATGTTTTACGAACGCGAAGGTGGCGAAATTGCCGTTCGACAAGATCGAATTCTTGAAGCAGCCGTGCGGATTGCCGATGCAACAATCACCTTTCAAGCTGACTATTACAAGCCAAGCGATGACGAGAATATGTTCCATCTGTCAACCAACTCGCGCTATATCGAGCCGCAAGACTTTATGAGTCTTTCCCCTCTGAAGATCTCCCCGAGGTTCGTCAAGAACCGCAAGGAGTGGAAGCGGCACCAAAACAAAGACACAGCGGTAGATGGGATGAGATCTTCGGCCCAGAGCCACACAGCAACGAAGCGATTCGAAAAATGCTTGACGAGGCGATCAGAGAAACTGAAGCTCTTGACCAAGGACAGCCCAAAAAGTGGCAGGACCCTGCTCAGCTTCCTCCTGCTGTATTGACTTGGCTCAAAGGCCAGAAACAAGTCCTTTTCTACGATGGACCAGTCAATGGCGAAAGCGATATTGCAATCACCCTTGATAAATGTAAGACATCTCTTTCACGGTCCGAACGCCGAAAAATTGAGCGCCGCTTTCCAGGTCAAGGTCTGCGGACGATGCTGGGGCAATTGATGCTGATGCAAAAAAAGCATCTTGAGTCATTGGATTGCGCCCATCTAGACTACTTTCATAACCGATTTGATGCAGTACCGGTCCAGACTGTATGTACTTGTGGGGAATTGAAGAGTCAGGACGATAGGCCAAGATTTTCTTGCATGAGGGTAGAATCGTATGTTTGCAGGTTATTAAAACGCTGTAAATCAGGGGAATGCAGAGGCCGTTTGCAGTCAATGAGACCAACGTCAAAAAGCCAAACATGGATTCACCAATCCAATGTCATGTCCAGTAGAGGGCGAATATATAGGGACTGCAGCACATCTTACAATCGCCGCCCAACGGACTCGCTACGTTCGTAAAATTATGGTGTGTATGGTGCAAGGAGAAGACACAAGTTGAAGGCAATTACAGCTTCTATGAGGATAAGAAGGCGGAATGAACACTCGGCGAAACCCGCCCGCTTTATGTAGAACGACGACCGCAGTGCATTCGCTGTTTTGGATCATACGAGCGTCAGGGTAGGTTTGCTCCAATAGACCCAGAGATCGCCTCTATTAGCAGGAACCATCTTGAGTATTTTGCGCGCCAATTCGGTTATTTCGACCAGGTCGTGAAAGGCTTCATTCTCGACGGGTGGATGCCATCATCGGGGGAACCAAGAAGTCAAGTGTACGAGCCTACCGAGGATGAATATTGAGGTGTTATTAGCGTATATATGTTGGGTCCATGTCGTGAAGCACAGATCTCGAAGTAGGACTTTGGAACCAGAGGGCTCAGCGAAAGACTGTCGAGAGCGAACTGAGGGCTGTACTATGCAAATCTTAGGTAATATATTAAATATTTATTAGATATACCCCTACTTTTATAAGAAGTGATAGTGGGATGTGGGAGGACTAAATTCCCTATAATAGTACTGTCGTCTAATGATTTTTGTGTGGCTAGAACCAGGCCATCGCTTATCCGTCGGTTTGCTCAGGGCTTGCTGCCTCAATGAAGCTGTTGGGACTTAAACTCTATGAGTTTAAGCGTCAATGTATCCAGAGACAGTCTGTAGGTTTGGTTAGATTAGAACAAAAATCTGCTGCGTTAGCTTTGTGTATTGAGAGTTTATCTGAGCTCGCGGCGGAGAGGAACAGGACGGACACGCACCTGCTCGGAACTCGGCTCCGTGCCGTCGAAGCGAGCTGCGACACCCCACAGTCTGATTCTACATGTCACCTGCGATATTTTTAGTAAAGTTATATATCAAGTAAGATTTTACGATCCTCAATAAAAGGCGTGATGACGGAGTGGTTATCGTGCAGGTTAGCATTATTCGCCCCTTTATGACGAATGTGAACTAACAAAACGAAAGGCCTGCTAGTTTATTAATGGGAGCCTGTTCCTTCGGGAGTAAGGACGACAGAAATCATGTTTATAGTTGTTAGTATGCTTTAACACAGTGCAATAGACGTAATATACGTGCAGTGCGGTATGTAGTTGGATTCTTTTCGTTCTATCCCATAGTTGGGCAACCGTTTCTTGCACTTTTCGTATATGCAAGCCCTTAAGCCAATCTAAAGGCTCTATACCGTATATAGCTTGGTGTTGAAGCCTTGGTCAGTGCGATTGCTCGGCAGTAGGGGTATAGGCGCCTCATCCGCGCTCGAATATTGCGGTGAGCAGCAGCGACGTGGCTAGGAAGCCTGTATAGAATATTTAGTAGTATAGTTAATCAAAAAGCTTTAATATTATTGCTGCCTATTTAATTAAACCCTCAGCAAGATATCGTCCTTATGCCGCCTAGAAAATGTTATGCGTTTTTAGCTCCAAAGCCTTCTAAGGCCCTAAAAGCTTTAAAAGCTCCAAGGCCTATAAAGCCTCCAAAAGCACCTTAAGCATGGGAGTCTTATTCACAATCCTTTTAAGCAACGCAGTATACACACGATAGCTTGGCGGAAGTAGTTATACAGCCTCCAGAGGCTTTGGTGGCTTCAGTACTTATACAGCAGGTAGCGGCGCTAAGTAAGGATATTCAAGAGGAGGCTCGGCCGAGTACCTAGGTAGAGGATATTAAGGATAAAGTAGGAGCTATTTTTAAGGCCCGCGGTGAGACTGCTAAGGATAAGGCAGATAAGGTGGATAAGGTAGATAAGGCTGAATTACTAGAGCTATTAGCTAAAGAAGTTGCAAGAATAGGCCTTCCTACTATTCCTACTACGTGGGAGCCTATGGCTGCCGTTTCTAAACTAGATTTTAAAGTTATCAACCTTCCTAAGGAGTTAATATTCGCCGCTTGGCGTACTAGTAAGCCTATTTACAGCTTTAGCGCGAGCGCTAAATCTGTTAATCTTTTTGCTTAAAATAAGGATACTAAGCGCTCTACTTACTATATACTAGTAGATTAGATCAGTATAACGTCTAGTAGGTATAAATCTAGATAGGACCTACCAATTTAAGTATTTCTACTATTCTTCAGCATTAGTATATTTAAGAAGCTTGCTATTAACATAAACCTTTATATAGCCTCCCAAAACGCCAGCGGATATTACCAATTGGGACGACACGCTGGTAAACAATTATGGATATAGAAGGAGACCTCTGCTAGCAAGTTAATAATTTAGGTAGGACTTATTATCTATATAGGCGTCTTTAAAGCTTCTCAGGTGCGGGACTTTTAGGCAATAGATCTTAAATATCCTTAGCACCTAATTAGCTTATTTATGGGCCAAAAAAGATGGGAGCAACTTAAGCGCTTCTTTTATATATCACCGCCTCCACCAGAAGGCGTTAAACGCCAAATCTTTAAGAAAATTAAGCCATTAATAACTCCTCTAGGTAAGGCATTTAGGAAGTACATTATACCTAGATCTATAGTTAGCTTTAATAAGATAATAGTAAGGTTTACTAGATAATCTATAGCTATAATTAAATTGCCCGGTAAGCCAGTACCTAAAGGCTTTAAAATAATAAGTCTTTATTAATACGGATATTGCTATAGTTTTATATTTACCTTACCTAGCTGCTTTTTTAGGCTTTCTTCTTAAACAGATTACTAAGATATTGTCCTCTTAAAGACCTCTAAGTGTGTCCTCTACCTTACCTAGCAGCTTCCTCTTTAGGCCCGTTAATTCTGCCTATTTTTGGATAACTACTTTATGAATATTCCGTTGCTTCAGGTGCTTTAATAACTCAGAATTGCTATAGCTGGCACAGTTTAATTAAACTTAAAGGACTATCTAGAGGTGCATAAAAGGGCCAATAAAAGGAAGGCAAGGCTGCCGTTTAACTTTATTATAGGAATAGTTGTTGGCGCAGCTGATTCAGTGCTTTTAATTATATAGCAGGATAAGAATTTAGTACGGTTTTTAACAACAGCTCACTTATACGGCAATGAGGATGTTAATGAAGTTAATTAGCGCCGGCCGTAAGTATATAGTTCCTTTCTTAAGAAGCTAGTAGCTAATATTTAGGGTAATAATCTAATTAAGAAGTTAACGCTTCCTAGGCTCTCTATTAACTATAATAACTGGATGGGCGGTGTTAATATCTATAATTAACTTTAAAGCTACTACACTACCTAGATTACCACTGTGCGTATCTAGATACCCTTATTCTTCTAGGCGCTTAATACAGCCATAATTAACGCCTATATTATTAGCAAGAAGATCTTCTAAATATTAAGCAAGCCCTTCCTTTAAACCCATCGCCGCTTCTATATACGATTGGCATGGAACCTTATTATTATGGGCAGTCGGCAGATGGGTATAAATAAGGAAGATACTAAGCGTCTTCTTTATTTAATATTACTAAATTATAGGTAATATAAACCTGGTACTAAGCCTAGTTATAAAAATATTAAAACAAATTAAAAAAGCACCTATATTACTGCCAAAACCCCACTACCTATGATTTAATGGTGTAAAACGCGAACTTACCGCTATATTAAGTGCTATACGAAGAAGTAAGGCTACAAGAGCTTACCAACGTGCTAGATGTATAGATGGAAGTACGCAAAGAAGCTTATAGTAAAGATAAGGCGAACAGTATATAAATGCAAGGTTTGTAGGCTTCCTCTATGCCTATAGTGCTTTGACGACTTTTATTTAGTAGGCAATAATTAGGTGACTATTTTTAATCCTCTACTTTCTTACGCCTTTAATATTAAGACTCTAGAGCTAATTAAGCTTTTACTATAGCGTTTATTCTTAAGCCCTCCTCTACTGCCTTTAAACGCGCCTCTATACTAAACAATCGCTAATTAAACCGTTCTATTACCTGTAGCATCTGATCCACCTTATTTGATGTATATAATACGTCCTCCCTTATAACCTTAAGCTGATTCTCTACTAGTTTATCCTTATTAACGTTAAGAACATATATAAAGCGTATAGGTGGGGAGGATTTGGGGGAGGACTCTAATAAAGGCTTTTCCTACATAATTAGTAGCTGGTTAATGGAGGAAGAAGAGGAACGTATGGCCATAACATTATATATCACGGCTTCTTGCCCAACTTCCTTAAAAAAATATATTCAGTATTTTTGTAGTGGTGGCCTCGGGCAGCATTTCGTTGGCATCGCAATATCGAGGTGTTTTGGTGGGGCTTGCTAATAAAATCACGCTAGCTAGGATGCCTGCAGCATGCTAACCCAAGCAGAAGCGCCCAAAGCGCCCAATACGAAAAGTGTTAAATGCCACACGAAGGGATCCACACGTCTTAATAATATATATACGCGTCTCGCGTAGATCACGTGCTGTGCACGTAATACGTAAAACGAATATATACCAACACTGGGAGTACTTTGAAAATGTGAAGAACTAGTATCCTATAACTATATAGTGCGAATATCCATATACGCACTTCTCCTTCCTTTCTTACCCTACCCTATGCCTTGTGTAGTAGTGTTAAGTTATACACTAGTGTTAAGTCTCTGGAATACCAAGAATTGGTTATATCCTATTGTAGAGTATTTAGAGGTGTAGCGTAAGGTTATATTATATACAAGTGGGTCTATATTGGTAGGGGATGCATCTATTATAGTATTAATGGTTATAACTATATATCTATATACTAGTATTCCCTGGCAAGACGTAATAAGTTCGTTATCTATATCGCCTTAAATCTCCTGCCTTAGGCGGTGTTACAGACAGCTTAAGTACGATGTTACAACTACTAGGAGAATGTAACGGAACCTTGTAGTAGGAACTACGGTGGGTCCTATTATTAGGCTAGGTATATAGGTAAGAATAGTTTAACAACATAATAATAACTAGTGGAGTAGTTACCTAACAGATTAACTCTAATTGTATTCTAAGATTTACTACGAAGAGAGAACTATCTAGGTAGGGACTGTGGTCCTTTAAATATATAACTATACGCTTAAGAAATCCCTTCGCTCTATAAGGTACGTATGCTCTATCTACTCTATTATAGATTATACAGATTACACAGATTATATAGATTATATTATATAACCTTAGCTACTATTCCTTATTATATAGTTCCACCAGATCCATTCTAGACTATGCCTATATTAACCAACTAGCTTCCTCCGACTCCTCTCTAAGTAGTTATAACATTATACTTAAGCTGTCTGTAACACTATCTCCCTCCTCTTTATCTTTGTCCTTAAAGATTCTTAATATCTCTAAGTCGTCTACTAAAGGTATAATGTCCGTTTAATTAGTTTAGTTAATATCCTTACTTATTATACCTAAAGCTTCTTCTTCTTCTTCTATAGCTCGCTGGTTTTATACTATTGCTACAATCTTGTCTCTAGGTGAGATAATACCGTCTCCATATTCTTACTGTGTAAAAGAGGGGTTAGTTTATATTACGTTAGCAAGCCCTTTATCTTAACAACTATCCTCTTGTTTAGAGTGTACTAAAGTAAACATTTAATTGTCTTATAATGTTTGCTTTATCTTTAACGCTAAGTATACGCGTCCTATAACTCTTAACAGTCTTTAGGTTCCCTAAGTAACTTATTATAGGGTTTTATATTTAATCTACTACTAAGAAACTTAATAGTAAACTAGCCTCTACGCTGCTTAAGGTTTAATATATCTCTAAAGAGTCTACATATGTCCTTAAAGTTTAACGTTTAGCTTATACTTGTCTTTAACGCCTTAAACGTATATATAAGAAGGTTCGCTCTAAGGAGTGGAAACTGGTTTAATAGGGTCTATCTAAGCTAGGTAATAAAAGGACTGGCTTTTTTCTTATAAGGGAAATAACTCTAAGTAGCTTAGCAATTGCTCCTCTTAGGTCCCCCTTAGGCGACTTATTTTTTAGCGATCCTTTTTTATTAATACTACCTAACCTGCTTTCTTCTAATACTCCTATACCTTTCTTATAGCATTCTCTAGGTTGCTTAGTGGTTTCTAGGTAGTCTTACTATAGCCTATCTACTTTACTTCGTACTATGTTTTATTATCCATGTCCTTATAACTAATAATCTTTAAAACTTGCTATTTATCTTCTTCTTACCCTCTATATATATCTGCCTTATAAACTAGTGGCTTAATATCTCCGTATGCTAGTTCTAGCATCGCAATATATTATATAGGGTAGATCTTTATTTTAGCTAATAGGTTTAACTTATACGTAACTAATAAAATTCTTTGCTTAACTTTAAAAGGTCCTAGTCTAACGTAGTCCAACTTCTTACTTAGTCGTTAACTCTTAAAATTTTTGTATAGTAGCTATACTTTATCTCCCTCCCTTAGATCTGGTCCCTTAGATCTTTTAGCATTATAGTACCTTTTTATCCTTTATTATACTAACTTGGCTGTTTCTATAAGGTCTATATAAAGGTTTATTAACATCTCTATTTTTTACTTAGCTATGCTACTTGTTTTCTTTGTTTAATATAGTAATAACAACGTTCTTGGTTCGTACCCATAATTCGCCTTAAATAGTAATGTCCCTATTCCTTCTTATGGTATTGTATTATATGCAAACTGTGTAACTAGTAATAACAATATCTAATTATTCTATACGTAATTAATATAATGCCTTAGATACTATTCTAGTATCTAGTTTAGTCTTTTCGTTTATCTATTCATCTACGGATAATACGCTGTAGAGGTTACTACGTAAACTTCTTATTCTGCCAGAAATACTTCCTAAAACACTATTATAAATCTTAGATCTCTATCCGATATAATTTTACTTAGTGCTCTATATCTTGCGAATACTTCCTTTATATAGATTCTAGTAACGTCTTCCACTAATATCTCTTTAGTATATGCTATAAAGTATGCCCACTTTATTAGCTTGTCCACTATTACTAAGATTGCGTTATAATCTTATCCTATAATAGGATCTTTTAACCTTAGTAACTTAATAATAAAGTCCTATAATATAACCTCCTAGGGTCTTCCTAGTGTCTTAATAGGTTATAGCCCTCTATACGGCTTATGCCTTATTAGTTTGTTTCTTTAATAATCTAGATATTCTTTTATAACTTATCTTACTAATCCCTAGATTTCTTAAATAATATACTCCTCCTAAAGTCTTAACACTAGTCCTATAGACCTATTATGTCCTTATATTATTCCCTTATAGAATTCCTTAACAAATTCTTCTGTAATAGACTTAGGTATATATATTACTTCTCTATTCTTATATTGCTTTAAGTCTGGATCTTCTACTTATGCTTCTTAGATCTTTTGTGTCTAATTACTCTCTAGTAATTTATAAATTTAACTTTCTTTAGTTGCTGTAATCTTTAGATAATTATACCTAATTAATCCGTCTTAATCCTTTCGCAATAAAGCTCCTAATGGCTTTTTATTATTTTATAGTTTAGCTTTTCTACTTAGAGCGTCTACTTATACATTGTCTATACCCTTAGTATACTAAATTTTAAAATAGTATTCTGTAAGTATTTCCGCCTATTTAGCCTATCTCTGGTTGAGTTTCTTTATTATTAGGAATCCTATAAGGTTCTTATAGTCCGTCTTAACTATAAATGGTTTCTCTATGCCTTATAAGAATGCTCTTTATTCCTTAAGTGCTGTAACTATACCTAACAACTCCTTGTTATAGATATTGTAGTTTAACTCTAGTAGTGTTATCTTCTAACTATAGTACGCTACTAGATACTATGCGTCCTGGTGCTTTTATAGCAAATATACTCCTAGTATAAAGTCTAATACGTCTGTCTTAATAACCGTTTTTAACTTTAGTTAATAGATCTTAAGGACTAGTTCTTAGGTAAATAACTCTTTAAGTTTCTAGAACAGCTTCTTCTACTTACTACCCTAAACCTATAGTTCCTCCTTCTTTGTTAACCTTGTAAATGGCTTAATACTTTTTAACCACTATGCTATAAACCTCCTATAGTAGTTATAAAACTCTAAGAACAACCTTGACTGTTTGATATTCTCTAGTTCTTGCCAACTTACTATAGCTTTGACTTTCTTTAGGTTTATACTAATTTTCCCTAGTTTAATAACAAATTCTATAAAATTAGTTTTTCTTATAAAGAACTCGCATTTCTTAATTGCTATAGGCATCTTTTCTTTTTATAGTCTCTTTAATACACACTTAATGTATTCTCTATATTCTTCCTTACTCTCTAAGTAGATAATAATATTGTTAAAATATACTATAATAAACTCGTCTAGGTGTTCTCCTAATACACTATTAATTTGCTTCTAGAATGTTGCTAGTATATTTATAAGCCCGAATTATATAACTAATGGCTTATATAGTCCTTCTTTTAACTTAAAGGCTGCCTTCTATTTGTCGCCTTTTTTAATCCTAATCTAATAGTACGCCTACCTTAGATCTATCTTTATAAAGATTTTCGCGTTGCCTATCCTATCTTAGATTTCGCTAATTAAGGGTAAAGGATACCTATCCTTTCTAGTAATGCTGTTTAACTATCTATAGTCTATGCATATCCTAAGTTTTCCGTTTTTCTTTAGGATAAATAACACTAGATATCCTACTAATAACTATAATAGTCTAATATATCCCTTTTATAAGTTTTCCTAAATAAACTCTTTAAGTGCTACTAACTTAGTTTTAGTAAGCTTATAAATTAGAAAGAACTTTAGACTTATTTCTTCTTCTAATTCTATTTTATAGTCCTATACTATATATTCTAACAGCTATTTGCTTTCTAGTAACTATAACTTTTTACTATACTTATAGTATCTTTTTGGTATATAACTTAAGCCCCGCTTAATTTCTTTATATATTGCTCCGACTTAGTACTATACCAACTTGGTTTGCTGTTGCATTTTATATTATTAAGTATCCCTAATATTAACCTAACCTATAACCTAATTAATCTTTAGATTATACTCCTATAACTAAGGCATTCCTAATATCGCCTTATTCTATCCTAATGGTAGGATATTAAAAGATATTCTAACTGGTCTCCCCTTAATAGTTAACTAAATAGGTCCTATTTTAAGATTAATAATACCTCCTCTATAGGCTATCTAATCTCCTAAAATTGTTATAAGTAGATATAGGTGTTTCTTCTGTCTATATAGTAACCCTATCCTTTTTACTACTTTTAGTAACATGTGGTTCCTTATTACTCTACTATCTACCAATACTTTAAGCTGCTAATCTTACCACTTAACTTATAAGTTTAGGTATTGTCCTTATATTTCTTTAAGGGTTTAAGGCTCTAACACTAGTTCCCTCTAGTTCTATACGCCTCCCCTTTTCCTAACTATTGGCTGCTAGATCTTACTTATACTTAATCTAACCTTAGCTAATACTTAGTTCGTTTCTTTTCCTCTATATACTATAGATAAGTGTTCTCTAGGCACTTCTACCACTATTATCCTTCTAGGTATTCTTCTATAAGGAATCTTCCTGGCTAAAGTATTAAGTCCCTTTAACTTTATACTTCTACTAGGTACTATCTATATATATACTTAATATCCCTAAACCGCTTCTCTTCTGGTGCCTAATATATCCTTACTAGGTACTTCCGGTTTTTATCTTTTAGTGCTTTATATATGTTGCAGGTGTTATCTATACAAGCTATCTATAATAGTGTATAATACGCTAAGTGACTTAGGTCTACTCTTAGCTTGTCTTCGCTCTTAAGTTTAAACCTTTATTTAGCCAATCTGACTATCAGTCTTTCTTCTATAGGTACTAAGATTTATTACTTACTTCTTTAGTCTCTAGATCCTTTTTTTAGGTTCCTTAACATTATAACCAACGCTCCTTTAATATGATTTATACGCTTCTCTATAATAGGTTAGTTTTAGACTACTTTTTTGTCTAGATATATATAGAAATCTATATATTCGTCATTGCTTCGTTATCTATACCACTTTCTATATAGTTAGTTTAGTGTATATGGTTTATCTATAAGAAAGTACCTTATTATTACTATATTATAATATCCTTTAGTATGTCTTTTTTTAAACCTAGTTAGAATCCCTAGATCCTCTTCCTATTCTAGTTTATTTAACTACTTTACCCTAGGTGTCCCTACACTTAGCCTATTAGTAACTTTTTATATAGGTGCTCTATCCCTTATATAACCTAGCATAGCTAACCTCTTGTCTAGCTTTTGCTCTTACTATACAATAATTCTTATTCTAAATTTATCTATAGTTTCTTATTTTCTGCGTCTTATAGCTAGATCCTTAAAGTCATCTTACTTCTTAATTACAGTATTAACTTTTTAATCTTTAGGCTAAATACTGTTTTTACCTAGAACTATTATGGCCCTTATTTATTTCTTAAAATCTTGGTTACCTAATAATGTTCTTACTTATTCCCTAAATTCTTGGTTTTTAAACTTGCGTCCTATACTTATTTGTTTATTACTAAACTGAGTTACTACTCTTTCCTAATAATTTTTATCTGTTATAGGTTCTTAAGCTGTCCTTATTATATCTAGCAAGTCTAGAGTCTTCCTTATCTCTTTATAAGAATCTTAGACCTATAGCCTTTTACCTTTATTAAGTAATAAGCTAGCACTAGCAGTTATCTACTTACTTAGTTTCTTTTAAACGTTACTTCTTTTATCTTATAAAGCGATGGAAATTATATCTAATAGTATTATAATACCTATTACTAAACCCTATTCTATAATAGTCTTAGTTTCTACTTCTATTTTAACTTCTTTAAGGTTTATATACTTCTATTAAGCTGCCTTTATTACCTTATTATTAGTAAATGCTTCGCCTATATTAAACTTATTGTCTTTAATGTCCGATCTATAAGCTAGTTTATTGGTTCCTCTAAACTTAGCTAATAATAGCTCCTATAGCCAATAGCTTATACCGTACTTAGTATCTTTATAAATTTGGCATGCATTATTATAATAATACATAAAACTGTTAACTAAACATTCTTTTATTCCTTATAGTGCACTATTATCCCTCTATATATACGTGTCTCCTACTAGTCAGGTTCCCTTTACCGTATAGTTATTTTAACTACCTCTATAGTCTCTAGCAAAATAACCCTATTTTCTACAATTTATACAAGCCCTATCTTTAAACTATTTTTCTTATTATAGAGTCCGCCTAAACATCTTCTACTACTAAGATCCTTAGTTTAGCCTCTACTCCTAGGTCCTTTAATTACTAAATCCTTAACCTCTAGGTTTCTATAATTTCTTTTCCTATCTCTAGGTTTCTTTAGTACCGCTTAAGTCCATTAGCTCTACGCCATTCTATAATTTTTAACTCTATATCTATTATTGCGTACTCTGCGCCTTATATAACTATAGAACTCTATCCTAACCCTTCTTAGCCTGTTCCCTTTAATAGATCCTGTTATTAATCTTTATTAACTAGTCTATTAACTCTCTTAAAGTATCCGTATCTTCTATTAGGATAATTACGTCCTAAACTTTAGCCTTAAGTCCCTATTTATACTGTGCTATAAGCGCCCTATTATTCCACTTAACTTATATAGCTAGTGTTTAAAACTGCGTTGTATACTTAATTACTAAAGTGCGTTATACTAAGTTCTAAAGTTTCTGTTCCGCTATTATAGTTACTTTAGGGTCTCTAAATATTTATATTAAACATTCTGCGAATCCATTCTAACTTGCAAATATATACCATATATCTAGGTTAGTAGTTATTATACCATTTACTTATATCTCTATAAGGTAAGGCTTAAACTACTCTAGAGCTCTTTCTAATAAGAATAGTCCTGCGTATGCTACCTGGTCCGTAGGTGTTACTAACTTCGCTCCTTCCTATATAACCTTAAAATATATCTATGTAAAAAACCCTTTAAGCTTTAACTTCTCCCCTAAGAACTATTTAATTAAAGGTAACTTAACCTTTACTACTTTAATTCCATTAATGCGTTCTTTAAGTAGCCTACTATTATCCTATAAGTAATTAACTATTTCCTATAACTAACCTTATATAACTACTTAAGAATCTATATCTGCTATACTAGTATCTCCTAACCCTAAGGTCGTGGCTGCTGTCAACGTCGTTATAACTAGTGCTTTGGGTGGTATATTATTTAACCTTATTTAATACTATAACCTTAGTAGTAAATATGTAACGGAACCTTATAGTAAGAACTACAGTGGGTCCTATTATTAGGCTAAGTATATAGGTAAAAACAGTTTAACAATATAATAATAACTAGTAGAGTAGTTGCCTAACAAATTAACTCTAATTATATTTTAAGATTTACTATAAAGAGAGAACTATCTGGGTAGGGACTATAGTCCTTTAAATATATAACTATACGCTTAAGAAATCCCTTCGCTCTATAAGGTATGTATGCTCTATCTACTCTATTATAGATTATATAGATTATACAGATTATATAGATTATATTACATAACCTTAGCTACTATTCCTTGTTATATAGTTCCACTAAATCTATCCTAGACTATGCCTATATTAACTAACTAGCTTCCTCTAACTCCTCTCTAAGTAGTTATAATATTATACTTAAGCTGTCTATAATAGAGAAGAGTTAGAGGAAGCTAGTTAGTTAATATAGGTATAGTCTAGAATAGAGCCGGTAGAACTATATAACGAGGAATAGTAGCTAAGGTTACGTAATATAATCTATATAATCTATATAATCTGTGTAATCTATATAGAGCGCACAGAGTATACGTACTTTATAGAGCGAAGGGATTTCTTAGGCGTATAGTTATATATTTAAAGAACTATAGTCCCTACCTAGATAGTTCTCTCTTTATAGTAAATCTTAGAATATAATTAGAGTTAATCTATTAGGCAACTACTCTACTAGTTATTATTATATTGTTAAATTATTCTTACCTATATACCCAGCCTAATAATAGAACCCACCGTAGTTCCTACTACAAGATTCCGTTACATATTCACTACTAAGGTTATAGTATTAAATAAGGTCAAATAACATGCCACCTAAAGCACCAGTTATAATACTATTAACGGCAGCAACAACCTTAGGCTTAGGAGATACTAGTATAATAGATACGGATTCTTAGTTAATTACGCAAGGTTAGTTATAGGAAATAATTAATCACTTATAGGATAATAGTAGGATACTTAAAGAACGCATTAATAGAATTAAAGTAGTAAAGGTCAAGTTACCTTAAATTAAACGATTTTTAGAAGAGAAGTTAAAGCTTAAGGGATTTCTTATATAGATGCACTTTAAGGTAATACAAAAAGAAGCAAAGTTAGCAATATTATTAGATTAAGTAGCCTATATAGGGTTATTTCTATTAGGAAGGGCACTTAAGTAGTTTAAACTATACCTTACTAAGATATAGGCCAATGGCATAACAACTACTAACTAAAACGTACGGTATATATTTGCTGGTTAAAACGGGTTTGCGGAATAACTAATGCAAATATTTAAAGACCTAGAGGCTATAACTATAGTAAAACAAAAGCTTTAGAACTTAGTATAGCGCACTTTAGTAATTAAGTATACCATATAGTTTTAAACACTAGCCATACAGGTTAAATAGAATAATAGGGCGCTTATAGTATAGTATAAATAAGGACTTAAGGCTAAAGTCCAGAACATAATCATCCTAATAGAAAATATGGAAACTCTAAGGGAGTTAATAGATTAGTTAATAAAGATTAATAATAGAATCTACCAAAGGGAACAAGCTAAGAAAGGGTAAGATAGAGTTCTATAGTTATATAAGGCACAAAGTACGCAATAACCAATATAGAGTTAAAAACTATGGAGTGGCGCAGAGCTAATAGACCTAAGCGGTACTAAAGAAACCTAAAGATAGGAAAAGAAACTATAAAAACCTAAAGGTTAAGGATCTAGTAATTAAAGGACTAAGGAGTAAAGGCTAAACTAGAGATCTTAGCAGCAAAAGATATTTAGGCGGACTCTACAGCAAAGTTAGTAGTTTAGAGATAGAGCTTATATAAATTATAGAAAATAAGGTTATTTTGCTAAAGACTATAGAGGTAGTTAGAGTAACTAGATAGTAAAGGGAACTAGACTAGCAGGAGACACATATATATAAAGGGATAATAGTGCACTATAAGGAATAAAAGAATATTTAATTAACAGTTTTGTATTTTATTATAATAACGCATACTAAATTCATAAGGACGCTAAGTACGGCGTAAGCTATTAGCTATAAGAGCTATTATTATCTAAGTTTAGAGGAACCAATAAACTAGCTTATAGATTAGACATTAAAGATAATAAGTTTAATATAGGCAAAGCATTTACTAATAATAAAGTAATAAAGGTAGCTTACTAAAAGTATATAGACCTTAAAGAAGTTAAAACAGAAGTAGAGACTAAGACTATTATAAAATAAGGTTTAGTAACAAAGATTATAACACCATTAGATATAATTTCTATCACTTTATAAGATAATAGGAGTAACGTTTAGAAGAAACTAGGCAAGTAGGTAACTACTAGTGCTAGCTTATTACTTAATAAAGGTAAAAGGCCATAGGCTTAAGACTTTTATAACAAGATATAAGACGCTTAAGATTTTCAAGATAAGATAAGATATATAAAGGCACCTATAATGGACGAAACTAGATAGGATAGAGTTAAGACTTAGTTTACAAACAAACAAATAAGTATAGGACGCAAGTTTAAGAACTATAAGTTTGGGGAATAAATAAGAACATTAGCAATCCCAGGTAAACGTAGTATTTAGCCTAAAGATTAAAAAATTAATACCAGGATTAAAAAGTAAGATAACTATAAGGATCTAGCTACAAGACGCAGAAAATAAGAAACTATAGATAAGTTTAGGACAAGAATTATTGTATAGTAAGAGTAGAAACTAGACCAGAGATCTAGTATATTAAACCATAAAAGGGATAGAGCACCTATATAAAGAATTACTAATAGGCCAAGTATAGGGACACCTAGGGCAAAGTAGTTAAATAAACTAGAATAAGAAGAGGATCTAGATATCCTAACTAGGTTTAAAGAAAGACATACTAAAGGATATTATAATATAGCAATAATAAGGTACTTTCTTATAGATAGACTATATACACTAAACCTATAACGGAACCTTGTAGTAGGAACTACGGTGGGTCCTATTATTAGGCTAGGTATATAGATAAGAACAGTTTAACAACATAATAATAACTAGTGGAGCATTGGGAAAATATTCGCAGGATAAGATTTAAGTAGACTTTAATTTTCGCGTTTCGCGTAATTAACATGTAATTTAACCAACTCGACACGCAATTAACCAACTTAACACGCAATTGACCAACTTAACACGCAATTTAACTAACTTAACATATAATTAACTAACTTAATACACAATTTAACCAACTTAATATGCAATTAACCAACTTAACACGCAATTCAACTAACTTAACATACAATTAACTAACTTAACACGCAATTTAACTAACTTGATATGCAATTAACTAACTTAACAACTTTAAAAGCTAACTATATATTTCTTAACACGCAATTAACCTACTTAGCAACTTTAAAAGGTAACTATATATTTCTTAACATGCAATTAAGGTAAAGTTATAT
>Ga0307507_10003675_pt1 | contig 29040 bp, 10 predicted proteins | sample 7_EM_MG_FD_207223 | JGI IMG/M metagenome (GOLD analysis project Ga0307507, IMG submission 207223) | Populus trichocarpa ectomycorrhiza microbial communities from riparian zone in the Pacific Northwest, United States - 7_EM | ecosystem: Host-associated > Plants > Roots > Unclassified | place... | reverse complement strand
CCATATGGACCTAAATTAGGTCCTTACTGCCCTGACTTAGCTACCTACCATTAACTAGTTATTAAGTTAGTTATTAACTTGGTTACCTACTCCTTATTTCTATTACCACCCCCTACCCTCCTTTTTTTTCCATTCCTATACCTTTCCTTATATATATATAGAGGTCTTAGAACTATATTTCAATAGATAGAGTCCTTATTTATTTCCTATAATTGGTACATGGGTATCTAATTAATACTTCTCTATTATAACACGGTAGTGGTATTACTCCTTAAATATAGCATTTAATATACGCCTATAAGCTTATATTCCCTCTAATTTAGCAATCTCTTTATATATTATACGGTGGTAATATATGTTAATTATAGCTTGGGCAATAAGACGCTTTTAGAGAGGCGTATTAAGTATAGGAGGCCTGCTAATAGGCTTATAAGGAGTCTTAGTATATAATTTAATCACTAACCAAATAGTTATATATAGAAGCTTTAAGGAATTTATAATTAATTTATAGTGCTAATAAGGAAATCAATATAAAGAGAAGATCTAATTGCGTTTATAGAAGGTAAGACGTATATAGGGCGCTCGATTTGGATCTAGATTTTAATATTAGGGGGGGTAGTAGCCGCGATTTTGACAGATAAGGGACGGCATATTATTATATTACTCTCAAATTTACGTTTTACAAGGGTCTATATATTATTATTTTTAACTTCTTAAAGGCTCTACAAAGTATAGGTTTATAAATATTTAAGTAGGTTTAGTGGCAAATTTTAGTAACAAATTCACTATAATATGCACAGATTTTAATAGGGGGGGCGTCTAAGCCATTTATGCTACCCCCTTGTAGGGTATAACAATACCCTCTATATTACGATATACACCCCTTAATTAAGCCTTTTTAGTGTAATATTACGATAATCTAACTTTTAATAATATTGTTAAGCACTTACTACTAATACCAGTATAACCAGTAGAGAATTTTTATAGGAGAGGGCCCTATTTGGCCCGCAAGGTAGATATCCTAAACCTTTTTAGGTATAAATATAACTAACTATTAGTACTATACCAAAACAGTACTTTATCTTATCTTATAACTTACTACCCTATTTTTTATTATCGCATATCTTACTACTTATTTCTATTACCTATTTATTACCTATTACTAACTAAGTGGTAATATTAACCTAGTGGCCAATTAGGTAATAGTTATAAATCATTATCGGCGTCTCCGTTAACCTTTACTATGTATTTCGTATATATAGTATACCTAATTTCTATAGATTTACAATTAATTCGTTTACTTAATTCTCCTATACTGTAAAAGCTTATAGTTATAAGCCTAGATCGCACTGTTTGCTAAGCAATTAGTCTACTACCTTATTTAAGAAGTTACTACTTCTACCACCTTTACAAGTGTCTTAAGCTTCTTTAAATACTAAAACTAGTCTATAGCTATTACGCTGTAGACGACCTTTACTAATACTAGTTAAACAGATAATTAAACCCAACTAATGAACAAACTAACAAATCAAATCGTTAAAATAAGGTTTTGCTAAGACGCTAACCTAGACCCTACCTAACCTGTTAAAATTCTAAAAATGACGACTAATATAAATAAGTCTTTATCTAAAATTAACCTTATTCTTAATAAGCTATCTAATTAGCTTCTATGGTTCTTTATTATATAAGATACTGCTAAAACTAATAAGGTGTAGTAGTATATTAACCTATTAAAGAAAAAAGACAAGCTTCTAAGCCTAGAACTACTAAAGCGACCTATACCTGCGGATATACTTCCTGCAGCTATATTAATAGCACAGCTAGATTAAACCCAGCTTACTGTATATAATTAAATCTACGTAGAGTACAAGAACGATCTATATATATACTAAAAGAGAGAGTAGGCTATAAGCGATATTAGCAACTATATCGTTTAATTAACTTCGATAGCCCACCTTTTACTTATTAACGGCCTTAATATAGTATATAAACGGCTTTAAGCACTTAAGAAAGTACTTACCCCTACTATATTAGGTTAAAAGCATAACGTCCTTAATTAATATACGGCTCTTAAAGCCTATAATTAAAATTAGAGCATTAATAAGTGGTTAAATAACTGGCGGAATATCTACAAGCTAGCAGAATAATTAGAGCTATTAGACGTCCAGGGATTTAGACCACATTATAACTTTATACAAGCTATTAAACCTATCTCTTCTAGTTTTGTAGGAGCACTAAAAGTAGATCTTATTCGCAAAGAACGGAAGGACGAAGAGGCCCTATCTATTATTAACCTTATTAAGGAATTTAAGGAGTACTACCATACGCAGTAAATTGCATCCTCTACCTTACCTGCTAATAACTTTGCATTTGCAACCTAATAAAGGAACTTAAATTCTAATTCTAATTCTAATCTAGACCCTAACAGCAATTTAAATTTAAATTTGAGATAGTATAAAGAATATTGTTGGAATCACGGTGGGGGGGGTTTTGGTTTCAATCGTTTTCTTCTTTGTACTGTCCCTCTTCTACTTCTATAGGTGGAATTTGATGGATCTCCTGAGCTCGCTTAGCCCACGTAATTAACCCAATTGGTTACAAGTAACCGTCTCTACTGTATTACAGAACCTTATTCAGACAAATATATATGCGGCCTTATATATTAATACAACGACTGTTACTATATTGTTAAGCATAAGCGCCCTTAAGGATGGAGACTAAGGGCAGACATTTAAAAGAAAATAGATAAAATAACCTTATCTATACCCTGGGTCAAACCCATAATTAAATAGATTTAAAAAGAAGAATAGGAAGTAAATTTAAAGAATATAGAATCTATAATTAATTTTAATTCTAAAACCAGCCCAGCTTCTATAATACCATCAACCTATAATACTGCCGCGTTTAGCACTGGTTAAATTCCGTTTAAACTCCAGAATACTTAAATACTTAACCCTAGTATAGATACCCACATCTATAATAATAAAGAAGACTTTACATTCTCCTACTTAGTAGCAGAAGATAACTACCTAATTACTAGCGGAAATTTAAAAAAAATATAAGCTTACGGAATAGTAACCATTACTATTAATATACCTATTAGGAAGTTAAAAATAAAGCTATCCTATATAGCACTAGTACCCACTATATTTACAAATATTGTAGCACTCTTAAGAGCTACTAATAACAATATCCATTTCAACTTAGGACGAGATGTACTATACCGTCTAATAACTAGCAAAATAGTCTGCTATATAAAACAACTAGGGGGCCACTGGACACTAATGCACAGAGAACCTATAAGTACCCTAGATTTGACTTAGTTAATATTCTTAACCTCTAAGAGATACCAGCCTATATCGGCACCAGTTATAATAACTGTCGGGAATAAGGCAAGCGGTCGTCACGTGACGCCGCGGCACTAGCGTGGCGAGGAGTCTTAGGCTCCTCGCCCTTCCTCATTCCAATTAACAAAAAAGAACAACAACCATCATACTATCTATGAACCGTAGCTACGTGATATTACCTTGTGTAACCAACACTAATTAGTGGTTAACTTCACTGTTATACTATAGAATAGCTAGGTATTCCACCAAGAAGAGACGAGCTACTGTACTAGTGCTACTCGTGCTAGAGGAAGCTGTCTTTTAAGGTCAGAACTGGTCCTAAACCTTAAATAGAACTCTTCCACGAATCTAAGGATTTAAAGGCCAGAACTGGTCCTAAGCCTTTCCTAGATTACAGATTCTTGCGTCTATTACGCAGAACAACACGCTTTATAAGTCTTCGCGATTTAAGGCTAGAACTGGTCCTGAGCCCTATAATCGCAAATATACGTCACAAACGCGTACCAAACGACAATCCCTACCCCAATAACACTTCCCTCCCCCTAAAAACATGGCTACGCCTACCTTAAACGACTAGGAAGACTCCTTACCACTAGGGGTAGCTTTGTACGCGAAACTTATCAATAAAAATTAGACGAATTTACCATTAACACAATAACTTGTACCGTAAAATAAGTTAACGGCTTTCTCCTATACTGTATTATATTCTACCAAAGTAGACACTACGCTAATTTACAGCTATGGGAATATTTTAAGGAGGATTTTATAGGATGGATCGCCAACACCTAGGCACTTGGCAATGTTAATATTATTTGGGATTTTTGAGACTTCCTTTGGGAGAAAGGAGTATTTGTCTCTATAGATAGGGGCGTTATTAGAGATAATATTTAGGAGCAAGTTCTTGATGTAAAAGAAGAGCACAAATGGACTCTATAAGAGATTAAGATTGAGCACCAAATACGCGCTATGAAGAAGTCTAACTCTTAAGGGAATCCCAATAACGGACAGTTATAAGCAACACAGACAACCTCAGGCTATTAAACACCTCAAGTTCCTTAGGCTACTGTACCTTAACCCATGCCTCAAGCTCCGTCCCATCAGGGATTCTTAACCTAATTTAACTTAAGCGCCAAGATGTTTTCTCTAACCCCTACTGCGCCTAAACAACCTCTGCAACAACCTCTGTAACAACCTCTGCAAGAACCTCCGTAAGAACCTCTGTAAGAACCTCTGTAAGAACCTCCATACTAACCTCCGCACTAACCTCCGCACCAACCTCCGCACCAACCTCCGCAGCAATCTCTGCAGCAATCTCTGCAGCAATCTCCGCAACAACCTCTGTCTTTAGTTCCCCAGTATCCACCAATTCAACCCGCAACTTCAACTACTGCCCCTTAACTTAAGCAAGCACAAGATCCCCTTGCTTCGCGATTTAATAACCTTTAAACTCTGCCACAGCAAGATTAGGAGAAGAAATTTGGCGGAGAATTATACGACATTCTTAACATTAAATTATAGGTTTTCTATAACTATTGCAATAAAGTTAGATTACTAGAGGTTCAACATTATATAGTTAGATTACTAGATGTTTAACATTATAAGCTTAATTGTGGTAAATACAACGGTTATAACAACGGCTAGTACTGGACCAATCCCTTCTACGGATAAAGTGGGTATAGATAAGGCCGTGGCAGCTAAGATAGATGTAGAGGCTCTAGCTACCGCGGAGGAGGCCCTTATGGAGGGTACTGTAAAGGATAGGTAAAAAGAGGAGAGCAGTAGATATAGGGAGAATAGTTATTAGCGAGACTTGTTCCATCTATAAAAGAAGAATTGCCAGAAAGTAGGAATAGAGTCTAATTAATACTATAACGCCACTACGCTGCGCATACAAGAGTACTTCCTAAGAACTGGATGGTGTTACTGGAGAGCTCACCTTATAGGTGGCTGTTAAGGCTATTAACGACTCCGCTGGCCTAGATAGGCTCGTACCTATGCTGCTCGTTTTTGGCGCCTACCCCCGAACAACTGACGATTCCCTACTACCTCCATCCGTTATGTAATGAGCTGAGGCCATCTGTAAGGCAATTTAAGGTTATAATAGTTTAAGGCTTACCACTTGGTCAACCACTATTTCTTTAGCAAATTTTAGGACAGCGAGACTTATATTATAATGGCAATAGTAAGTAAGGAGGATTGATATTTGTTACGCTAGTCGAGCAGCATTTATATATAGATGGCAACCACAAAAGAAGAGTTGCCAGTGTCGGGAATGAGGCAAGCGGTCGTCACGTGACGCCGCGGCACTAGCGTGGCGAGGAGTCTTAGGCTCCTCGCCCTTCCTCATTCCAATCAACAAAAAAGAACAACAACCATCATACTATCTACGAACCGTAGCTACGTGATATCACCTTGTGTAACAACAATAACCATAACATTACCAAATATAACAATTATATTGTTACCAGATCTGCGTATATCAGCACCAGATCTATCTATATCGGCACCAGATCCGCCTATATTGGCACCAGTTACAATAACCGCAACGTTAACAACGTCTATAACGTTATCAGAGTTATTAAATATAGCGCAGCTAGTAGCCTATACAAAGAAGATAACCTATTAAAGATATAAGATGCAATTTAAATTAGGAAATAAACTCCATAAGCACCTAAGAGCAGACTGGTTTTAGATAATGCAAATAAGCGAGTATAAAATATCCTTTATCTAATAGAAAATGCATAAAATATCGCAATTGATAAGGATAAAGTGGCCTATGCAGAGCTTTTCCACCCCAACCAGGCAGAATTTGGCAGATATTGTAGATATTGCGGATATTACGGATATTGCGGATATTGCGGATATTGCAGACATTGTAGATACTGCGGATATTGCGGATATTGTAGATATTGTGGATATTGCGGATATTATAGTAGGAAAATATAGGCTATCTACCCCCTAACTATATAATAGCTAAATACTTAAGGAAAAATCCCCTATTTTTTTTATAGTTTTTCTCTAGTGCCAATTCTTTAAACATTTTGTTTTCTTAAGAGTTTTAGGCTCTATCTATATTCTATCCTATAATACCATATAACATCCTCCTAAAAAGACTCTCTCTAGCTTATTACTTATTGCTAGAATTAAGAGAATTTTAATTGCTATAAGTGAGAGCTGTAGCTAGCGCTTTTGTTATTGCTTTTAAGACCACCACTAAAGCGCAGTTGTTGAAATTTTATATAGTGTCTTAGAGATAAAGTCCTTATACTTGTCTTGACTTTTTAGTTAAAATATTATACTATTAAGATCTTCGGCAATCTTATTAAACTTATTAAGGTCTTAAGCTGGGGCTAGCCTTTTATATAATAATATATTTCTAAGTATAGAACTCCTATTCCGATATCTCTCCTAAAGCTCTTTAACGCTATTAAGTGTAGGCTTACACCATTCCTTTTTCTAAACCTGCTTGATATATCTTGTATAATGGGCTGGATAAAGAATAAGTGCAGCGGCGTAAAGGGGCGAGTTGTCTATTTTATGGTAATACCTATTAAAGGTATTCTAGGCATTTCTAATGCGTTTAGAGAACTCTTTATTAGATATATACTCCTTCTATTATATAATATTAGCTAGATTAGGAAATAGAGAGAAGATAAACTAACCTAGGATTTATTAAGGTGCTTAATTATAACATTTATTGTAAAGAGTATATTCTTAAGCGTTGCTTTATGTTTTTGATATTTTAATGTTGCCTAGTAAAATATCTAAAGAAAACTTTTTATTGTATAAAGAGCCTCCCAGTCCTTTAGACTAAGATAGTCCTTTTTAATTGTATTAAGATAATGCTTAGTATACGTATTAATGGCAGACTCTTTCTAAATTGCTATACTAAGTATAAGATACCAGCTATTCCACCTTATATAATTATTAAGCGGAATTCTTCTCCTTATAAGACTTTTAAACTCCTTTATACGACTAGCTGAGCTATAGGTGTATATAGTAATATTATAAAGCTTTCTAAGTGCGCCAAGCTTCTAAAATGTATCACTTTTCTCTTTCTCCTCTTTTGGATCCAACTCCTTTCCTTCTTTATATAACTTAATGTTGTTAAGACTAATTAGGTTTTTAAAAAGAAAAGCCTATATAGTAAGGTTTAGAATATAATCCTAACAGTAGATCCGTTAGTGGACAGGATTCCATTTAATTCTTTCTTCCTAGAGAAGCTAGTTGCTTATTATACAATAGAGCTTATTGTTTGTAGTATGGTTATTAAATATAATAGCACCTAGCTTTTGCGTAATCCCATAGTCCATAAGTACTAGAATGAGAGTATTCCATTACTCATCCCTACTATAAGAGGCTACCGTATAAAGGCTAAGGAGAGCGTTTATAAGCTTTTCCTGGCTATTAATAAAATGGCCACAAATTGCGAGGAGAAGGTAATTATTTAGAGAGGTCTAGATATTAATGGAGAGATAAATGCTTATAAGTACAGACTGCAGCCTCTTTTGTATAATATCCTTTTATAATAGCTATAAGTTATAGATCTTTTTACTAACTTCTAAATAGGCTATAGTTATATAGCCATCTACTTTAGGATTAATTAACTGTAGAAGGATATAGAACTCCGGCCACTTAACCATCCGAAATGGTAAGTTTTATATAACAATTAATGTAATAAGGGCTTTATTAATAACTTCCTTATTTAGGACTGCTTGGAGCACTTCTAAATCTAGCTCTTCTGTCTCATTTTAAGATGACGCTTTAAGGTAAAGATCTTTTAATTAATCCCATATTACTTCTTTTATATAACTGGTTTTAGGCTTAACTGTAATGCCATACTTTAACGCTAAGTGGTTTTGGAAGTTAGAAGTTAACTATGCAGTGTATGACTCTATACAGTGTTTACAATAGAGTAAAAGACAAGCCTTTTTATTTTATACGGGCTCACTATTGCTTAGTAGACGGGTATGCTCCCATATCAAAAGAGCCGAGCGACCTCTTATTTTTGATTTAGAAGTATCAATAGAGTTAAGAGCTTCTAATTCCACCTCTAAAGCCATATTTTATACGATAATAAAGAAGAAGAAGGCGACTGAAAATTTATTTGGGGTATGCCAAGACTTATCGCGATAAGGATATCCATTGCATCTTATCGCGATAAGATTTATCCAAAACCTGCCTGCCTGAGAGAGAGCTGTAGATACACACAGCAGCAACAAGAGACTCAACTAAATACGACGGCTATATCCAAGGCCTTACCATATCAAACAACAACACTATCGCTTAACCAGATCCAAATATCTACCTTAGTTACAGATCAAATAACTACCCCAAGCATAGATCAAACGACTGCCTTAAATGCAGATCAAATCACCACACCTAAATCAAACGATTCAGTAGAACCTCCTATAAAGGACGTTAAACAGTTACCGACTCCCAGTAGAACGGTATCTCCAGATCTTCCAGAAACAAAGACCTCACCAAAAGGACTTCAAGACAATATCTTGCGTACAATTGAAGCAATTCCGATTTAACTAAGCAGTTCACCAGAACCGTCCAATAGAGCTACTAATATAGCTCTACGTGCTAACGAAATCTCGGTTAAACCTTCTGCTAACCTTATCCTACTAGAAGGATTAAAACAAATTCAACGTCAAGCGTACACAACTAGCACCATTACCCTACCCTTTGCCATTTCAAAATTATATCTAAATTTCCTATTTTTGGTACAGTTTTTACCTTTATTTTATTTTCTACAGCTTTAACTACACCATCAAATCTGGGGGGGGGGTGTAACCGACTACCAGTACCATACCAAAACAGTACTTTGTCTCATCTTATGACTCACTACCCTGTCTTTTGTCATCGCATCTCTCGCTACTCATTTCTATTACCTATCCATTACCTATTACCGACTAAGTGGCAATGTCGACCTGGTGGCCAATTAGGTAACAGTTACAAATCATCGTCAGCGTCTCCGTTAACCTTTGCCACGTATTTCGTGTATATAGTACACCTAATTTCCATAGATTTACAATCAAGTCGTTCACTCAATTCTCCCACACTGCAAAACCTTACAATGAAGCTCCTCCTTTTCTTGCTTAATTACCCTACACGTGACTCTTGATATAACAATACCATTGGTATTACGATACGCTCGGCCGAATAAACGGTATCGTATTAAAGAGATTTTACTGTAGAGAGATAACTTTAGCGCATCTCGTTAAACCGAAAGAGGCAGCGCGCTGCTTTGGCGACGCTAACAGATCAGTGGCGACAGCCTCCAAAACTTTCACAGCCGAACTCCCCTAACACCTGCGAAGCCTCAAGCCGGATTTTGTATCCTGCACGAAGACTGGCTCTCGCAAAATTCCAGCTGAGTTGATTGGCATCGCCACCTCCTCCAGTCTCACAGCAAGTCTCTACCTTAAAGGACAATCTAGAGATGGTTATGTTTACCAAGGTCTGGAACATTCTTTTCGACTGCTGCTACGGAACTCCAAATGGAAATCAATTGGTTGACTGTACTTTTATAAGACGTACAACTCGCTAATCCTTAGCGCCATTACTTGAAGCGGCTTATGGACTTTTAATCAACAAAGGAGTTGTTCAAGAAATGCTTCCCGAAGCCTATAGTCCCCGTTACCTTGGATCATTTGATGTTCTATATCATCCAGCTAGACGTCAAGACGTTATTGATGTTGTGTAGCTTCATCTGTCAATTACGGCTAGCATTTTGCGGGGCCGAATGTAAGGCTCGTCTTGGCGCGGGGATTCTCCCGGACAACGCAAGACTATTCTTTTCAACAACTCATCTGAACGTTTCCTCAAGGTCACCCTTTACAGGGCCATCCAATGGACACGATAAAGGGGGTATCCTGTTATTGAAATCAAAAAATTTGTTTTACCTTTACTCCACAGCTCTGCCATGGCCAAGCTCAATATTATCCTCATTGGCACCTGCGACACGAAACTCTCCGAACTACTTTATCTCCGTTCTCGAATACTCCAGCACCCTGAGACGAATGTGGCTTTCATCGACGTTGCACGGAATCCTGTGCAAAATTCTAGCATCTCAGTAACTCAACCTGATCTCATTCATAAGTATGGCTCGGGGTTGCCGTCAAATGCCCGTGAACTCTCAGAACTCCCCCGTGGAGAGTTGATTAAGCATATGTCTGCCTGTGCGACTGCATGCGTAGAAGAGTTATTTGCGTCAGGGAGCTATCATGCCATTATTTCTGCGGGCGGAAGTGGTGGTACGGCGCTCGCGAGTGCGGCTATGCGTGATGCACTACCAATTGGCTTTCCTAAGCTTATCGTCTCAACCGTAGCTAGCGGGGATACTGGACCTGTAGTCGGGGAAACGGACATCACAATGATGTACTCTGTCGTCGACGTGGCAGGGCTGAACTCTCTACTCCGCCAAATACTCTCAAACGCTGCTGGCGCCATAGTTGGAATGGCAAGAATCTACTTGGCCGAGCATCAACAGAACGAGAGCGGAGCTCTCCAGCAGCTGGGGCAGCAAAAGAAACGAGTAGGCATAACCATGTTCGGCGTCACAACCCCCTGTGTCGACGCCATCCGGTCCCACCTTGAATCCAACTACAACATTGAAGCATACGTTTTCCACGCAACTGGTCACGGCGGCCGCGCTATGGAGCGTCTTATCGCCTCCGGGCGTCTGGACGCTGTTCTCGACCTCACCACTACCGAGATTTGCGACTATCTTATGGGCGGCAACATGTCTGCTGGACCATCGAGGCTAGAGGCTGCAGCAAAGGCTGGGATCCCTAACATTATCAGTCTTGGCGCAACGGATATGGTGAACTTTGGCCCGAAGGCAACAGTGCCAGAGAAGTATGCTGAGAGGCTGCTATTCGAGCATAATCCAACTGTTACGCTTATGCGTACGTCGTCTTCTGAGTGCGCTTCCATTGGTCAATTCATTGTCGACAAACTTCTTACCTTCGCCGCTAAGAAAGAGAATGTGCAAGTTTGGATGCCTGAGGGCGGAGTTAGCATGATATCAACACCCGGCGGTCCATTCGCGGATGCTGAGGCGGACAAATCATTGTTTGAGGCTATCGAAAAGGGGTTACGGGAAAGTGGAATCAGAGTGATTAGTGATGAGAGGGCAATTAACGAGGAAGTATTTGCAATTGATATTGCGGAAGCACTAGTAGATGTCATGGGGTTGAGGGGAAATCTGGGATGATATCTAATCAGTGGCAACGGAAAGTTTAGAACGGATAAAATTGACATTAAAGAGCAGTGGTAAGAGGACGAAAGAACTACGTAGGTCGAGCGTGGGAATGGTTATGATAACGGATGCATTGATGGTAGTGATATAGCTCCGAAAATACGATGGTACGGATCGTTTAACAAGCTTCGTCACTGAGACACAAGTGAGGTCAAGATATTACCAGTAGAGCAGCTGACAGCGGAACGCCCAAATTTCGGATTTCCTTATAGGTACACCAGGCGCTCCAGCGCGAAATCCTAAATCAAACTCGATCCATGAATGCAGAGGTTGAAGTCATTGCGCAGGAATATCTACTCGTCATCTTCTTCTTCCTCCTCGGCCTCGAGTGTGGTCATAGCAATTCGATCCAAATCCCGTTGTCCACTTTGCGTGATCCTTCGTCCACCCTTGTCCTCATCCTGCTCGAGCACGCCAATCTTCTCAAGCGCTTGCATGACCTTGCGATCAACGCTGCCGGAGGCGTCGACGTGGTGAGAGGGGCGGGAGCCGCGGTTCTTCGTTGATCTATGATTTCAAGTTAGAAGTGCGAAAGTGGTCGAGCTTTGGCGCATCATTACCCGTGAACTTTCCGTAGGCGGCCAACACCAACAGTCTTGCGCATGTAGATGTGACGAGCGACGGAGGCGGCACGGATGTAGAACCTAGATTCAGACATGTTAGTATTGGTGCTTCGAATATAATTTTTAATGCAACGATTGCGCCGAAATCGGAATCGTGGGTATGTTGCAATCGTAATACGGTTGCTCTGCTAATATTTCTGAGTCAACACGCACGAGTTAGGGCGCCTCACCAATCAATATCCTGCGGCGGAAGCTCCTTGGAGTCTGCAAGTTTTTAGTCAGTATTTCGATCGCGACATATATTTGCCAGAATACAACTTACGTGAAGTCTTAACAGTATCAACCCAGCCTGTAGATAGTAGTACGCAATGGTCAGCGAGCTGAGCGTGCAATTATCCCCCAGTTACGGGATTCAGGCTGGCGCTCAAGCTGGTGTTAACGAACCTGGACTGCAAGATTAAAGTGTTAGTATATTGTCACAATTGTCGCATAAGTAAAGAATCTTAGGACAAAGTAGAAGACATACATTGGCAGTTTGCCCTGTCGCTTCAAGAAAGCGGCATAGGCTGAGATGAACTTGTTGGCCTATAAGGATGTTTAGCACTACTTCTTCAAAAACTTTCGGAGCACTTCGAGAGCAGTCTGAGCCTACCTCAACATCGCGAACGCTAACACCAGGCATGATTGCGGTTATTGATAGATCCTAGGGTCGAAAGGGAAAGCGGAGTGGTCGATGTTGAGCGTCGTCGAAGTTCGAAATATCAGTTTCGGATGAAGATTTGGTGTGTTCAAGATCTTCGCTTAACGGAATTAAGACGGGCCGGTGCCAAGACTTCGTCACTATCGCTCCCTCGCCGCTGTCCCTTAACTCGCCGAAATTCGTCCACTCGGTATCGATAAGAACCAACCAATAATATCAACGCAATCAAATCGTCGTGATCGGAAATATGAAGCCGTTGTAAAATCGGGCAGCGGCCACGGCTCTAGTGGTGGGCTTTTAGAGACCCGATTTGGCTGAACGTTATATTGAGTCGGCTAAACAAGGTCTATGTCGTTGGAAGTACGATTGGAAGGCATATTTGATAGCATTGTATTGATTAAATCTACTTAGGCTATACGTGTACTTCTGATTCTGGTGTTCCGCACAGACCATATACTCGGTGGACGGGGACAAAGAATGAAGAACCACAACTCCGTTTAATAGCATTACCCCTAACACAAGAAGATGATCTGATTTGGAATCATTAGCACAACAATACCTTTATGGTCCCAAACTTAGACCTACAGTGCATATCGCTGATCTTATGTATCACTCTGACATAGAGAAGGATACTGTACTACGTGGATAAGACTGATCACTCGGGTATCAAACCAAAAGGAAGTACAACTACCATCTAGTCTTTAGAGTCGATAGTCTATATGTTAGCCTAGATTCGAAAGCGCCATTTAAACGCAGAATTTGTTGTAGAGACCTTCGAATTCTCAGCGATAAATTTGACCCGTTGATTTTCCCTAAACATAAGACCATCCGAAATCAGCCCATCGGCGCACAAACGGTCCGATCCATGCCGTGAAACCTCGATTGTACTCAACCGTTCGAAGTACCTACGAAGCATTTCTATCATCCTCCACACCCTTTCAAACCTTCCCAGCAATAACCCAAACCCACTGCCAGCAGTCCTCACACCCAGGCCATCACATGCTTCCAAAACCCATACCTCACCTCCTCCCGCCCCTCCTTTCCACACCCTCGCCCAACCGCCCAACCGCCCAACCGTATCCCCCACAAACCCCAACGAACGCCCTCCTCCACACTGTAGGCCCCTCGAACCAACAGTTCCCACCCTCGCCGCCAAGCACGCGATCCCCCACCCCGAGCGTGCCACGGATCCGCCATCCGCACGTGCGGCGAGCACGCAAAAAAGGCTGCAAGCACGCAGGCCGGCATCGCAGCGCTCGTAAAACCGGCCGGACCCCGCAGCATGCAGCGCAGTAGTGCAGCGCGACGTAACACTCTGCGGCAGCCGTTACACGGCGGCGGCATTACGGCGCCCCGCATTTGCGCGCGCGTCACCTGGGCGTTGCCATGGTGGCCCTCAGGCGCGCAGAAAAAAAAAAATTTCTTCACGCGCTACGTGGACGAACGCGCGGGGGACTGGGCAGCACTGCGTGCTGAGAGGGGAAGGTACATGGGGAGGGGCAGGCCGAAGGGGGGATGAGCTCAGTGTGCTGGCTGCTGCACGGGTGGTGAGGGCGCGCAGAGAGAGAGTTTCACCATGGGTAGTGCTGCTAAGGCTGATGAGTAGGGCTGATGGATTGAAATGGCAGGTGGGCTGTCCAGCGCGGCATCGCGCCGAGAAACTGCTGTGCAACGGGAAGCAGGGCAAGGTAGGGCAAGGCAAGGCAAGGTTAGGAAAGGCGAGGGAAACTCACGCGGCGGTGCACATGCGATTTCCGATATAACCAACTGCGCATCCCCACGGGTCACATCGAGATTTGAAACGCATGATCTGCCAACGCACAGAGGTAAGAAGTTCATGTGATTGTTTCAAGAAGAGGTAAGAAAGAATACGCCAATCTATTGGGTACAATTATTAAAAAAAAAATTGAGTAGTATTACGTAGTCGTAATCGCGGCCGTTATACCCACAAATCGGGCTAACCAGTAGCCAACACCAATAATCCTGTGATTCCCACACCTTGATGTCCAACGCCAAGCCTCTTTGATTTTTTATCCTTCTAGGCGGTGCGAAAAGTCTAGGTAAAGACTGTTGTACAGTGTCCTACGTAGAAAAGCCGTAAAAAAGAAAAGGAAAACCCGGTGTATAATTGACTACAATGTTGGGGCTCGCTTCAGCCCAACGCAATATCTCACAAAAAGTGCGTCGACAAAATGCTCATGGCGTATCCCAGGCGGTCGCGCCCTTCGGAACTCATTAATGGCATCTTGAAGTTTATACTCGAGGCGCTCGACGAGATAGCTCACTACAAAGAAGCCGGTGCGGTTGAAGCCATAGTGGCAGTGGACGCCTATCAGCTCATCCATTTCGCCCTGGAAGCTTACTCTCGTCCTTGGGGAATGTCCCGGGACGGAAGAATACGCTATGGTCGAGAGTAAATTTGGTGCCTTGGAAGCTGCTTCTGGTGACAGTGGCGTGGAAAGTGAGGTCGATTGAGCAGCAGCAGCAGCAGCAGCAGCCGAAGCCGAAGCAGCTGAGGGCTGTACACACAAATTATCAATGAGGGTGATGAATGCTCCGACTTCGTCGACTGTCGGAGGCAGCTTTGAGACAGTGGGAAATTTGTGGTAGGCAATGCCTCCTGCTTCTAGCCCTGCGGGATCATATACAGGGCTCTCGTGGCTGATATCAACCACGGCCTTTATTTTCCCTTTCCATTCGTTGACAAAGACTTTCGGGCAATGCTGCTCATCAACTTCCCTTAGAGTCTTCATCGCCCGGAAGACGCCCGCGATGGGCTCCGAGACTGATTTCACTGCTTTCCATTTCGCTAGGTTCTTGACATCCCATTTGCCCTCAGTGGTGAGGTACTGCAGCTGCCACCCAAGGGAAAGTCGGGCATCAATGTGAGTGGCGATAAATGCACCAATTAAACCGGCAAGAGTTCGGGATGTGCTCGGGGCGTATAGCAGAGCATGGGAGGCTGGGTGAGGGAGTATGGTAGTCTTTAGTACCAATCGGCGCGGAAGAGGCTCAGGGATATGAGCAGTGGACACAGGACTGATGGTGGTGGTGGTTATGGCTAGGTCGAGATCATTGAATTCAGACGCCCTAGCAGTGAGTGATGTGGACGAGGACGAATTAGAGGAAGGCGCCTTGGGTGTTTCCGAAGCCTCTATAGCAGAATCCGTCTTCTTGTCGATAAGGTTTGGTTGTATAATGTTTGAGTCAACAGGTGCAGCAGAGTCTAGGATAGTTTTTGATTTTTCCAGATTCTCGGAAACATCTTTGCCTAGAAATGCCGCAATCTTCCGCATTTCACCAGGTGGAGTAACATGGTCTGCCTCACCTGCAGCTAAGAACACTGGCACGTCCAAGCCAGCCCAAACCCCTCCCCCGGGAAGTCCGCCCTGAGGAGTCCCTTTCGGGTAATCCGGAAGACAACCACGGGCCATCCTTCTCCACACAGGCGTCCTGCTCTGCTCATTAAAGCGAACCTGAAGCTTTTTCGTCTCTTGTTCTGCGCCCGGCCCAACAAATCTAGCAACACTTGCGCTTTCGGTTCCGCCCCGTCGGTCCCACCTTCGCCACAGATTGAAAACCGGGCCTGGAATCGCTAAAAGCTTTTTGAATTTTGTTGCGTCTTCCAGACTTGGTGGTTCTGCACTAGGGCAGATAGCAATGAGTCCAAGCACATGATCCGAGAGGAGATATGCGTATGGTGACGAAGATGAAGCTAGCAATGCTGCCAGTGAGCAGCCCATGCTGTGTCCGACTAGAATTACGCCTTGTCCTCTACCTTTGTCTCGATAAGCTTCAATGACAACGGCAAGGAGATGAACAAGGGAGTCGGTTGTATAAGCTTCCCAGGTTTTGGGAGCAAAAGCGGAAATACCGCAGCCTGGGAGATCGATACCTAGGCATGGTGCAAGGTTTACCAAGCTCACCAGGAGTGGGTGGAATTGAGCGACGGATCCGCCAAGACCGTGAACGAAAACCAGCAGCGGAACGGGAGTAGGCGTCGACGGAAGTTTTTCCCCTTGTGGGTGAGGCCGGTAGAAGGTGCGGATTTCCGGATACGTAAATTTAGTGGCCTGGACAGTGTATGATTTGATAGTGGAGTGCTTCTTAAGCAGGCCTGGGTCGGTGTTTATGGCATCTATATGGCAAGGGTTAGCGATATAAGGAGCAGAAGTATGTAACTTGATGGAAGTAAACAATAAGTGGAGACGGCGGAAATATGCAAGGTAGACGGATACAAGCAGATAACAGAGCGCAATATGCTGATGTTGTGATAAGGTCACATAAAACGAGCAGGGGAGGCGCCGATCACGCAAAACGAAGAGATTCCTTACCAACGCTATTTGCATCCGAGCCATCGCTGATTGAGCCATTGGGCGTTCTTATGCCCTTTTTCCGACAGGCGCGTTGGCTATAGCACCAGAGAGCAGGAATGAGGCCACAGAGCGCTGCCAGCTCGACCATGCCCACGAACGTCAGCGGGTAAGACGTGCTTTTTTGGAAAAAGGCCTGCAAACGGTGGAAAGGAAGCAGAGAGGTTGTCTTTATAGCCGCCAGCAATATGGAAGAGGGTAAATCGGTGAGGGAGAGAGAAGGAGCGGTTTGTGAGGGTTCTGGCTCGGCAAGCACGGTGGTTCCCAGCAACAGAAGTAATGCCTGTGGCAGCCGGGAGATGGCAGCACGGCGCTGCGAATGAGGCTCCATCAAGACAGTTCGTGTCCAAAGCTCAGAATGTATACCGACGAAGACTGCGGGCGATGTCGAAACCGGGACCTTGAGAGAGGAAGCACACCCGGTTCCTCGACCAATTGGGAGTTGACGAAACAGATCGTGCGCTCTCGTCTGGCAGAAATTCAACGGTACCTGAAACGGCTGCTACGGCTCCCAAGCGTAATGAGCGCAATAATTATAGTGACCGCTGGCGGAGGGAGAATTACCTTATATACGCCTCATCGCCGGACGAGAAACGTGGCAGCCTCATCGTTGTGACGGATCCTACTTTGGGATCATGAATGACGAGGCTACCGACAGCCTAGGCTATCAGATATTACTGAAGGCTGGGTGGGGAGCAAGCTAACAGAACTGTAAGGAAACCCCCAATACCAAAAATATCAAAGACCGAAATTTTATTGCTATTTATTAACGCATGAGAGCGAGTGAGCGTGCGAAGGTGTGCGAATGCTTGCGAGAGCGTTTTCCCAGCAGGTAGTGGCAGTCTCCAGCAAGGCAAGCAGTGGCGTCGCTCTTCAGCCTTGGCCGCCAAAGACAGGGTGCCGGCTTGCTTCGGTGCCTTCCTAGCGCCTTCTGACTCGTGCGCGTCCGGCACGGCAGCGAAGCTTTTCGAACGGAACGCGAACAGCGTGCGTGACATGGCGTGCACTCTCGAAAGTTTTCTGTTGGACCCCGCTCTCGCGCCTTCCCCCCCGCTACTTCGCCCCCATAGCCCAGCGGGGGAACGCCCACAGATCAATCACTCCACCAGACGCCATGGGAAGTCCCCAAGCGCAGGAATAGTGGGGCTGCTTGTACTGTACACATGTCGCCCGATGAGAGGGAAGAATGGCACTGTCGATGCCCATGGCGCTTCGAGTCAAGCAATCAAGCATCCAAGCATCCAAGCAACCAAGCAACCTTGCCGCGGTGTCAAGGGGCCATTATCTATGATCGCTCCACACAATCTTCACCTTAACAGATTCACATCGTCAACCCAACACAGCTATAAACCCTCAGCTCCTTTCGGATATTCTGCTCCTCGCCTGACTCTACTTCATTTTACCCATTGACCTCCCTAATCCGAACTCACCATGGATCCATCCAATCTGGAAAAGCAGCAGAAGCTCCAAGAGCCGCGCTATCTAGACTTCCCTCACCTCCCCGATGGCACCATACGAGATGGAAAGCTCGCATTGAACAAGTACTCCTCCATAGTTACCAATGGCCATGACTTCCCGGGAGCCCAGGTATATTACGTCGCGGTTGCAAATCTCCCAATTGTCTCAATTAATGCCCACATTCATCACAGGCCATGCTCTACGCCGCCGGTGTGCCGGATAAGGTTGCCATGAAGACAAGCCCACAGGTTGGAGTTGCAAGCGTATGGTGGGAGGGAAATCCATGCAAGTCCGTACAAAACATCATCCGCGCCCGACGCTCATTCTACTGGTGGCTGACAACTCATATAGTATGCACTGTAAGTCGCCAAATCCAGTAACCTCCTCGTCTCCAGCGAACTTATTCCCTCAAAAACCCCGCAAGCCTCTATGCGCTCTTTCGCCATGGTAATCATCAGTTTGAGTATCCTCCTAACAGGAGCGGTGAACTGTAGTGCTGGACCTCGGGAAACAAGTCAAGGAAGCCGTTCAGAAGCAGGGCATGCTAGCATGGCAATACAACACCATCGGCGTATCTGACGCCATAACAATGGGCGGTGAAGGTCAGAACTCCCGTTCCAAACCCCCTGCCAAGATTGTCTCGTTATCTGCCTAGGATGTGGTATCTGAACTTCGGAACTTACTGGGATGCTGATTCATGCTAGGAATGCGCTTCTCCCTACAGACTCGTGAGATCATTGCAGACAGCATAGAGACCGTGACATGTGCCCAGCACCACGACGCCTGCATTGCCATCCCAGGATGCGACAAGAACATGCCCGGTTGCATTATAGCCTTTGCGCGTCACAATCGCCCATCTATCATGATTTACGGGGGCACCATTCAGCCAGGATATAGCGAGACGCTACGGAAAACCATCAACATCACCTCATGTTACGAGGCGCAAGGCGCGTACGCATACAACACGCTCACGAGCCCACATGATCCAAAGATCACTGCTGATGAGATCATGGACGACTTCGAGCAGCATGCTTGCCCCGGCGCTGGAGCTTGCGGTGGCATGTACACTGCAAATACGATGTCGACCTCTATCGAAGCTATGGGTCTAACTCTCCCAAACTCCTCCTGCACTCCGGCCACTTCACCTGCCAAGATGCGCGAATGCGTGAAAGCTGCTGCGGCGATAAAGGTATGCATGGAGAAGAACATCCGCCCCAAAGATCTCCTGACAAGAGCCTCATTCGAAAATGCCCTAGTAATGATGATGATTCTCGGTGGTTCCACAAACGCTGTCCTTCACCTCTTGGCCATGGCCGGAAGCGCTGGTGTACCATTATCCCTCGACGACATCCAGCACGTATCCAATAGGATTCCTTTCATCGCCGACCTCGCGCCGTCCGGCAAATACTTCGTGGCGGATCTCTATGAGATCGGCGGCATTCCGTCCGTCATGAAACTCCTCTGTGCAGCTAAGCTCATGGATGGTTCTATCATGACCGTTACCGGAAAGACTTTGGCCGAGAACATCGAACCCTTCCCGTCCCTCCCGCAAGGCCAGGAGATCATCCGCAGTTTAGACCAGCCAATAAAAGGGACCGGCCACATTGAGATCTTGCACGGCAATCTCGCACCCGCGGGCGCTGTCGCCAAAATCACCGGCAAGGAAGGCTTGAAGTTCGTCGGCAAGGCTCGCGTATTCAACAAGGAACGCGAGCTCAACGACGCCCTCTCAAAAGGCCAGATCCCGCGCAGCGAGAAATTGGTCTTGGTGGTGCGCTACGAGGGTCCCAAGGGCGGACCCGGGATGCCGGAGCAGCTGAAAGCCTCGGCGGCGCTCATGGGCGCCAAGCTCAACAACGTCGCGCTGATCACCGACGGCCGCTACTCGGGCGCCTCGCACGGCTTCATCGTCGGACACATCTGCCCCGAAGCCGCCGTCGGCGGACCGCTGGCCGTTGTCAAGGACGGCGACATCATCACCATCGACGCGCAGAACAACACCATCAGCATGAACGCCAGCGACGAGGACATCAAGAAGCGCCTCGAGGATTGGAAGCCGCCCAAGCCGAACGTCACCAGAGGCGTGCTGGCGAAGTACGCCAAGCTCGTCGGCGACGCGAGTCACGGCGCCATGACGGACTTGTTCTGACCACCGGCGTGCTGGGCTGGCCTTTGCAGAGCGAACGGCTGGACCACCAACGAAATGGGTTTGGGAGGTGGGAAGGGGAGTCTGGCAAATTAGCGGGAGAATCAAATGTTGATAGTGATAGAGGGAGCGGTCTTACAGGCAGTAGATTGGTCTAAAACGACTACAATAGAAGGGGCTTTCTTTTACATGATGGTGAATCGGTCTCACTGATGGCGAAGCGATCTCACTCATGGTGAACTGGCTTTTTCATTACCCATACGAAGGCGGAACGGCCTCATTGATGATGGATGGATGGATGGATTGACTGTGCATTGGCTTTACTCATGGCAGATAGATGGATGTGGCAGGTGCACTGGGGGCCGGATTACTGGCTGATGACATAGGCATGCATTAGACTGTATTTTACATCCAATCAACACATCGGTTAGATGTTTGAGGTGCAGTGGCTGATGTTAGTGTGATGCTAGGACCTAGGCTTTAGGATTGAATATGGGGCCGTCAAGTCTCCAAGGAAGGATTTGAGCAGATGCGTGTAATTTAGTAGGGGTTTTTTTGGTACAGCCTTCCGAAAATCGGCGCTGCTGATTAGAGATGCGATTTTAAAACAGTTACGAAAACCTCACTGCTAATATTTATTGTATTAGTGGAGCCTCCTAGCATATATTCGTGGGTCGTCAACGGTAATTTTTTTGGGCTGAGCATGAATTGTCAATCTAATAAATCCTTGACCTCTACCCTGTTCAGGCACCTGTTATTGCTTTATAGGTACCGTCTATGAGATATAGAGCAACATATTAGACTAGATTCGGCCTTTAATTCACTCTGTTCTAATGGAAATAGATCACTATAAGATGGTCCATTGGCATCGGACTTTTCTATATACAATTTGTATCAAGCACTCGTTCTAAGAAATGATCGGAAAACCTATTAGGATTTTCATACCAAAAAAAGGCAGAACATCCTCCTTACTCGCTTCTAGGACTCGTCAAAACTGTACTGTAAAAATATCTTACATAGGCCACAGTCAGCTTCGGAACCCGCTTTAGAATAGCCCAACTGCACCAAAGGGCCACTAAACAGCCCAGAGTACGTTATGCTCGTATCGACAAACTTTTTTCGAAAGCTTGTCCTTGCTATGTTCAGAGATGTGACAACGTCACGGAGACCCTGTTCCCAGAACTCGCAGGTGTGATGAACACATGTGAAGAGGAAGCCTTTTTGTCGGCATATGCCTTCCCAAGGTTTATTGACCCGAGTTTACGAGTGGTCTATATATTCGGGTTGGGGGTCCTGGATTTTAAACTCCCGCCAAGCCAGCTTTTAATTGGTTGCAAATCGGCTTCTAATTGGTTAGAAAAAAACTTGCGCGCGGTAAGCTATAGCAGAATCCACGTGATGAATATTAAAATATTATGAACGTTAAAATATATCTTCCTTTTTGTTGACACCTCTATATACATTATAAATATGGCAGATCCTATAGTAATTAAGTGCAGCAAGTGCTATATTTATAAGCCCCGCCTTAACTTTGTTAAAGACGGCCCTTTAAAGAAGGTTTTAAAGCTATGCCAGTTATGTTGGTTAAAGGCGCGTCTTCCCTATATATTACTTCTACTTCTGCTTACCTTTCTAGGCCTCTAAATATAATTTAAATAAGCGGAGAGCTCTTATAGAGTTAGGTTCTACTACTAAGAACGCCTTCCTGCCTCGCGGCCAGAACAGTTAAGATACCCCTAAAATAGCTCAACAGCAGAAGACAATTAGGGTATTATAACGGGAGCACTATATTCTTAATTAGTAGGGTAAAGCTCACTTGCCTACTCCTCCGCTATATACCACAGATAAAGCTCCGTGTAGTAGAAGAGGCACTTTAGATGGCCTAAATACGTTCTTGCTAGAAATAGCTCCTATGCCTACTCTACCGCCAATACCTACCCTACTGCCAATACTACCTCCCTTGCGGCAAGCTCCCTTACGGCAAGCTCCCTTACGGCAAGCTCCCTTACAGTAAGCTCCCTTACGGCAAGCTCCCTTACAGTAAGCTCCCTTACGGCAAGCTCCCTTACAGTAAGCTCCCTTACGGCAAGCTCCCTCTTGGCAAGCTCCCTCTCGGCAAGCTCCCTCTTAGCAAGCTTCCTTACGGCAAGCTCCCTTACGGCAAGCTCCCTCTTAGTAAGCTCTAACTATGGCCCCACTACCCGTTTCGGCTATCGATTAGGAGCGAATTAAGAAGTTTAGGAGCATACTATAGGCTAAATATATAGAGACGTGCAGTCGTTATAAGGAGTGGTGGTTCCAAATGGGCCTAGCTACAGAGGGTAACAATATAGGTATATATAAAGCCTGCGTTAAGGACGCTAATAGCCTTAAGGATCTAGCCCTTCCTCCCCTATTTAGTAAAAGCAACGGGCTTGATCTGGGGCCTATTCCTGGCTTCCTACCTATACTTACTATAGTGGAGGAGCTTCTGATTGCGCGCGTATACATTTATCTACAAGTCGTGCGTGTACGCGGCTAGCAATATCGCTATACTAGCCACGTCTGCTGCTTTGGTTAGAATATACCAAAGACTTAGACGTAGCTACTACAGCTACCTACTAAACTTAAGATACTGGTTGTAAGGCCTATAGTAGTGGATAGTAGTAAATACCTAAGTCGGCGGTTCACTAAGTAGTATACTGTAAGGCGCTCTGTTATATTACTATAGCTTTCCTTTCTAAAGGTTAATTATCCTGATTATTATAATATTAAAATATATAGCACCTAACTTACTAGCTTACCTAAAAATGGCTCTATATTAGATCAGCTACCTTATATTAATAAGTTAGAGTCTAATTCTAGTGGCCTAATAGCTTACTCTACTACTCCTATATAACGTCCTGCTATTAACCCTCTGCCTGCTAAGCTTGATAGTAATATACTAAATAGCGAATTTAATAACAATATACTAGATACTTTAGTTCCTAATCTAGTGCCTAACCTTAATAAATTAGAGCTTTTAAGTCGCGAGGTTTAATACTAATAAGGCCTATAAGCAGGCCTAGAGGTTCCTACTATGTGGTAGATACCTATTAGTAAGTAATTAGCTAGTTTTATTATACGCGGCGCCTTTCCTACTCTGTTTCCTTATGGTAAAGCCAATTTTAATATATTACGAAGCCATACAGTTACCCTAGCTGCATACGCCAAGCATATACTTAAGTATTAGGATGGTTGGTTTGGCCGCCACCCCTTATTTCGCTACTATGTGTTTAATTGGATTATAAGAGAGCAAGCCCTTAACGCCACCCGCTTCCTTTATAGCCAATTAAATAAGAATAGTCTATCTTTAAATAAGCTTAGTAATCTTATAAATAGTAATAGGGGTGACCAGTTACTAAATAAGATTGTACGGTATATATAAAACCTTAAGGGCACTAGACCTTACTAGAGGCAGAAGAGAAATAAGCTTACAGCTTATACTAAAAATATTAAGAGCGGGTCTCTATTTTTTATACTTAGCGCTACTAATCTATATTGGCATAACCTACACTCTTATATACCTCTATTTGACGAGTATAAGGCTGCTAATAAGGCTTAGCGCTACTGGATTGCTTCTTAAAATCTTAATAATAATCCGTATATTGCTGCTTACTAGCTGCATCGCCGCTTCAATCTGTTTAGGAAGCACATACTTATAGATCTATTTAATGGCACAGACTTTTGGTCCCGATATAAGTAGTAGGTATAAGGTAGCGGCTATATATATAGCTTTTTATGGAGTTTAATAGCCTTAAGGCCAGATCCGTTATCTAGTAAATTAAGGGCGGCTTTTGCTAAGTACTAGACTACTTTTATATCTATAATAAATCCTAATTAATCTAGGCCTCCTAATCTCCAATATCCTTCTACTCTTAGCTATAAAGAATAGCTTAATACTAGTAAGCTTCTTACTGCCTGCCTTAATCAATTTTAATAGCACTATAGTTATACCGAATCTTACTGCTTAAGATTGAAGAAAGGCTCTACTAGAGTAAAGAAGTGCCACTTCTATTTTCCACGCTCTCTCCGTAATGAGGCCGCTATATTAAAAGATTAAAATCTATATTACTAGACGTTCTGTCCGTAGCGTAACGATAAGCTTCTTAATAGTTACAATGCAGCTATAATATTGGCGTGGATGGCAAATATTAATACATCACCCGCTATAAGTATATTAGTAATAGTTAACTATATAGGCAAATATTACAGTAAGGAAGAGAAGAAATTAACTTCCTACTAAAAGTTGCTCTAATTAGTATAACCGCACGCTAATAGCCTTTATGCCTTTAGTTTGGTAGTGGCTAGGTTTATAAACAAGCTTATTACTAAACGCGATTGGTTAGCGCAGAAGGTATACTATCTGCTTCTTAATATTCTCCTTTACAAAGGCTCTAGAAATGTAGTAACTTTAGACTGTTACTAGAAGGACGATTAGAGCGCTATATATAAGCTTAAGAATGGGCAACTATAAGGGCACGGACTGTCTAACTATAAGAAATATAAGCGCCGCCTAGATAGGGTAGAGAATGTTACTTTCCTTAATTTTCTACTCTATTTTAATTACTCTACTTATAAGCGTTGACTAAGAGCAAGGCCTTGAGTTATATTATACTTTCTATAATATAAGGGCGATCCTTTCTATTTACAGTATCCTAAGTTCTGTTGTGTAAAGCTCATCCTTTATCACCCGTGTAGGGAGTATAAGGATGTAGCTACTTATACTAATAGATTTAGGGCCCCTAATTATATGGCTTCCTATTAGGCTTATATTAACTCTTATCAGCACCCGCTTAACTACTTCTATAATTGGAAACTAGAGGAAGCTTACAAAACTGCTAATAATATTAATAAGTTTAAGGGTGATTTCGCAGATAACTTAGAGCTATATTAGTCCTTTAAGGCCCTATATACCCGCGTTTAAAACACTGATGGAGTTAAGATTAAGGATCCTAACAGGCTTGGTAATAGGGAGCTTAACCATAACTACGATTAGGGTATATATTGGGGTATGTACCCATAGCTTAATAAGAGAACTTATTAGTAGGAAGTACAGTTATAGCCTCTACCGCAGAGCCGCCTATCCTAAATAGTAACTTTGTCTTCCTTACAACCAGGCCAGCGTTATATTTATAACGCTGTAGTTAATTACTATAGGCAGATCTAATTAGACCATAGCCCCCCTCCGCTACGGATTAATGTTAATGGAGAGATAGGAACTGGCAAATTATATCTTATTGCTATTCTCTCTACTACGCTCTATACTATGGCAAGGGCTAGTGGCAAGCTGTCGCTATTAGCTCAAGCCGCCCCTACTAGGGTAGCTGCCTTTAATATTAATAGCAGGACTATATATAATCTATTAAAGCTACTAGTAAATCGCCCCTTTAAGGAATTGCCTGCTGCTAGTCTTATACCTCTACAATAAGCTTTTAAGGATATTTACTATCTTATCCTTGACAAGAAATCTATAATTGGGCAAGTATATCTAGCCTAAATTAATCGCCGCCTCCGTTAGATCTACCCTACACATAACAATGACTACTTTAGAGGCTTAAATATCTTACTAGTAGGCGATTTCCATCAGCTTCCCCCTATAGGTTAGGCGGCCTTATACAGCAATCTACCCGCTAGGCTGTTAGAGCTCGCTAGCCGTGGAAAGGGAGCCTATAAGGCGATTAACTAAACTGCTATCCTAAATTAAGTTATGCGGCAGGGCGGTAATAACCCTAAAAGCACTATATTTAGGACTGCCCTTGCGGAGCTATATAGTGATTCTATAAGTGATTTAACCTAGAAGCTTCTTTTAACTAGGTATAAGCAGGGCCTATCTACTAATAAGGTTACAGGCTTTAATAACGCAACTTAGCTATATAGCACACGCGCTGCTGTAGGTAAATATAATACTACTTAGCTTCGCGATCTTTTACAGCCGGTGGTAGCTATTAAGTCAGTTAACTCTAGTATAGGTGCACGAAAGGTTACTCCTAATTAGTGTAATACTCTAGAGAATTTAACCCTATATATTGGCGCCAAAGTTATGCTAATATAGAATATCTGGGTTAAACCAGGCTTAGTAAATAGTACTACTAGTGTAGTTAAAGATATTATATAGAAGGAGGACGCTAATATTAAAAAGGATCAGCCCTAGGCACTGCTAATTATAGTAGATAGTTATAACAGACCTACCCTATTTACTTGGCAGGATAGGATAAAGGTTGTCCCTATCTTTTCCGTACTTTGTGAGTGGGAGGGTGCAAGAGGCTTTTGTTTACAGTATTAGTTTCTAGTTACTCTGGCTTTTGCTCTTACTATGCATAAAAGCTAGGGCCTAATACTTAACTAGGTGGTTCTAGATATTAAGGAAAAGAATAAGATAGCTAGGCTAACTTATATAGTAATCTTATAAGTTAAAAAGCTTTTAGGGCTTATATTTGAATATAGATTTGATAAGGAACGATTTTAGTTATCTATAAGCAAGGCTAAGGAGGTACAACAGGAAGATTTCATATGGAGGCAGCAGTAACTGCTCGTAAATGACTTTTCCTAAATAGGAAATCATGTACTGGCTTAGAAGTAAGCGGAGAATGTGGTATTTGTCTTAGTTTCCTAACTTTTAAATAGCTTATCTACGAAATCTAATTTGTCTAAATTTTAACCCCCCTATCTATTCTACCTTCTTATCGCCTCTAGAGCTGTTAGATATACATATAATAGTATATAGGGAGAATTGGCAGTATTGCCAGATTAATATTGCTGCTGTCTATAGCGTTGATTGATTTTTGGAATTTTTCACTTTTTTTTAAAGGGTGGAAATGTTGCTTATGTAATAAGTTATATAACCTCTAAGAATGCATATTACTTCTAAATTAACCTTACTTAGTTACTGCAGTAGACCCTCTTAATAAGATAATACCACCTAGTAGTAACTAAGGCGCCTTAACCTTACTACCATTCCTTTTATAGGCCTCCTCCTGTCTATAAATACTCCCTTTTCTATACCTTCCCTTCTTTTCTTCCTCCTTATAGGGAGCTGGAGGTGCTTTAATACGCCTTTTTAGTCTCCACCGAGGGATCTATTAGTTAATGTAGCGATATGGACAGCATTAGACAAGGAGATAATAGGCGAGAGAGAAGATAGGAAGGATGGAGAAGCCTCTAGTAGGTGTCAGTTAAGCAACATTAATAGCTATTTATGGCCGCCTAATCTCCTGTACTTGCAGGCCTCCTCCTATCTATAAATACTCCCTCCTCTATACCTTCCTCTCCTCTTTCTTCTTCCTTATAGGAGCTAGAGGTGCTCCAATACCTCTCCCTAGTCCCCACTAAGGGATCTATTAGTTGACGTGGCGATATGGATAGCATTAGACGAGGAGACAACGGGCAAGAGAGAAGATAGAAAGAATAGAGGACCCTCTAGTAAGTGTCAGTTAAGCAATATTAACGGCTGGTTTTTATCACCCAAATATTATGTTATATAATAATATTTAGGAATATAAATATGTACCCTATCCTATACTCCACCACTATTAAATATTCTAGATTTCGTACTTGGAGCTACTTATAATATACATTCCTAGAATATCTGCTGGTTTAAAGCTCTACAATTAAACATTATTAACAGTTTATATAGGGGTCGTCAATTAAGCTCCCAGGACACAATTTTTAAAGTTTAATACTATACCACTATTACGACCTTTTTGCAGTGGCCAAGCCACCCATAATCTCCTCCCCTCTCTCCCTCCCTCCCTCTTATTGCTCGGCGCCGAGCTATTGCGTTGTTGCCGAGCTATTGCGTTATCGTACATCCGAACTAGTGGGCAACGACGTAGTTAATTAATGCTACTATAGCCGCACCGCCTCTGCCTGTTAGGGGAAGGGTCTTGGTATACCGTTATGTCTCTTCTTACACGCGCGTTTGATTAAGTTGGGGTAGTAGATTTTAATTCTAGCCATGCGGCGATTTATTTATTAGGCATTAAAAATATTTAGTATATAAAGCTTTAAATTGGAATCATAATCTACTATATTAGATCCTACATAGAGGGCTCTATATAGGGGGGTCCCAGGGGGTCTCCCCCTGGAAAACCTCATCTCTATATATATTAATTAAAGTCTATATAATAAAGCTCTAAATTACAAACTCGGGTCAAAATTTTAGTT
>Ga0307507_10003674_pt1 | contig 29042 bp, 5 predicted proteins | sample 7_EM_MG_FD_207223 | JGI IMG/M metagenome (GOLD analysis project Ga0307507, IMG submission 207223) | Populus trichocarpa ectomycorrhiza microbial communities from riparian zone in the Pacific Northwest, United States - 7_EM | ecosystem: Host-associated > Plants > Roots > Unclassified | place... | reverse complement strand
CTTCGTGCAGAGCTTCGTGCAGAGCTTCGTGCAGAGCTTCGTGCAGAGCTTCGTGCAGAGCTTCGTGCAGAGCTTCGTGCAGAGCTTCGTGCAGAGCTTCGTGCAGAGCTTCGTGCAGAGCTTTGTGTCGAGCTTTATATAGAGCTTCGTGGAAAGCCTTGTGTAGAGCCTTATACAGAGCCTCTAAGTAATAAGACTATATAAGATTATATAAGATTATATTAGATAATATATAATAGTTAAATATATAATTGCATGTCAAGAAATATATAGTTACCTTTTAAAGTTGCTAAGTAGGTTAACTGCGTGTTATTTAACTTTTAAGTAGGTTAACTGCATATTAAGAAATATATAGTTAGCTTTTAAAGTTACCAAGTAGGTTAACTGCGTGTTAAGAAATATACAGTTAGCTTTTAAAGTTGTTAAGTAGGTTAACTGCGTGTTATTTAACTTTTAAATATGTTAAGTTAGTTAATTGCGTATTAAGTTGGTTAAATTGCGTATTAAGTTAATCAATTGCGTGTTAAGTTAGTTAAATTGCGTGTTAATTTGGTTAATTGCGTGTTGAGTTAGTTAAATTGCGTGTTAAGTTGGTCAATTGCGTGTTAAGTTAGTTAATTGCGTGTTGAGTTAGTTAAATTGCATGTTAATTACGCGAAACGCAAAAACCAAAGTCTACTTAAATCTTATCCTGCGAATATTTTCCCGATGTATAATATCTGTATCTTTGCAGATATCCTCCCTGTTTCTATATTATAAAAAGCTAGAACTAGTTTTTCTTATATAGATAGCTACTCTAGGGCGAATAGCTAGATTGCTAGGGAGGATTAGGTTAAATGTAGAATATAAAATAGAAAAGTAGGAGCCTTTTTATCTATCTTTCTAGGCACTAGGTTCTTATACTAGGATAATATCTATTTTTCTTCTAAATCCTATTTCTAGTAAAGTTTGCTATACTTCTTGTCTTTTTCCTATATTATGTTGTATAAAGGAGATTTCTCCTCTAGCCTTAAAGACTAGGGAGATTTCTTTTTCTTCTTATATAGAACCTTCTAAGCTTGTACTTATTAATATACTAGTTTAGCTGCTTTAAGAGACTTACAGTCTTTACTATTAGCAAAGTGTTTTTCTTTACAATTAATGCAAAGAGGGGTAGTATGCTCGCAAGGTTTGCCGATTATATTACACATAGAATAGAAGTGGTCTTTAGATAAGATCAGACCCCTAGAACTCGGTTAACCCCTAAACTCAAACACGTTTCCTATATAAAACGCCGATTTTCCACCTCTATAAAAACAGTATTAGTAATATATTATTAATAATATAAAGTTCTAAACTTAAAGCTTATATAGTCTTAAGTAAATTTATAAAAAAAAAACCTTTAAAAAAAATCTTTATGCGCCTAAAATATAAAATAGTTTATTTTATATAGTAAAATACCCCTTTAAAAAAACATACTATACTATTTTAATAAATTTTTTTATTAATTATTTTTTAAAAATATATAGCTATGCGACACCAGATTTTAATTTTTATAGCATTTATATATATAGGCTTTTAAAATATAGCCATTTTAAAAAGCTCCTATATTAAAAAACCAAAATTTTATATAGGAGCTTTTTAAAATGGCTATATTTTAAAAGCCTATATATATAAATGCTATAAAAATTAAAATCTAGTGTTGCATAGCTATATATTTTTTAAAAAAAAATTTAATTTTTTTTATTAAAATAGTATAGTATGTTTTTTTAAAGGGGTATTTTACTATATAAAATAAACTATTTTATATTTTAGGCGCATAAAGATTTTTTTTAAAGATTTTTTTATTATAAATTTACTTAAGACTATATAAGCTTTAAGTTTAGAACTTTATATTATTAATAATATATTACTAATACTGTTTTTATAAGGTGGAAAATAGGCGTTTTATATAGGAAACGTGTCTGAGTTTAGGGGTCAACCGAGTTCTAGGGGTCCGATCTTAGATATACTGCTACACAAAATCGACAGGCCCTAGTAGAGCATCTATCTCCTATATGGCCAAATTTTTGGCAACTTGTATACTGTGTAGTAGGAGAGACTTCTAGGTATTTAACTACCTTAGTAGCTACCCCTGCAATTAGGATTTCCTTCTACTTAAGGATTTCCTATATTTTTTCCTTATTCTTTATAGCAAAGACTATAGAACCAAACCTAGTTTGTGGATTATGTCTTTTTGCACTAGAAGTAATCCATTTAGGTAATCCTTATAGGATTAAAGATCTCTATTTCTTCCTTTAAAAGTCTAAAGCCTCTTTCTTCTAAAAAGGGTGAAATAGAGACGCTATAAGCTACTACTTAAACCCAGAGCTCTAGTTTTTGTTCTCTTTTAAAAGAGAAGCAGTTGGACTAGATTTCCTTATATTTAACTAGAAAGTCTGCATTATATTCTTCTGTTATTATAAGAAGAATATTCTGCTTTTCTCTGGTTCTAGTTATAGAAGCTAGAATTCGCTTCTCTATTTGCAATTTTGATATAAATAGTTAATTGACTCTATTTCGTATAGAGAAGATATCTAAGGGCTGATCCTTTTAGTCTACAATTAAAACTAGCCTCCTTTTTTATAGCTGCTTCTTTTTTCCTCTAGTAGAAGTAGAACTAGTAGTACTACTAGTTACTTTACTAATAGGAGGAGAAGGAGGAAGAGGAGAAGAAGAAGGGGGAGAAGAAGAAGAAGTAAAAAAGGAGAAAGTAGAAAAAGAGAGGCCTTCTTATAGCTTTTCTGCATAGGTTTTTGGAGCTACTTCTTTACGGAGGGCTTTTACTTCTTCTACTAGTCCTTTTAGAACCTCTCTTTCTTGTTTTCCTTTTCCTTTTATAAATAGATTTTCTCCTGCTAGAATACTGCGTATATAGTCCTTTAGCTATTTAACTTGTTCTTTCTTTTCTCCTTCTAGCCCTTTATAAGTCCAGGTTAGGTTTTCTAGAGCCTTTTTTAGGTATTGTTCTGGGGAAAGAGGGAAGTAATGTGTTCTAGCCATATTAGACTTAAGCTTTACTATTTTTCTTATTTGGTTTTAGTTCTCTTTTTTAGCAAAAGGTAATTAAAAGCGACTTCTTTTTTCCCCTTCTTTTTTATGCAGCCTAATAGCAGTTTATTTTATTTTATTTCTATATCTTTCCTAAAAAGGTAGGGAGAAGATGGAAGAGAAGAAGTAGATAAGACTTTGTCATTACTTATCTCTATATTTTTATATATAGGAGGTTTTTGTTTAGGCTTAGTAGGCCTTATTATTTTATAGGGGGGTTTTCTAGTTTTTCTAGTAGATAATAACCTCCTTAGGTCTCTTATCTCCTAGTTATAACAAAGCCTTATAGGAAATACCACGGTGGACTTATTATTGGGCCAGGTATATAGGTAAATAGGAAGTCAACAATGTAATAAGTACAAATAACAACTAGTGGAGTGGTTGCCTAATAGATTAACTCTAATTATATTCTAAGATTTACTATAAAGAAAGGAACTATCTAGGTAGGGACTGTAGGTCCTTAAATACACAACTATACGCCTAAGAAAGTCCTTGCTCCGCCTGCTCTATATACTCTATTTGCTCTATTATAGATCTTATAGATTATATAGATTATATAGATTATATTATATGACCTTAGTTACTATTCCTTATTATATGGTTCTACTAGATCTATTCTGGACCGTGCCCTTATTAACTAACTAGCTTCCTTTAACTCTTCTCTAAGTAGTTATAATATCTTACTTAAAGCGTCCATAATACCATCTCCCTTCTCTTTATCTTCGTCCTTAAAGATTCCTAATATCTCTAAGTTGTCTACTAGAGGTATAATGTCCGTCTAATTAATTTAGTTAATATTTTTACTTATTATGCCTAAAGCTCCATCTTCTTCTTCTATAGTTTACCAGTTTTATACCGTTGCTATAATACTATCTTTAGGTGAAATAATATTGTCTCTATGTTCTTATTATGCGAAAGAGGGGTTAGTTTATATTATACTGGCAAGTCCTTTATCTTGGCAACCCTCTTTCTATTTAGAGTGTACTAAAGCAAATATTTGGTTATCTTATAACGTTTGCTTAGTTTTTAATGCTAAATATACGCATCCTATTACTCTTAAAAGTCTTTAAGTACCCTTATTAATTGCCGCTAGGGTCCTAGGTTTAATTTACTGCTGCAAAACTTAATAATAAGCTTTTAGCAGCACTAGCTAAACTTTACTGTTCTTATAATGCTAAATAAGAGGCTGCCGTTGCTTAACAGCGCGCTCTTAACTCTTGTCTTGCTGCGTCTGCTTAGTTAATCCATCTTAAGAAGGGTTGTAAGAAGGTGTGTTTTAAAGAGTAGAAACTTATAGAATAAGGTCTTTAGGAACTTAGTAATAAAAGAATAGGTTCTCTTCCTCTAATAAAAAAACCAACTCTAAGTACCTTAGTGGCTGCTCCTCTTAGGCCCCCCTTAGGTAACTTATTCTTTAGTAACTCTTCCTTATTAATACCTCCTAATACTTTTTCTTTTAATACTCCTATACCCTTTTTATAGTATTTTTTAAGTTATCTAGCGGCTCCTAGGTAGTCTTATTATAGCCTATCTACTTTACTTTATACTATGTTTTGTTATTAATATCCTTATAACTAATAATCTCTAAAACTTCCTATTTATACTCTTTTTGTCCTCTATATATATCTGCCTTATAGACTAGTGGCTTAATATTTCTACATACTAGTTCTAATATTGCAATATACTGTATAGGGTAGACCTTAATTTTCTCTAGTAAGTTAAGTCTATATATAACTTCTAAAATCTTTGCTTTTACTATAAATGGTCCTAGTCTAATATAATCTAATTTCTTGCTTAGTTATTAACTCTTAAATTTTTTATATAATAGCTACACTTTATCCCCATCCTTAAGATCTAGTCCCTTAGATCTCTTAGTATTATAGTACTTTTTTATTCTTGCCTATACTAGTTTAGCTATCTCTTTAAGGTAATTATAAAGATTTATTAGCGTCTTTATTCTTTCTTTAGCTATACTACTTATTTTCTTTACTTGTTATAGTAATAACAATATTCTTAGCTTATATCTATAATTTGCCTTAAAAGGTAACGTGCCTATCCCTTTCTATAGTGTAGCATTATATATAAACTATATAACTAGTAGTAATAATACCTAATTATTTTACGCATAATTAATATAATGCCTTAGATGTAACGGAACCTTATAGTAGGAACTACGGTGGGTCCTATTATTAGGCTGGGTATGTAGGTAAGAACAAATCAACAACGTAATAATAACTGGTGGAGTGGTTGCCTAACAGATTAACTCTAATTGTATTCTAAAATTCACTACAAGAAGAGAACTATCTACGGTAGGGACTAAGGTCCTTTAAATACACAACTATACTCCTAAGAAATCCTCTCTTGTACGTAAGGTACGTGTTATACGTATTATACGTAAATATATACTACGTATACTCCGTATACTGCGTATAATATTATGTAACTTGCTTACCATTCCTTATTATATAGTTCCACCGGCTCCATCCTAGACCATACTTATATTAACCAACTAGCTTCTTCCGACTCTTCTCTAAGTAGTTGTAACATTATACTTAAAGCGTCCGTAATACTATCTCCCTTCTTTTTATCTTTGTCCTTGAAGATTCCTAGTATCTCTAAGTTGTTTACTAGAGGTATGATGTCTATTTAATTAATCTGGTTAATATCTCTACTTATTATACCTAAAGCCTCTTCTTCTTTATAAGCGTAATGTTATGCTCGTACTATGGCTGCCATACTATCGCTTAGTGAGATAATATTATCTCCGTATTCTCGTTGTGCGAAAGTGGGGTTAGTGTGTGTTATAATAGCAAGTTCCTTATCTTAACAACCCTTGTCTTACTTAGAGTGTACTAAAGTAAATATTTAATTGTTCTACGACGTTCGCTCTATCTTTAACGCTAAATATGCGCGTCCTATAACTCTTAGTAGTCTTTAAGCTCCCTAAGTAACTTATTATAGGGTCTCATGTTTAATCTACTGCTATAAAACTTAAGTCCGAGTTGGCCGCTATATGCGCCGAACTCTACTATTCTGCTAAAGAGACCGCTTGGGCCCTTAAGGCTTAGCGTTACTCCTTTAAGTCTTAACAGACTGCGTTTGCTTGTTTAATCCGTCTTAAGAAGGTTTATAAGAAGGTTTGTTCTAAGGAGTGGAAACTTGTAAAATAGGGCCTTTAGGAACTTAGTAACAAAAGAACGGACCTTCCTCCTACTAAGAGGGAAATAACTCTAAGTAGCTTGGTAGGTGCTCCTCTTAGGTCCCCCTTAGGTAACTCGTTCTTTGGCGATCTTTCTTTATTAATACTACCTAACCCTTTCTCTTCTAATACTCCTGTACCTTTCCTATAGCGTTTTTTAGGTTGCTTAGTGGTTTCTAGGTAGTCTTACTGTAGCCTATCCACTTTACTTTATACTATATTTTATTATCCACGTCCTTGTAACTGATAATCTTTAAAACTTGCTATTTGTCTTCCTCCTGTCCTTTATACATGTCTGCTTTATACACTGGTGGTTTAACGTTCCCATATACTAGTTCTAGTATTGCAATATATTATACTAGGTAGATCTTTATTTTGGCTAGTAAGTTTAACTTATATATAACTAATAAAATTCTCTATATAATTTTGAAAGATCCTAGTCTAATATGGTCCAATTTCTTACTTAGTTGTTAACTCTTGAAATTTTTGTATAGTAGCTATACTTTATCTCCCTCCTTAAGATCTGGTCCCTTAGATCTCTTAGCATTGTAGTATCTTTTTATTTATTTTTGTACTAGTTTAGCTGTTTCTATAAGGTCTGTATAAAGGTTTATTAACGTCTCCATTTTTTGCTTAGCTGTGCTACTCGTTTTCTTTGCTTAATGTGGCGATAACGATGTTCTTAGCTTATATCCGTAATTCGCCTTAAATAGTGATGTCCCCATTCCTTCTTATAGTGTTGTATTATATGCAAACTGTATAACTAGTAATAACGATACCCAATTATTTTATGTGTGATTAATATAATGCCTTAGATACTGTTCTAGTGTCTAGTTTAGTCTTTCTATTTATCCGTCCGTCTGCGGATAATACGCTATAGAGGTTGCTACGCGAACTCCTTATTCTGCTAGAAATACTTCCTAAAATACTACTATAAATCTTAGATCTCTGTCCGATATAATCTTATCTAGTGCTCTATATTTTATAAACACTTCTTTTATATAGATTCTAGTGATATTTTCTGCTAATATCTCTTTTATACACGCTATAAAGTATCCCCACTTTGTAAGCTTATCTACTATCACTAAAATCGCGTTATAATCCTGTCCTATAATAGGATCTCTTAACTTTGGTAACTTAATAATAAAGTCCTATAATATAACTTCCTATAGTCTTCCTGGTATTTTAATAGGTTGTAGCCCTCTATATGGCTTATGCCTTGTTAGTTTATTCCTTTAGCAATCTAAATATTTCTTTATAACTTGTCTTGCTAGCCCCTAGATTCCTTAAATAATATATTCCTCTTAAAGTCTTAACACTAGTCCTATAGCTCTGTTATGTCCTTATGTTATTCCCTTGTGGAATTCCTTTACAAATTCTTCTGTAATAGACTTAGGTATATACGTTGCTTCTCTATTTTTATATTGCTCTAAGTCTAGATCCTCTACCTATGCTTTTTAGATCTTCTGTGTCTAATTACTCTCTAGTAATTTATAGATCTAACTTTCTTTAGTTGCTGTAATTCTTAGATAATTATACCTAATTAATCCGTCTTAATCCTTTTGTAATAAAGCTCCTAATAGCTTTTTGTTACTTTATAGTTTAGCTTTTCTACTTAGAGCGTCTACTCGTGCATTGTCTGTACCCTTAGTATACTGAATTTTAAAATGGTATTCTGTAAGCATTTCCGCCTATCTAACCTGTCTTTAGTTGAGTTCCTTTATTATTAGGAATCTTATAAGGTTCTTATAGTCCGTCTTAACTATAAATGGTTTCTCTATGCCTTGTAAGAATGCTCTCTATTTTTTAAGTGCTGTAACTATGCCTAGCAACTCCTTGTTATAGATGTTGTAATTTAACTCTAGTGGTATTATCTTTTAACTATAGTATACTACTAGATGCCATGTGTCCTGGTGCTTTTGTAATAAGTATACTCCTAGTATAAAGTCTAATGCATCTGTCTTAACAACCGTTTTTAACTTTGGTTAATAGATCTTAAGGATTAGTTCTTAGGTAAACAACTCTTTAAGTTCTTAGAATAGCTTCTTCTACTTACTACCCTAAACCCATAGTTCCTCCTTCTTCATTAGCCTTGTAGATAGCTTAATGCTTTTTAACCACTATGCTATAAACCTCCTATAGTAGTTACAAACCCCTAAAAACGATCTTAACTGTGTAACATTCTCTGGTTCTTACTAACTTACTATAGCTTTAACTTTCTTTAGGTCCATACTAATCTTTCCTAGTTCAATAATAAATCCTACAAAATTGGTTTTCTTTATAAAGAACTTGCATTTCTTAATTGCTACTAGTATCTGTTCTTCTTGTAGTCTCTTTAAAACCCATTTAATGTGTTCTCTATGTTCTTCCTTACTTACTAAGTAGATAATAATAATATTAAGATATGCTATAACAAATTCATCTAGGTGTTCTCCTAATATACTATTAATTCGCTTCTAGAACGTTGCTAGTGCGTTTATAAGCCCAAATTGTATAACTAATGGCTTATATAGTTCTTCCTTTGACCTAAAGGCTGCCTTCTATTTATTGCCTTCCTTAATCCTAATCTGATAGTACGCCTATCTTAGATCTATCTTTATAAAGATCTTTATATTGCCTATTCTATCTTGGATTTCGCTAATTAAGGGTAAAGAATACCTATTCTTCCTAGTAATGCTATTTAGCTGTCTATAGTCTATACACATCCTAAGTTTTCTGTTTTTCTTTAGGATAAATAATACTGGATATCCTGCTAATAACTATAACGGTTTGATATATCCCTTATATAAGTTCTCCTAGATAAACTCCTTAAGCGCTACTAACTCTGTTTTAGTAAGCTTATAAATTGGAAAGAACTTTAGACTTATTCCCTCTTTTAATTCTATCTTATAGTCCCATACTACGTGTTTTAACAGCTTTTTACTTTTTAGTGACTATAACTTTTTACCATACCTATGGTATCTCTTTGGTACATAACTTAAGCCTTGCTTAGTCTCTTTATATATTACTCTAACTTAGTACTATACTAACTTAGTTTGCTATTACATTTTATATTGTTAAGTATCTTTAATATTAACCTAACCTATAACCTAATTAATCTTTGGATTATACTTCTATAACTAAGGCATTCCTAATATCGCCTTATCCTATCCTAGTAGTAGGATATTAAAAGACATTCTTATTGGTCTCCCTTTAATAGTTAACTAAATAGGTCCTGTTTTAAGATTAATAATGCCTCCTCTATAGGCTATCTAATCTCCTGAAATTGTTATAAGTAGATATAGGTGTTTCTTCTGTCTATATAGTAACCCTATTCTTTCTACTATCTTTGGTAATATGTGGTTTCTTATTACTCCACTGTCTACTAACGCCTTAAACTGTTAATCTTGCTATTTAACTTATAAGTTTAGGTATTGTTCTTAAATTCCTTTAAGGGTCTAAAGCTCTAATACTAGTTCCCTCTAGTCCTATATACTTCCCCTTTTCCTAACTACTAGCTACTAGATCCTACTTATACTTAGTCTAACTTAGGCTAATATTTAGTTTATTTCTTTTCCTCTATATGCTATAGATAAGTATTCTCTAGGCACTCCCACTACTATTATCCATCTAGGTATTCTTCTATAAGAAATCTTCCTAGTTAAAGTATTAAGTCTCCTTAACCTTATACTTCTACTAGGTGCCATCTATATATATACTTAGTATTCCTAAACCGCTTTTCTTCTGGTGCCTAATATATCCTTACTAGATATTTCCGGTTCTTATCTTTTAGTGCTCTATATATATTGCACATATTATCCATATAAGCTATCTATAATAGTATATAATACGCTATATATTTTAGGTTAACTCTTAGTTTATCTTTATTCTTAAGTTTAAACCTATACCTAGTTAACCTAACCACTAGTATCTTTATTGCGGGTACTAAAATTTATTATTTACTTCTCTAGTCCCTAGATTCTTCTTTTAGGTTCCTTAATATTATAATTAATACTCCCTTAATATAACTTATGCGCTTTTCCATAATAGGTTAGTCTTAGACTACTTTTTTATCTAGCTATATATAAAAGTCTTCCTATTTGTTATTATGTTATTGCCTATACCACTTTCTATATAACTAGTTTAGTGTATATGGTTTATCTATTAGAAAGTACCTTATTATTACTACATTATAATATCCTTTAGTATGTCTTTTTTTAAACCTAATTAGGATATCTAGATCCTCTTCTTATTCTAGTTTATCTAACCATTTTGCCCTAGGTGTCCCTATACTTAGCCTATTAGTAACTTTTTATACAGGTGCTCTATTCCTTATATAACCTGGCATAGCTAATCTCTTATCTAGCTTTTGCTCTTGCTATATAATAATTCTTATTCTAAACTTATCTATAGTTTCTTATTTTCTATGTCTTGCAGCTAAATCCTTATAGTTATCTTACTTTTTAATTCTGGTATTAACTTTTTAATCTTTAGGCTAAACACTATGTTTATCTAGGATTACTAACGTTCTTATTTATTCCCTAAACTTATAGTTCTTGAACTTGCGTCCTATACTTATTTATTTATTACTAAACTAAGTTACTGCCCTTTCCTATTAGTTTTTATCTGTTATGGGTCCTTAGGTATATCTTATCTTGTCTTAAAAATCTTAAGCGTCTTATATCTCTTTTTAAGAATCTTAAGCGTCTTATATCTCTTTTTAAGAATCTTAAGCCTATGGCCTTTTACCTTTATTAAGTAATAAGCTAGCACTAGCAGTCATCTACTTACTTAGTTTCTTTTAAACGTTACTCCTATTATCTTATAAAGTAATGGAAATTGTATCTAATAGTATTATAATACCCATTACTAAACCTTATTCTATAATGGTCTTAGTCTCTACTTCTATTTTAACTTCTTTAAGGTTTATATGCTCCTAGTAAGCTACCTTTATTGCCTTGTTATTGGTAAATGCTTTATCTATATTAAACTTATTGTCTTTAATGTCCGATCTATAAGCGGGTTCATTAGTTCCTCTAAACTTAGATAATAATAGCTCCTATAGCCAATAGCTTACGCCGTACTTAGCGTACTTATAAATTTAGTATACGTTATTATAACAAAACGTAAAACTGTTAATTAAACATTCTTTTATTCCTTATAGTGCACCATCGTCCCTCTATATATATATGTCCACTGCTAGTCTGGTTCCCTTTACCGTATAGTTACTCTAACCACCTCTACAGTCTCTAGCAAAATAACCTTGTTTTCCATAATTTATATAAGCTCCATCTCTAAACCACTAATTTTACTATGGAGTCCGCCTAAATATCTTCTACTGCTAAGATCCCTAGTTTGGCCTCTATTTCTTGGTTCTTTAATTACTAGATTCTTAACCTCTAGGTTTCTATAGTTTCTTTTCCCATCTTTGGGTTTCTTTAGTACTACTTAGGTTTATTAGCTCTGTGCTATTCCATAGTTTTTAACTCTGTGTTTGTTATTGCGTACTCTATGCCTTATATAACTATAAAACTCTATCTTGCCCTTTCTTAGCTTGTTCCCTTTAATAGATTCTATTATTAATCTTTATTAACTAGTTTATTAACTCTCTTAAAGTATCCATATCTTCTATTAGGATAATTGCGTCCTGGACTTTAGCCTTAAGTCCCTATTTATACTATGCTATAAGCGCCCTATTGTTCCACTTAACCTATATAGCTAGTGTTTAAAACTGTGTTGTATACTTAATTGCTAAAGTACATTGTACTAAGTTCTAAAGCTTTCGTTCCGTTGTGGTTATAGCCTCTAGGTCTCTAAATATCTATATTAACCGTTCCACAAACCTGTTTTAACTGGTAAATATATACCATACGTCCTGGTTAGTAGTTATTATACTATTAGCCTATATCTCCATAAGATATAGTTTAAACTACTTAAATACCCTTCCTATTAGGAATAATTCTGCATAGGCTACTTGATCTAATAATATTGCTAACTTTACTCCTTTCTGCATAACCTTAAAGTGCATCTATATAAGAAATCCCTTAAGCTTTAACTTTTCTCCTAAGAACCGTTTAATTAAAGGTAACTTAATCTTTACTACTCTAATTCCATTAATGCGTTCTTTAAGTATCCTATTATTATCTTCTAAGTAATTAACTATTTCCTATAACTAACCTCTTATAACTACTTAAGAATCTATATTATCCATACTAGTATCTCCTGGCCCTAAGGTTATAGCTGCTATTAATATTATTACAACTAGTGCTTTAAGTGGCATATTATTTAATCTTATTTAATACCGTAACCTTAGTAGTAAATGTGTAATGGAACCTTGTAGTAGGAACTATAGTAAGTCCTATTATTAGGCTGGGTATATAGGTAAGAACAAATTAACAATATAATAATAACTGGTAGAGTAGTTGCCTAATAGATTAACTCCAATTATATTCTAAGATTTACTACAAGGAGAAAACCATCTACGGTAGGGACTAAGGTCCTTTAAATACATAACCATACTCCTAAGAAATCCTCTCTTATACGTGAGGTACGTGTTATACGTATTATACGTAGACGTACACTGCGTATACTCTGTACACTGCGTATAACATTATATGACTCGCTTACTATTCCTTATTACATGGTTCCACCGGCTCCATCCTAGACCGTGCTTATATTAACCAACTAGCTTCTTCCGACTCTTCTCTAAGTAGTCGTAATATCGTACTTAAAGCGTCTGTAACATTAGATACTGTTCTAATGTTTAGTTTAGTCTCTTTATTTATCTATCTATTTACGGGTGATATTCTATTAACGTTACTGCTTAAACCCCTTATTTGGCTAAAAATACCTCCTAAAATACTGCTATAAATCTTAGATCTCTATCCAATATAATCTTTATTAGTACTCTATATCTTATAAATACTTCTTTAATATAGATTTTAGCTATATTTTCTGCTAATATTTCTTCTGTGTACGCTATAAAATAGCCCTACTTAATTAACTTATCTACTATTACTAAGATTGCGTTATGATCTTGTCCTATAATAGGGTCCTTTAACCTTAGCAACTTTATAATAAAGTCCTATAATATAACCTCCTAGGGTCTCTCTGGTATTTTAATAGATTATAGCCCTCTATATGGCTTATGCCTTATTGGTTTATTTCTCTAGCAATCTAGATATTCCTTTATAACTTATCTCGCTAATCTATAGATTCCTTAAATAATATACTCTTCTTAAAGTCTTAACACTAAGCCTATAGCTCCATTATGTCCTTAAGTTATTTCTTTATAAAAGTCTTTTATAAACTCTTTTATAACTAATCTTGGTATATATATAGCTTCCTAGTTCTTATACTGTTCTAACTCTAAATCCTTACTTTATGCTTTTTAGATCTTTTAGATCTAATTACTTTCTAGTAAATTATAGATCTAACTTTCTTCTTTAGTTGCTGTAATTTTGGGGTAATTATACCTAATTAATCCATCTTTATCTTTGCGTAATACTGCCCCTAATAGCTTTTCTTTATTTTATAACTCTACCTTTCTACTAAGTGCGTTAGCTCTTGCATTTTTAGTACCCTTAGTATACTGAATTTTAAAATAATATTCTATAAGCATTTCCGCCTATCTAACTTGTCTTTAGTTTAGCTCTTTTATTATTAGGAACCCTATTAGGTTCTTATAGTCTATTTTAACTATAAATGGTTTCTCTATGCCTTATAAGAATGCTCTCTATTTCTTAAGTGCTATAACTATACCTAATAACTCCTTATTATAGATATTATAGTTCAGTTCCGCTGGTATCATTTTTTAACTATAGTACGCTACTAGGTGCTATGCGTCCTTGTGCTTTTATAGTAAGTATACTCCTAGTGCAAAGTCTAATATGTCTATTTCTATAACTATATCTAACTGCGGTTAATAAATCTTAAGGACTGGATCCTAGGTAAATAACTCCTTAAGTTTTTAAAATAGTTTTCTTTGTTTACTACCCCATATCTATAGTTCCTCCTTTTTTATAAGTCTTATAAATGGCTTAATGTTCTTTAACCACTATGCTATAAACCTTTTATAGTAGTTGCAAAACCTTAGGAATAATCTTAACTGTGTAATGTTCTCTAGTTCTTGCTAACTCACTATAGCTTCTACTTTCTTTAGGTCCATACTAATCTTGCCTAGCTTAATAATAAATTTAATAAAATTGGTCTTCCTAGTAAAGAACTTGCATTTCTTAATTGCTACTGGCATCTTTTCTTTCTATAGTCTCTTTAAGACCTACTTAATATATTCTCTATATTCCTGCTTACTTACTAAGTAGATAATAATGTTGTTAAGGTATACTATAACAAATTTATTAAGGTGCTCTCCTAATATACTATTAATTCATTTCTAAAACATTACCAGTATATTTATAAGTCTGAACTGCATTACTAACGGCTTATATAGTCCTTCCTTTAACCTAAAGGCTACCTTTTACTTGTCTCCTTCCTTAATCCTAATCTAATAGTACGCCTACCTTAGATCTATTTTTATAAAGATTTACGCGTTGCCTATCCTATCTTAGATTTTATTAATTAAGGGTAAAGGATACCTATCCTTTCTTATAATACTGTTTAACTGTCTATAGTTAATATACATCCTAAGTTTTCCATTTTTCTTTAAAATAAATAACACTGGATATCCCGCTAATAACTGCAATAGTCTAATATATCCCTTTTATAAGTTTTCCTAAACAAACTCCTTAAGCGCTACTAACTTGGTTTTAGTAAGCTTATAGATTAGAAAGAACTTTAGACTCATTCCTGGTTCTAGTTCTATTTTATAGTCCTACGCTATATATTCTAATAGCTTTTTACTTTCTAGGCCCTATAACTCTTTACTATACTTATAATATCTTTTTAGTATATAACTTAAGCCTTGCTTAGTCTCTTTATACATTACTCTAACTTAGTACTATACCATCTTAGTTTGCTATTGCATTCTGCGTTGTTATATATCTTTAATATTAACCTATCCTATAATCTAATTGATCTTTAGGTTATACTCCTATAACTAAGGCATTCCTAATATCGCCTTATCCTTTCCTAACGGTAAGATATTAAAGGACATCTTAACTAGTCTTTCTTTAATGGTTAACTCAATAGGTCCTATTTTAAGATTAATAATGCCTCCTCTATAGGCTATTGGGTTTTTTAAAATTATTATTAACGGGTATAAGTGTTTTTTCTATCTGTGTAGTAACCCTATCCTCTTAACTGCTGCTAGTAATATATGGTTCCTTATTGCTCTACTATCTACTAGCGCTTTAAACTTTTAATCTCACTAACTAACTTTTAGATTTAGGTGTCTTCCTATAATTCCTTTAAGGGTCTAAGGCTCTACTACTAGCTCCCTCTGGTCCTATAGGCCTCTGCTTTTCTTAACTGTTAACTATTAGATCTTAACTATACTTGGTCCCTCTATAGCCAATACTTAGTTTATTTCTTTTCCTCTATATACTATAGATATATATTTTCTAGGCACTCCTACCACTATTATCCGTCTAGGTATTCTTTTGTAAGAAATCTTCTTAGTTAAAGTATTAAGTTACCTAACTCCTAAACTTCTACTAGGTACCAACTGTGCATATACTTAGCGTCCCTATATTGCTTTTTATCTATTATCTATTATATTCTTATTAGATACTTTTAATACTTGTCTTTAGGTATCCTATGCATATTATATATATTATCTATATATGTAATCTAAGTCAATATGTAATATACTAGGTGCTTTAGGTTAACTCTTAGTTTATCTTTATCCTTAAGTTTAAACCTCTCCTGTGTTAATCTAAACATTACTATGTTATTTACTGGTACTAATATCTATATTATTTCTCTCTAGTTTACGGCCTATTTTTTAAGGTTCTTTAACATTATAACTAACGCCCCTTTTATATAGCTTATCTGTTTTTTAGATATTACTTAGTCTAGTATAACTTTCTTATCTAACCATATATAGAAATCTTCCTACTCATTGTTTCCTCTTTGTTTGTACCACTTTTAGTATAGTTTAGTAAGTGTATATAACCTATCCGTAAGGAAGTATCTCTTTATTACTGCATTATTATAACCTTTTATATATTATTTTACGAACCTAGTTAGAATTCCTAGATCCTCTTCTTGTTCCAGTTTATCTAACTACTTAGCTCTTGGCGTTCCTACCTTTAGCCTATTTATAACTTTCTATACGGGTGCTCTATCCCTTGCATGTCCTAGTATTACTAATCTCTAGTTTAGCTTCTGTTCTTGCCATAAGATAATTTGTTGTCTAAACTTATCTATACTTTCTTTTAGTTTTCTTCTTTTAAAAGGATCCTTAAAGTCGTCCTGCTTCTTTAATTACTATATTAACTTTTTAACATTTAGGCTAAATACTGCGTTTATCTAGAATTACTGTAAACCTTATTTATTCTTTAAAATCTTAGCTCCCTAGGAATTGTTATTCCATGCTTATTTGTTTGCCTTTAAACTAAGCTACTACCCTTTCCTATTAGTTTTCGTCCGTTATAGGTTCTTAGGTATGTTTTATCTTGTCTTAAGAATCTTAAGCCTATAGCTTTTTACCTTTATTAAGTGGTGAGCTAGTACTAGCAGTCGTCTACTTGCTTAATTGTCTTTAAATATTACTCCTTTTATCTTATAAAGCAATAGATACCATATCTAATAGTGTTATAATACCCGTTACTAAACCGTGTTCTATGGTGGTCTTAGTCTCTACTTTTATTACGTTATTAAGGTTTAAGTACTCCTAGTTAGCCTCTTTTTTTTATTGCTATTAGTTAATAAGTACTCTAACTCTATTATTATTATTGCTAATCTTTATTTATATATTACTATAATATCTTAATATAGCTTATAGAGTTAATTTTATTCTTTATCTAACTCTCTAGTTCCCTTAAGTTCTTTTAACTCTGGCTCTTATAGCTAATAGCTTGCGCCATACCTAGCGTCCTTATAAATTTGGTATGCGTTATTATAACAAAACGCGAAGTGCTTAATTAAACACTTCTTAGTCCCGCGCAATATCCCTATATCTATATTATTGTACTCTAACAACCTAGTTAGGGGTGTGAATACACTGTGTAAGTCGGAATGTTACACGTGTACACGGTGTATTACACAGTGTAATACACCGTGTAAGTGTAAGCTTATATAATATATTATATATCGTAATCCTCAACGTCCTCCTGGTCGTCGTCGTCGTCGTTGTCGTCGTTGTCGTCGTCGTCGTCGCCGTCGTCGTCGCCGAATCTATATATATCCAGTTCTTGTCACATTTTTAGGTGGGCGATGACCTTCTGACGACTATTTAAGTGCCATATCTTCTGGCAGTGAATACAGACGATCTTCAGGTGGGTTTTACCACGGAGTTTGTGGGCAGCAACCTCCTTCCAGCGTAGATCAGCTGTAGAGCCTGCCATTTGGTGAACGATTTGATTGAAAACACTATGCCAAGGCTCGCGATAGAGACGAGTATACCGCTCAAAGAAAGAGTGCAATGAACGGCATTGCAAATAGACGTTCTGCTCATAATAATTTACTATGGATGAGCCATCCAAACGAAGGACTCTTCATTACACCGTTTACTAAGCATATGGCCCGTGCATTACACGGTGTAGGCCTCCAGAATACACGTGTACACCGTGTATGTACACGAATGTATGTACACGTGTAAGTGTAAGCTCACACCCCTAAACCTAGTGCCTTTTACTGCGTGGTTACCCTAACTACCTTTATAGTCTCTAGTAAAACAACCCTATTTTCCATAATTTATATAAGCTCTTTTTTTGAACCTTTTTTCTTATTATAAAGTTCGCCTAAACATCTTCTGCTACTAAAATCCCTAGTTTAGCCTTTGCTCTTTAGTCCTATAATTACTTAATCTTTAACCTCTAGGTTTTCATAGTTTCTTATTTTATCTCCTAGATTCTTTAGTGCTGCTTAAGTCTATTAGCTCTAGCCCACCACTCTATAGTTTTTAACTCTATATCTATTATTGCGTACTCTGCACCTTATATAACTATAGAACTCTATCTTGCCCTTTCTTGGCTTATTCCCTTTAATAGATCCTGTTATTAATCTTAATTAACTAATCTATTAACTCTCTTAGAGTTTCCATATCTTTTATTAGAATAATCACGTCCTAGACTTTAGCCTTAAGTCCCTATTTATACTATACTATAAGCGCCTTATTATTCCACTTAACCTACGTTACAAGTATCTAAAACTATATAGTATACTTAATTGCTAAAGAACATTGTACTAGGTTTTAAAGCCTTCTTTCCGCTATAGTTATCGCTTTTAGGTCTCTAAATATCTGTGTTAGTCTTTCTGTAAACCCATTCTAACTAGTAAATATAAACCGTACTTCTTGGTTAGTAGTTATTATTCCATTAGCTTGGATTTTAGTAAGGTAAGGTTTAAACCACTTAAGTACTTTCCCTATTCAGAACAGTCCTGCGTATACCACTTGATCTATAGGTATTACCAACTTTACTCCTTCTTATATAACCTTAAAGTACATTTATATAAGGAACCCTTTAAGCTTTAACCTTTCTCCTAAGAATTATTTAATTAATAGTAGCTTAACCTTAGCTGCTCTAATTCCATTAATTCTATTTTTAAGTATTTAATTGTTGTCTGTTAACTAATTAACTATTTCCTATAACTAACCTACTGTAATAAGCTGCGAATTAGTGTCCACCATGCTAGTATCTCCGCTAGTACCTAAGGTAGTTGCTGCCGTTAATGGTGTTGTAACCGGTGCCTTTAACGGCGTCATGACTGGTGCTTTTAGTGGCATATTGTTTGACTTTGTTAATACCGTAACTTTGGTAGTAAATATATAACAAAGCCTTATAGGAAATACTACGGTGGACTTATTATTAGGCTGAGTATATAGGTAACCAGGAAGTTAATAATATAACAAGTACAAATAATAACTAGTGGAGTGGTTACCTAATAGATTAACTCCAATTATATTCTAAGATTTACTATAAAGAAAGGAACTATCTAGGTAGGGACTATAGGTCCTTGCTCCGCCTACTCTGTATACTCTATTTACTCTATTATAGATCTTATAGATTACACAGATTATATAGATTATATTACGTGACTTGGTTACCATTCCTCGTTATATAGTTCTACCGGATCTATCCTAGACCGTGCCCTTATTAACCAACTAGCTTCCTCCAACTCTTCTCCAAGTAGTCGTAACATCTTACTTAAAGCGTCCGTAACACTAGTCCTAGAGGTAAAAAACTAGGCAAAAAGCCTTGCTAGTTTTTACTATCCTTTTATATCCTTTTTCCTTACTAACTCTACTAGAGAGTTTCTAGGGAAATTGGACTAGAAGGTAGTAGAAAAACTAGCTAAAAAGACTAGTATAGTTATTTTCTTTTCTATTAGAAGTAGAAAAACTACTAAAAAAAAGGACTTGTTAGGCTTTTTCTAGTAGAAAAGCCCAAAAAGGCAATCCATCTCTTACTAAGGAAAATTTGACTAAAGGAGATATAGAAAAGTACCTACACCCCCTATTTTATTAGGCTTTTACTTTCTATAGAAGAAAAACCTAGGAAAAGTCCATGTTTTGTGGTTTTGATGTTCCTGCCCCTGCCTCGCTTATAAGCTAGGATCCCTTTTGCCAAGGCTTCTGCCAGAACAAAAAGGGGGTAATAAGGAGAATAAATATACTTTTAGCTCGCTGAGTAGGCGGAATTAGGTCTTGAGAGTTGAAAAAACGATAGTTTTTGATAGTAAGATAGGTATGCGTAAATTTTGAAGTGCGGCGCTACCTTTTGGCAAGGTTGCAGATGCGGTAAAAGTTTTTTTATTTTATAGTTATACTTAGCTAGGTTTATTGTTTTTAAGAAAAAGGTAATAGGGTGCTATTTACTGTCTGGATATAGCCGTGATAAAATTCCCGCTATAACTCTATTAGAAGCGTCCGCCTTTAGTATTAATTTAAGGTCCAAGTTATAGTAATAAAGAATTAGAGAAGAGATAAGCTAATCCTTTAACCCTTTAAAGAATTTTATATAGTTATTATTAAAGATAAAAGGTATATCTTTCCGGGTAGGTTATATAAGAGGCTTAGCTATAACTCTATAGTTACGGATAAATTAGTAGTAGAAGTTATAAAAATTAAGAAAGGACTAGATCCATTTTATAGCATATAGGAGTTCCTAGTTACTAATTACTTTAACCTTTTTAGGATTAACTTTAATTCCTTTTATAGTAATAATAAACCTAAGGTACTTTATACACTTTACTCTAAATTTATATTTCTTAATATCTACTTATAACCTTACGTTCTGTAGCCATTTTAGGACCTTTTTAATATAAACTTAATATTTAAGCTTATTGTCTAAGTATATAAGAATATTATCTGGGTATACCGTATAAAATTTATTAAGGTAGTTAAAAAGAACGTTATTTATATACCTTTGGTGCATAGCCAGCCTATTTATTAATTTAAAAGGAAGGACTTTATATTTATAGAACCTATAGTAGGTATAGAGTATTATTAGGTCTTTAGCTATAGGGTCTATCTAAATTTAATAAAAAGCTTAATAAATATTAAGCTTTATAAAGATTTTTGCCTAGCCTAGGCGTATAAAGATTTTATTAATTAATAAAATGGGATACTAGTCCTTTTAAGTAATAGCGTTTAGCTTATAATAGTTAATATAAAAATAAAAGCCGCTATTAAGCTTTTTATAAATAGAATAAGGAAAGTAAAAGGGGCTTGGCTTGGCTTAATAAATCCTTTATTAAGGTTATTAATAAGGTATTACTTTATTACTTTAAGTTCGTCTATAGTTTATTAGTAGAGGAGGCTATAGCTTAGGGAGTTATTTGCCTCTAACTAGATCTTATAGTTATAGGTTTAGTAGGGGGGTAGCTAGTCTAAGACCGCCTTTAAGTATACGCCCTTATACCCTAAATATATAGTAGAAAGAAGGCGCTTAACTAGCTCCTTATTAGTTTCCTTAAATAGCTCTTTTTCCCTTTCGCTAAAAATCTAATTAATTTTATATAAGCTAGTTATAAAGATCTTATTATTTTTCTAGTATATATTAAAGTGAAACCCTATAGCACTAATTGCAGTAATATCTACTATAGGGGGGTTGCGTGGTCCTAGGGGGCTATATAACTTTAGGAGTTTCCGTAATATTTATTATATTATCCCATCTTTTAACTTCTATTATATATTCTTAAGGCTATTTCTTATATCTTCTTAGTATATTCTCTTCTACATTAGTTAGATCTACGTAATTTAGATATTATCTATATTACTATCTATCCCGCTACCGTAAGTATAGTCTTTATTAACTGTAACGCCTTAAGGAAGCATCTTTATTAGTATAAAAAGTTCCTTTTAGCCTTATAGTAGGTATCTTCTTAGGTAAAGGCTAGGTCGTAATTCCTAACATTCTATTAATAGGTAGGGTTAGTATTTACGGCTAGTGTCTTGTAGTTAATTTAGATTTCTTTAATAAAGGAGGGTAACTTTAGTCTATCCCCTAGCCCAAAAGACTAAACTAACTAAAAGAACCCCAAAAAACACCTAGAGGATTTATTTAAGATATATATATTATAGGGAAGGCATACGTTAAACAATAGTGGTATGTAGTTGCGCGTAACTGCTAAAACCACACTTAATAATAGCTCCCTATAATAAGAAGGGCGGGTAAATATTATACTATAAAGCGGAAAGACTTTTATTAAAGAAGCATCTAATAAAATATAAAGCCTATTAAACGCGTCTAGTATCTAAAACTATAGTGGAGTAACCATTAGCTATAATAAACTAATATAGCTAGTAGAATGGCTTTACCAGTTTAGTAACCCCTAGGTACCCCTTTAGCAAACCCTTAATTAAATCCTCTAACGGCTAAGTAAAATTAAAATTAAATAAAAATTCCTTTTATAGGCGAACCGTACCTAGGCCGCCATAGCTACGCTTCTATAGTATAGAGAACATACCCCCTTTAAGATAATAACTGGGTATATAATTATAATATAACTAAATATACAAAAAGTAGAGGGATTTAGGGGATAATTAGAAATAGAAGTGCTTATAGAGATTTGTAAAGAGGTCTATAACGCTATTATAATCTAATACCTTAGGAGCGGAGATATTAAAATCACCTTAAAGGACTAATAGGTAAAGGAATAAGCTATAAGGGTAGGGGACATGTTGGGAAAACGAATTGGCATAAAAGTGCTTAATAAAGATTACTTAGTTAAAGTACTGGCAGTTCCCGTAAGCCTTAAGGTAGAAAAAGGTTGCTAAGTAGATAATACAGCAACTATATAGAAGATAGTAAAACAAATGGAACGCCTTATACTAGGTCTTAAGATTACCCAAATCTAATAGCTTTAATAGAAAAATGTAAACTAAGTATATAATAAGAATAATAAAAGGATATAAAGATTGTTAGAGACTTGCTAGGGAGACGCTAAACAAACGCATAGCTCTCTTATTATTAGCGTATATACACTAAGAATATAAAAACTCCTTATCTAAAAAGGAATAATTATAAATGGCCTTATATATAATATAAGACGCTATAACTATAGACTACGCCTAGAATAATACTATTAATATATATAATGGGGTTATACCTAATCTATATACACAGTATAGGTGTGCTGCGGCCACCATATAGGCTTTTATAATATAAGGTATTATATAAACTAAGGCTTAATAAAATGCGTAAACTGCTACTAAAGTATATATAAGGCGTAAAAAAGAGAAGACTATATTAAATATAGGAGATAGAAGGCAAGGGCTTAATAGCTGCAGGAACTATACGCTAGGTTATATAAATAGAAATAATAGGCAATAAGCTAATGGGATATAAGTGCCTTCCTAGCGTTCTATACCTTTAATATTAGGGGGCTAAGCTACCTACCCTAATGTAATGGGACTAGCCCAGTTACAGTAGGAATATCTTAGTAAAACACTTAACAGATAACTGTTTATAACTGTTTATAACTGTTTATAACTGTCTACAACTGTCTATAACTGTCTATAATTATCCGCCGTAATCTACCGTTTTCTACTAAGTTCTGCTAACTCAATTAAATTCCACCAAATTCCACTAACGTAATAGAATTTGGTCAAAACTTGTTAAAATCCGCGTGGGCTTATGCCTACGCATCTACTGCTAAGACCCTAAATATTTAGTTACAAGTTTCCTATATTCCTTTCTCTTCTTTATATAACGTCTTATACTCTGCAAGAGCTATATACCCTTAAATTAGATAGAATTTATATTTATTCTTTTAAATCTTCCCTAAAGCCTCTTCGCGCCCTTATATTACGTTATATTAAAACAACTACTATTAAAATAGCAAACGAACCCAAATTCCTTTAAATAACTATAAGTATTATAACCCTAGTTAGGGAACAGTTAACTATAATATAATAGGCCTTTATAGACGCCTTAGCTTAGCAGCGGGCTACACTAGAAGCCTAGTACTAGTAATTAATAGAAGCACTCTATAAAGAACTCCGCAATATTAAGGCATTTATATTATAAACCCTAATAGCAATACCTATAAATAAGATTAAAATAACAGTACCTAAACCTAATACGTTAAATGCAAACACTAAACTAGTAATAGTAGCTTAACCTATACCTATAGCGAACCTAGTACCTATTACAAAATCTAAAAAGCTCCCTAATTTTCTAATATTTAATAAAAACTAAAATAACCTACGTCTCTTTATAACTAAGCTCTGTCTTAAACTCTTAATAAACTACAATTAATACCCCACTAAGGCTAGCAAGGTTAGCTATAGAATATCTTATTTAAGTAAGGACGCTGCACGAACTATAGATCCATTCTTCTATAATAGCACTTTTATTAATTTTAAAACTTTCGTCTCTCTGCTAAAACAAATATATAATAACACCAGCCGTAAACATACAGCTATTACCAAACTTAAAAACCTATAATAACGGAATTAAGACTTTACTAGCTTCTTTTTGAAAATTTTAGGTCTTATTAGCGAGCTAGATTAGAATAAAGCCGCTAGAGTCGCTGCTCTTTAATAAGCTATTTTAGATAAGATTAGAGCCCAGTTAATAGGTAGAAAACTGCTAAAGAACCTATCCGAATTTGCTATAATATATTAATAAATTAATAAGGACCTTTAATATAATAAACAGACTTATTCTCTAAAGCTAACTGTAAGGGCGCGAAGAGGCTTTAGGGAAGATTTAAAAGAATAAATATAAATTCTATCTAATTTAAGGGTATATAGCTCTTGCAGAGTACAAGACATTATATAAAGAAGAGAAAGGAACATAGGAAACTTGTAACTAAATATTTAGGGTCTTAGCAGAAGACGCGTGGGTATAAGCCTACGTGGATTTTAATAAGTTTTAACTAAATTCCATTATGTTAGTGGAATTTAGTAGAATTTAATTAAGTTGGCGGAACTTAGTGGAAAACGGTGGATTATAGCAGATAATTGCAAATAGTTGTAAATAGTTATAAACGGTTTTATACAGTTATCTGTTAAGTATTTTACTAAGATATTCCTACTATAACTAGGCTAGTCCCGTTATAGTACCCCCCCTTTTTAGCCAAAGGTCCAAAATAATTCAATTTAGTTAAGAATTTATAACTTATCGTGTTATAAGCGTTGTAATATATTTTAAGTCCTTTTTAATTTTAAGTTTCCTGCTATTATGTTTTGTGTCTTTATATTAGGTGGCAGTTATTTGCCTTTATATTGTGTCTATCTAGCCAGAGTAGGCCGTAAAGGATGGTTCTTATAGAACTCTTTTACTAAGGAAGGCGCGTTGGCCTTAATCTAGTTATAGGTTTCCCAGATTTATATTTTATATCCTTTCCACTTAATAAGAAGTTTAAATTATTTAGATTATATTTTCTATTGTATATTATTAATTAAGTTAATAAAGTAAGAACTATTACTATTGTTAATAATTATGGGAGGTGGCGGTAGTACTTTATAAGTTATAGAATCGTTTCTTAAGGGTTATAGCAAGCTTACATAAAATATTGGGTGTATTTTTATTTTAGTTGGCAGTTTAAGCTTATAGGCGTACGGGCTTAGTTTCTTTTTAATTTAGTATAGGCCTGTAAACTTCTAGTTAAGTTTCTTTAAAGGCCGTTAAGTTTTTAGGTTTTGTATACTTAGGTAAGCCATATTACTTTCCTTAAAGTTCTATATAGGAGCTTGTCCTTTATTTATATGCCATTTCTATAACGTTTAAGCGTATATTAACTTACTTTATAATAGTTCCATTAACTACTTTATTTAATTAGCAAAGTTATACGCGTTAATTAACTAGATCCATTTAATTATAGGTCCTATCAGGAATGAGGCAAGCGGTCGTCACGTGTCGTCGCGGCACTAGCGTGGCGAGGAGCCTTAAGCTCTTCGCCCTTCCTCAATTCCATACAATCAAGCATTATCAACAACATCACTGTATCTACTCGAGTAGTACTGGTAAGGGAGTTACCCTGTGTTACCAACAGGTCCTGTTATATTAATATTAGGTTATAGCTTAAATCCAAGTTAAGGGTCTTGTCTATAGGTTGCGTAGAATAGTGTCACGCCTATTAATATATTTATTGTATTATTTGCAGTAAACTTAGCTAAAGGTAGCTATTTTTTCTAGTTATCTTGCAGGTAGGAGCAGTATATTTATAAGTATTATGCTATAATTACGTTCGCAATTTTAGTTTAACTATTTGTCTCTAGATAAAACGCAGTTAAGAGTTATATTTAAATACTTAATTGTTTATATAGAGCTTGCTAGAAGTCTGAAACGAACTAGCTTTTATAGTTAGATATTATTATATTAGGAAGTCTGTATAGCTTAAAGACGTGCTTAATAAAACATTTGGCTACTAATATTGCATTAATTAAGTCTATAGGAATTATATGTTGTATTTTTATAAGATGGTTAACTACTACTATAATATTTGTAAACCTATTACTACTAGGCAAGTTAACTATAAAGTTAATTAAGATATCGCGCCATCTTTGTATTGGAATTGGTAGCGGTTAAAGTACTCCTTACTTCTTTATATAAGAGGGTTTTCCACGTATATACATCCTATATACTTAAACGTATTTCTATATATAGTTGTGCATTATAGGCTAGTAATATGCTTGTTAAATAATCTTATAGGTCTTTATATGGCTAGGATGTCCTACTATAGGGGAGTTATATATAAATTTAAGTATCTTAAATTATAAAGGTTTAGAATTCGGAACTACTATCTTCTATTAATAGTATAATTAATAGTTTTAAATTTTATATTTAGTGAGTGTAATATCCTTATACTATTATTTTCTAGTTTAGATTGCCTTTATTATATCTACTATCTATATATTATTCTTGTATTTATATTTTATTAGCTTATTAATTTCTATTTCCCATTTATTAACTTCTAATTTATTTCTATTAAGTTTTATATCTAAAAATATAGGATATAGTTTTTTAAAACGTTTAGGGGGCAGTAAGATCTATAATTAATTTATAATCCGTTTATCTAAGGCGTTTATAGGTAAGTCCTATAATCGTTATATTAATGCGTTAGGCTTTTAATTAAGTTTGCCTAGTTAATATATAATCTTAAAGTTAAATTATAAAATGTATTCGGCCTAACGAATTTAGTGCTATATTAATTATTTTATAGTTATAAAGTATTGTAGGTTCTTATAGTCCGTTAATATATATATTAGAAATAATAATCCTTTTAGCTTAGGATGCTATTGTTTAAAGTATCTAATAATTGTAAGTAGTTCCTTATTATATATCTTATAGTTTAATTTAGTAGGGGCGAGTTTCTAAAAGAGAAAGGCTACTAGGTATAGTTCGCTATTCTTATTGTATTGTGACAATACTCCCCCTAGCGTATAATTAGATGAGTTAGTTTTAATAGTATATTTAAGGTTAGTGTTAAAATAAGTAAAAATTGGAGTAGTTATAAAGCAATATTTTAAATTATTAAAAGCTTATTTATATTTAGTGGTCCATTTAAATTTTATATTCTTCTTTATTAGGTTTACTAATAGCTAGGCAATTTCCAAGAAGTAGTTAATAAATTAATGGTAGAAATTTATAAATTCTAAAAATCCTTAAATATTTTATACGTTGCTAGGGCTTTCCTAGTTTATAATTATAGTGACTTTCTTAGGATCTATTTTAATTCTGTTATAAGATATAATTAAGCCTAAGTATATAACCTTAGACGCGTGGAACTTATATTTCTTAATATTGTATTATAAGCCTACGTCTTATAAGCGTTTAAGGACCATTTTAATGTGTTTTTAATGTTTAGAAAGCAAGGATAAGTAAATTAAGATATTGTTAATATACGCGGTAATAAATATATTAAGGAATTTATAAAGCGTATTGTTAATATATTACTAAAATATACTAGGACCGTTCTTTATGCTAAATAGCATTACTAGGTATTTAAAGAGTCTCTATTATATATAAAAAGCTATATACTTCTTATCTCCTTTATATATACGGATTTTATTAAAGGCGGTAACTATATTAAGCTTTATAAAGTACCGTGCCTTTACTAAATAGTTAAGCGTTTCTTAAATTAAAGGAATTGGATATTGGTTTTAAATTATAATTGCGTTTAGAGCTTAATAATTAATATAGAATCTTAAGCCTCCTCCTAGCTTTTTAATAAATAGTACAGGTAAGGTAAATAGAGATTAGCTAGGGCAAATTAATCATTTTTCTAGATGCTTGTTAAGGTATTATTGCATTATAAGCAGTTCTTCTTATAACATACTATATAGTGGACCAAACTTTAGTGTTATGCTAGGCTTAAGTTCTATTTTAAAATTGTGTTTCTTTTAGTGTGGGGCTAGTTAGTCTACAAATTATTTTTTAAACTTGTTAATTAGGTTATAGTACTCTTTAGGCACAAGAGGTTAAGGATTAGGATATTGTTTTAGTTCTAGTGCTTTTTTAATATCTTTTATAGTTATAGTAAAGATTTTATAATTTTATCTTTTTACTAATAAGATAAAAGGCGCGGCCTATATTATATAAATTTTAAGAGGTTTTAACGTAACATCTTCGCATTCTTTACTATAATTAGCAGTTATAGATTTATTATATTAGCTTAAGGTTTATAGCAAGGGTAATTTGTATTATGTTAAATTTAAATAGTTATATGTATATTTATAGGGCAAATGGTTTTTTAAGTAATAACTTTAGTAGTAGGTTATACGGAACTTTAGTATTTCTTTAACCCAGCTAATTAAAGGGTTATGCCGTTTTAGCTATCTGTGTCTAAGTATTACCTTATAATACTTTAAAGGTGTTATAAATAGGGAAATATATTTAAGGTATTCGCCTATCCGCAATTTTACAAGAGTATAGTGCGTTAGTTTGCCATATATTAAGGGTTTGCCATTAAAGCCTTATAGGCCTTAAGGCTTATTAAGTTTCTTTAAATTTAGGCATTAAGTTTTCGCGTAGTTTATATTAATAAAGCCTATACTAGTAGCTCCGCTGTCTATAAGGATTTATACTTCCTTCCACTTTCCAAGTATTTAAATTTCGCTAAGTATATTAAGGGAGTTATATTAGTATGATCTTTAATTAACGTCTAATACGGATCCTATCTAGGCCCACGCAGACACTTGCCGTCGCAGGGGGGAAAACTTGTAAATTGACAGGAAGAAAACCCTGCTGTGTAGGGGACGGAAAAACCCTATAAGCCACCT
>Ga0307507_10003673_pt1 | contig 29045 bp, 25 predicted proteins | sample 7_EM_MG_FD_207223 | JGI IMG/M metagenome (GOLD analysis project Ga0307507, IMG submission 207223) | Populus trichocarpa ectomycorrhiza microbial communities from riparian zone in the Pacific Northwest, United States - 7_EM | ecosystem: Host-associated > Plants > Roots > Unclassified | place... | reverse complement strand
ATGTCTTCTGCTTTCATGTAGTTGTCTTCTCACTTGTCGCATTGTAATTAGTTAGCTACTTGTTGCTTGTTCTGGCTGTGGCATTCGTCCTGTCTCTAAACTCAATATACTTAACTCCTAACCCTAAGATTCTATCAAAGCAAGTCTACATCATATCGGTCCTGTTGATCTTCTCCTTGGTGATATCATCACCACATTTGCTTCTACTATCAAACTTACAACCAAGCGATCAAATTCTACAATCTCCCACAGTTCTCGTCTGTTCGAATGATGGGTCGTTAAATCTAATATGGTCCATATCACCGATATGTATCAACATACACTTTCACACAAGATTCCGGACTATGCTTTCTCCTCCCTAAAACTTCAATCAAAGATTACTCTCTCCCTCATCCCTACTGTATCACTATCATTTTCAACTGATTACAAATACCTTCTCCACATTCAGTATGGGAATCCACGTTCTGATACCAGTCGGGACTCCATCCTCCAACCTGAATGACGTCCTCCCCCTGGTCCTATCCGCTTTCATGTTCAACGTCGGAAAAACCCAGAGACAGAACTGCAATATCAGAGAGAGTGGACAATGATGAAGGAGGTATTGAGTTCCTACACTGGGTCTGAAAGCTTTGATGTTGATATGCTCGACTCAATTCTGTGTTAAGTAGTTCCAGTAGTTGCCAGAAGTGCATTAGGCATTGACCACCCTGCGAAACAGAGGAAAGAACAAGATACGACAGCCATGAGGCTTGCCGACCAGCTGAATATAATCTGTAGTATCCAGCTTCTCAAGCGTGCTCAAAGGGCTTCGACTGTGGGCGTTAACCTTGTTAGCTCTACGGATCAGTCAACTCCAATGCATGAATGCATTAAGCATTATTCCAAGATGTTAAATTCACCCACACCATGAACAAATATGGATTCCGACAAACTGATTTCCTTCGAATCTCGTTCAGCAAGGCTCCATGAACGTACTGCCTTTAGTAGAGTAGACCGAACTCTGCTACAGGATCCACGAGATGAGAGAACGCTTCCGGATTCCGGACTTCTTGCTCGCATTTCTTCGGAGAAGTTCCAGTGTCAACTTGGGCTAATGTCAAGTACTGCCTCATGTGGTACTGATGGTATTACAGTTATGATGCCACGTACCCTACTCGATACTAGCTGCACCGAGCATCTTTTTCAGCTTTATTATACCTGCGTAAGGAAAGGCCAAACCCCAGGACGGTGGAATGAGGCTTGCATATATCCTTTATATAAGGACAAGACGAAAGCCGATACAGCAAGCAACTCACGTCCAATAAGTCTTCTCTGTCTCTTTCGCAAATTATTTGAATCTTTGATTCTTCCTACATTAAAATCATCAGGACAGATGAGTTACTCCTCAATTCAAGCCGGCTTCCGGTCTGGCTATTCAACTCTGCCGAATGTTCTAACACTTCATCACCCAATCGAAAGCGATGCTGGATCTCATATAGTCTTTCTCGATTTGGCTTCTGCCTTGGACCACGTCCCGTGGCACTACCTGCGCCAAGAACTCGAAAAGCAAGGCATCAATCCACTCGTATTGCAAATCATCTATCACCTGATGTATCGTGATAAGACTTTTTCAGTAATCGTTAATGGTTGTCAGTCACCTGTTCAAGTGCGGACCACCGGCCTACCTCAAGGATCTCGATTATCGCCCACCCTTTTCAACAGATTTATCCATGGTCTATTACAGACACTCAATTGGCAAAACCTAGCTTCATTCCGCTCGGCTTTCTTCTTTGCAGATGATGGCGTATTGGTAGCACCAACCTTAGGTAAGGCACAAAGCCGTGCAAATCAAGCTTCCCGTTGGGCTGATGGACATGGAATGGCATTCAATATTGCTAAATGTGGTTATCTGATAACGCATTCTGCTTCCAAAGTTCCCATCGCAATTCGCCCTCCTCTTCTACTTAATACAAAGGAGATTCCAATGCTTCAATCGTACAAGTATCTTGGGGTTCGGTTTCCTAGTATTGGTATGGACTTTGTTGCATAAGGGGATATGTTGGCACCGCGTGTTGAGAGACAGCTTGGCGCAATCAGTTGGTTCTCAAACCTATGGTGTCCAAGAATTCGATTCAATATTATGAAAAGTATTCCCTTCCTCTTCTCTTCGCTCAGTCTCAACGCGATCCTGAGTCAGCTAGCTGGAAGGAACTCAATACCGCCTATAATAATTGTCTAAAGTGGATTACTGGCAGCAATGCGAATAGGCCTCATATTACAAGTCACTTGCTAGGTCTACTGCCATTCAAAGATCCTGCTCAATATCTTTACTCCCTGTTTTACCTGCATCTAATGGCTATGGATTCTCAGAATCCCTCACTTTCTATACTAAACGGTACTGGATGGTTTCCCAAATCAAATCACTATATTCCTATCCGCCCCTATGACCCTCTTCTGTATCAGTTTCTTAATACCCCTCGAGCTTTCACAAAGCATCTACCCACATTTCAACAAACTCCTCGACCACTACTTCGGCCCAATCTTCTTACAGAACTCGCACTTTACCAATCCAACTATATACTTTCTATTACCTCTCACTCTCAGAAGCTATTACAGATAAGCATGCTCACCGGCCGAGTACCTGGACTCGACTCTGCTGTTGTTCTTACAGCTCTTGCATCAGACCAAGTTAGCTTTCTGGCTTGGCGTCGTGGGATTTGGGGTTGGGGGAGGAAATGCATTTGCGGAAAACAATTTGATCGAGGTCATACACCCTGCCTGCCATCTCCGGCAATTCACTTGACAGAAATGCAACAAAGGATATACAAGCTCCATCACCAACCTCTTGACCCTGCAACCCAGTATACTCTGATTGATTTCCTCCTCAATCAACGTCTCTGGGATAAAGCAAGCAACATTCTCCACTTGTGGAATATTACAATGTCACATCGCCTAAAGTTAAATCCTCCGCAGCCCTAGTTCTATTTCCCTTTAAAACATTCAAAAATCAGCAAAAAAAACACTTGTTCTTCTTCTATTATCATTTTTAAGTATAGTTTCGCTTTCATCTCCCTAAAGGTATGCTCACAGTATCCTTCCTGCTTTTATGATTTTCGACTTATTTTATTCTTGCTTCTAGTACTGTGGGACTTGGAATTTGCCTTGGCTTCTACTAAATTTGTTTCTTGTATTTTATCGATCGGGCAGGTAGATTACATAGCTAGCTAGTCAGATAGTGGAGGCAGGTGTGGTTTCGCACTGGGGATGGATTACTAATCGCTGGCGTGGATCGTGGGTTTATGGAGGGGACTGAAGTGGCAACGGAGACGAAGACAACAACGGGTCCATAGAGGACTCTCTACTCTTTGTTTTTATCGATAGTCATCAACTTCTTTCTACACAGGTTCTTTTATCAACATCAAAGATTTCTTTAAAGGTGCCTTTAGTGAGAGCGGCGATTGCCTACTTTCGATACTGTTTTCATTTCCTGATCGTGATATCATTTCTCCTATTCCTTCCGCTTTTCCTCTTTAGTTCTTCTCTATTTTCCTCCGGAGAGTATTCCCCTCCCGAACGAAAAACATCTTTTCAGTACTGGAATTTTTGTATCTTCTTTATTTATGTATTCAGGTATTTTTTAAAATTTTGCTCTTCAAAATTTAATGACTATATTGAGGTCAATTTATCGTTTTTATTTATGTTTCTACAATGTTTTTCTTAGTTTTACCAGCCAACGGTTCCTTGATTAGTAAACTTGTTTATTTTTGTTTGTCGGCCATCGGTGTAGGGCCTTGTACTCCTGATCTCGTCTGCCTCTAGGTGGGCCTTATTCACCTGGTCGGACTGCAGCTATTGTTAGTATCTCTAGCTGTGCTGCAGCTCGATGGAGCTCTTATCCGGAGGTTTTGGGGCTCTAACACTCACCTGCTAGGGGGAATGGACTTAGCCACAGGGAGTGGCTGGTGGTTGCTTTCTGCTTTGTCACTGGCTCCACTTAGTAGTAGTCTACTTCCATGTTGTGTTGCTACTAGTGCACAGGATTGTCTTCATCTCAGTTGCCTTCTACTCCGGTCTTGTCTACTTACTTGTTACTTTCCGGCTTGTACTAGGGGTTGCCTTCATCTCAGTTGCTCTACTGCGTATAACTAACGGCTTTGTGGCTTCGTTGCTGCTGGTTACGACTTGCTGTTATTGCTGGCAATGGCTTGAGTCCTGTTGTATCTCTGGTCCCGTGTCTAATTCAATATACTTAACTCCTAACACTAGATACGGATACACAGGGATGACGCACTCCGGAAGCCGGGTATCGTACTAATTCTGAAAGATACGCAAATGAGACTCTGGGGTAAGATCCCAGCTTGTTTCCCACGTTACGAGCAGATCGGAAAAATTATACGATCTGCCAGAAGATCCCACAGCGATTGCTCGCAGGGTCGACTACCTGCTGGAAAAGAAAAGATTAATGTGCTCCCCAAACCGATATGAGGTTGGTGCGACTTCGTTGAACACGTTTCTTCTAATAACTAACAGGTATTACACTCGGTTTAGAAATTGACATTTCCATTTGGGGCGCCCCAGATTCCCAAGGCGATATGGGGTAAGTTCTTCAGAGGCATGAAAATGCGTTGGATTGTCAAACCCAATTTTCTTGGGCGTATCAACGGCACAATGATTTGCTTAACATGTGCAATCCCCTGTCATACCCTACCAGCATGGCAAACAGGAGTATATAAGGCATCAGGCGAGTTCAAGCCTCACGTGGTAGGAGGTCAGCCAGAACCGGAACCCAGCTCGTATTCTCCAGGGTGTTAATATGGTCTGAACCGCTAAAGACCTTTTTGCCCGGCGAACTCAGAGGTGGGCTGATTGCCCAGACTGGGTACAGGCGATAATTCTGGACAAGATTTGCAGGACCATCCCGGCAAGGATGAAGAAGGAGCATGGGGTCCGACAAGACCGCCCTAAAGGGTATACCGACGATTGCGCAGCGGTAGCCACTGAGCTGCCGAGTCAGGCATCCAGCCAGACTACACAATGGCCAGCCCACCAAAGCCAAACTCCCAGCGATTGGGTTGTGGTAGCTGCCGAGCGGCAAAGTCAACCATCCAGCCAGGCTACGCAACGGCCAGCCCACCGAATTCAAACTCTGAGCAGCCGGCGCATTGGGACCCCAGTGGGACAGCAGGATGGTCAAAACCATTCTCAGGACCCCTGATTTTACCTTTGATTTCCTCCAGAGGTCAGCTGCCCGGGTTCTCGCATTTCTTGATTCTTCTCCGCCAATCGCAAAGGGTTCACGTGAGCTGACCAGGAAACTATGGTTGAACAGGACTGTGAGTCCTACTCCATGGCAACGCCTCTCGCTGAGCCTTGACGGAATAGACTCAGCACAATAGGAGACAAGTGATCGTGAGCGGCGGGATGAGGAACAGGGGCGCAATGAGAGCGTTGGTGAGGGTAATTAAGAAATCATGTGTCGAATATGTCGCCTCTGTGTCAAGTAGCTCAATTAATTAATACTATTTGTTTGACGGCGATGTGTTGATATGAGAACGTAAAGGGTAATCTGGGCGTTTGGAGTACTAGTAGTAGAATCAATGAAGGGGAGACGTTATGGGGGCGTCTGGGCGATCTTATAGTAAACGTCACGAGGCGCCGTTGGAAAGCAAAGCATAGAGCGTGCGCAAGATCGGGATTGTGTCAGGCAGAGTTGAGAGAGTTCCCCACGGGTCTGTGAGGTATCATGAGGACATCTAGATATTACGTAGGAGCGTATAGATAAAATAGAAAAAGTCAAGTTATGATCAGGACACACAGCACGTAGAGAGGGTGAAATCAGGATAATGGTGCACCGGCAGTGAGTGTCTAGAGGTAGAAGCCAAAGGAGGGAGATACCAGGACTAGAGAGGTCAGGATCATGGAATCCTGATATGAGGCGTCAGAACGAGCGAAAGCCCAGGCGCAGAAGATAAAGATGGGACGTCAGGAGTGAAGACGCCAGGATCAGTGAGGATCAGGATAGAGCGGCGGATCCTCAGGCGTCGCCCCTGTGTAGCAACTGAGAATCAGAGGTGTTCAGGACGCAAGAGCTGAGGACCAGGCTCAGTCAGGGCGCAGAGAACATAGGGTCTGTGTCAGGATAGCGTCAGGGTGCGGCAAGTCAGGTGACGCAAATTCAGAACGCAAGGTCAGATCGACATTCCGTCCTGATTCGCGATTGACCTTATGTGAGCTAGGTGCGCCAGACAGATGGGGCCCCCCTGGTCCAGAGTATTATTTTTGCTGATGCTGGTTTGTATTGTGCCTGCCATACTTTTTGAACTTAGCGTATTTCATTAGAAATCCAGTCTTGGCAGTCAATCAAGTCAGTTTTTCACAGTATTTAAACTTTATCTTGTAATATAAGGTGGTAGCGGCAAAGTGAACAGGGGCAAGTTCGGTTAAGTTATAACTCTAATGCACTTGTAGTCCACTTAGAATAGGCTAATCGGTGAGGACTAACTTATTGAGTACTTTCCATACCGTATTGATTGATCTTCGCATATACTTGGTATCATGCTTATGCGACATATTCTGGTCAAGGGTTTTGCTTTCTTCTAAGTGACCTAAGAGTCCATCAATGGTGCGGGAAATGTCCTGCATTTGACTATACTGCTGCCGCTGTTAAAGACAGATCTGCCACTTGTAAAACCTTTGGCGAACGTGTATTATATTACCTAGTATATCCCAATTAGCAGGAGAGAGCTCCTTGAATTTCAGAGCCGGAGGCGGATTATGATTCTCTCTGTTGTCATGTTACCGAATAGTGGATGAAATTAAGGCATCAATTGGTTCACGTAGGGTCAAAGCACGAGTTAGAGATACGCAGTCCCGACTCTAGCAGGTTAAATTGTCTCGTATGACAGTCCATGCCTTTAATTCCGATAACAGTTGCTTCAGCTTCACCTCAAATTTATCACGTATCTGGAGGCTTCAAGTTATCCAAACCAGAACCTCATATAACTTTCGTAGTGGCCCCTTGCGCCTCCATCCCTACATCTCTTCCCCTTCGTTATTGAGCTACTGGTCGAAGTTGATTTTGGAGTTAAAGGTTTGTGGATCCTCTCCCCAAAGGAAAGCATTTACAACCACCTGCAGAGTGTGCCTCTAACATTGCAGATCTACGTGAATTGGGGGAAACGAGATGTTGATTGCACTGAGATAGGATGAGATATGTTGTAGTGCCCTGTCCTTATTCGATGTAGGGTCTAATGTAAAGAACCCAATCTTCTTTTCTATCTTATAGCTTGTGATAATATCCGAAAAGTGTTTTGCTTGATCTTCCACCGTGGATGGCCTACGGAATCGTCGCAATCCTAAAACTGTATTTTTCAAATTCTTTTCAGAGTCAAGCCAATGGACAACAACACCGAGAAAAGCACGATGGTGACGGGAGGTCCAAAGATCTAGGTGAACTCAATTTCAGTTTCAATTCTAGCAAAGGTTTGAGTGAACTCCCGCTTCCCACTTCTATATTCCACTAGGATACAATACTTAATCGTAGTCGCAGAATTTGGCAGTCTACGCGACATCTGAGTATAACTTGCATTACAGATGGAACAATTGATTAAGTTAATTTTACTTAAACTCTATATAGCCATCACATAATCTGTACTAGATTAATAGCCTAACTACAGGCGACAGTAGGGGAAAGCGACTTACACAAGGAAGGAGGTAGTTTAGCACAACTTAAAAGAAATCATGCTCGATCTTGAACACTCTAATATTGTTGAGAATGATCCAGTAGAGAAGAAGATTCTGGACGATGTTGCAATTGAAGATCATCTGAGGTCGACCTCTTCTAAAGAATATATTTACTAAGACTTGACCTTGTTCAAGTGTAGCTGCAATTGGGTCATCTTTGCCTATACGGTGTGTATCACAAAGGTCTTCTATCATATTCTTTATTGATGGATCTGAAAATGTTGCCGCTATTCACCTATTCGTACCTCATTTGCTCATACTCAGGCTTATTATTATCTGAACAGGTTGCAAACTCACTGATAATTAATGCAGCCTAACAAACAGTTATAGCCAGCACAATACCTGTGGGTTCGTCCATCCAATGTTCTATATTCAGATCTATTTGCACATTTGTAAACCCAGCTTTTCTTTATCTTCCTTTGCTTATTGAAGATCTAGTTACTTCCACTACTACATGCCTCATCTGCAACATTTTAACTTTCCAGACTGGGAGATAGAGGTTCACTTGGTGCACTACTAGGTGCACTTGGCGGACCGGACCCTTGGCTCTGGTGATCGGAAAGTTCAAATGTCTGCAGGTAGCTTTCATCAAGGGGAGGTTCCATAAAATACTGCCACATGGTGTCCTCTAATGAAGGTATCTGACTCCTGGAGTCAGCATTGGTCTGTAGAGTTGGAAGCACCTGGTCTGAAGGCATTGAGAAACTTTAATAGACTCGGACGGAAAAATAGATGAAGAAGAACTGTGAACTTTGGTCAAGTATTTGATGATAGTCAAGTTGTGAATGATATTCAAAAGGTTTCTGCCTGCCCAACTACTAGTATCACAATAGCTCTTTATATATTTCTCCTACACTAGAACGAGAGTTCTGTAACAGATGTTAGTTTATTTCAATATTCCAATGTATTCCGCTCTCTCACCAACGGAAATATTTTCTACTCACACAATTTGATATTATTCGATCGATATCTACCACTCCCGGCAGATGCCAACAGATACCTGTAGATGCCTGAAGGTACCCACTGATCCCTACAGATCCCTACAGATCCCTACAGATCCTTGCAGATCCCTACCGTCATTATCAGGGATCTACAGTCAACCACCGTCCCCTATCTTCCTTTGCTTAGGACAGCATAGTAGTGCCTCATCTTGTAGGGCCCGTGGTCCTTGCTCAAACCTGCGGTCCGAACATGGCACTGGACGGGACGGAGTAAAAATCGTCATCTGGTCCAGTCTTCTTGGCAGTTTCCCCGTGGGGGCGCCAGGGCCCCCAGACCGTTGCGAATACTGATTTTCTGCTCTGTATCAGATCTATCTTACTCTGTCAGCATGTGCGGGAGACGAGATGCGGATGAAGGAGTCGTAGAAGACATTGGCCCCTAGTGCTAGGTTCTATTAACGGTGAGTGATGGGTTGTGATGGGGAAATGGAAGATGAGGAAAGCTTGAATCTGTGAGAAAATGCATGGTAGAATTTCCTAGATAGGATCTTGTCATTTCAGCGGCTTTCTGGATTCTCATTCTGTGCCTGTTTATACGCTCGCTTAGTAGCTCTTTCCGGCCAAGGGGAAGTTGCAAGTGTTCCGAAACGTAGGTTAGCACCGGGGTGTGTAAATGCTCGATATGTTGATCTGGCATATTGCCTTATGCAGTAGACTTAATATAGGTGTAGTCAAAAAGCACGGCTGCCCCCACTTTGATTTCTCATCAGAAGTGTACTTTTTTGTTAGCCTACCTCCCCTATAGCCTGCAAGGTGAGCATTGAGCATATGTTTTTGCAAGGCGAATAAGCTGCTCTGGGCAGTCCAATTCTTTTTGGGTAGCCATCGCTCCGCGAATTGCCAAAATGAAGTCTTGATGATGGGAATGATTAGTTGACGGGGTTTTTAAGTTTATTCCGCCCTTAGGGGTTATCGTGTCCGGACGGCAGATATCCAAGGGTGTATAAATGATAGGGATGGAGGGGGGATGACCAAGGGGGGAGACCGAGGGTATAGCGTCGTAGTTGTGGATTTGTGTAAAAACCATCACAATACGAGGGCAGGTAGGGTGGGTTCATGAGTGATGAACAACACTCCATTGGATTGTGGAAGAGGCGATGATAAATTGGGTCCATGGTTGAGAAAATAAGTTTAACAACCTCTTGTACAATATTTTGAGTAGCGTAGTCGGTTTCAACCCCCGGAGGCTCGGCAAATCCCTTGGCCATAGCCCCTTCATCTGTCTTCAATCCCTTCTACATATTGACGTGAAAAAAGACACCAACAAGTGCCAACCAGGATCCCATCTTTGTATCGTGGGTATTCTCCATTCTCTGAGCCTTTCGTCTCTAAGTATTCATCTTGGTAGGAAAGCGGGGGACGGTAATTACTTAATCTTTTCCGACCCTATGGTATCGGACTAATTCAGGCGATGCTTCTTTAACCTTTGCTTCCTGCAAGAAGGATACCTTAATTCTTATATTTGAAACAAAAGAAGAAAAACTCTCCTGTAGTAATGTCGTGATTGCACTCATAACTCAAACGCCACCGTCTAATCTTTTTCTTTGCTTCCTCGACCCCTTCTTCGTGATAGGCGTTCTCTAACCTAACTACCATACCCCTGCTTCTGCTACCTTGTTGGAAAACATTAACTGCATGATTCCCAGCTCCACCGTATGAGGAAAGTTTAAAAGGCTAAGAAATCGGGCTAATGCGGGAATCTCATGTTTTGCCCCTTCACCGAACCCCAATATGCTCTCTCATTCCTCAAGAGCTGGTAGCCCAAAGACATTAGCCATACAATGACAAAGGACCACTTCCAGGAAAACTCCGGGCACGCTAGAAGGGTCCATCTCATCGATGTTCAAATTGTAATAAAACTTTAGGGTAACACCAATATTGCTCCACGAACGTTCCTCTGGGCCCAAGAGATTTTCTTTAGTCCGCATAGCTACGAGAAAACTATTCTCTTCAATAAATGGGATTTTAACTACAGCTTCCCACTCCATGTTTTTTTCTTATTCATATCTAGCTCGAAATCACAGTTCTAGAAAGTCCATGAGGGGCAATTTAAGATCTGTAATATGATCTTTCACATAATAAACTTCGTTGTGACCATGGGTCGGAAGATTGATTCACATGATAGCCCCCGGAGCAGTCGTTTTGCTCCGATCAATGGGAACAGCATCCTGTTCAGGGGTGATCACCAGATCAAGGACCAACATCGGCGGCTTCCACTGTCCGCACTTTTAAGGCCTAATCCTATTCCTCCCACTGATATTGATATCAATTATCCCGAAACATTGGCACTGCAGACATGGGAGGATATTGCTATAAATTATTCCCACAAAATTGGCACTGTGGACACAGCCGGAGGATTCAATGCTCCTCCCGTCACGGGAAAAGTGTCTTAACCCACCTTGGCCATCGAGTCGCCACGTATAGGCTGCGGCGGAATTCTTGGCGAGACTCCCACCAGGTTGCCTTCCCGCAACACCCATGGCATCTGGTTCTATGGGGAAAATTCTGGGGGTGTTGTGTAACCGATTTTGTAGAAGTTGTGCTATCGCTCCTCTCCCTCTTTCTAGTGTTGGCGCGCTTGACCACCGTCTAGCGGGGATCGCTGTTATTGCCTTAGAATAAATAAATGGCTATTTTTCTCCACCTACTTCGTGGGGACTTCATCAGGGCTTTCACTTCGAGAACTCAATTCACAATTCCCAATCTTCCTTGCTCAAGCCTCCCCTAGCCAACTTGTCACTTGTTGCATTACTGGTTGCTGCCCGTGGCAAGAATGAATTCTTCCTATGCTTATCCCTCTTTGATTGGTGGTCAGAGTAGGGTAGTAAACAAGCATCCTCTCCGGTGTGACTAGAGGAATCGCGCGAATCGTACCCTCCTGACTTATTAAGCCTCATTGGGACATAATCTTTGTGAAGAGGGGGATCAGCTTTGTTGCCATGGTTGGAGACCGGATATTTTTCTCGCAACAGGCAATTGTAGACAAGCCATCATGGCTCTATAGTTGGAATATACAGATATCATACTGTATTAATGCTAGTATCGTGGGGCTCACGATGCTTGGCAGGCGAGCTTGTGAACTAGCGTTGAGAGGTCTAAGGGACTCTCAATACGGGCAGCTACAATAGGGGTACTCGGGTATATAGCAACCCCCCCGAGCATCATAGTTAATCAAGTAATCCCTCTATCGCATTTTTCCTCTCTTGCTTTTCGATATCCCCTACAGGATTTCAACGTCTATTATGGTTCGATCCGGCAGGTTTCACCGCGGGGGAGTACCGAGAATCATTAAAATATCAGTCCCCATCAGGTTTACCCCCACCCCGATCCTTGCCCAATACACCCGCAGAATAACTACGAGCCCTAGGGTTCCGTGGGAAGTTCATCCCAAGAAATCCCCTCCTCAATTTTCTATCCGTTCCCCTCTTTTCTCGACTGGCTCTGCCTCTTTCCTGAAGGGCATTGAAGGGGATTTTTAATCTGCTTAATATGTAGGGGGCTGGGTGTAATGTCGTTATAATTATCTGTCCGCAATAGACACTTAGGGGTTATCATGTCCGAACGATGGATGTTCGACGGGGTGTAAATAATAGGGAGGAGGGGAAATGACCAAGGGGAGAAACCGAGGGCATAGGGTCACAGTTCTGCATTTTTGTAAAAAGTATCACAATACTGGGGCAGGTGGGGTAAGTTTATGATGGTTTTGCTAGGTGATTTGGAGTGATGAACTACACTCCATCAGATGGTGGGAGAGGTCATGATAAAAGGGGTCCACGATTGAGAAAAGAAGTTTTACGACGACCAGGCAAGTGCGCAAGGTGGTGACGCTGGTTTTCAGGACTCATGGAGCCCAAATACCACATAATATTATCCTACGAGATCTGTAATAATTAAAAGGACATACTGTAAGAACCTGAACATTGTTCGTCCGAAAAATTAACCGAAGGCGAATGAACCAGCCAGAACAACCTCACTCACCTATCATCCTGGTAATCGAAACAGAAAAGAAAAAGAAGAAGGTGAAGCAATCAAGGATCATACCGGCTGAGTGGTAGTGATCCCCCAGGGAGGTTTGTTTTGCCAGGCTCTGTGGAACTAATGTGCTGCTGGCTCGCCAGCCCAAATGTTTGGATTCTTATGGTGTTTTCCACTCTGGTTTGGCTGAGAAGGAAAATGCCCATGTCTTAGCCCATAACTATTCTACCCACTACTCGTTTCTTGTTTCTTGCCGTTTGTGAAAAAAAAAAGCAAAACCGTGGCGTTGCATCACACGCATCAGCCTTCGGGAGTGCACAACTCTCCCTAATCAACTTAGGCCCTTCTGCTTTCCCTCTGAATTTAATTCCTCCCCACCACTATTCACTTGAATCATCTATTGCTGTGGCTTATATTTCGACGTCAATGCCACATGTTCGATAGGCTTAGATGTGATGGGAACGACATACTGTAGTTGGCTAGTTATTTTCGGCTGGCTTTGTAGGTTTGTGCACTAAAATCGTTGGTCTCCGCAAGGAGTCTAGAGCTTGGCTTCTCTATTGTCCCTTCTTCCCTGCTCATGCATGATTCTGTAATGCTGTCCGATGCTGCGATAGTGCTTTGAGTGTAATATGAGGCAGGTGGTGGCTTGGGTTCATATACTATCACTCGTATACTGAATACTTCGGACTCATGCACTCTCTGTTCATATATGGTTTCTTTCCCCTCTCAAATGCTTGTTTCAGATTACTACTTTCTTTCAAGCCAGATCCTGTTTAGAACTAGCATACAGTGTGTATTGTTGTTCTTGGTATAATTCTTATATTGTTTCTTTGAAGGTCTTTGTTATCTTGATTCTTTACTATGAGTTTTCTGGAAGCAGAGTGGTATTGGCAGGACCAAACTGCTTCACTATATAGCTAAGCTCTAGTCTTCTTGCTATGGACATGTTAACTATTTTTCATATTTACGAATCTTAACCCTTGTCTATTATCATTTCACCGTCCGGGCTATCGCATATGCCATAATGGCTCACCTCGGATGGAGTTTGCACTAGATATCTAGCACCCAATGCTCTGTAATAGATTTTCTGAGTAAAAGATTTGGATGTGAGGTTGGAACAACCTATTGCCAATTGGGCAAAGCCTAGGAGAACTGTGTTGAGGTCTTGGAGGAACATTCATGGGGTTGCTCGGGTGTCATAGCTCATTACGCACGGACCGAAGAGCCTCCAGCACATATAGAACCATCACCGTCCAGTAGGTGAGAACCTCAATACTCGCTACAACTTGCATTCTTGTCTTCAAGCTCGCTACAGCTTGCCTTTTTTGCCTGCTCAGGGCCACCACAACGGGTTATTCTCGCCTTCTGGTCCTCATTTTTGTTTAACCATTTAGCAGAGGAATTCTTTTCTCACCACAGATGCGAGTTTCACTGCCGACCCAACCCCCGGGAAGGACGGTTCGGACTGCAGAGACAACGTGTAGATATGGCACACCGCTGGAAGCGAAGACATTTGGGGCCCTCCTGGCAGTAGAAGGACCGCACTTGAGATTCCTCACAAATGAACTGCTACGACCCAGTTCGTGACAAAGTCAGCATAACTGCATTGCACTTGTTCAGGAATCCACCGCCAGGATTCAATCTACACAGGGGAGTCTGCCCCGGGACTACCAACCGACCGGAAGGGGTGCTGTCCACTACAGCGACTGGCTTCGCAGCACAGCATCGATCTTCTCGAGTCACCGCAAAAATGCCAGGACCTGACAATTTTGGGCGCAAAGGAGAATCGTTTTTGAACACGAAATTTATGAGAAACGCGACTGGTTACTGCTGAGAAAGACTTATTACTCGGCAACCTACTCCACTTAGGCCTATTTCACTATTTTATCGAAAGGCCCCCACCGCCTGCTACCTCCTAGAACATTGTTAATTCAGGACATCCAAAAGCGTCGCGTCGACCATGCAGGGAAACGGCTCATCAAACTACGGAATTCAGCAGTCTGCATGAGTGAAGTGTTGAAAGCGAGGACGATAAGGCAGTTTTGTTTCACTACGGAGGTCCGGGAATTGGGAAGTCATTTTCCAGCACACTAGTGGGGGACAGGTTGTGCCACTAGGCCAGAGGACAAAGCATAGGTGTCGGAGGCTTTTACTTTGACTACACAGCACTATGAGATCAGTCCGCGCCGCGTATGCTAGCTTCTCGGCCGAAACCGGTCATCAGTGGGATGGCCAGGATTCTTGGAGCAATATTACGAGTTCTTCAGAGACAGGGAAGAAGTCATGGCAGACGAGCACCGCAACCACCGGGTATTTTAAAGACGGTACAGACCCTGCTCATCTAGTCAAGCTTCTTAATTCGCGACATAAATCCTCAAAATATTCCCGCATACACGAATAGTCATCATTGGGAGACCTAATCTTCGGGTTGAGATTGAAAAACGTCCTGGGGGACGAGTGATAAGCATGATGCTAGGCCCCAGCAAGGATGATATCACGGGATACCTTTGCCTTAGAATAGACGAGGACAGAACCTCAGACGCCATGAATGAGAGTCAAGAGGCACACACTTCAAAGAAGATTCCTGAAACTATGTCAGAAATATTTCTCTCTTCTCCCCACTAGTCAGTAGACCTCCTCTGTATTTAACTCATACCCCTCACAATATTTCTCCTATATCTATTGCTCTATCTTCCCCAGATTCGGCAGCAGCCTCTGGGTCAGCAGACCTCTCGTATACCCCAATGGCATCCCCGATGTTCTTCCTCGGTTGTGGGCCACACTTCAAGCGAATACTCGGGTCCGCAGACCACTCTCCTACTCTAATGGCATTCCCAATCCTCTTCCTAGTCTGCCGGCCACACTCCAAGCAAATGCTCGGGTCAGCAGACCTCCTTTCATACTCTAAGAGTACCCCCAATTATCTTTCCTGCTTCCGGACCACACTGTAAGCAAAGAAAGGGCTCTCTACCCTGAACCACACTCAAGACACCCTGATATCACGGCAGTTCTCAGGTCAGCAGACCACTCTCATACCCCAATGGCATTCTCCATCATCTTCCTGGTTTGCAGGCCACACTTCAGGCAAATGCTAGGGTCAGCAGACCTCCTTTCATACTTTCCTGCAGACCATTCGAATACTCCAATGGCATTCACAATGATGTTTCCTGCTTCCGGGCCACACTCTATGCAAAATAAGGGCTCCCTACCTGGAATCACGCTTAAAACACCCTACTATCACAGCAGTGCCCAGTGCACGGTCCCCACCCCACAGACTATGGTGCTACCCCCACAGAATACACAATTAGCTAGTCCGCCAGCAGGTCACCCTTACTACAATTACGAATTTCTACAAATTTCTTATCACAAGATATTCCGCAGCATTTCCCCAGCTAGGAGACTAAACAGTCTGCCTACGGTATGAGAGAACACCGAGTCGAACATGTTGGCGACGGGCTCTTATGAACAGAGGAATATCGAAAGAGGTTTAGCGGGATTGGCGGTGGAGAATCTGATAATTCAGCCTTATTTTGCTAGGGAGATCCGGGGGTGGGGAAGACCTACATCACCTCCTTGGTAATCGATAGGTTATGCGGTCAGGCAAGGGCACGAACTGCTACAGCTGCGTGCTGCGACGTCAACTGTGCCGCCCAAAAAGAGCGATCCCCAACCACAATTCTAAGTTCAACCCCGCAAGAGCTTGTTGGCAGGCTTGAAAACATTCCAATAAAGATCGTTGAGGCTTTCCAGGACCAAGAGATCACCACCGGGGGCGGAGACTGGAACTCCGCCTAGTCATAGTTATGCTACAGGATATCTCCTCTTCGCGGACCAACTTCCTATGCTTTGATGCATTCGACGTATGTGTTGCAGAGTATCGGGCAAAGCTGCTTGAGTTAAAAGTTCTACTATCTTTCCATAGGCAGCCAACTAGCTAGTACACTCTTCGCAGATTACATCCGAGGAAAGCACAAAAGAAGAAACAAAAGCGATTTACATCTCCGTCAAACTAAAGGCCCCCCCCGAAACTCAAGGAACCCAAAGGAAACAGATACGACCCCAAGTTATATTATTCTGGAACCACCCTGATATCTCTTGATCCTCCAAAATCAGCAGAGCCCAGCCCTAACGATGCCCAAACTACCGTATGCATAACAGCATCAGGTGCGAAGGGAATCAGAAAAGCAATACCCTATACCCATTGGCAAAGAGTGTGAGAACAGCCACCCACTACAAGGTGATAAACTGCCGGAATCTAGAAATCGTCATCCTCTATATATGTTTCTCTTCTAGCTGCATACCAGCCACAGTGCTCACCTGCTAAACGCTATATCCGCATTACTCCATCTCTTATAGGCCACTAGGCAACATTACCAAGGACTTACCACTGGAGAAAAGGAGGCCCCCACAGTCTACTCATTCAGTAATGAAAGAAGCCTGCTTAAGTTACTAGTATCTGATTCACTGCAGTACAAAGGAGGCTTTCAGATTGCACGAATCAGGTCATATCAAAGCTGTGTGACCGATACATGAGCCCCATATCATTTGAAATCGTCGAGGAAGCAAACCAGACGTTAGGCGGCCACAAACTTGTCAAACAAGATAAGTCTAGGGCAACTGGGCACAGCGAAAATACTACCCATACAGGACGATATCAACCCGGACAAAACCGATAACGAAGACCGAACACCACTCTTGTAGCCTGCTTATAACGGGCAAAAGGGGGTGGCGAAAATACTACCTGAACGAGACGACATCAACCCCGCCAAAACAGATAATGACAGCCGAACACGACTCTCATAGACTGCTTACAACGGGTATAAGGCCGTGGCGAAAATGGAGCCCAAACAAGAGAACGTCAGTCCCAACAAACCAGCTAGCATTGGCCGAACACCCAGTCGGGTAGACTGCTTCGCATAGGCATGATGGAGCGGTGGGAATACCACGCGGACGAGATGACATCAACCCCGACAAATTAGACAATGACAGTCTAGTGTCACTCGTGTGTGCTTGACACAATGAGCACAAGGGAGCGGTGGAAATACGACTCAGATGAGAGGACGGCTGCCACGACAATTCACGAAATGTTGGCCAAAGACTACTCTTGCAGGCTACTGACCACAGGCCTCAGGGCGCGGCGAAAGTAGAAATCGCACGAGACACTGCTCCCGGCATACCAGCTGATAATGGCCCTACACTACTCTTCGGCGCTTCCTATGACAGGCACCAGCAAAACAATTACTAGCAAGACGATTTCTTTCTTCTGAACTAGCTACTGGCAGAAATTGTTCATGACTAGAATGAGGCAGTCACAACAGATAACTCTGAACAAGAGCAATCAAACTGATTGTTGCCAGAGACGCCAACCACAATCAACATGCACTACTATGTTGCATTGGAAAGCACTTCCAGGAACGGCACTCAAGTTCCACACAAGAAGGCCAAATAGCCTGCCTAGATTTGGGGGAGTCGTTGGCCACCTAACGGCAGGCAATTACGTATGCTCCCAGGAAACCTGCCTCATAGTGGGATCTATTGGTGCCACCGATCTCCAGCGGCAAGGGCAGCGGCATCTCCCCCACCGCCTCCGACAGTGGAAACATGGAACAAGGTTGATTGATGGAATAGTTCGTTTGAATGATTTTGGTTTTTCTCACTTGTCTGTATGCATTGGGCTTTCGTTCTCTTAATGTATCTGTTTGGCTTTGAAAAATTGGATGTGAGGTTGGAACAACCTATTGCCAATTGGGCAAAGCCTAGGAGTGCTGTGTTGAGGTCTTGGAGGAACATTCATGGGGTTGCTCGGGAGTTATAGCTCATGACGCACGGACTGAAGAGCCTCCAGCACATATAGAACCATCACCTCCCAGCAGGTGAGAACTTCGATGCTCGCTACAACTTGCATTCTGGTCTCCAGGCTCGGTACAGCTCGCGTTTTTTGCCACCCACCCACCACCCCTAATTCTCTTACTGCGCCCTCATTATCACCTTGGGATCTATCGGTGCCAACGATCTCAAGCGGCAAGGGCAGCGGCATCTCCCCCACCGCTTCCGACAGTGGAAACATGGAACAATGTTGATTGATGGAATAGTTCGTTTGGATGGTTTTGGTTTTTCTCACTTGTCTGTATGCATTGGGCTTTCATTTTCTTATATTGGTTGTTCTCTTAATGTATCTGTTTGGCTTTGAAAAATTGGTTGGTGCATAGCAAGTGTTGAAAAGAAAATTTTAAGTTACAATGGTTACCGACCCAGCAATGAAAGCTGACTGTTTTCAGGAGAATGTTGAGGAAAATGATATCCTCCATAGTGATAGCCATCGTCCCAAGCTTCCTCGCCTCTTCCTGCCTTTTCTGAATACGCAAGTGCCACAAAAATAACTGCCTTTGCTTGGAAGTGCCATTGAAGACTCTTTCTTTTGTTAGCATTACTTTACTTTTCCGGAATAGACAAGATAGGGAAAGAGAAAAGGTTTCAGACCACGCTCTATCTATGGTTAGTGGCAGGCGGCTCTGTCATGTTAAACATGTTATTAGTTATACAATCACTACAATGGAAATGCAATTAACTGACGATTACTACATACCGAAGAAATATTTCTTTCTACTTTTCCTATTCCACCCCTCACTAGTTAGTTATTTCCTTTGTCACACAATGTCTAGCAGAGAGACGGAAGGGGTATACCTGGGTGTATACTATATATTAGAGTTGGCATTAGTGTGCATAAGTGTCCAGTCCGTCCGTCTTCGGGTGCGGGAAGGACGGACCGGCGGGGACTGCAGGTGTCGTCGGTGGCGCAATTTTTCGGATGACTGCGAATGACGGGCGGGCCCTGCAGGTAATTGACAAGGACTACCGATGACGGGTTGGGACAGTAGGTGTATTTCGGGAGTTACCGATAGGTAAGGGACTGTAGGAACCTAGACTCAGCCTCTTACATGATAGTCTTCTCTTTGACCTGACTATTTTTCCCTCTCTTGTTAGTCTGACGTTCCACAATCGGCCTCTCATAACAGCCGAGAGTGGTAGGGTGCTGCTGGTGCTTTGGTGGATCTATCGTGAGTTCGATTTGTATCTGCTTCACAATTTCTGAGAAAGGTAGGGCATATACATCCCGTACATCCGTTTCGAGTATGAAGTTGCGGGCGAAACAAATTGTAGAGTCGACGGGAAGCGCGAGGGATAGAGTAGCAGTAATGCCCGTTCCATACGCTATGCAGAATAACGTGTGCATTCTCAATGCCTCAGGAGGGGTAGCAGGCAACAGTTGCTAGAAGATATTGTGCCACTCCTTCTCCCGCAGACGAGCATCCAGCCGTCGTCGTGCAACGTCCCGCAAGCAGTAATAGCCGCTTTGGACATTGAAAGCAATGCCTTCATACCCGACAAGGTGCCTGCCAGCTGAGAGAAGTGTTCAGTTATTCTTGCTGATTTCTCAACAAGACAATGGGGTAATATATTTACTCCCAAAGGTGTTCATTAGGCAGATACAAATTCACCGCTTTGGTAATGGACCTGTGTTCTAACCTAAGAACGGGATGGGTCTTCAGGGTAGTATATTCCGTTAGGTTCTTCCAGCCGGAGGCTTAGTAGCGAGGACACTCACAGTGAGCAAGAGTCAATCTAAGTAGAAGAGATTGTATCAACGGTAAGAACGAGAGTGTATCTTGGTGAAGCTCGGAACGTAGCTGCTTGTTTATGCCATGCAAGGTATTAATCCTCGATACCTCCCCTCGTCCCGGGTGACAAGCGAAGCCTTCTCATCAAAGTCGATCCAGGAAACCCCACAGCCCTTACTGCCACCGACGTGAAGGCTTGAGATCCAATAAACAACCCGTCTGCCGTCGGGCAACAAATTAACTCTATCCAAGCCGACATCGGGATATATGAAACCCCTCTGCTAACCGTAACACTCAAGCACCACCACATCAGCTACCCATCCAGCACTACCCTCTCAATTTCCAGAACCGCAAGAGTGCCCCACTAAAAGAAACATTCCGGCTTGCAGTCCTCCCCTGCTCTACAAACCAATATTTTGGTTCCCACGAGAATTAACAAAATCCGCTAGTCACCTATAGAGAATACGGATACCGAATCCACAGAGAGAAAGTGGCGAGCAGTACGACAACCTAGACTGAGTGATTTCTCAAATGAAGGTTATTAGTGCCAGTGCGCATAGGGCAGAGGGGAAGGTCGATTTACCCGATATTTTCTGGGAATTGGCCCATGGAGCGAGAATGATGAAGTGTTTTTCGTTACTGAGGCCTTCGGCATCTGTCAGGGATGGGTTGGTGGACAGTGCGCGGAGAAAATTGAGGTTTGCAAGTGACCCTACCGACTCGGACGAGATTCTCGCATATTAGCGTGACACAGAATTGAGCTGTTCTCCATTCGTGCCACCCTGATGATTTTCCACAAGGCATCCCTGCGTGGCTCCACAATGTCCGTGCGCAAAAGCTTAACTCAACCAACAATTGTGCGACGTGCCTGAATCCGCCGTGCCCAGAACCAACCCAACTCATAGCCAGGATGCCTTGCCCCGTCTCTCAAATTTCCGCTGCACGGAAGCAATACCTACTCCTAGAATTGTGGGCTAATCATCAATTCCTTACTATTACTAAACTACCGTAATCCCGGGTTTCCTTTCTTACTTCTGTTTCGCCTGTACTCTTTCTATTTTATTGCTATGGCCGGGAATGTGTCTATTAATAGGGCACGATGAATTCCTTCTAAGCCTTTTTTTATAATTACAAATCTCCTGGTATAATAAAAACTAGTGAGTTCGGCCCCCCGAGTCCTGAAAACTAGCAGACAGCTTTGTGCAATCGGTTTGTCCTAAAACATCGGTTCTCAAACTTGGACCCGTTTGTCATCGCCTCTCCCATGAACCAATGGAATGTAGTTCATCACTCCCAATCACCTAGAAAAATCCTCTTAAAACCCACACGACCTGTCCCATTTTTGTGATAGTTTTTACAAATACTTACAACTACGACCCGATGCTCTCGGTCGCTCCCCTTCGTCATCTCCCCTCCCGTCCGATTATTCGCACACCCTTAAACATCCGTCCCTTGAACACGATAACCTCTACTACTCGAAGGCCTACTGAAAATGGCAACTACATTACACCGCGGCCCCTACGCATCAAGAAGGTTAAAAAAACCCCCCAACGCCCCTTTATAAAGGAGGTAGAGGCGGATAAGAATAGAGGGAAAAGAATATAGGATCGAACACTGGGTTTCTTGGAATGAACTTCCCACCGAGGCCTAGGGCTCGTAGTTCTTCTGCGGGTGTATTGGGCAAGGATTGAGATAAAGGCAAACCGGATGGGGGCAGAGATTTCAATAATGCCTGGAATCCCCGGCGGAAAAGGGGCAGGATCGAGCCCTAATGGAGCAAAGATAGCCTAGCCAGAACGACCTCCTACAAGACAAACGAAGATTGTCCCCAACCACGGCAACGTAGTTGATCCCAATTTTCGCGAAAACTCTGTCCCAATGGAGCTCAATAACTCAGAAGGGTACGAGTTGCACAATTCCTCTAGTCATGCCGGAGAGGGTGCTCGTTCAGTACATTACCCCGATGACCAATCTACCGGGGATAAGCATAGGAAGAATAAATTCTTGCCAAGTGCAACAAGCACAAGTATGAAATATGACACATAGGCGAGGGAGAAGCTTGAGCAGAGGAGATTGGGAACTGTGAATTTGGTTCTCGAAGAGACTGCCCCGACAAAGTCCCCACCAAGAGAGCGGAGTCAGACAGCTATCTATTAATTCCAAGGCAATAACTGCAATATTTCTTGGACGGTGGTCAAGTATGCTAACTCTAGAAAGAGGGAGGGAAAGGATAGCCTATCTTCCACAAAATCCGGTCTATAATACGCTACCCCACTGGAGGTTTCCCCCACCAAACCATATACCCTAGGTGATGTAGGAAAGCAAGTCGGTGGGAGTCTCTCAGAGAATTTCACAGTAGGGAATATGTCGCAAATAGATGGCCAGGATGGATCAAGACGCGTTTCCCGTGACAGGATGAGCATCCCACCACTTGTCAGTGTCCGCAGTGCCAATGTTTGGGATAATTGATTGTAATATCAGTGAGAAGAATAGAACTAGACCTCAAAAGTGCCGACAGTGGAAGACACCAAGGTCGATCCTTGACCTGGCGATTACTCCCGAACGGATACTCTTCCAATACGTAGCAGTTAATCAAGGGAGCAGAATGGGTTTTGGATGCTGATTGAGATTGAGGGGAAAGCTAACAGTGGTGTGGATACGCCGGAGAGTGACAGGGTATTAGTCTGGACACAAGTGTGTTGATAGATCTATCGTGAGTCCAATTTCTGTCTGCTTCACGACAATTTCTGACAAAGGTAGTCCGCACACCCGCACAGCCTTTCAGAGTCTGAAGTCGGGGTCGAAACAAACCCCAGAGTGGATGAAAAACGCGAAAGATAGAGTAGCGGTAATGACCTCTCCATGCGCGATGCCGACTAACGTGTACAGTCTCAATGCCTCCGGAATAGTAGCAGGACAACAGCCTCTAGATCATATTATGTGTCTCTCTCTCGCCCACTAGCATCCCACCCTCGTCCCGCAACGTCAAGGAAGCAGTGATGTCCGCTATTAGAAAATTGAAGGCAATGCCTTCAGACCCTACAAGATATCGGCTAGCAGAGAGAAGTATTCATTTATTCTTGCTACTTCTCAACTACATGGTGTGGTTATATATTTACTCACGGAGGTGTTCGTGCGACAGACGCAGATTCACGTCCATGGTATTAGACCTGTGTTCTGGACCAGGAATGAGAAGGGGTGTTCCGTTGAGCACTTCTAGCACAAGGTCTATAGCGAGCAAATACCTATCACGGTGGAGGAGATTGTATCAAGGCTAAAAACGGTGGTGTATCGTGGTGAAGCCCATAACGTCGTCGTCTAGCTATTCCCTGTAGGGGATTGGCGAATCCTCTTCGTGATTGGGGAAATCGAATACCCCCGCCTCGTCCCGGATGAACATGAAGCCTCCTCATCAAATTCGATCTGAGAAACCCCACAGCTCATGCCGCCGCCCACATTAATGCTAGAAGTCCAACCGGCAACCAGGGTTCCGAATGGTCGGCCGAGGACTAGCTCGGACTACCTAGACTAGGTCAAAGTCTAGTCTAGTCTGATGGTGGAATTTAGACTGACCGGAGAGTCGTGATTGTTGAAACTGACTGGACCGGGCTCAGTCAGACTGGGCGGACTGTGTGAAAACAGAGTGATAGAAGGTGCATCGGCTTGCTGCTTATCCGCTTAAAGGCAACCGCCAAATTGCCAAAACCCCCCGCAATGAAACCAGATGAAACACTAAGAGTAAAGCTACTCAAAAGACTTCTACTCGGTGACTTCTTCCACTATTTAATTCCGTTAATTCTTTCATCATTTAACTCATTGTTTCTATGGATTAAACTGTTGAATCTCAGGAAAGTTGGAATGCACATATTGCCTCGCTTACATTAAAGTGTGAAAATCGGTTCACGAGTAACATGCCTCAAGGTGACCCGAAACACACGGTGACACGAAACAAACTTATCGAGTGGTATTCAGAAAACTAGTTTACACTCCCCACTCAAGAACTATTTCGTGTCTTTTGGCTTCTTGTAGGGTACGTTATCAAATCTTCTAGTTCATTAATCGAGTGATGCTACAGGTAGTGAAACTTGCTTATCAATACACCTTCCCTGTCTTCCATCCACGCCGGGGGGAATGGGGAGACTAGTCTGGGACTAATCCTGACCAGTCCTTGACTACATTTATTGACCAGGTCTAGTCACGGACATCAATTTAGACTGACCATCTGGTCGTGCCTCCAAGACTTGACCGGTCGGACTATTCGGAACCCTGCCGGCAACTGGTCGTCTACCGTCGAGAAAGAAATCAACTCAATCCAAGACTACCTCAGGGTATATGAAACCCCCCTGCTAACAGTAATGTTCACGTACCAGCGCAGCAGCCACCCCCCCAGCACTGTCTTCTCTATTTCTAGACAAAATTACATAGCTACAACAAACATCCAGGCTGGCACTGCTCCCCAGCACTGCAAACGAAACTCTTTGCCTCCTCCAAGAATTTAGGGAAGCTGGCAGTCACCCATGGGGAATTCGTGAATCCGCAGCCTGACGGTGGCGAGCATGTTCTCCAACGCTGACCACGCTCTTGGTGGAATCAAGGTTATTCGTGCCAGTGCGCAGAGGCCAGGGTGGAAGGTCGATTTACACAAAATCTCCCAGGAATTGGTGTATAAGGCTAGGATGGAGAGGTGGTTTTCGCAGTTTATTGCAGCATCTGCTCTTGATGGGTCGGTGGAGAATGTGCTGAGGAAATTGAGCTTTTCAAATGACGCCGCAGACAAAGTCCTCACATACAGGCTGGACGAGGAATAGCGCTCTCCTGAATTCGTGCCACCCACCGATGAAGCGCCCCTTGCCAAGCCTGGTTCAGAAGAATCGATGAAACAAGCAAGCCGGTTGCCCTCGCACTTGACTAAAAGCGCAAGACTTGCACCATCGTAGATGTTAACAAAAAAAAACGTCCCCGCCGGGAAGCGCAAGCCTGTGGGTCCTAGCGCACCATCGTCGCCGCTATCATCCTACCGCGAATGGGCCACCAGTGCTAGTGCAGTGGATCTAGAAAGAGACCTCAGAAGCATCAGCTACGGGAGCCGATGAATACCCCCTATCCCCCTCCACCTGTGCAATAACATCCCCAGACTTCGGCTCCGATGACAGCCTCTCCGAGCTCCACCTCTCCACCCAGCACCCTACCAAAAATTGCAGCTCAATGATCCAAAATATTCTCAACGACAATGGCGAAAGTCCTTCCTCGCACTTGCCTACAACAGCACCCAAGGACCCCGTGCTCATCCGCGTGGAGCCTCCTGGGTAGATATGAACGAGAGCAACCCCGAGGCGAAAGCACGTAGAGTCCCGCGCGAGAAGACGAGGACCAAGCGGGTGAAGGGGCGGGTGAAGGCAGTTGTGCCCAAGGATGACGACGAGGCGGCGAGGAAGGAATTGGAGCTTGAGAAGAGGCTTAGGGAGATAGCGCCGAGGGGGTGATTAAATTATTTAATGAGGGTAGGGCTGCACAAACTAAGGGTGAGTAGGGGAACAGAGCTGTGAAGAGCGAGGAGGCTGTAGGGATTACTAAGTGCGGGAGAAATTTATGATATGTCACCCGTATATGGGCTTTGGGATCGGGAAAAATTCCAAGTAATGTTATAATATTATTGATATCATAGCAATGTCGAAGCAGGGCTTCTTAGTCTCATCTAGTTCGTGAGAAATGAATACGGGGTGGAGAACGGCGGGGACGGGGGGAAGAGGAGGCGATCCTGCCCCCGCCGCCTAATGAGGGGTGTGATTGATAGATTGATTGGCAATATAGACGGTATGAGGCTCCGGTTCGAGTGATTAGTTATGATGGCGGGTGGGGGGCCAAAACAAATATGCTAATCTTATAATACAATATTATTATCACTAGAGCACCCACTGCATGTCTTCTGCATAGTTCTCTATCAAGTGACTCATTTCCTCTCTGTTTTCTAGACTAAAACTCAGCCTGCCCCAGCGATATCATAAATACTGTCAGCCATTGAGCACCTCATGCATATCAGAATAAAAGAACAGACGCCCTATATTCCTCTTTCCACTCGTAAAAGCATCGCATACACTTCCTTCCTAACTCGGCTATCGCTTCACCCACCGAAATGTCTACAACCTGCGCCTTATCATTTAGCTGAGTATTCCCAAAACAGCAACGTGACTCTTCCCCTCTCCCCTCTCCCCTCTCTTTCCTCATCATAGCCGCCGTTCGTGTAGTGGCTCACAGCTCAATATATGTCCCCTTGTCAATTCTATAGTCTCTAGCAATTGGGCAGACCTAGTTTTTCACTGAGCATTCACGCGAGAACCAACACGGGAGCAATTGCGCCAATGAGGATTGCTGCGAGGAGGGGTGCTTTGAGGGGCGGGGTTCTAGATGAGGGAAAGCATTGCTTAGATCATGAGAAGAGGGTCGCGAGAGCGAGGAGGGTAATTAGAGTGTAGGTTCACCGCTGATCAGGATGAAAGCATCTCACAAACATAGCGCTAGGCGGATGGGCAGATAAGGCCGGACCAAATTGAAGGCAGTGCATTTAGACACGACAAGATATCGGCTAGCAGATAGAAGTGCTCATTTATTCTTGCTAACTTCTCAACTAGACGATAGGGCAATAGATTTACTCTTGGAGGTGTCCACGGGGCAGCTGCAAATTCATATCTTAAGTATTGGACATGTGGTCTAACCCAAGAACGGGATGGGGCTTTCGGGGTGGTGAATTCCGTTGAACGCTTCCCACCCGGGACCTACTCACAGAGAGCAAGGGCCAATCTGGGGAGGAGAGATTATATCGACGCTAAGAATGGGGGTGTATCTTGGCGAAGCTCAGAACTTCGTTGTTCGTCTATGCCGCGCAGGAGATTTGCGAATCCTGGAGGTAATCAGCGACACGGAGTACCCCCCCTCCTCCCGGGTAAAAAGCGAAGCCTCTTCATCAAAGTTGATCCATGAAACCCCACGGCCCTTTTCTGCCACTGAAATTCAGGCTAGAGATTCAACAAACGACTGGTCTGCCGTTGAGCAACAAATCAACTCAATCCGAGCCGACCTCGGGGTATATGAAACCCCTCTGCTCACCGCAATACTCACGTACCAGCATATCAGCCACCCCCCCGACATCCCCCTCTCTATTTGTAGAACTGCAAGAGTGTACCGCTAAAACGAACATTCCCGCCTGCAGTCATCCCCTGCTGTACAAACCAAATGTTTTGGCTCCCACGAGAATTAACAGAAGCCGGGAGTCAGCTATAGAGAATAAGTGTACCGAATCCGCAGCCAGAAGGTGGCGAGAATGTACTATAGCCAAGACCGGCGCTTTCTAAAATGAAGGTTATTAGTGCCAGTGTGCAGAGGGTAGAGGGGAAGGTCGATTTACATGATATTTCCTGGGAATTGGCGTATGTAGCCAGAATGATAAAGCTTTTTTCGCAAACTACTGCAGCATCTGCTAGTAATGGGTTGGTGGACAGTGCGGGGAGAAAATTGAGGTTTGCAAGTGACCTTACCGACGAGATTCTCGCATACTGGAGTGACGAGGAATTGCGCTCTTCTGCATTCGTGCCACCCCCCAATGAAGCGCCTCTTGATAGGTGTGGTCTGGAAGAATCGGATATAGCCGGTGAGGGTGAGGCGGAAGGTGGCATGGGCGATGCGCGGAATATTAGGAGAGATATGAAGGCTAGGGAGTATGGTTTAGGGGGTAGGGAGAGCATTCGGCGGGGGAAGTTTTCTACCGATGTGAACGGGGATGGTGAGGCTAGGGTTGAAGGGACCGGTGCCCGAGGACCGGTATTATTGTTTCCACAAGGCATCCTTGTGCGGCTGTACAATGTCCGTGCCCAAAAGCTTAACTCAACCAACAACTGTGCGACGAGCCTGAATCCGACGTGCCAGCAACCAATCCAACCCATCGCCAGGATGCCTTGCCAACCATTCTCTCAAATTTCCGCTGCACGGAAGCAAAACCTACTCGTTGAATTGTTCCCCCATTCCTTCCCACTTAATCCGCTCTTACTAACTCTCGCAGCGCAAATCTGAGCTTTTGCAAGTGATGCTACAGAAGAAAAGGGAAGAGGAGATCGGTGCAAGGTGCTAGTAAGGATGAGGGAAAGAGAGACGAAGTTCTCGCATACTAGAGTGACAAGGAATTGCGCTCTTCTTCATTCATGTCACCTTCTGATGTAGCCCCCCTTGACAGGCTTGGTTTAGAAGAATCAGATGCAGACGGTGAGGATGAGGTGGAGGAGGGCATGGGCAAGGCGCAGAATATTTAGCGAGATATGTAGGTTAGGAAGTATGGTTCAGGGGGTGGGGGGAGCATTGGGCGGGTGAATTTTTCTTCCTATGTTTTCCTGTAATTATCCCTTGATAGGAGGAATTTTATATTGGCTGCTCGTGTCTGAGGCTTCGCGCGGGTGAGCACGGGGTCCTTGCGTGCCGTTGTGTGCAAGTGCGGGGGCGGGGTTTCGGCATTGTCGTTGAGAAGACTTCGAGATCGTGGCGCTTGCACTTTGGGGTAGGGCGCGGGGTGAAGGGGAGGATGTCGGAGAGGTTATCATTGGAGTCGGACAGGTAACCGTGCCAAGGTTCCTGCCGATTATGTAACTGCGCGCATTTCCAAAATCTTGCAGCACGTCTACGACGTGCCCGACAGCTGAACGTCAGATACAGCTCAACGTCACATTTCGAAAAATTACCC
>Ga0307507_10003672_pt1 | contig 29049 bp, 9 predicted proteins | sample 7_EM_MG_FD_207223 | JGI IMG/M metagenome (GOLD analysis project Ga0307507, IMG submission 207223) | Populus trichocarpa ectomycorrhiza microbial communities from riparian zone in the Pacific Northwest, United States - 7_EM | ecosystem: Host-associated > Plants > Roots > Unclassified | place... | reverse complement strand
TTTAGCTTTCCTACTAATTAGATATCTCCTTTCTACCTTTTTATTTATACTTCTCTTTATATAAAATACTATAAAATAAAATAAAAATAGTACAAAAGAGAGGAGACCCAGCAGTTTAAATTTAGTAGCTTTTATCTATTCTATATCCTTTAGTTCTATAATCTAATCATTACCTTCTAATACTCCTACTGCCGCCGCTATAGGATAAGAATTTTTATTATACACTAAACATTAAGCCCTATAATCCCGCCACTTGCAATTTCTATGGCACCTACTATAGAACCCTAGGACTCTAATACTTAGTAAAGGGGTAAGGGCCTATTAAATAACGCGGAGTTGCTATATAAGCCTTATAGAACTAGCATTAATTAGCTCTCTACCTTATATAAGTAATATAAATTACTTATAGTTATATTTAGAGATCTACGGCTCTAAATTAGAATTATATTTATATATAAGGGCCTCCCTATCTATACCTACTTCTCTAATATACCCCTACTTAAGCCTCTATATTAATTACTAGTAAAACTTTTACCCTTTTCTACTATGACGGTGCTAGGGTACCGCCCCTGCAGTTGGCTTGGTGTAATCTCTGGAGTTCGCCTGTACCGTATATATATTACCTCCTAGAGCCTCCTTTCCTCTTCTTCTTCTCCTTAGCTTAGTATTTTTATATAGTAGCAATCCACAAGCTTTGGTTTAGAAGTATTTATACAAGCCCGTCACATCTACTTATTTTAAGAGTAGTTAGTTATATAGGTATTATACGGAGAGAAGAGTTTACTTATAGTCTAGTAATATTATTAGAGAATCTCTTGTATAGTAGGACAAGAAGTATACTAGATAATTATATTTCCTAATTCCTAATAAAGGACAATATTAGTAGAATATAAACTTATGGTCTATTATATTTAAAGTTAGTATATATTTATATAAGGTCCTTAAAATTGGACTCTGCACCTGTATATAGTGAGGCCTACAAACCTGCTGGTCTTTGGACTCAGTAGAGCCAACGCAGAGACATTGCATAGCTGCGGGTAGGAGGTCGTGGCAGTGGTTAAAATGTTATAGGGGGTAGTAAAAAGTTTTTACATAGGATGGTGAGATCTTTAAAACCACTACTAACGGTACCCCCTTATCTAACCCTGTGTAATCCTTGCGGATATAAAATAGAATCTAACGTCCCCTAACCCCTAATTAAAAGCATCGACAACCTTATATTAATAAACAAACGAACGCAAATAAACAAACGAATGAGCAAGTATACGGCCCCTCCTAACCCCAGGGTGATCGCCTGCGGAGCATGCGGTCACTCGCCGTTAGCAAGTACCAAATACCTAGCAGCCTGTATTGCGACCTACGGTTTTCCTTATCTCCTTTTAACGGAGTGGTAACCCTTAGAAAGGGCCTAGCTAGGGCCTAGGCACAAAAGATACCCAATACACAATATATCCCGCTGTTAGTATTACGGTAATTAGAATAAATAAATCCCCCTTATGTATTTAATGGCTCTAGGAGGGAGGAGGTAAGGCGTATATGGTAATAGTTAATAAGAGATAGCATATAGGGGATAGTTAAGATATAGGAGAAAACGACAACAATAAGTATACAGCGATTGATTAGTAAGGCCTAGCTAGGATATAGTAAACCCTAGCTTTGGATAAGCTAGAGAAGGAAGTAGTAATTCCTAAGGAGTTTAAAATATTTAAGGAGGAGGACGTGCTATAGGCCTACAGGGCCGCTGCTATGTGCAAATATAGCAATTTAGGGGTTTTTATCCAACTAAGGTGGCTTATATAGTTTTTCCTCCCCCAACCTAACTGTAGGGGTTTTCTTCCTATAAATACATAAGTTTTCCCCCCTATAATGGAGTAGTCTGCATAGGCCAGTAGGATCCGTATTAGACGTTAATTAAAGAATTACTACTATATATTTATATAAAGGCGGAGAGATAGATTACGGGTTTTTCTTAAATAGAGTTTTCTTCCTATATATATAAGGGGTAATCTACATAGGCCCAATAGGGGTCTAAATTAGACGTTAAGTAATAAATAATAATATATATTTATATACGCTACTTATACGCCTTTATATAAGCCTTTTCTTTCTTTATTACTATATAAGTATATTTATAAATTAAGGAGACTTATTTTAAGATCTATATAAAGGCTTAATTAAAGAAATAAGAATTTATTGGTAGCCAGTAAACTTGAATTCTAAGATAAGGACTAAAAGAAGGTTAAGGAAAGGGTATGTCTATATATATAGCGCCAAGGCTCGGCCGAGCCCCTAACTAGGGTTTATAATAGTGCCGTAACAATCTATATTATATAAGTAGTTAAGATTAAACTAGTATTAGCTTTAGTTTTAACGCCGCTTAAAAGGGTAAAAAGTATATTAACTTTAAAGAAATTATTATTATTAAAGTTTTAAGGTTGATTTTACTAGTACTAGCTATATTTATAGCGTCGTATAATAGGGGGTAAAGGTTTAGTTTATCCTTTCCCCTAGTATATTTTATCCTACTATTATTAATAAGGGCTAGCTAATAGAGTTAATAGAATTAAAGCTCTATAACTATATGCGTACTTTTAATTCTAGTATTTATATACGGTCTAACTCTCGCGGGACGTCACTAAGGGAAGGAATAGTTAAATTTTTGCGGATATTTAGATATTATCCAGATATTATCCGATATCCGGACTATCCTTAGATAGGATTATTATCCGCCCGACCGGATAGGATAATTTATCCTCCGTAGGTCTGCTTCTCATTCTAAACCTACGCACGGACTTCCAGTTAACAAGAAGAGATTTTACGGTGCACGTGCTCCATGCACGTGCTCTACGTGTCCCGTGCCTTATGGAGACTACAGATTATCTAACAATTGCAGATTGTCTCGCTACGCCAAGATTAGTAATGCTATTATAAAATAGGTTGATTTAGACGGAAGGATACATCGAAACTACGAAGTATGCCCTTGAATTAGCTCCTATCTACGTCAATAGATAGGCCCGACGAGCTTTATGGACCAGGAAGTAGATAAGATGGTAGGAGAGGACTGTAAAAGGTTATCGCTTAAGGATACTGCTAAGGCTTGACTTACTGCCGTAGTCGTCACGGAGGCCTCTACTTAGGTGGAGGTAGCTTTTAGCAAGTTGTTTAACATCTACACTTCCTTTTATAACACTATAATAATGCCAAGCTTTTCTAAATATAGTATATAAATATATTGGAGCTCCGTGGAGCTCCTGGAGTTAAACAATTTACTAGCTAGATAGAGTGGATTTAAGCTTAGATCTACTCTAGTCCAGTTTAAGAAGATTACTGCTATCTAGGTAAGAAGACTTTTTAAATATATATGTCACTAATAACCTAACCTAACCGCTAGCTGGTATCCAATTTTCTATACCCTTCTCTTTAATAAATTTAATTAAATTATCTACTTTATAAATTAATTGCGACTATAGTTGCATTAGCTTAGACACCATGTGGTAGGCATTAATCCGTATTATTAAGCTATAACGTTTTTTATAGATTTATTTCTGCTCTTTTTCTTATATAAGCTATAACTATACAGTTTTTTATCTTAATAGGGAAAAATAGCAAGGACTAAAATAAAGCTAAAGAAGGTAGATAGAAGAATAAAAGTTTATATAAGCAAAAAAACAAGAAGGCACTATGCATTCTCAATTATATGTTAGGTCCTGTCTGTAACATTAGCGTTATTCTAGGGAGATCTAATAGGGCGTAGCTATGGTAAGCAATTGGTAAGGTCTAAATGCTATATAGAAAAGCCCAAGGCAGAAAATGGAGCGTGTAGAAGGCAAATATATATGTATACTTAAATTGGGCGAAACTAGCTCTATATATCCAAGTTGTCCCCTTACTATAAGAACGTAGGGAATTGTAGAGCGAGGTGCATAACTCTAGGGATATTATGGTCGCTTTGCATTAATAAGCTAGAACCTTTTATAGAAAGTATAGAAACTGGGGAAGATAAAGTGGCGTTCTATATCAAGATTTATTGCAGTTAGCGCTAAGCCAAATTCTAGAATGTAATATATCGCATTCTAGAATTTGGCTTAGCGCCAGTAGAGGTATACTAGTTAGATAATACCTTATTTAGCTAACGCCTTAGTAAGGGGATAAATATAGACGGGCGTAAATATTGATGCAGTACTTAAACTAGAGAGTATACTTTTAAAGGAACCGATAAGTAGTACATCAAGTTCCTAGAAAGTCGATTAAGACAGTATTTCTGCTAATAGGCTATTCCTTAGTTATCCTCCTTTTATTAGGCTACTTTTTAGTTATCCTCCTCTCGTAAGGCTACTTAGTCTTCCCTCTCTTAAAGGTAGCAACCCTATACCTATAATAAAAAACCCTCTTAACTAGTACCCTAGTATAAAAAGAAACTTAATAAGCTTATTAAAAGTATTTAAAAATTTATTAATAATGTTAGGAAAGTTCCTAAGATAAAAAGAGGACACTTTAAGCATAAAGCCCGTAGATAGAACGATCTCACACTCTCTATACTAATTAGTGGTAGTAAAGAAGCGGCAGTATCTCTTTTCTACGCTGGGAATTATGGCGGCATCTACTCTATAGTCTTAACGCTAGAGACTGTAGACGTAGCGGTGTTAGTTAAGCTTAGCAATATAGAAGAGCTAGTTAAGCTTGGGAATATAATAAAGCTAGTCAATTTTAAGGTAGAGCAAAAATTTAAATGTTTAAGTGGTTACAGTTAGGGTATAAGGTGGATTAGTGCTAGTGGAGAGTAGTAGACGTATATTGCCCAGTTTACAGATCTTATATATACTGCGTACTGCTAAGTAATGGCATACCATTAACCTTTAGTGGATAAAGTTGATGCGCTAATAAAAGACCGTTTTGGTTCACTTATACTATAATATTTTTATCGGTTTTGTTTTGCTATAGTTTAGGTTGCCTAAACTATAACGGATTTAAAACAAGCTGGCTAGGGTAACTAACTCTTAGAGGCTTTCCTTAAGTATAAAACAGTTTAATATACTTAAAAACGGCTCCTAATAAAAGTTAGGCAGTATGTCAATAGCTAAATACTAGAGGATTATAGATTATAAGAGCTCTTTTAACGTCCTTAAAAGTCGTCTAAAAAAGCCTAAAACCCTATTACCGGAAATTAGGAGATAGGTACCATATTCTATCCCTTTATTAGTGGATATTATAAGTAGTACTAACTTTATATATAGTACCCCGGATATAGAGAGGGGTTACTACTAATAGACTTAGTTTGGAACAAATATGCAAAGCCCTATAGTGTAATTTTAATACCGTTTTAAGCAATACCGTACGCTAAATTTAAGTGCTGCTCCCTATCCTCCTTTAGATAGAGGTCTTTTTAGCATTACTAGGTTAACAGGTCTCCTAAGTTAAGTTTAAGGGCATAAACATATATATCTATCACAATAGATTTAGTTAGAAAATATACTAGGCGTAAAATAAATAAGTTTACCCAATGCTATAACGGGTGCGTATTTTAACTCTTATATACTCTACAACATCCCTATAGATATCCTTAACTAACCCACTTTTATTCTAAATAGGGGCTATACTTAATACTCTAATTATAATATTAGAAATGGCAGACAGTCTCTAAAATCTCTATACTACCTTACTCCCCCTTCTACTAGAGAAAACATATAATTTTAACCTAGTTTTAAGAGCACTGCATTAGGTAGGTATACTCTAGATAGCCTAGATATAGAATAGTTAGCAACTAATAAGGACAATGCTGTAGCCGTGCCCCCCTAGCCCTATAAAAGTATACCTATACTAGACTAGGCAAATGCCTAGCTAATTAGGGTAAGCGCAGAGCATAGTATATATAACTAAACTAATTAGCTTTAAAATCTAGTAACTAACTTAGATTTAGCATTTAATAATCTCTCTAATGACCTAGCGTTTAATCTTAAAACTCTCTTTAATTTATTTAATCTTTTAACCCTATTTAATGGCCTAGCGTTTAACCTTTTAACCCTCTTTCTAGAACCTGTATAAAATCCTACTACCTCTCTAGAGCAGCTAGACCTATTTAATCTACTAAGTATTAAGGAGTCTAGGCTATACTTATTCTAATTAATATATAAGAAAATCTAAATCTGGCTTAATTAATATAGATCCGCTCTCTATAGTAATAACAGACCTAATAGTTACATAGTTCCTATTTATTATCTAGGGTTAACTACAAAGAGGGCAATATCTAGAAACGCAACTTGTTAAAGTAAATATGCGAGGCTTTAGACCAATAAATCTAAGCACTTTTATATATTTAAGTGGCTTCTAAAAATAGTAAGTATAGGTATCTTCTTTCTCTATTTACTTTAGGTATACTAATTTTTCTTTAAGGATTAGAATCTTCTCTTCGCATTTTAAATAAATGCATATATATATTCCATCAGCCCTTTTATCCCACTCCCTTAAATTTTTTATATTTATTATACTTAGCCACTCCGCAAATTCTTATATTAGCTTAGTAGCTTCCTTATCTGGGAGATAGGTTAGCTTAACTACTTACGCCATAAGGGTGGCTTTTTTAAGGTAGGATAAGCTATAGCGGCTATAACTTAATATCTACGGTATAGGAGGCGGTCCGGCTTCAGACTGCCGTAACTATATAATAAGCGTAGAGTTAAAGCCTTTAATCACGGCGTAGGATTAAGGGGCAGAAGTTATAATAGAATTATTTTTTGCCGTATAAGAAGGCGGTTAGCAAGTTCCAAGGCAGCCCCTTTGTTGGAATTACAAGGTCATAAGGTCACAGCGGAGGTGTCTTGAGGGTCTAATTGATAATAGAGATAACGCAGACGATAAATATTGATTGATTCGTGATGCAGTAGATGCGGTTTATGTCTATATAGATTGCATACAAAGCTTGGTCTTGTAACGTGTCCAGAGCTTAGTCAGCATCTCTCGCTTAATTCTAACACTCCCCTATGCTGACAACACTCTCCTCATCTGGTCCTAAATAGGCAATTATGAAGCTATTCCCAAAATACCTTATAAGTGCCATTCAGCCTACATACAGAGGGAAAACCTAGTAGGCGAAAAACCTCTGTCACTTGCTCCGTTAGTTACCGATTCCTAGCATTACACAGTGCTTCGTAAATTGGTTAATTGGTAGCTGTTTTATAAGTATATCTCTAGGTTGATCTTTACCTAGTATATATACCACTTCTAGTTAACCTTGCTGAACCATGTTGTTTCATATAAAGAGATATTAAGTCTTAATATGCTTGGCTTTCTAGTAGTGTTTTGTATTATACAAAAGGTTAACTATACCCTTGTTATTACAGTAGAGCGTAGGAATAAAAGGGTTATCGTCATCGTCATCTCTCTCCCCTAGATCTCTCATCAGCTTCTTAAGCTATACTACTAACCTTGCTCCTTCTAATGCCGCTATGATCTCTACTTCCATTAAGCTCAATGCCGTTAACTTCTGCCTTTAAGCTATCCAGATCACTGCTCCCCTATAGCGTATAACTGCTATGCCTTAAAATAATATCCAATCGTATTCTATTCCCTATATAGCATCAGTAAAGATATTATAACTAGTAGGTAATATAAGCTTATATAGAGGAAGGTAGACTGCTTAATTTAAGTAGGTAATTCCTATTTCAAGAGTGCCGTTTAGATATTATAGTAGCTGCTTACTTAAGCGGTAATATAATTCTCCTAGTGCTGCTATAAACCTAGCTAACTAACTAACAGCGTAGCTAATATTAGGACGTATGCAGTTTAAGAGGTAGATTATAGAGCTAATAATCTGCTAGTATACCGTCGCATTGTTATACTTAAGGGGACTTTTAATATCCGCTTTTAGAACAGTACTAGCTAGTATTAGTAGCTTAGCTGGATTACAGCTGTCTATTTTTAGCCGTTTAAGTAGCTTCTTAGTGTACATTATCTAATATAGCTTAAGGGTTTGGTTTATACAGTCTTAATTAATTTGGAAGCCTATAAATACTTCTATAGGACCTAGGTCTTTATATCTCCATTCTCTTAAGATTCTTGTCTTTGTAATATTAAGGTATTGGCGCTTTCCTATAATCAGCATATTGTTAATAAATAGCAAGACATATACTTTATTTCCTATAAAGAGATTAGGGTTAGCATTAGCTGCTTTTAAATCTATGCTTTTAAAGAACTTCTTAACCATCTAAAACTATTCTCTTAGTGCCTACTTTAGGCCATAAAGTGACTTATTTAGCTTTAAGTAGACATCTTTTACGCCCTTAAGCTTAGGTTTAAAGTCTCTTAATAGATTAGGAATCTGCATATAAATCTATTCTTATAACAGCGGGTTTAAGAATACAGTTTTAATATTAATATAGTTAAGCTTAAGGTCCTCAGCTACTACCTTTGCTATTAGGAACCTAAAGGTGTTATATTATACAACAGACGTAAATATCTTAAAATAATTAATATTAGGGGTCTGCTTATCTCCCTAAATATATAGTCTTACCTTCTTATAAACTACTTTTTACTTAGCATTATACTTATGCTTTAGAACTAGCTTACTTAGGAGTAATAACCTTCCTTCTAGTACTCTCCCCCTTATAATAGTATAGGTGTGCATCCTCTTAAGTAAGAGGAATTCTTTAAAGATAGCTTTTATCCAGCTAGGACCGTCCTCCCTTAAAAACTAATCTAACTTAATAGCGTTAAAAGGTACTATAGGTGCTCCTATAGAGGTAGTGTTCTTAGCTTTTAGGTAAACAGCTTTTATAGCTATTACTAACTAAACCACCATATTATTAAAAACCCTTATATTTAGTAACCTTCCAGACCTTATTCTCTACGCATAAGGAATGCGTATTAATGTGCTTTATATAGGCATCCCACCCTTAGCATTACCTTAATTTAAGCGTCCCACTTAATCTTAACCTAGGCTTCCCACTTAATTAAAGCGGCCCACTTAGTCTTAACTTAGGCTTCCCACCTATTTAAAACGGCCCACTTAGTTACTATCTAGCCTACTTATAGTTCTTATAACTAGAGTTTCTATTAGCGCGTTTAAGGTAGTAGAAGGGGGTATAGGTTGGTTTATAGCTTGGCTTATAACATAATTTAAGTATCCCACTTAGTTACTATATTTTATAGCTTGCACCTAAGGTGCTCTATAAGGGAACCTATATTTATTTACTTTAGCATCTCTAAATAGCTTAATTGCTTGGGTATATAGGTTTATTATCTTAAATTAACTACTCCCTTTTAACCCCATGAAAACATAGTTAGGTTTTATTCTTAAATTATACTTCCTAGGGTGTTTCTTAAGCGTATTAATTGGATTAGCGTGACACCTAAAGACAACTAAATTCTTAAGGTTAGGGACTTGTCAGGTATATGCCTTATAGGATATAATAGCACCACTATACTTGTTGTTAAATAGAAGTGCTAAGGTTAGTACTCAATTCTTAATCCAGACAGCGTATTTAACTACATAGCACCAGAGCTCTACTAGAATATTTCCTTAAAATAGAAGTAACATTATCTTATAGTTAACTATATAGATTACGCACTTAATTACGCCATTATATAAGTACTTGTATAGTAGATAAGGTTTAAAATTAATACCCTAAGGTATTAGTTTGTCTTAAAATCTGCGGCTAAACTCCCCCTTTCTATTATCTGCTTAAATCTATATAGCTTTAGTCCCAGTGAATCTCTCTGCTCTTATAATGATCTCTTTAATATACAGCAGTACCTCTTTAGTTTAGAGGATTTTAAGAGAAATAACCTAAGTATAGCATATGGCGTCGTCTAGGGCTAGGAGGTAGTAGTTATAACCTCTAATTAATATACTAATTCGTCCCATAGTATCTAGGTATAGCCCTTAACCAGGTATCTTCTTATACTTAGTCGTCTTCTTACTTAGTATTTCTTATATCTTCCTAGCTAGATAAGCTTTACACGTGCTCTTACTAACTAGTACTACTCTCTTCTTAAGCTTTATACCTAGTAAGGAGTGCTATAGCTTAAACAGGTTACTATAATTTATATATCCAGTTTAGCGGTGCCATAGCTCAGCATCTATTTTACTGACATTTAGTTATAAATTATATACTTCTACTGTTGCATTAAATGCTTCCTAATACTCTTATAGCACATAGAGGTTACTCCTTATAGTAGCCTTAAATATTATACCTAATTTATACTTACCAGTAGCTTAATTATCTGGGTTAAATATAATTAAGTAGCCTTCCTAAGTAAGAGTCCTTACTAAGATTAGCTTAATTAACTTAAATAAAGGTACAAGCTAGACGTCTTTTAGCTTTAGGGTACCAATTTAAACTTAACCGTAGCCTATAGCAGGGACAACAGTCCCATTTGTAGTATGGACCTATTATAGCGTATTCCATCTCTTTAAGTATATTAGGTCTAATTAGTTACTAATAAAGTGCTTAATTGCTCCTAAGTTAAGAGCCTAAGCTAGAGATATTATTATAAGCATAGTACGTTTAGGGTTAGGGTTAAGGTAAATTAAATCGCTATTAAATTCTTCCTTAGCTATTACTATATTCCCTACTTCCTCTGCCTTAGGAGCACCTTAATCTATCTTCCTAGCATTATTAAATTAGGATTACTTAAGTAGGGGATAGTCTTTCTGGTAATAACCTTTTTAATAGCATACTCTGCACTTATCTCTTTCTAGTTATCTTGGCTCTTTACTTACTCAAGATAACGAGCTATAGTGATAATGTAATAAGGAATAATCAAATCTACCAGCACGGCCTCTGCCCCTTATTTAACCTTAACCTTAGTTTCCCCTTCTCCCCCTAGGTTTGTCTTTCCTCTTATATACAAGTACTGCATTTTATACTTATATAGGGAGAGCAGTCTCTTACTTCTAAAGAAGGGTAATGCAGCTTTTAAGGTCTTGTTTGTCTTATAGACGCTAGGTCTTCGCATTCTACTATGTGATATTGCTTAGGAAGGCCAAGAGAAGCTGCTCTTTAATATCGTCGTTAGTAAGTACTTAAGGCGTTAAGGCTAGATTAATCTTAAATTAATTAAGTATTTAGAGGAACTTAACAATTTATATCTTTATAGGGTTAAATATAGTGCTATAAAACTCTCTGCGGAGTCTAGAGATATAGACCTTATTATTAGCCTTATTAAACTTCTTTATTCCTTCCTATATTCCTTAAATATTGTACGCCTTTATTATCGCACGCATCTCTTCCTAACAGTCATCTCCTATTAAATTGTAGATAATCTTATTTGCTTCCCCTTATCTTCTTCTTCTGTTAGCTAAATTAACTTAATTTAGGTCCTTTGCACTAGTAATAAAATCCTAGCCCTCTAACATAATTAGGGCTGCCTTACAGGTGCGCTCCCAGTCTACAAAGTTATCTCCATTAAAAATAATAATTTTACCAGCCTTGTAATTGTATATAGGTGTCGTTAAGGTTAAGGTAGAGGAGGTCATTTTTGGGGTTAATTTTCAAGTCAGGAGAGGTATCACTACCCAGGAGAGATTTGCTACCCAGGCTCATAACCTGTTGGAATTACAAGGTCATAAGGTTACAGCGGAGGTGTCTTAAGGGTCTAATTGATGATAGAGATAACGCAGACAATAAATATTAATTAATTCGTAATGCAGTAGATGCGGTTCATGTCTATATAAATTGCATACAGAGCTTAGTCTTATAACGTGTCCAGAGCTTAGTTAGCATCTCTCACTTAATTCTAACACCCTTAGACACTTTACCTTATTTAAAGTCTTTCTCTTATTGCCAAACTCCATCTTTTTTAGAGGAAATAACTAGTAGTGCTCTAAATTCTGGTGAAAAGGCTATGGGAAATTGTAGTTTTGTATATAAGATATTTAGCCACCTAACTGCAACGGGCCGCTAATATATACGCATAACGCCTATTTCTATTAAACCTATACTTGCTTACCAATCCTTAAAGGACCTGCTCCATAGTGCCCCTCCTGTCTTTAATAATACATTTATAGCCTTTTTAATTTAAAATTTAATTATAATTAGCGCGCTCCGCCACTTATAGCAGCCTTTATTATGGCACTATCCTTAGTTAAACGCCTAAGCTATAGGTAACCTCCCACCTTACACCTCTCCTAGTCCTAGCTATTTTTGACTAGAACTTTATTATGGAGACTATAAGGCCATTATTCCCGCCCACTTCTAACTGCTTAACGCCATATAGTGCTTGTCTTGGGCTTCCTTATATTAATAATAGACCTCTTCCTTTTTGCATTTAATCTATAGGATAATATGCTTCTGATATTGTGTATAAATATATATATACTAAAGTTAGCTGACCCATATATAAGCTATCCATCCTAAAAGGTAACTTTTGGGTTCTTAAGGGAGCGGCATTTCTTAACCTTTATTTATTTCGCCTTTTTAAAATATATAAAATAATCTCTATAGATAACTATCGTCCTTTATATAAATACAGCTAGGCTGTTTGCGCTATAAAGATAGTAAGTTTGGCTACTTATCCAGTGGATTATTTTCTAACTTTAACTTCTTTTACTTTTTAAGTTTACTTTTACTAACTATAAGCTCGTCCAAGTCATAAGTAAGAACTTTAAGGAAAAATGCGAGGAATATAATTTCCACCTATTATCTGTTAACCCTATAGGATAGGATATATATTAGGTTGTAATTTGGCACAACCTACTTAATAGATTTAAGGAGCACTTTAAAATAGAAGAAGATAACAATTTTAATCTTTATAATGTCACGGAACGACCTAAAGTCGCAAAAGCGTTTATATATAAATATTATACAATCCCCTTAATAGAGACGCAAAAAGTCTATCTATACTATCTATATTAAGTGGCTATTAACAAGGTCTATACACTTATCTTTCCTAGCTATTTAAGGGAAGTTATAAAGGAATAGGCTTTATATGGGCCAGGAAACATTATTTAGCGTATATTTTAATAGAGGGAAATTACCTTTAGAATAATTGTCTAACAGGTGGCGTACAAGATAGCGTATATTCGCGAAATTCGTATTCGCGAGGCTGTAGTAAAAGATATGCCGTAGATTGCTCTGGTAAAAATAGGAGCATTTTAACATTCCCTAGTGTTCCAGATAGGGAGGCTAGGATTTAGGAAATTTCTAAATAATACACTCAGCCCGCGAAGCCCTACTGCACGCGTCCACGTCGCCGCAGGTGGAAACATCATCTGGAATCCTATTCCTATTAATGGCCAAGTGCAGAGGCGATGGTAGAGAGCCGTCGCAGCGCGTGCAGCGCTGTCGTTTGACTCTGTGGTGATGGGCCCGCAACGCGTACAAAGCATCGCCCTTAACAACACTAGGAGCCTCACTGCCTCCGCTTGGAGCTCTTGTTCTACTATCTAGGGAGGCCTAGCAAGGGAAACTAGGATACGAAAACCGCCCGATATATAACTACTTAGCTTACAGCTAGGCCTAAAACTGGCCTTATCTAGCTAGTTAACGTGGACGCGTCCTAGGCGTATAATAGGACACCCTTGGGCTTGCACTAGCTCTGAGATTGCAAAGTATGCGTAATAAGGGTATAGGGATCCTCCTTTTATAAGAACTTATTAAGGTTAACGCGTTATAGATACTTTATACGAAACTTATTAAGGCCCTAAGGCCACCGCGAAGAACTTATTAAGGCCCTACCTAAAGAACTTATTAAGGCCCCTCTATAAGGGCCTATCTGGTATCTGGTACACTTAGGTAACTTAGAAGAGGGTCTTAATAGGCGTAGTACGCGCGACCTAGTATAGTAATAGCGACGCGACGGCAACGCGACGGCAACTAAACGGCTTAATAAGGTGGAAACACGGGTAAAGCTCTAGGCAGCGGAAACATAGGCCAGCTTTAACGGCCCTATAGCGTTTAACTTATAGTCGACTTATAGTCAACCCATAGTTAACTTATAGGCGACTTACAGGAGGGTCTTAATAGGCGTGGTGCATGCAACCTAATGCGTATATGCATAAGGCGACTTATAGGAGGGTCTTAATAGGCGTAGTGCTTGCAACCTGATGCATATATATAGGGGAGGCTATAGGGGAAACACAGGCCAGTTGGATAAGGACTTGATAGTTAGAGATACAGGCCAGCTTATAAAAGGGGGGGACATAAGCTTGGTTAGTAGGAGAGGGGAGAGTAGGTTGTCTGGTGTAGGACCTAGTGTCTCTACGGCCCCTCTCCTGCAAGACACGGTCGGCCTATTATAAGGAGACTTTTATAGGCAACGCGAAACGGGAACTGGCAGCAGTATAGGGTGTTATGCCCCTATATTACTACTAGCCTCCTATAGGGCGTAGTGCGTAGTAGCCACTGCTGGCTCTAAGGACCTTACCTCTTAGCTAGGCCCTAACCCTTAGTGTACCTAGTAGGTAGGTAGGATTATGTCCTAGCTAGAGAGACTACTACGTGGCTTAAGAGAACGGATGTGTGTGTTGGTATACTAATAGACGGAACCGTTCGCCTCTAGGGCGGTACGCTAGTGAGGTATACTTAAGGAGTAAATAGGAGTTACTTAGGTAGGGGAGGCTTTTAGTCTAGGCCTTAACTGTAGAAAGTACCTAAGGCTTCTATATTGCAGGATGCAGCCATAACGCCCTTATAGGATTACGCCAGTAGGCATGTAAGAAGGGAGTTGCGACCCCTAGAAGCGGCAGCTTATGCCTATGCCGGCGGAAATAATAAAGAAAGGCGTAAAACTAGAGGCTATGGAAGGCTCCTAAGCTATGCGAAAGCATATTAACTCTAGGAGGAGATTCTTATATAGACCGCTAGGGGGCAGTCTAGTACTTGGGTTAACCCCATTATAAGATATCCAAAAGAATGGTAAAACCCCCTGTTAATTAGTAGTGGCAGCTAACTGCTTATGGAAAGCCCCCTAGGCCTTTAGGCCTAGGTAACTGGGACTAAATACTAGAAAACTGGGGTAGAGGCCTGGATAAGCAGGTATGTTAAACTCTACTATATAACTACCTGCCCCCCCTATAACTATATATTGAAGCCGATGCAATGCAAAGGGTGTAAAAGGAACGCAACTCTAACGTTATAAAGTATATTAAGACACGCCTAAATAAACTATAGAGGGACCCTAGGGTGCCTTATAGGAGAAGGAACCAATAACCCCAAAGTAGGGAAGATATATTAGGAAAACAGGTGGAGAAAGCAGAAGAAGAATGGTGCGGCGCTAGGGCCCAGGCCTATATAGAGGAGGAAGGGAGACGCGTAAGAGGCCAGTAAAGACAACAGTAAGGGAGAGAAAGGGGCTAAAGTAGAGCATAAAAGAGTACTAGAAAACCATCTACCGCAATATAATACTGGTTGGACCGACGCTAGAGAGATAAATAGGAGTTAAAGGTACAGAGGCAGACTTAGGTAAGGGGAACCTAAGCCGTAGCATAGGTAACGCTATGGGGGGTAAATACCTAAGGGCTCTGAGAGGGCCTAATAAAGGCAGAAAATACAATGGCAACACTCTTAAGGACAGGAATAATAGGACTAAAAGATTGGCTTTACTAAGTAGGTGTCCTAGTGGGTAGCCTAAGGTGCGAATATGGCTGGCTAAGACAGACACCAAAATATGTAATACTGTTATGCCCCTTACGCACTGGCCGAGAAGCAATGCTCTTAGCAGCTGGCATAGAAAACTATAATACACTGCTCTCAACACAGAAAGGCCTTAAGGCGGCTACCCGGTAGCTTATTAGCCAAAATATACTAGACCAGTTCTGGGTTGCAAAGGAAATAGCAATAGAAGGTAAAGAGGTGAGTAATAGGCGCCCCCTAATAACTCTACAGGAGTAGAGTATAGTGTGTAATACTAGCGCGTCTGTAGGTTTATTACGGCAGCAGTGGTTCCCAAGGAGGTTAAAAAGTAAGGTAGTAGAGCACCACTGGTAACTCATAGGCGACTTGCAAGCGAGCCCTAAAAGGCGGGGAGACGGATCACGGGGTTTTCTCAAATAGAGTTTTCTCCCTATATGTATATAAGGAGTCGTCCGCGTGGGCCCAACAGGGATCCAAATCGGACATTAAGCAATAAATAATAATAAATAATACACTCAATTTGTTTAGCCTTAATACCATTAATAAATTCAAAAATAATAAAACTAGAATCTTTATATTAGACGACTTATATAATCCTAAGGAAGTTAAGTAGATCCCTAAGGCTGTTTAGGAAGAAGGCGTAGGCAATATGGCTATTGTCAGTATTATTAGTATCACAGGGTTGGATTTTAGAGAACTATCTAATTAGGAGAAAGATGGGTATTTACCTTTAGTCTAATATAGTTCTATAGTAATGGAGAAATTTAAACAAGCTCTAATCCCTTAGGAAAGACTTATATAATAAGGCCAAGACAAAGATATAGATACTTTACAGTTATATAAAGAGCAAACTGTTCCCGTAAAAGAAGAGTATAGGTTCTCTATCTTAAAAGTTTATAATTTAAGCTAATTTAAGCTAGGCATTTTAGGGGTTGCCAAATTAGAGTAAAGAATATTGCGATGTTTCCAGCTTATTGGGGTTATAGCTATGGGACATTACTCTTAAATATGGCCTAACAACAGGAAAATGCTTCTAGTACTAAAATGGCTGCTTCTATTACACTAAAGAGCAGGAATATTTTCAAGAATACTGGATTTAATATTAAGAACCTGCCCATAAAATATAGAAAGTTTTCGTTTAATATAGGACTTAGCGTATACGCCTTAATAAGTTAAATAGGGCTAAGACTTCTTTATAGAGTATCTTTTAATATAAATAAGGCGTGGATAGCTAGGGCCTATGGGATTATAGCGCTTTTATGCTATATACACGCATACGTTATAGAAGAGTAACTAGTTAATTTATATCCTAGAGAAAATCGAGGCCAAAAGGGCGCTGTAGATATATATACAGGTTAAGGGCAAGAAGATGGCAATAGCTCAGCTCTAGCTATGCTTTAGGTAGTAATAAAGTATAGGGCTATTTATAGTGATTGGTATAAGCTAAGGATAGATAGTATAGAAGGCGTTATTAATAACCTAATATAGTAATAATCGTGGAGTGCCTTAGCTTAAGTATTTGGGCGAAGGGGGTGTATATAATAGAATATCCTTTTTGCTTACCTATTTCTATTCTAACGTAGCAGGCGTAAAAATGCGGACTATTAAGAGGAAGGAGCAGAATATAAAGCTTCCATATTTTAAGGCGGCGCTAACACTAATATTATGGATAGAATGATCTCCGATATTTATGTTAGCAAAGCGCTAGGCCTTCTACCTTTCTTATCTTAGTTCTGCTTTATATTTTAATAGTAAGGACAGCAGCGTCCTAAAACGTTTCTAAAATCCAGTATAGATAGATATAAAAATAGAATATGGAGGCTTTGCATAACAGCTCTGCGTATAATGGTTCTGTGTACGACAGCTCTACTATAGAGGCTCTATATAAAAGCTTTGTGCAGACTTTTGTATAGAGCGTTGCGTAAAGCCTCCATACGTAGAGCTTTATGTAATAAATACTAATAAGCGAAAATTATAATAAATTATTGATCTTATTAAATAAGATTTTATTTTCATCTACCCTAGGCATAGATAATACTCTACATATTCCTAGTATACTAAGGCGTATCTCTTACGCCATTTGCCTTTAGACTTATTACACTAAGATATTTATTAAAGTTTGCGTATAGTAATACTTATACTAGCGTATTCTGCTTTGTCAAGGCATAAACAGCGTAATTTTTAAATAAGGAAATAGCCAACCTTAAAGTTTTTGCTCCTCTTAGAACTAAGAACTATAGTATTAGATAGTATAAATAGGTCGAGCTGCAAAAGAGGCGTAATAATAATGGCTATTACTATCTTTTTATTTTTCGTTAAGCCTAACTCTATATCCTCTAGTTAGGGGAAGTTATAAAACCTAAGAATATAAGGTATAGTAAGGGCTTTATAGAGTGGATTTTTTTTTGGCTTCTTTAAGTAATTCTAAGTAGGCATAGGTATTGGGTAGACTTTTAGTGTTAAAAAGGCTTATAATTATAATTTTAAACAAACGTGCTGTAGGTTGTGAAATTGTAATACTAGGCTAGATATAAGTAAATAGAAGTGTTAGAAGTTGGCCTATAAGAGAAAAGGTTGCAATATATAAAACGCATATCTATTTATAATTTGTTTGTCCATAGCATCTATAAGTAGGACTTAGATATAAGTTTAAACGTTTTATATGCAAGATTGCCATATTTAGTATAGGAAATAGTTATTACATTACTTCTAACTGTAAAATAGTATAGTTGGTTAAATAGAAGGATAACTTCTATATATTAGGTTATACAAGAGCCAGGAAACTTATAAATAGTAGGTTTAGTAATAAAGAAGTAGCTAAAAAATTATATTATTTTTCTATAATTACTAAAATTACACTTATCTTATCCCAAGCAATTATTTACCGTTTTATCCTATATAGAAAGCGTAAAGTGCGCGCATTAGTTATATTTAATTTCTATATCTGCGAAGCAGGTATACTTGGGCACGGATTAGGACATAGTATTAGAAGGTTGTCTCTAAAATAAATAAGTAGATTATAACACAAGGTAGGTTTTAATTGGGTAGAAGAGTGGACTGGAAGGCAAGAGGGGATTACAGTATGCCTATAAAAGGTAACTGGTTAGCAGGTAGAGGAAAGCTTTAGGTGCATAGTTGCTTGCCTAAAAGGTGTTTACTATTAGTAGTATCGCCACTATTATAGCTAGGCACAGACTGTGCCATAAAGGAGGATTTTATTAGATAGGATATACAATCCTTAGATCTTCTTTACAAAATTAAATAGGTTATATATTAACTAAACCTAAGCCCTTAGTGCTGTATAGAGGCTGGCGAGATAGTATAGAGGCAAGAACACACTACAAATGCATCTCTAGAAGCCCACTCTGTGCCATCTCCAAGGTATTTACTCTATAGTGCGGGTTATATAGCTGCTTACCTAAAAAAGATTGTATTTAGGATTAGATAAGAATTAGCTAGTAAAATATAGCTATATATATATTATCTAGAGGATGCTATACGCGTTAAAGACCGGTTAAAGATCGCAGGTGGTGTACTCTTGTAGGAGCTATACGCAAATTATAGAGGGTGGGAGGGGCAATGTAAATATATCCATATGGGATAATATGCAAGCTGTCCTTTGTATATAGAGAAGTGCAGCTTATATGGCGGCTTAAATGCATATATCTATACGTAATAAAAACCGGTTAAAGAGTGCGGTATAAAAGTTCTTATTAAGTTAGGCTGCCAAATAGTATAAAGGCAATGTTGGTAACTTATTATAAGTAGGGGTTATATATAAGGGTAAGCTAAATCTAAGTCGCCAGAGCCACTCTACGCCTTATATACCTGCGCCTTAAAATTTCCGCCTTATACTATACGTGGTAAAGATTATACTTAACGCATTCTAGGAGGTATTAAGGCATAAATTAAAATTACCAGGCGGGATAGAAGACAAGAATGTTAGTTGCTAATTAGAGATATGGAGTATGGCTTATACGGCGGCTTGCATCTAGATATTAGTCTTTAGGATTGGGCAGGACTTAGTCATAAAATCCCAATATAACCATATATGTTGGCGCTAGATGCTACGCGTAGCATGTGCTAGTAGAAGGTGAGTGTAGTATAAATTTCGTTTACAGTCGTTTACGAAATATCGGTAAAAATTCACCAAGCTAAAAAATTTGCATTGCACCTCACTAAAATTTTGCGGAGGGAGTATGATTTCAATTTTACCACTAAAATCGTTATAATTATAGGCCGCCGCCTTTTAGATGAAGTTGTTTATAGAATTAGGCTTCGTGTTAAAGCTAATAAAAGTATAGCAGCTATTATAGAGGTAGTAAAGGTGTCTAAAAAGACAATTTATAAGCTATAGTTGAACCTTAATATTTAGGGCGAGCTATACGCACCACCTATAGTTACTCTTAGTCGATATAGATCTCTGCTGCCTTACCAAGAAATGGTAATATATAATATTATGGTGTTAAGTTTTCTGCTAACTTATTATGTAGAAGCTTCTTAAGTTTCTTAAAGACCAGCTAACCGCGTATTTATGTAATAGGCTCGCATAAATACTTCTAAACCAAAGCTTGTGGATTGCTACTATATAAGAATACTAAGCTAAGGAGAAGAAGAAGAGGAAAGGAGGCTTTAGGGGGTAATATACCCGGTATAGGCGAACTCCGGAGATTACGCCAAGCCAGCTGTATGGGTAGTGCCCCAGCACTATTACAATTTAGATAAGATGCAGACCTTTCTATTTAACGAATTTAATGCCCTACTCTCTCTTATAAGTATATACCGTGCTCTTAAGAGAGCCCGCTAGTTACGGAAGGTAGTTAAGGCTTAAGCGGCTAAGAGGAGCACCACCCTCCGTAACGCCTAGATTAGTATTTAAAAGAGCTAAACGGCAGATTAGCTAGTATTTCTTAATAAGTTAGTGGCGAATAAGAGGACTAGCGATAGAAAGTATAGCTAGTTACCTAAAGGGACTAACTACAGAGTAGCACGCCCACTTAAAAGATTAACGAGGTGGAGCCTTCTACTAGCACTATTAGTAGATGGATATTTAAGCTATATTATCTTCTAAGGCTCTATTACCTCTATAATATTTAAATCCTTTATAGAGGAGCAAGTGCTCCCTTATTATTTACTATACTTAAGGCCGTGCTTAGTCCTTATTCTTAACAACGTATTAATTTATAAATTAGCATAACTCTATAAGCTCTATAAGCAGTATAGTATTAAGCTAAAATTTCTACCGCTATATTTACTAGATTATAATCCGATTAAGGGGATATTTAATAATATTAAAGCTTAAATTAGAAGGAACTAGCGGCTAGTTAAGGAGTTTAAAAGCTTTAACGCCTTCCTATATTTTACTATTAGTTAAGTATATAAGATATATATAAGGCAACACTTCTAAGAGGCAGGATATATTATAGATTAATAAATAGCTACTATTTAGATCGCTTAAAGGCTAAGATCTTACTCCTAATTTAAGCTAGCGTGCTAACCTTAAAGTTATAGCACTCCTATATATCTAACGTTATGCCTTTACCTAGCTTTTTTGCATTTAGTATATTAATATCCCACCATTTCTCTACCAACTTGTCTTTAATTAGCTTTAAAATTACCCTCTACTACTTACTATAAAAGCCTAGCTTATATACCAGCTAATTAAAGTACTAGCTAAGCAGCATAATTAGGTCTATTTCTAACCAAATAGGGCTAGAGTTCTAGGGCGGCTTAATGCCTATATATGGCGGAGGGTAGGGGTAGTAAGGCTAAGGAGGTAGGTAATTAGCTAGCCTAAAGTAAGACGCCATAAAGGCCTTAAAAAGATTATTTTTTAATAGTATAGAATCTTCCTTTCCTACTACCTGCTCCTTACAACTCCCCTAGCTTTTCTCCTTCCAGTTTACCAGGTTAACAATAATATTCTATAATGGCTGCTTAACCGTAAACGCGCCACTAAGCAGCTCTTTATTCCACTACTAGAAGTTATCTATACTAATAGGATAATAATTAATTTCCAAATTTAGTAAGTTGGGCGACTTTTTATTCTACTAATAAGTCTTACCCTTATTATAACAGTAAGCGTTTATATAAGGCCACTAATTAGTAATTACGGGTATTTAATTACCAGAGGCTTTCTTGGCAGTAAGTATACTAGGTAGAGCAGTATAATAGACTTGTATAAATGCTTCTAAACCAAAGCTTGTAGATTGCTACTATATAAGAATACTAAGCTAAGGAGAAGAAGAAGGAGAAGAAGACTATTAGAGACTAATAAGGTATAAAGGGGTCGCTAAGGCGCTAGTAGTAAGCGAGCCAATAGCGGGCTGGTAGAATATGGTAGAATTTGGCAGATTGCCTAGAAACGGCAATATAGCAGGTAACACGCCCTAGCACTGTTATAAGCAGCGACTTAAGCCTACGTACTTATCCTTTTACCCATAGGCCTCTTACCTAATTACTAACTTTAAGTAGTAGTAGGAGCTTAAGTCTCTAGCTCCTTTTTCTTAACCAAATATAAGGTAAAGTTTAAGGCCAAAGATCTTAATAGCTAGCGCTAGTGCCACTCTTTAACTATATTAATAGCTTACTTAAGATTATTGCGAGAGCGAATCTTTTAGGGGTAGTAGTTAACTTACTATACCTTCTTATATAATGCGACAGCTTTAAGCTAGCTAACCTTAAACTTTTACGGTAATAGATTTAGTAAAATCTGCTCCCTCTACTCCTCCAGCTGGAATAGGTAATGATTATTAGTGTTATATATAGCTGACTTCGTATTAGGTAGAGTCTCTTTTCTACCACTAATAGTTACCTTCTAAACACTTATAAAGCGTATAGGCGGCGGCGATGGTAACGGCGTGTTTAAATCCTTATCCTTATCCTTATCCTTATCCTTACCCTTATCTTTACCCTTACCCTTACCCTTATCCTTACCCTTATCTAAATCTAAATCTGCAAATATAGGTTAAGCTGATGGTGGAGATAGGGGTAGCGCCGGTAACGGCAACGGCGACGGTAATTTTGGCCTCCTTGCTATATACAGCTTTGGCTACAGCTTTAGCTTTAGCTTCTTTTTAACCTTCTTAGACGGCTAGGGAGTAGTAGGAATAGACATAGACTAAGCTCGCTTTCGTCCAGATTGTTTTAAAGCAGAAGATAACTAATAGGTAGGTAGTAGTGGTTGCTGCTAGGGCATAGAGGGCAACACCAAGAATTGTATATAATTGGCTTAATTGGGCAAGTTACTGACTTTAATTTTAGGCAGTTATAATTAAGACTTAGCGTATTATAGTGGTAAAATTAAAATTATACTCCCTCCGCAAAATTTTAGTGAGGTGCAATGCAAATTTTTACCAATATTTGGTAAACGACTGTACTAAGCGGAAACAAAAAAGGGCGCAGCGAGTATGCCTACAGGACAAAAAGGCGCTGGTGGCCTATTGTAGGTACAGAGGCATGTGAGTTGAATGGTGTTTTTACACTGGAAGAGGCTTCTTGTTAGGGTCATAAAAAGAGAGGATACTGTCATCACCGAAATATCGGTAAAAATCGCCAAGCGAAAAGAGCCGCAGCGCCCCCCACCAAAATTTGTATGAGGGGAAATTCTTTCAATTTCAACAACCATAATTAACGTTACTATGGGCCGCCGCCTTCCTGATAAAGTTGTTCATAGAATTAGGCTTCGCATTAAAGCTAATGAGGATATGGCGGCTATTGCAGCCGCAGTAAAGGTGGCCAAAAAGACGATTTATAAGATGTGATTAAACCTTGATATTTAGGGCGAACCGTACACTCCTCCTACTGTTGTTCTTGGGCGACCAAGAGCTCTATTACCTTACTAAGAAATGGTAATATATAACATTATAGTGTTAAGCCTTTTGCTGACTGCTTATGCAGAGGCTTCTTAACTTTCTTAAAGATTAGCCAACTATATATATAGATAAGATGCAGGCCTTCCTATTTAATAAGTTTAATACTTAAGTCTCTGCTATATCTATCGCCCATATTCTTAAGAGAGCTCATTGGTTACGGAAGGCAGTTACGGCTCGTGTAGCTTAAAGGAGCGCTCCCCTCCGCAACGCCTAGATTGGTATATAGAAGAGCTAGGTAGTAGAGCAGCTTATATTTCTTAATAAGTTGGCAGTAAACAAAGGGACTAGTAATAAGAAATACGGCTAGTTACCAAAAGGGACTATATATAGTGTAGCACGCGTACTTAAGAGGTTAGAAAGGTGGAGTATTCTACTAGCGTTAGCTATTAATGGATATCTTAGCTACCTTATTTTTTAAGGCTCTATTACCTCTATAATATTTAAAGCCTTTATAGAGGATTAGGTACTACTTTATTATATACCATATTTAGGGCTATAATTAGTCCTTATTTTTAATAACGCGGCAATTTATAAATTAACACGGCTTTAAGAGCTTTGTAAGCAACATAGTGTTTTACTAAGATTCCTACCACTATACTTACCAGATTATAATCCTATTAAGGCTATATTTAATAATATTAAGGCTTAGATTAAGAGGAACCAGCGGCTAGCTAAAAACTTTAAGAGCTTTAAAAGCTTTTTATATTTTGCTGTTAGTTAAGTATATGGTATATATATAGGAGCGCACTTCTAAAAGGCAGGATATATTATAGTTTAATAGATAGCTACCTTAACTGCTTAAACTTTAAGATTAGAGACCTAATTCTATACAGCGTTCCAATCTTAAAGCTATAATTTTCCTATTAATCTGACGTTATACCTTTACCTAGCTTCTATAACTTTAGTAAGTTAAAATTCCATTCTTCCTCTACCAGCTTATTCTTAATTCGCTCTAAAATAGCCCTTTACCTTTTACTGCTAAACTCTAGCTGGTTAGCCAGCCAATTAAAGAACTGGTTAAGTAGCTTAACTAGATCTATTTCCGACTAAACAGGGCTTAAGTTTTGGGGTGCTTTAACATTTAAATATAGCGGAGGATATTATAGAGGAACGTATTACAGAGGAAGGTAAGTAGTTTAGTTTATAGTTCTAAGCTTCTTTGCCATTATAACTAATACTAGTTTATTAATATTTAACTTAATAGGAACTCCCTTCTCCACCACTTACTCCTTCTGGCTCCTTTAACTCCTCTCCTTATAGTTAACCAGGTTAATAATAAGATTTTACAACGGCTGCTTAATGGTAGATTTACTAGAGAGGAGCTCCTTATTCTACTGCTAGAAGTTTTCTATACTAATAGGATAATAGTTAATTGCGCTATTAGGAGAGTTAGGTGACTTCTTGTTCTGCTAGTACGTCTTGCCTTTATTACGGCAATGTGTATTTATATAAGGCCACCTATCTGCAATCGCCGGAATCCTATTACCAGAAGCCTCCTCAGCAGCAAGTATATTAGGTAGATTGGTAAGTTAAGCCTATATAGCTATCCTTCTGCCTGCGGGCCTGTCGCCTATATACTAACTTAGAGTTATAGTAGGAACCTAAGTCTCTGGCTCCTTCTCCTTAATTAAATATAAGGTGAAGTTTAAGGATAGAGACTTTAATGGCCAGCGCTTATGCCACTCCTTAATTATAGCAAGAGCTTAATCTAGATCCTTACTTAACCAAATATCTTAAGGGCAGCAGTTAGCTTGTCGCGCCTTCTTATAGGAGGCAACAGCTTAGAGCTAAGTAATCTTAAACTTCCGTAGTAATAAAAGTAGTACACTCTAGTTCTGCCACTCGTCTAGCTTAAAGTAGTATATATTTTTAGTGTTAAATACAGCTAACTTTGTGCCAGGAAGATACTCTTTTTTACCACTTGCAACTGCCTTCTAAACACTTATAAAGCGTACTAGTGGCGGCGGCGGCGACAAGCCTATATCCTTATCTTCTACCTCTACGGGCTCCTTAATATTCTTATCCTCACCCTTATCATCCTTATCTATACTAGGCTCTGCGGGCGTTGCTAGTAATGGCGGAGATAGCGGCGGCGATGGTGATGGTACTGGTATTATCTTCTGCCTCTTCTTCGTCACCTTTGCTTTCCTCTTTACCTTCTTTTTTGCCTTCTTCTTAGGCGGCTGTAAGACAGCAGAAGCAGGCAGAGATTAAGCCCGCTTTCGTTTAAAAGGCTTTAGAGGATAGCTTAACGATCAGGTAGGCAGCTGCTGCTATTAGGGCGCCATAAGTTACAATACCAAGATTTCTATACAATCAACTTAATTAGGTAACACGCCAGCTTCAATATTTAGGTACTTACAGTAGGTGGTTAACGCATTATAGGTAGTAAAAATTAAAAGAATTACCCCTTATACAAATTTTGGTGGGGGGCGATGCGGCTCTTTTTGCTTGGCGATTTTTACCAATATTTCGGTGATAACAGTTGTTAGAATTAAGCGAGAGATACTAACTAAGCTCTGGACACGTCGCGAGAGCGAGCTCTACATGTCAATTTAGATAGACATCAACCGCATCTACTACATCACAAATCAATCAATATTTATCGTCTGCGTTATCTCTATCATCAAATAGACCCTCAAGACACCTCCGCTGTGACCTTATAACCTTGTAATTCCAACAGGTTATAAGCCCAGGTAGCGACACCTCTCCTAACTTAAAAATCGACCCCAAAAATAACCTTCTCTACCTCAACCTTAACGACACCTATATATGATCACAAGGCTGGTAAAATCGTCATTTTTAATAGAGACAACTTTGCAGACTAGGAGCGCACCTGTAAGGCAGCCCTAATTATATTAGAGGGCTGGGATTTTATTACTAGTGCAGAGGACCCAAATCAAGTTAATTTAGCTAACAGAAGAAGAAGACAAGGGGAAGCAAACAAGATCATCTATAATTTAATAGGAGACGACCGTTAGGAAGAGATACGTGTGATAATAAAGGCATATAATATTTAAGGAATATAGGAAGAAATAAAGAAGTTTAATAAGGCTAATAATAAGGTCTATATCTCTAGACTCCGCAGAGAGTTCTATAGCACTATATTTAACCCTATAAAGATGCGAATTGTCGAGTTCCTCTAAATACTTAATTAATTTAAGATTAATCTAGCCTTAACCCCTTAAGCACTTACTAACGATAATATTAAAGAGTAGCTTCTCTTAGCCCTTCTAAGCAATATTATATGGTAGAATGCGAAGACCTAGTGTCTATAAGACAAACGAGACCTTAAGAGCTGCATTACCCTTCTTTAGAAGCAAGAGACTGCTCTCCCTATATAAGTACAAAATGCAGCACTTATATATAAGAGAAAAGACGAACCTAGAGGGAGAAGGGGAAATTAAGGTCGAGGTTAAACAAGGGGCAGAGGCCGTGCTAATAGATTTAATTATTCCTTATCACGTTATTGCTATAGCTTATTATCTTAAGTGAGCAAAGAGCTAAGATAACCAAAAAGAGACAAGTGCAGAGTATACTATTAAAAAGGTTATTACCAGAAAGACTATCCCCTACTTAAGCAATTCCAATTTAATAACGCTAGGAAGATAGATTAAGGTGCTCCTAAGGCAGAGGAAGTAGGGAATATAGCAATAGCTAAAAAAGAATTTAATAGTAATTTAATCTACCTTAACCCTAACCCTAAATATACTATGCTTACAACAACGTCTCTAGCTTAGGCTCTTAACTTAGGAGTAACTAAGCACTTTATTAGTAACTAATCAGACCTAATATACTTAAAGAGATAGAATACGCCACAATAGGTCCGTACTACGAATAGGACCGTTGTCCCTGCTATAGGCTATAGTTAAGTTTAAATCGGTACCCTAAAGCTAAAAGATATCTAGCTTATACCTTCGTTTAAGTTAATTAAGCTAATCTTAGTAAGGACTCTCACTTAGAAAGGCTACTTAATTATATTTAACCTAGATGATTAAGCTACTAGCAAGCATAAATTAGGTATAACGTTTAAGGCCACTATAAGAAATAACCTCTACGTGCTATAAGAGCATTAGGAAACATTTAATACAATAGTAGAAATACACAATTTATAACTAAACGTTAGTAAAATAGATACTGAGCTATAGTACTGCCAAACTAAATATATAAATTACAGTGACCTATTTAAGCTACAGCACTCCTTACTAGGTATAAAGCTTAAGAAGAGAGCAGTACTAGTTAGTAAGAGTATATGCAAAGCTTGTCTAGCTAGGAAGATATAAGAAATACTAAGTAAGAAAACAACTAAGCGCGAGAAGATATCTAGTCAAGGGCTATACCTAGATACTATAAGACGAATCGGTATATTAATTAGAGGTTATAACTACTACCTCCTAGCCCTAGACAACGCTATATACTATACTTAGGTTATTCCTTTTAAAACCCTTTAAACTAAAGAGGTACTGCCACATATTAAAGAGATCATTGTAAGGGCAGAGAGGTTTACTAGCAATAAAGCTACATGGATTTAAGCGGACAATAGAAAGGGGGAGTTTAGCTATAGATTTTAAGACAAACTAATACCCTAGGGTATTAACTTTAAACCTTATCCGCTATACAAGCACTTATATAATGGCGCAATTGAGTGCGCGATCTATACAGTTAACTACAAGATAAGGTCACTTCTATTTTAAGGAAATATACCAGTTAAACTCTGGTGTTACGTAGTTAAGTATACTGTCTAGATTAAGAATTAAGTACCTACCTCAGCACTTCTATTTAACGATAAGTATAGTGGTGCTATTATACCCTATAAGGCATATACCTAATAAGTTCCTAACTTAAAGAATCTAGTTATCTTTAGGTGTTACGCTAATCCAATTAATACGCTTAAGAAACACCCTAGGAAGTATAATTTAAGAATAAAACCTAACTACGTTTTTATAGGGTTAAAATGGAGTAGTTAATTTAAGATAATAAACCTATATACCCAAGCAATTAAGCTATTTGGAGATGCTAAAGTAAACAAGTATAGGTTCCCTTATAGAGCACCTTAGGTATAAGCTACAAGACATAATAACTAAGTAGGCCGCTTAGATTAAATGGGAAGCCCAGGTTAAGATTAAGCGGGATGCTTAAATTACGCTATAAGCTAAGCCGCGAACCGACCTATACCTCCCCCTACTACCTTAAACGCGCCAATAGAGACTCTAGTTGTGAGAACTATAAGTAGGCCAGATAGTAACTAAGTAGGCCGCTTTAAATGAGTAGGAAGCCTAGGTTAAGACCAAGTAGGCCACTCCAATTAAGTAGGAAGCCTAGGTTAAGATTAAGTAGGACGCTTAAATTAAGGTAATACTAAGGGTAGGATGCCCGTATAAAGTATATTAATACGCATTCCTTATGCGCAGAGAACAAGGTCTGGAAGGTTACCAAATATAAGGGTTTTTAACGATATAGTGGTTCAGTTAGTAATAGCTATAAAAGCTATTTACCTAAAAGCTGAGAATACTACCTCTATAGGAGCACCTATAGCACCTTTTAACGCTATTAAGTTAGATTAGGCCTTAAGGGAGGACGCTCCTAGCTAGATAAAAGCTATCTTT
>Ga0307507_10003671_pt1 | contig 29049 bp, 7 predicted proteins | sample 7_EM_MG_FD_207223 | JGI IMG/M metagenome (GOLD analysis project Ga0307507, IMG submission 207223) | Populus trichocarpa ectomycorrhiza microbial communities from riparian zone in the Pacific Northwest, United States - 7_EM | ecosystem: Host-associated > Plants > Roots > Unclassified | place... | reverse complement strand
GATGTAGGGAAAGGTTTGCAAATGCGAGGTGTTGATTTGGGTATGGACGCGCGATAGTTGCACGCGTATACACGTGACGTTCTAACCTGAAGAGGAAGGATCTAAGCCTGTTTAGTGGGGGGTGTTCGTGTATCAAATTGGGGGGTGTACGCGCAGTGATTAGGGGGTGTGTAACTAGTAGTGGCCTTTATTAAAGTGCAGCCGTCTCTTTTTAGGGTTGTTCCGTAGTGGCGTATTAAGAATATCTCCGGCCTTCGCTAACTTGTTTGGTAAAATTGAATTATCTTATTACATTGAAGTGCATGTAAGAGCTATTATGTTATCTCTATTGCTTTTCTTCTTTAATAGATGCATTTTTACGCATCTCTATAGGCCCAAGAAGCCCATTATCCCAAGGTTTAAGCCTGTTTCTTATAATATACCAGAATAAAAGGCTGCAGCTATATACTGCATAGTACCGTTAGATTGCAATTATGAGAAAAGACGTAGACACTTACTATCTGCTTTAAAAAGCGCTTCCATTCCTATATCTATCCCTCTTCCCTCTCCTATTTCCATACCGAGTCTCCGCCTACAATTTTATTTTCGTCCAAGTTGTGGATTCTTGCAGTGTAAGGGCGCGAAGAGGCTTCGGGGAAGATTTGAAGGAACAATATAAATTCTATCTACATCTAAGGGTATATAGCTCTTGCAGAGAACAAGACGTTGCGTAAAGAAGGGAAAGGAATAACAAGATAATCACATAATTAAATAGTCTGGGGTCTTGGTGGTCGATGCATGCGCACGTACACACGCGGTCTTTAACGGACTTTGGTAGAATTCAATTAATCTAGTAGAACTTAGTAGAAGTTAATTAAGCTAGCAGAATTCGGTAGAATTTGGTTAATGTAACGGAGCCTTGTAGTAGGTACTACGGTGGACTCGTTAATAGGCTAGGCGTGTAGGTAGGAGTAAGTCAACAATGTAATAACAACTGGTGGAGTGGTTGCCCAACAGATTAACTCCAATTGTATTCTGAGATTCACTACAAAGAGAGAACTATCTGGGTAGGGACTGTGGTCCTTTAAATACACAACCTTACTCCTAAGAAATCCCTTCGCTCTGTCTGCTCTGTCTATTCTGTCCGCTCTATTATAGATTACACAGATTATATAGATCACACAGATCACATTATGTGATCTTGGTTACCATTCCTCGTTACATAGTTCTATTGGATCCATCCTAGACCGTGCCTATATTAACTAACTAGCTTCTTCCAACTCCTCTCCAAGTAGTTATAATATTATACTTAAGCTGTCCATAACACCATCTCCCTCCTCTTTATCTTCGTCCTTAAAGATTCCTAATATCTCCAAGTTGTCTACTAAAGGTGTGATGTCCGTTTAATTAATCTAGTTAATATCTTTACTTATTATGCCTAAAGCATCTTCTTCTTCTTCTACCGCTTGTTATAGTCGCACTGTGGCTACCATACTGTCACTAGGTGAGATTATGCCGTCTCCGTGTTCTTGTTATACGAAAGAGGGGTTAGTCTGCGTTATGTTAGCAAGTCCTTCATCTTAACAACCTTCCTCTTACTTAGAGTGTACTAAGGCAAACGTTCAATTGTTTTACAATGTCCATTCTGTTTCTAACGCTAAGTATGCGCGTCCTATAACTCTTAACAGTCTTTAAGTTCCCTGAGTAACTTATTGTAGGGTCTTATGTTTAATCTGCTGCTGCGAAGCTTAATAATAAGTTAGCCTCCTCCCTTGCGGAGCTTCAGCGTACTCATGCGGCTTATAAGGCCTACTTGTCTACCTCTGCGCGCTTACTTCGTCTTAAGAAAGTTCGTAAAAAGGTCTATTCCAAAGAGTGGAAGCTGGTTCAATAGGGGTTGTCTAAGCTGGGTAACAAACGAGTAGCGTCTCCTAGGAAGGAAACAACTCCAAGTAATATAGTAGTTGCTCCTTATAGGTCCCCCTTAGGTAACTCATTCTTTAGCGATCCTTCTTTATTAATATTGCCTGATCTGTTTTCTTTTAATACTTTTGTACCTTTCCCATAGCATTCTCTAGGTTGCTTAGTGGTTCCTAGGTAGTCTCACTATAGCCTATCCACTTTACTTTATACTATATTTTATTATCAACATCCTTATAACTAATGATCTTTAAAACTTGCCATTTGTCTTCTTCCTGTCCTCTATACATATCTACTTTATAGACTGGTGGTTTAATATCTCTATGTGCTGGTTCTAATATTGCAATATATTGTATAGGGTAGATCTTTATTTTAGCTAGTAGGTTTAACTTATACGTAACCAATAAAATTCTTTGCTTGATTTTAAAGGGTCCTAGTCTAACATAGTCCAACTTTTTACTTAGTCGTTAACTCTTAAAATTTTTGTATAGTAGCTATACTTTATCCCCCTCCTTAAGATCTGGTCCCTTAGATCTCTTAGCATTATAGTACCTTTTTATTTATTCTTGTACTAGTTTAGCTGTTTCTTTAAGATTTGCATAAAGGTTTATTAACGTCTCCATTCTTTCTTTAGCTGTGCTACTCGTTTTCTTTACTTAACGTGGCGATAATAATGTCCTTAGCTTATACCCGTAATTCGCCTTAAATAGTAAGGTTCCCATTCCTTCTTGTAGTATTGTATTATATGCAAACTGTGCAACTGGTAATAACAATACCTAATTATTTTGCGCGTAATTGATATAGTGCCTTAGATACTGCTCTAGTGTCTAGTTTAATCTTTCTATTTATCCATCCGTCTGTAGATAATACGCTATAGAGGTTGCTATGCGAACTCCTTATTCTACCAGAAATACTTCCTAAAATGCTACTATAAATCTTGGATCTCTATCCAATATAATCTTATCTAGTGCTCTGTGTCTTGTAAACACTTCCTTAATATAGATTCTAGTGACATCCTCTGCTAATATCTCTTCTGTGTATGCTATAAAGTATCCCCACTTTATAAGCTTGTCCACTATTACTAAGATTACATTATAATCCTGTCCTATAATAGGGTCTTTTAACTTTAGTAACTTAACAATAAAGTCCTATAATATAACCTCCCACAGTCTTCCTAGTATTTTAACAGGTTATAGCCCTCTATATAGCTTATACCTTATTAGTTTGTTTCTTTAGCAATCTGGACATTCTTTTATAACTTGCCTTACTAGTCCCCAGATTCCTTAAATAACATACTCCTCTTAAAGTCTTAACACTAAGCCTATAGCTCCGTTGTGTCCTTATATTAGTCCCTTATAAAATAACTTAATAAACTCTTTTACCACAGATCTTAGAATATAAGTTGCTTCTCTATTCTTATACTAATCTAAGTCTAAATCCTCTACCTATGCCTCTTAGATCTTTTGCGTCTAATTACTCTCTAGTAACTTATAGATCTAACTTTCCTTAGTTACTGCGATCTTTGGATAATTATACCTAATTAATCCGTCTTAATCCTTTCGCAATAAAGCCCCTAACGGCTTTTCATTACTTTATAGTTTAGCCTTTCTACTTAGAGCATCTGCTTGTGCATTGTCTGTACCCTTGGTATACTAAATTTTAAAATAGTATTCTGTAAGCATTTCCGCCCATCTAACCTATCTTTAGTTAAGTTCCTTTGTTGTTAGGAATCCTATAAGGTTCTTATAGTCCATCTTAACTATAAATGGTTTCTCTGTGCCCTGTAAAAATACTTTCTATTCCTTTAACACTGCAACTATACCTAATAACTCCTTATTATAGATGTTATAGTTTAGTTCTAGTAGTATTATCTTCCAACTGTAGTATGCTACTGGATGCCATGCATCCTAATGCTTCTATAGTAAACATACTCCTAGTACAAAGTCTAATATATCTATCTCAACAACCATCTCTAACTTTGGTTAATAGATCTTAAGAATTAGCTCCTAGGTAAACAACTCCTTTAGTTCTTAGAACAGCTTCTTCTATTCACTACCCCAAACCCACAGTTCCTCTTTCTTTGTTAATTATATAAATGGTTCAATACTCTTTAACCACTACGCTATAAACCTCCTGTAGTAATTGCAAAACCCTAAAAACAACCTTAACTGCGTAACGTTCTCTAGTTCTTGCCAATTTACTATAGCCTCTACCTTCTTTAGGTCCATGCTAATTTTTCCTAGTTCTATAATAAATCCTACAAAATCAGTCTTCCTTATAAAGAACTCGCATTTCTTAATTACTACTAGCATCTGTTCCTCTTGTAGTCTCCTTAAGACCTATTTAATGTGTTCTCCATGTTCTTCCTTACTTTCTAAGTAGATAATAATGTTATTAAGATATACCATAACAAACTCATTAAGGTGTTCTCCTAATACACTGTTAATTCGCTTCTAGAACGTTGCTGGTACATTTATAAGCCTAAATTGCATAACTAATGGCTTATATAGTCCTTCCTTTAACCTAAAGGCTGCCTTCCATTTATTGCTTTCCCTAATTCTAATTTAATGGTACACCTATCTCAGATCTATCTTTATAAAGATCTTCGCATTACCTATCCTATCTTAGATTTCGCTAATTAAGGGTAAAGGATACCTATCCTTTCTGGTAATGCTGTTTAACTGTCTATAGTCTATACACATCCTAAGCTTTCCATTTTTCTTTAGGATAAACAATACTGGATATCCTGCTAATAACTGCGATGGTTTAATGTATCCCTTTTATAAGTTCTCCTGGACAAACTCCTTAAGCGCTACTAACTCTGTTTCAGTAAGCTTATAGATTAGAAAGAACTTTAGACTCATTCCCTCTTCTAATTCTATCTTATAGTCCTATGCTGTATACTCTAACAGCTTTTTACTTTCTAGTAACCACAACTTTTTACTATACTTGTGGTATCTCTTTGGTATATGACTTAAGCTTCACTCAGTCTCTTTGTACGTCGCTCTAACTTGGTACTATACTAACTTGGTTTACTATTGCAATTTGCGTCGTTAAGTATCTCTAATATTAACCTGACCTGTAACCCAATCGATCTTTAGATTATACTCCTGTAACTAAGGCATTCCTAGTATTACCTCGTCCTGTCCTAATAGTAGGATATTAAAAGACATTCTAACTGGTCTCCCTTTAATAGTTAACTAAATAGGTCCTGTTTTAAGATTAATAATACCTCCTCTATAGGCTATCTGATCTCCTAAAATCGTTATAAGCGGATATAGGTATTCCTTCTATCTATATAGTAACCCCATCCTTTTTACTACTGCTAGTGATATGTGGTTCCTTATTGCTCCACTATCTATTAACACTTCAAACTACTAATCTTGCCATTTAACGCGTAAATTCAGGTGCCATCCTTAAATTCCTTTAAGGGTCTAAGGCTCTAACACTAGTTCCCTCTAGTCCCATGCGCCTCCCCTTTTCCCAACTATTAGCTGCTAAATCCTATTTATACTTGGTCCAACTTAGGCCAATACTTAGTTTATTTCTTTTCCTCTACGTGCCATAGACAAGTATTCTCTAGGCACTCCCACTACTGTCGTCCATCTAGGCATTCTTCTATAAGGAATCTTCCTGGTTAAAGTGTTAAGTCCCCTTAACTTTACACTTCTACTAGGTGCCATCCATGCATGTACTTGGCGTCCCTAAACCGCCTTTCTTCTAGTGCCCAATACATCCTTACTAGGTATTTCCAGTTCTTGTCTTTTAGTGCTCTATATATATTGCATGTATTATCCACACAAGCTATCCACAATAGTGTATAATGCGCTGCATGTTTTAGGTTAACTCTTGGCTTATCTTCGCTCTTAAGTTTAAACCTATACCTAGTTAACCTGACCACTAGTATCTCTGCTGCGGGTACTGCGATTTATCACTTACTTCTCCAGTCCCTAGATCCTTCTTCTAGGTTCCTTAACATCATAATCAATGCTCCTTTAATGTAACTTATGCATTTCTCTGTAATAGGTTGGTCTTAGACTACCTTTTCGTCCAGCTATATATAAAAGTCTTCCTATTTATCGTTATGTCATTGCCTATACCACTTTCCGTATAACTGGTTTAGTGTGTATAATTTATCCGTAAAAAAGTACCTTGTTATTGCTGCGTCGTAACATCCTTTAGTATGTCTTTCTTTAAACCTAACTAGAATATCTAGATCTTCTTCTTGTTCCAGTTTATCTAACCACTTTACCCTAGGTGTCCCTACACTAGGCCTATTAGTAACTCTTTGTATAGGTGCTCTATCCCTTATACAACCTGCTATAGACCTTCAATCTAGCTTTTATTCTTGCTATACAATGATTCTTTGCCTAAACTCATCTATAGTTTCTTGTTTTCTGCGTCTTATAGCTAGATCCTCAAAGTCGTCTTACTTCTTTATCCCTATATTAACTTTTCAATCTTTAGGCTAAACACTACGTTTACCTGGAATTACTAACGTTCTTATTTGTTCTCCAAACTCGTAGTTCCTAAACTTACGTCCTATGCTTATACAACATACCTCAAACTAAGCTGCTGCTCTTTCCCATCGGTTACCATCTATTGTGGGTTCTTAAGCTGTCCTTATCGCGTCCTGCAAGTCTAGAGCCTTCTATATCTCTTCCTAAGAATCTTGGACCTATAGCCTTTTACCTTTTATAAGTGGTAAGCTAGCACTAGCAGTTATCTGCTTGCTTAACCATCTTTGGGTATTACTCCTTCCGTCTTATAAAGCGATAAAAATTGTATCTAATGGTGTTATAATACCCGTTACTGATCCACATTCTGTAGTGGTTTTAGTCTCTACTTCTATTGCATTGTTAAGGTTTAAGTGCTCCCAGTTAGCCTCTTTTTCGTCCTTGTTGCTAATAATTAATAAGTACTCTGCCTCCATTGTTATTATTACTAATCTTTATCCGCACATTACTATAACATCTTAATCCAGCTTATAGAGTTAATCTTATTCTTTGTCTGACTTTCTGGTTCCTCTAAGTCCTTTTAACTCTAGCTCTTATAGCCAAAAGCTTACGCCGTACTTAGCGTCCTTATAAATTTGGCATATATTGTTATAACAAAACGCGAAGTGTTTAATCAAATACTCCTTAGTCCTACGCAATACCCTAGTATTTACTTTATTATACTCTGACGACCTAGTACTCCTTACTATATAGTTACTCTAACTACCTCTGTAGTCTCTAGTAAAATAACCTTGTTTTCCGCAATTTATATAAGCTCTATCTTTAAACCATTTCTCTTGTTATAGAGTCCGCCTAAACATCTTCTACTGCTAAGATCCCTAGTTTAGCCTCTACTCCTAGGTCCTATAATCACTCAATCCTTAACCTCTGGGTTTCCACAGTTTCTTTATCTATCTCTTAGACTCTTTAGTACCGCTTAGGTCCATTAGCTCTGCGCTATGCCATGGTTTTTAACTCTATGTTTGTCGTTACGTATTCTGCGCCTTATACAACTATGAAACTCTATCCTAACCTTTCTTGGTCTGCTCCCTTTAGTAGATCCTATTGTTAATCTTAATTGCTTAATTAATTAGTTCCCTTAGGGTGTCCGCATTTTCCATTAGAATGATTACATCCTAGACTTTAGCCTTAAGTCCCTGTTTGTACTGTGCCATAAGCGCCTTATTATTCCACTTAACCTATGCTGAAAGTGTCTGAAACTGTGTTGTATACTCTATCGCTGAGGTCCTTTATGTTAAGTTCTGTAGCTTTCTTTCTGCTGTGGTTTCTGCCTCTAGGTCTCTAAATATCTGTGTAAGTCTTGTTGCGAACCCTTCCCAACTTAAGAATATGTACTTAACTTCTTAGTTCATAGTCATTAACCCGTTCTTCTATATCTTGGTAAGATATGGTTTAAACTACTCAAGTGCTCTTCCTAACAAGAACAGTCCTACATAGACCACTCGGTCCATAGGTGTAGCTAACTTCACTCCCTCCTGCTGTACTTTAAAGCTCATTTGCGCAAGAAATCCCTTTAGCCTAGACTTCTCTCCTACAAAGCATTTAACTAATAGTAGCTTAACCTTTGAAGCTCCAATCCCATTAAGTCGTTCTTTGAGTATCATATTATTATTCGTCAACTAATTAACTACTTCCTGCAATTAACCTATTGTAACTACCTGTGAGTCAGTATCTGCCATACTGGTGTCATTACCTGACGTAGTTGCTACCGTAGATGGCGTTATGGTTAGTACTTTTAGTAGCATATTGTTTGACTTCTAATACTATAACCAGGTAGTAAATGTGTAACGGAGCCTTGTAGTAGGTACTACAGTAGACTCGTTAATGGGCTAGGCGTATAGGTAGGAGTAAGTTAACAATATAATAATAACTGGTGGAGTGGTTACCCAACAGATTAACTCTAATTGTATTCTAAGATTCACTACAAAGAGAGAACTATCTAGGTAGGGACTGTGGTCCTTTAAATACATAACCTTACTCCTAAGAAATCCCTTCGCTCTGTCTACTCTGTCTGCTCTATCCGCTCTGTTATAGATTACACAGATTACACAGATTATATAGATTACATTACGTGATCTTGGTTACTATTCCTTATTACATGGTTCCACCAGATCCATCCTAGACCGTGCCTATATTAACTAACTAGCTTCTTCCGACTCCTCTCCAAGTAGTTGTAACATTATACTTAAGCTGTCCATAACAGTTAAAGCTTCGGAATTTATCTGTTAAGTGTTTTACTAAGACATTCCTACTATAACTGGGCTAGTCCCCTTATAGTACCCCCCCTTTAGCTAAATATTTAAAATAATTTAATTTAGTTAAAATTTGAAAATTTTATTACATATTATATTTTTATATTGGGTAGTATTCTTAGTAAGGCAAATCTAGCTAATTAGATAACTTTAACCACTGGTTAAAGTTCCTTAATATTTTATATATTACGTAACTATATTACAAATGTTATAATATATTTTAAGTTCTTTTTAAATTCGAGCTTCCTACTATTGTGTTTCATATATTTATATTAGGTAGTAGTTATTTACCTTTATATTGTGTCTATTTAGCTAAAGTAGGCCGTAAAGGATAGTCCTTATGGAATTCTTTTACTAAGGAAGGCGCGTTAGCCTTAATCTAGTTATAGGTTTCCTAGGTTTGTGTTTTATATCCTTCCCACTTAATAAGAAGTTTAAATTATTTAAATTATATTTTCTATTATATATTATTAATAATTATAGAAGATGGCGATGGTACTTTATAAGTTATAGGATTATTTTTTAAAAGTTATAACAAGCTTATATAAAACGTTTGGTGTATTTTTATCTTAGTTAGTAGTTTAAACTTATAGGTGTATAGGCTTAGTTTTTTCTTAATTTAGTATAAGCCCATAAACTTCTAATTAAGTTTCTTTAAGGGCTATTAAGTCTGTAGGTTTTATATATTTAGGTAAACTATATTACCTTTCTTAAAGTCCTATATAAGAGCTCGTTCTTAATTTATATACTATTCCTATACCGTTTAAGCATATATTAATTTACTTTATAATAGTTCTGTTAACTGCTTTATTTATTTAATAATAATAATAATAATAATAATAATAATAATAATAATTTATTGCTTAACGTCCGATTTGGATCCCTATTAGGCCCACACGGACTACTCCTTATATATATATAGGGAGAAAACTCTATATAAGAAAACCCTGTAATCCATCTCCCTGCCTTTTAGGACTCGCTTATATAGCGCCTATAAGGCGTCTGCAAGTTACCTATAGTGCTCTACTACCTTACTTTTTGACCTCCTTAGGAACCACTGCTGCTATAACAAACCTATAGACGCGCTAGTATTACGAGCTTAACTCTACCACTATAGAGTTATTAGGGGGCGCCTAGTACTCGCCCCTTTGCCTTCTATTACCATTTCCTTTGCAACCTAGAACTGGTCTAGTATATTTTAGCTAATAAGCCACTAGGTAACTGCCTTAAAACCTTTTTATATTAAGAGCAGTGTATTATAGTTCTCTATACCAGCTACTAAGAGTATTGCTTCTTAGTTAGTGCGTAAGGGGCATAATAGTATTATATGTTTTAGTGTTTGTCTTAGCTAGCCACATTTACATTTTGGGCTCCCTACTAGGATACCTACCTAGTAGAGCCAATCTTTTAGTCCTATTATTCCTGTTCTTAGGAGTGTTGCTATTATATTTTCTGCCTTTGTTAGGCCTTTTTAGAGTCCTTAGGTGTTTACCCCCTATAGCGTTAACCATGCTATGGCCTAGGTTCTTCTTGCCTAAGACCACCTCTATACCTTTAACTCCTATACGCTTCTCCAGTGTTAATCTAACTAGTGTTGTATTGCGGTAGATGGTTTCCTAGTACTCTTTTATGCTTTACTTTAGCTCCTTTCTCTCTCTTGCTAATGTCTTTGCTGGTCTCTTATATGTCTCCCTTCCTCCTCTATATAGGCCTGGGCCCTAATACAGCACTATTTTTCTTCTACTTTTTTTTTAAACCTATTTCTCTAATATATCTTCCCTACTTTGGGGTTGTTGGTTGGCTCTCCTATAGGGCACCCTAGGGTCCCTCTATAGTTTATTTAGGCGTGACTTAATATACTTTATAACATTGGAGTTGCGCTCCTTTTGCGCCCTTTATATTACAGCAGCTTTAATATATAATTGTAAGGAGGGGATATTAGCTTCCTTCTTAAGCAGTGCTGTAGCTGTTTGCTTATACCCGCCTATTATACTCTAAAGGTAGACTGTTTAGACCTTTTAGAGTGGTTTAAGGAGTGACTTAGGGGGGCCTTTCTTAGTTTCTCCTATGGCCCAAATACTGGATCTATATATTATAGTTGGCCGGATAACTGCTGTATATAGTAGGCGTAACCTCTAGAAGCATGGACTCTATATAGAATTAACGATTCTGGACATTGCGATATACTATGCTTGGCCCTTATGGGCCGCTTATAGCGTATATACGCTCCACTAGAGCTTACTATCTACCTATACTCCTAGTACCCTTAGGCCTTAAACTGGTTAGCCCCTAAAGCCTTAGATACAGATTATATACTAAAGATCTATAGATTAGTTGCATTTTCTTATAAAGTGGATTAGCTGGTATTTCTCTAGTAAGAATTAGACTCTATATTGTCTTGCCTATTTTATATAGGTGTTATAGGCTTTCTCTAGTATTCTACAGTTCTCTATAGCTGTTGGCCCATATATAATTAGGTTTATATTGTTAATAAAGCCTATCCCCTAGGTTACCCCTTCCTTAAAGGTCTTAAGTAGGTTACTTATAAAAAAAAGGAAGAGTATAGGTAAAAGGGGTAATCCTTGTAGTATTCCTATTACAACTATAATAGGGGGGCTCTGGTATCCGCTAAAGATTAGCAATATTTCTTTTTAGCCTATAAACCCTTAAACAAATTATATAATCTATTCTAGGAAGCCCTTTACCCTAAGGATATATAGGAGGCGCTTATGGGGTATATTATTATAGGTACTACTAATATCTAGGCTAAGCATTAATACTATAAAGTCCCTTTACATCGCCCATGTAGATTTAATAGTGGTGGTAAGTAATATAAGTGCTAATAGTATTAAGCGGTTCTTTCTTACCCCTATTTAACTTTGTAGTAGTAGGGCGTGTTCCTTAGCTATGTCTATTATATGGTCCGCTATTACCCTTTTTAAGATCTTACTAAGGGTGTTTTTTAAGGCAATAGGGCGGTAGCTTCCTAGGATTAAGTAGTCTACTTTACCTTCTTTTTATAGGACAACTGTTATTATAGATCTTCTAAGTTGTAGGTAGTAGCCTATAGTAAAGTATACTCTAGCTATATCTGTAAGCCAAGGTACTATAAGTAGTCCACAGGTCTTTAGGGCCTTATTTAGTATCCCATCTAGTCCTAGTGCTGTATTATTTAAAAGGCAGCTAATAGTTCTAGCCATTTCCTCTATTATTATATTACTGTTAACCCATAGGTAAGTTACTAGTGTTTTACCTATAATATTACTAAGGTTTACTAGAGCTAGTTAGGGGAAGAACCTTTTTATAAGGATCTTTGCTTTTTTATTATTGTTATTAGAGGCCTATAACTCCCCTGCTCTTTATAGGGGTAGTAGGTATAAGTCTTCTACTAGGCGTTCTGCCTTTTTCTTTACCCATTTTGCTATAGTTTAAAGGCCCTTATTATAGGGGAGGCTTGGGTTAGAAGTATACTTATTTATAAACCATCTTTAGTTATTCCTTGCTTCCTTTTTAAGGGTATTCTTTAACTAGTTTCTTATGTCTTTATATTATCTCTTATCTTTAGGGTTATAGCTACTTATATATTTCCTTCTTGCTTATTATTAGCTGGCAATAAAAACCGCGCATTATACGGACTATATGTGTTATATATAGGGGCCTGGCTTTAAGACTGGGCAGTGCTCTTCTAGCCTATTTTTAATTACTGCCTGGATCCTTTCTAGTCTTTAGTTAATCTCCTTAGGGATAGCTAATAAGCCTTACTTATTTAGTATTAGGTGGATTTCTTCTAGGTCTTAAAGTTGTTATTTAACTATATTAAGGAAGCTATCTATTTTAAGCTTCCTTATTGCGTATCTTTTACTATTTAGTTACGCCTTAATATCTAGGTCTAGCTGTATTTAGATAGGGATGTGGTCTAAGGCGAGTGCCTATTCTTCTTTAGGGTTGTACCTTTTAAGTCTCTAATATAGGCCTTTGTCTATAAATATAAGGTTAATTATGCTTTTAGTGGTGCCTTGTTGCCATATAACTGCTCCTAGGGGGGTAGCTAGTTTAAGGCCCTAAATATCTATAGCTCTTAATAGGTACTCTGCCTATTATTTAGCAGCAATGTAGATACCCCCCTACTATAGGTGGTAGAGGTTTATATCCCCTAATAGAATAGACTCTATGCCTTTAGTTTCTAGTAAGCTTATTACTAATATAATATTCTCTGTTTGTGGAACCCCTTCGACCCTAGGGTTATATATATTAATAATTTATACCAGTCCCCTATATATCTAGATTGTTATAATTATAATATCTAGGTTAACTGCCTACTATAACTATAAGGATAGGCTAATGGCCTTACTAATTATAAAGCACACGCGTATAGCTGCTTTTGGTTTATATAAAAGCTAGAATCCTTAGGGGCAGTATATTAATTGTGTGTAAGTATTGTAATACGGCTCTTATATAGCAAGGATATAGTATTTCTCTAGGTCTAGGCTGTCTAGTAGGGGCCTTATAAGGTAGTAGTTTGTATTACCGCAGTTATACTATATAATGGATAGGTGGCGGACCCCTAGTAAGGGTCCTTTATCTCTCCTTTGTTCCTTACTTCTTCTATTTCCACTTTCTCTAGGATTTTTAAAACTTCTATCTCTTGTACCTATACCCTAGTCGCTACTTATTTTATATAGAGCTTTCTGTTTCTATATCTTATGTTCCTACTAGCGCTTCTATATTTAAATCTATTATTATCTCTAGTTCTTCCCCTAATCTTACTAGTTAGCTATATACCCTTTATAGGTTAGCTGCAAATATTATATTTGCCACGTTAAGTCTAATTCTTAATTATCCTAGTCTTAAGCTTGCTATAGCTGTCTATAGGGGTCTTTCTATAGGGCGTCCTATCCCTTATGTCCCTATTTAGTCTAGTAATATTACGCGGCGTCGCTTCTGGCCTATTAAGGCTTAGGATGGCTAACCTAGCCCCCTAGTATTAAAGGTAGGAAACGCTAGAAAGGCACCTACGTCCCCCTGGCTTATTGCCTGTTATTTCCATTTATATAACCTAGCGTATAGTTGTTCCCGTAGCTGTTAAGCCCTTACCTTCCATCTCCTATATTTAATACAGTCTTCTCTCTCCCACGCCTTATATATGCTTTAGTGGCAGTTTACACATTTTATTTAGTATTAATTTAAGTAGTATCTTGTGTTATAGGGGCCTGCACAGTGGCCGCAGCACACCTATACTACGCATATGGATTAGGTATGTCTCCATTATACGCAGTAGTAGTATTATTCTAGGCATAGGCTATAGTTATAGAGCCTTATATTATATATAAGGCCATTTATAATTATTTCTTTTTAGATAAGGAGTTTTTATATTCCTAGAGTAAGTATACTAATAATAAGGGAGCTATGTGTTTAACTGGCGTCTCCCTAGCAAGTCTCTGGCGACCCTTATATTCTCTTATTATTTTTATTATTTGCTTAGTTTGCATTTTCCTATTAAAGCTATTGGGTTTAGGTGATTATAAGTTCTAGTATAAGGCGTTCCATTTATCTTACTATCTCCTATATAATTACTGTGTTGTCTACCTAGTGTCCCTTTTCTACCCTAAGGCTTATAGGAACTGCTAGGGCTTTAACTAGGTAATACTTATAGAGTACTTTTATGCTAATACACTCTCCTAGCCTATATCCTGCCCTTATAGCTCGTTCCTTTACCTGTTAATCCTTTAGGGTAACTCTAATATCTCTGCTCCTAAGATGTTAGACTATAATAGCATTATGGACCTCTTTACGTATTTTTATAAGGACTTCTATTTCTAATTATCCCCTAAGCCCCTCTACTTTTTCTATATTTAGTTATATTATAATTATATGCCCAGCTGTTGTCTTAAGGGGGGTAGGTTCCCTATACTATAAAAGCGCAGCTATGGCGGCCTAGGTGCGGTTTACTAGTAAGGGGGGGTTTTATTTATTTTTAATTTTATTTAGCCGTTAAAGGATTTAATTAAGGGTTTACTAAAGGGGCGCCTAAGGTTTACTAGACTAGCGGAGCCATTCTACTAGCTATGTTAGTTTATTATGGCTAATGGTTACTCCCTTGTAATTCTGGATACTAGACGCGTCCAATAGGCTTTATATTTTGTCAGATGCCTTCTTAATAGAGGTATTTCCGCTTTATAGTGTGGTATTCGCCCGTCTTTGTTATAGAGGGCTATTATTAGGTATAGTTCTGGCAGTTGCGCATAAGTGCAAACCATCGTCGTTTAACGTGTGCCTCCCCTGTAATGTATGTATCTTAGGGGAATTCTCTAGGTGTTTTTTAGGGGTCTTTTGGTTGGTTTTGGTCTTTTTAGGCTGGGTGCAGCAAGAGCTCCTCACTATCGTTTTTTTATGGATTGCTTTATTTAATTAGCGAAGTTATATATATTAATTAACTAAATCCGCTTAATCGTGGGTCCTATTATATTAATTTTAGGTTATAGTTTAAATCTAAAATAAGGGGTTTGTCCATAGGTTGCGTAAAATAGCGTTACGCCTATTAATATATTTATTATATTATTTATAGTAAACTTAGCTAAAGGCAGCTATTTTTCCTAGTTGTCTTATAGGTAGAAGCAGTATATTTATAAATATTATTCTATAATCGCGTTTGCAATTTTAGTTTAACCATCTATCTCTAGATAAAATGCAGTTAAGAGTTATATTTAAATACTTAATTATTTATATAAAGCTTGCCAAAAGTCTAAAACGAACTGGCTTCTATAGTTGGATATTATTAAGTTAGGAAGTCTATATAGCTTAAAGACATACTTAATAAAATATTTAGCTACTAATATTATGTTAATTAAGTCTATAGGTATTATTGTCGGAATGTTAGTTATGTGACGTGGTCACGAGACCACGAAGTAAGACTAGCTAACCTAACCTTGGAGCAACCCCTTACTTCTAGACAATCAATAACTACCAACTTCAACACCGCATACGTATCGCAATACAGTGATATTTATGCATGTTGATAAAGCGAGTATACCGACACTGATTAGTAGATGTATAGATTAGGAAATACGCAATAAGCTAGAGCTTGAGAACCGTACTGGAAACAGTACACGGATTGCCTGGCCTTGTCTATTTTAGTTAAAGGAGAAAGCTATATTACCCTTAAAGCTTGAGACCATGTATTAGCTTAACTGCTAACGCGTCAGATTGCCTAGAGAATTGTATCTTTACTTAGAGAAGATTACGACCTCCCTTAAGCTTAAGAGAATTTGTACTGGCCTTACAGCCAATACAACAGATCGCTGAGAGAATCGCAGTCTTGCTAAGAATACTTTACAGGCCTGACGGCTGTAAAGGACGTACACACCTAAACACCCTTACCTTGACACCCTTATCTTAACAACCCTTACCTTGACGACCTTAACCTTAACCTTGACCTTAACCTTAAACTATAATATACATAAGGACCAGTACACTGCTTTGTATAATAAGATGGATCCTAAATGGAAGGAGAGAATTGCTAGACATGGTTACGGGATTAATGTAGTAACTGCCTTAGAGGAAGACCTGGAAGGATATATGGAAACGAAAATCTATGAGTATATATATAAGAACTTTACGGATTATACACTATAGTCGCTATTCCAAGAAGAATTTGAAGGCTTTACTATTGAGGACTTTAGAAAGATACGCTCTGTTACTAGAGTAAAGCTCTATACTTACCTACTCTAAAGAGGAGTATATGTCGCCATACATAGCAACAGATACCCACTTTATAAGGTTCTATATAATGTCCTTATAGAAGAGGAACCTTATAAATGGACAGATAAGGAAATCACAGGAGCTCTTAAGGAAGTCAGCCCTATAATTATAGTGGCACTATAAGAATAACTTAACTCGACATAAATAGCTCTAATATTGAATTAAGCTATACCCCTGTTAGTTATAGCCTCTTTAGTTCCTATAACCCCCCCCTATAGCCCACTACCTTCCTATATAGTACCGACGCCTATAAACCATCCACTACCTCCACTACCTCCGACGCCTGTAATTCAGCCTATAGCTACAGCTACAACACCTAGAACGCAAATACCTACCCCTATGACACCCTAACTAGCTATTGCATTTATACCCTAGCAAACTGCACCAACTGCCACCCAATAGCAAGCTGCACCTACCTCTACCTAGGATCAACTACTTAACCTCCTCACTCAACTCCTACAGACGCAGAATTAGCAATCATTGCCTGCGGCAACTGCCTCTACCCTCCCTCTAGTAACTGCTCCTATTCCACCTAGTGCTCCTCCTACCCAGTATCTTTACCCTAGTACTGCCAATACCGACCCTACTATGCACCTGCCTATATACAGCAAAGAGGCAGCTACTATTGCCAAGATCTATACGGACGACTAGAAGTACGATGGAGTGAGTGATAGTTTTAACTTTAAGTTAACTATCTTCTATAATATCTGTAAGAGAGCTGGTCTACCTCTTAAAGGCTATATAACTGCATTTCTAACCATGCTAAAGGGACTTGCTTAGGATCACTACTATAATAGCAGCCTTTTAACTAGATCATTCACTAAGGCATGCAACTATATGCGTTACTTCTTTGAAGGACCAGAGTACTATTAGAGAAATCTCACTAAATGGAACGCCACTGACTTCTAAGGAATTATTAATAAGAACCCTAATAAGCAAATCTATTAGAGTTTCTAACTACTCCTTAATAAGCTTCTAAAACATCGTTATAGATTACACCCAGAGTTTTATATAGACCTCTTTCTTATAAATAAGCTAGTTACTGCTTGCCAAGGAGTACCAGCATACTGTATTGCCATTTCCAACCCTTTTAAAGACCTCTCCCAGTTAATTAGCAAGTTGTAATCTTCTATAGTTATATAGGAGAAGGAATACCCTTCCTAGGCCTTAATAAGACTATCTTAAGGAGCCTACTTTACGGATTGTATATACTGCTATAACATCCGTAACAACTGTAACCGAACCCGCTCCTATAGACAAAATACCGTTAGATCCCTAAAGGCCAAGTGCTATATTTGCTAAAAGGAGAGCTGCTGCTTATAGAAATATATAGAGGAGGAGCGGAACCGTTCTAGAAATAAGTATAAAAGACGTTTTAATAATAACAAGGGCTATAACAGTAACTTTAAAGAACGCTTTAGACAATACACTATCTACTGTAAAGGAGATAATAATAATAAGTGCAATGAGACCTTTAAAGCTCTTGTGCTAGATATAGACACTAATAAAAACATTAATAATAATAACAGTGAGGAAGAATTAGAAGACCCTAACAGCTGCTACCTTATATTATTTAGGACTCTTACTATAGACAAAGCAACCTCTATAAGCGTAGAACTAGCTAATAAGGCTTACGCTTACTTACTTACTGTAACCTCCACGGAACCTACTACGGAAACTAACCTATTTAACTACAATATAATAACCGCCGCTTTACGCTATACTTTTATAGTATTTATAGGAATTATAATTAATACTAGTGTGTTAAAGAAGTCTATAGCCGGTTATAGACAATTCCAGGTACTATAGAACGCGGACTAATCTATAAGACTTAACACCTTAACCAAAGGACAAGTTAATGTGCAGTTTGGTATTAGAATTGCTACCTCTATTAAAACTGCAGATGTTGTTACCCCTATAGGCAAGATACAGTTTTATATTGTCTATACAGATACCCCCTTCTTGCTCTGTTTAGCAGATATGGATAGACTCCAAATCTACTATAACAACCTTAAAAACGTTATTATCACTTGCACCGAAAAAGTGCTAGTAGTGCAACAGTTTGGCCACCCATTTCTCCTATAGAGCTCATTACTACAGTTATATTTGTCTAAATCCTTTAACGCGAACCCCTGCTACTTAACAGATGTAGAGCTATAGCGCCTACATCGTCGATTTAGATATCCCTTAGTTAAGAAATTGCAAAAGCTACTCTACTATACTGGCCATAAAACTAACAGAATGGCCATTAAGTAACTAACCAAGTTCTACCACCACTATTAGAAGTTTAGCAAATTACTAGGCAGATTCCACTTCACCCTATAAAACAACATCAATTTTAACTATAATATTATTGTTGACATTATATACATCAGCGGATTACCCCTCTTACACGTTATTAATAAAGGAATGTAATTCTAAGCTAGTAGATGGCTATAAGACATTAGCGCCAAATACATATAGGACGTTCTATAGATGTGCTAGATTAATATCTACCTAGGGCCACTAGACCTAATTACCCACAACGCTAGAAAGAACTTCGTCAGTAAGGAATTTAAGTAATATGCTACTATTATGGGAACTAGTATAAAGGGAGTACCAGTTAAAGCACATAACTCTATTAAAATGGTAGAGCGCTACTACAGTCTATTACGGCAAGCCTACCAGATTATTATAACTAAAATCCCTAAAATTAATAAGGAGATGGGACTCTAAATGGCGTTTAAAGCAATTAATAATTTAGCTAGCCCTAAAGGACTAGTTTCTATACTTCTAGTCTTTAGAGCCTACCCCCAAATAGTTAAATCTAATGCACCATCCCCTATGGTTATATAACGCGCTGCCGCAATTAAAAAGGCTATGGTAGAGATATAGAAGCTATAAGCTAAATGATAGATTGCTAACGCGCTAAATATGCGAAACAGACCTAATACTGCTGCGATTTATAATCTCCCACTAAATTCGCCTGTTTTGGTCTAGAGAGAAGGAAACGCTAGCCAAAGCGGCTATTAGGACGGGCCATTTACCTTGCTTACCGTTAAGGGTAAAATATATACCGTTAAGCTGTCTAGCGGACCTATAGCCTTTTAATCTATAGTTATAAAACTCTACCTTTAAGCAACTAAATCGCAGGAGTAAATTATTAGACTAGAATTACCACTTAAACCTCTATTTAGGTTAGTCCTTCCTAAGACTGTTTTAGAGAGACCTACTAAAGCTTAGTAATAACCCCTGAAACAAGGTAGAGGACGCCCTTACAAATACCCTCTACTTATAGCTATAATAGATATCACCATCTATCTATAGGATGACAGTTAATTTAGTATTTAATTTAGTGCCTTCTAATAGAGGGAGCTTACTGGTCTACTTAAGAAGGGAGTTTTTAAGATTGTAAGACTTATGGATATACCACAAGGCGTACAACTCTTTAATTTGTGATTTGTTAATAAGATTAAGAATAAGGGAACTAATAAAGCCTTTAAGAAATCCCAACTAGTTATGTAAGCTTATAATGACTTAAAAAAGGAACTAGTTTTTACTCAATTACTAACTATTTAATAAGTCAGCCAATAACTAATTCTCTGTATTGCCGCCATAAAGCTTCTATAGGCATAACTTTACCTCTAAGACATTTTACAGGCCTATATACAATTAACCACCACACTAAATTAAGAATTCTACATATAACCTCCGCATAAGCTAATTAAGCAACTTAGGATTGACGAGGCCTCTGTTTTAAAGGTTGTAAAACCACTTTATAGAGTACCGGAAGCCAGTAACCACTGGTTTAAGACATATTACTTATATTACATCTAACAGCTGCATATAGACCAGTCTATATACGACCCCTGTCTCCTACAGAGCAACAAACCCTTTGGCATTGTAGGCCTATAAACTGACAATACTCTATTCCTGGTAGATAAGACCTTTATAAATGCAGAGCAAAACGAGCTGTATAAGGCCAAGTTTATGGCTAAGGAATGGGAACAACTTACTGTTAATATGCCTATTAAGTTTAACGGTGGAGTTATTTAGCTACTAACTGACGGGAGCATTATGCTTACTTAGGAACGACAATGTATAAACCTTAGTATAATTAGCACTAAACTTGCCATAAGTATGGGATTAAGAGGAGCTATAAGAACCTTAACCCTAAAGGACTAGTACATCGCTTAACGTGCTAGAGGTGCATATATCGCTTCAGTTTGCCAGCTAGAAGCCTTATTTAATTTATCCTTTACCGCCTAGGTGATTAACCCTAATAAGGAAGACGTAAAACAGTTAAATAAGCGCCTAAACTAGCAAATTGAGAATGCTAATAGAGGCCTTAAGTTTGTTAAGTTAGATATTAAAACCCTATAGCTACTGGTATTTACAGACGTGTTGTTTGCTAATAACAAGGACCTCTCTTTACAGATCGGCTATGTTATTATACTAGCTAATATTATAAAGAAGGCCAATATTATCCATTAGAGCTCAGTTAAGTGCAAAAGAGTCACTTAGAGTATACTAGCTTCTAAACTCTACGGTACAGCCTATAGCTTTGATATTAGCGTTGTAATTAAGTCTATAGTAAACAAGATCCTACAAATTAACCTCTTACCTATGCTTTGCACTGACTTTAAGTCCTTATATAACTGTCTAGTACGACTTAGAACCACCTAAGAAAAACGCCTAATAATTGATGTAATATGCCTCTGGTAAGCCTATAAACGAAGACAGATTATAAAGGTAAAATGGATTGACAGAGAGGCCAACCCTACTAACGCTATGATGAAGGGAAAACCCTATACGGCTCTTTAACGGCTTATTAATATAAACTAAATCAACCTATAAGTTGTAGGATGGGTTAAACAAATGAACTTAGACTTAACTTAGCGTTATATAACTAATTGTGATGGTACAGACCCTGAATTTAACCAGCCAATTAGGATTTTCCATCCCCGGGATGGAAAATTGCTATTGGCTTGCTTACCACTAGTGCCTTGGCGGCCCTCGCGACATATTAACCTACTACCCCTAATGATTCTTCTTCTTCTCCTTATTGCGTATTAATTAGATCTCTAGCTATTGCGTATATACTATAAATAGTCTAGAAGTAGACTTAACTTTGGAGTGTAGATTAGCCTTCTTTTTAGAGTTGCTCCAGTGTTAGAATGTTAGTTATGTAATATAGTTACGAGACTACGAAGCAAGACCAGCTAACCTAACCTTGGAGCAACCCCTTACTGCTAGACAATCAATAACTACCAACTTCAACACCGCATACGTATCGCAATATAGTGATATTCGTGCACGTTGATAAAGCGAGTATACCGACAATTATATATCGCATTTTTATAAAACGGTTAATAACTACTATAATATTTATAAACCTATTACTATTAGGCAAGTTAACTATAAAGTTAATTAAGGTATTATACTATCTTTATATTAGGATTATTAATGGTTAAAGTACTCCTTATATCTTTATATAAGAGGTTTTTCCACGCACGTATATCCTATATGTTTAAATATATTTTTGTATATAGTTATGCATTATAGGCTAGTAATATACTTATTAAATAATCTTATAAATATTTATATAGCTAAAATGCCCTACTATAGGGGAGTTGTATATAAAATTAAGTATCTTGAATTATAAAGGTTTGGAATTTGGAATTACTATCTTCTATTAATAGTATAATCAATTATTTTAAATTTCGCATTTAGCGAGTATAATATCCTTATACTATTATTTTCCTATTTAAATTACCTTTATTATATCTATTATCCATATATTATTATTATATTTATATTCTATTAGCTTATTAATTTCTATTTCCTATTTATTAACTTCTAATTTATTTCTATTGAGTTCCGTATTTAGAAATATAGGATATAGTTTTTTAAAACGCTTAGGGGGTAATAATATCTATAATTAATTTATAATCCGTTTATCTAAAGCGTTTATAAATAGGTCCTGTAATTATTATATTAATATATTAGGCTTTTAGTTAAGTTTGCCTAGTTAGTATATAATCTTAAACCCCACGAGCGCCTCCTATACATCCTTAGGGCAAAGGGCTTCCCAGAATGGATTATATAATTTATTTAAGGGTTTATAGGCTAGAAAGAAACATCGCTGGTCTTTAGCAGATACTAAAGCCCCCCTATTACAGTTGTAATAGAAATACTATAAGGATTACCCCTCTCGCCTATACTCTTTCTTTTCTTTATAAGCAACCTACTTAAGTCCTTTAAGGAAGGGGTGACCTAGGGGATAGGCTTTATTAACAATATAAACCTAATTATATATGGGCTAATAGCCGTAGAGAACTGCAGAATACTAAAGAAAGCCTATAATACCTATATAGAATGGGCAAGACGATATAAAGTCTAATTCTTACTAGAGAAATACCAGCTAATCTATTTTATAAGAAAACGCAACCAACCTATAGATCTTTAGTATATAATCTATATCTAAGGCTTTGGGGGCTAACCAGTTTAAGGCCTAAGGGTATTAGGAGTATAGGTAGATAGTAAGCTCTGGTAGAGCGTATATGCGTTATAAGCGGCCTATAAGGGCTAAGCGTAATACACTGTAATATCTAGAATTGTTAATTCTATATGGGGTCTATGCTTCTAGAGGTTACGCCTACTATATATAGTAGTTGTCTGGCTAACTATAACGTATAGATCTAGTATTTGGGCTATAGGAGAAACCAAAAAAGGCCCCCCTAAATTACTCCTTAAACCACTCTAAAAGGTCTAATTAGCCTGCCTTTAGAGCATAATAGGCGGGTATAAGCGAATGGCTATAGCACTGCTTAAGAAGGAAGCTAATATCCCCCCCCTATAATTATATATTAAAGCCGCTGTAATATAAAGGGTATAAAAGGAGCGCAACTCTAATGTTATAAAGTATATTAAGACACGCCTAAATAAACTATGGAGGGACTCTAGGGTGCCCTATAGGAGAGCTAACCAACAACCCTAAAGTAGGGAAGATATATTGAAGAAACAGGTGGAAAAAGCAGAAGAAAAATGGTGCTGTATTAGGGCCCAGGCCTATATAGAGGAGAAAGGGAAATGCGTAAGAGACTAGTAAAGGTAATAGTAAGAGAGAGAAAGGAGCTAAAGTAGAGCATAAAAGAGCACTGAGGGATTATTATAGTCCATAAAGGGCTTTTCTTAAGCGCAGTACTTTATCTATCTTTCCTTTACTAAAACCCAGCAGTAACTTTATATAAATAACCTCATTAAGATCGCAATAGACAAATGCATTAACTATATCTATCTATATTGTCTCTAGGTTAAATTTTACGGTAATCGCCATAAGGGTTTAGAAGGCCGTATTAGCTAATATAGTAGCTCTTATAGGTAGGTCTCCTAGGGCCTATTAATTTCCATATACTACTAAGCGTGCCTTACACTTCTAAAGAAATCTATACTTATCTATTTTATAGACAAACACCCACATTAAGTTAAGAACCTACTGTCCCTTTATATACTTCTTATCTATTTCTTAAAACGACTTTATTTAATAATAAGATTGGAGATAGGCTTATTAAGCCTCTTGGAACTTATCTTAAAGAGGGTGTATATTAAGGTCCTAAATTAACTAAGGTAGTAGAGGTAAGTTCTTCCTATATAATCTAATATTACGTATTTTGCCTAATTTTAGCTTACTATTATTAAGTTAACTATTAAGGTTAAACTTCCTTCCTACTAAGAAGGCGCCGTAATAGGCTAAAGTAATTCTTTAGGTAATAAAGTCTTTAAACCTATTATTGCCGGCTTCCTTAAATAAGTCTTTAACTAAGTTATTAAACACCCCCTAAGTGTTAAATATATCTCCTACTTAATAAGCGACGTCTTAATTAGTATCTTATACATCTAACTTTATAGAATACTTGACGTAAAAGGCACATAGAGATTCTTCATCTTCTTCTATTGGAGGTGGTATATAATATATATCTTTAAGAGCTCTTGCAAGCTTAAAATCTGCTAACTTATTAAAGGTTTAAACTGGCTTATTAACGTCATCATCTTCCTCTTAAATTAACAGTTTAAATACTTCTTTATAGTCTTCTAGAAGGACCTTATTCTTAGTTAGAGTATTAAGGAGTTAAATCTTCTTAATTAGTGTGTCTAATTCAGCGTATAGGTCCTTTAAGATGTCTATTTACTTGCCATTAAAGAACATCTTTTTATTAAAGATAATATCCCTAGTAGAGGTAACAGTACCTTTATATGGGATCTAGATCCTATAAATATTAATAGAGTTATAGCTAATAAGGTAGCCGATATAGGCTCGCAGATCTAGCTTACTTAGCCTTTTTTTCTTTAGCTAGGCGTCTAACGTTATTACATACGCCCTACAGCCGTAGGCTTTTAGGTACACTAGTTACGGCTTTCTTAATTTCTTATTAGCTAGGTAGGTATAGAACCTCTTATATAGCAATTTCCAACTATTACTTTCCTGTGGCGTTTAATCTTAAAGGTAGACTATATAGTTAACTATCTTGTTTTATAGATCGTATAGTAGATTAGCAGCAATTCTCATTATACGTACTCTCTTAATAATTATACCCCCTAAGCGTTTGGCGGTACTATTTTAAGCTTAGGTATATAGCGCTGAAGGCTTAAATATAATCCCTTGCATCCGTAGCTATTTAGGGGGTTTCTTTCTCCCTAGCTCATTATTTAATCTAATAGTGTTAATCTTAAGGTTATAACTTAGACAAATCCATTAGATAAAATATTTAAGCACTTATAGTGTCTCCTTCTCTTTACTATATATTATTATAAAATATAGGAAGGTTCTTCTTAAGAAGGTATTATAGATAAATATAACCTGTATAAATCTAGTATACGCTTCCTTAAGGTTAGTCCAGTTAATATAGAGATTAAAATAAGGGTTATTAATATTTTGTTTTAAAACCCTTCTTAAAACCTAACGCTTAATTTTAGCGAGACTGTAATATTAACATTCCGTTATTTTTAGGCCTTAAAGCTTAACTTCTATGGCGTTAATACCTAAATAGTAAAGGCTTATAGGTCCTGGATAACCTAAACACAGATACTATAGTTATATATTACCTTTTATATCTAGACAAATATCTCTTAATAATACTCTGCGCTTCTATTAGCAGTATAGCAGTCGGCTTATATTAAACGCTAATTAACTTTCTAGTTGGATATATTTAATAGTCTATTATCTATAACATTTTTCCATTTAATATAGGATTGTATTATCCTTCTAAACTAGAAGATTATTATCTCCTTTATTATCCCAGTAGTACCCTTATTTTTAAAATAGACAGAATAACACTAGATTTATATTAAAGTCCATATAAAAGGCAACGTCCTTAAGATATAGGATTTCCTTACTCTTATCTGGTTTTATAACTTAGACAGTAACATCGCCATAGCCTAGTATAGGCACTTCTAAGCTGCCAGCGATGATATATTTATATCTTAGAGCTTTCCTAAAATTGTAAAAATAAAAGAGGTTATTATAGATATAGAGAGTGGTTCCTAAGTTAAGAATAGTTAATAGCTTTAGTAGATGGAGTTAACTGGTGTAATATAATTCTAGGAATATCGCATTAGCTTCTCCCTTAATCTTAACTTCCTAGCTCTCATCCTATTATTATTAAGCCTCGTCTTCCTATTCTTTAAGTCTAATCTTTATAACTTAGTTAGCGAGATTCTTATTCTTTTCTACCTTTTTTAGTGCCCTATTAATACGCATATCTCCTATTATAACTCCTATAGGTCTTTTATCTTTAAATAAACACTAACAATTCTAAAGGAAGTGTCCTTATATTCCGCATACTAAGTACTTAGGCGTTGGCTTCTTACAGGACGTCTCCTTATCCACTAGTATCCCAGCTCTCTTTAAGCGTCTATTATATACTAAGGCCTTTCCTCTTTATAAACCTTTAGTAGTATTAGAGTAATCCTTAGTAGCTTACTCTGTAAAGTCTATATTAAAGGTACTGCCTCTTATAGTAGCATTAGCTTTCTTTAAGGGTGTTTTAAGTCCTTCTTATAGCTCCTTTACTACTCTATAGTATTTAGAAGATCTTAACTTTTAAGGGTTATTTAACTTAGTAGTATGCTTTACACAGTAGGCATCACTAAAAGGTCGAATAATATCTACTAAATCTTAAAGCTAGATTCTATTAGATATTTAAAGGATCTTATACTTCTCTCCTAGTAATATTACGTATTCCCATTAATTAAGCCATTAGTTTAATTTTAATAACTATTTAAACCCCTTAAGGGCTTCAATATATTAGTATTATACCTTCTTCCTAATAAACAATAAAGTAGGTTCTATGTTCTCCTTTAGCCAAGATATCCATTCTTTAACTATTAAGGAAGGGTTAAGCAGTAGCTTCTTCTAAATTAATACTATAGATATAATCTAGGTGCGGATCTATTAAAGATAATCTTCCTATTTAGGAAATACTTTATATTCTAGTTATAGTATTATCTACTGTTCTTATACGCTCTCTATTAATTTATTAAGAGCTATATATATAAGGTTGCGGCCGTCGAAAACGGACTCTGCACCTGTACGTGGTAACGGCTACGAACCTGGGTCTTTGAAGTTCAGACCCAGAGCCAACACAGAGACGTTACACAGCGCGTGCAAGTAGGACCTGGTGGTTATATGCGTCGTGGGGCGTAGTGAAAAGTTTTTACATGGGATGGTGAGATCTTAAAAACCACTACTAACGGTACCCCTTTACAATACAGCTACTAGGTCTCCTATCAAGCACCTATATAATCCAACGTGGATAACAGCCTTTAATAACATCCCCTATATAACCCCTAACGGAAAGCATTAACGACCTCACATTGACGAACGGACAAGCGCGTACGAGCGACGAACGAGCAAATATACGGCCCCTCCTAACCCCTAGGGCGATCGCCCGCAAAGCATGCGGTCACTTGCCGTTTTTCTACCGAATACTACCTAGCAGCCTGAATTGCGACCCACGGTTTTCCCTATCTCCTTTCAACAGAGTGGTGACCCTTAGAAAGGGCCTAGCTAGGGCCTAGGCACAAAAGATACCCAAATACACAATATATCCCGCTCGCTTATCAGTATTACGGTAGTTGGGACGGATAAATCCCTCTTACGCCTTTGATGGCTCTAGGGGGGGGAGGTATGGCGTATATAGCAATGGTCTATAAGAGATAGTAGATGGGGAATGGTTAAGATATGGAATACAACTATAAGCATACGGCAATCGATTGGTAAAGCCTAGTTGGGACGTAGTGAACCCTAGCTTTGGACGAGCCAAGGAAGGAAGCAGTGGTTCCTAAGGAGTTCAAACATCCAAGGAGGACGGTGTAGGACGTAGCTGTAGGCCCGCAGGGCCGCAGCTATGTGCGGACATGGCAAACGGGGTTTTTCATCCTACTGAGGTGGCTTATAGGGTTTTTCCTCCCCCCCAGCAGTAAGGGTTTTTTCCCGTCAATATTACTTTTCCCTTGTGTACGGAGTAGTCTGCGTAGGGCTAGATAGTATCTGTATTAGACGTTAATTAAAGAATTATTATTATATAAGGTTGCATTCTTATTAAAATCTATAACTTCTAGATAGGCTAGTTCTTATAATAAACCTTATTAAGGTACTACATTATCTAGGTCAATGTAGGCCTAAATTTGCTAATCCGTAAGGGCTTGGAGTTGCCATAGCCATTATTCCCAGTCTTCTGGCTTATTAAGGATAATCATAGTCAACAAACTCGTCAGTAGAGTCATTTAACTAATAGGTAAAGGAGGAATTAAGATAGTATTTTGTTATTAGGATTGTCCTTATTATTAGAATCGTCTTATAACGATTAAGGTAGGATTTCTTATGGAATCTTATGGAATCTTATAGAATCTCATGGAATCTTATATTAGAATTATCCTATAACGATTAAGGTAGGATTTCTATCAGAGTCTGCGTCCTAAAACGATGAGGACGATAAGGTATTAGAGTCTGACAATAAGGTAGAATTTCATCAAACGACTAAGTAATAGCTAAATAGCTTCTTAAGTTGGCGGACTAGGCTTATAACTATTACAAAGTTTGTATAGAGCAGTTTATTAATAAAATGGGTTAATTAATTAATAATCTTGACTTAATTGTTTTTAATGTCAATTGTCTTGGGGCCCTAGGGCTGCGAGCTATAAAGAGATTTTACAGTGTACGTGACTTATGCACGTGACCCACGCCTTTAGAGAATACAGATTATCTAACAGATAGATTCTAACGCTTTAATTAAATTCTACCAAATTCTGCCAAGTCGATTAAATTCTGCTAAATTCTGCTAACTCGATCAAATTCTACTAAATTCCACTAATGTAATGGAATTTGGTCGAAACCTATCGAAACCCGCGTGTGCTTATACTTATACGTCTACTGCTAAGACCCTTAAATATTTAGTTATAAGTTTCCTATATTCCTTTCTCTTTTTTATATAATATCTTATACTTTGCAAGAGCTATAACGTAGGTGATAGGGTTATGACGGTCGGCATAGTTATGACGGTTTGGAATAACAAACATGCGCATAGACGAAATTTGTTAGGAACCGTCGTAACTATGCCGACCGTCATAACCCTATCACCTAC
>Ga0307507_10003670_pt1 | contig 29051 bp, 32 predicted proteins | sample 7_EM_MG_FD_207223 | JGI IMG/M metagenome (GOLD analysis project Ga0307507, IMG submission 207223) | Populus trichocarpa ectomycorrhiza microbial communities from riparian zone in the Pacific Northwest, United States - 7_EM | ecosystem: Host-associated > Plants > Roots > Unclassified | place... | reverse complement strand
GATATTCCTGTTGAAATTTTCTTTGTTAAACTAACTTTATTAGGCAAATGGTGCTTGCGCTTATGCACCTTTCAACCTCCGCATTTTCGACGAAATTTTCCGTTGATGAACTCTGAATACCCTTAGTATTGACTATGAATCACCGCTTACGGTATCTTGTTTTATTTTTCTCATCATCGCCATCATCTCTCCCAGCTCGAACTCTCACGATGAACAATTCCTAGAATCCGTGTACTTCATCCCGCCCGAGTGCATATTTTCGCTACATCGTCACCGCACTCTACTTAAACATACGGTATCATACCAGCACCATGCACTCTACAAGGGATCTAATTCCCGTCCGCCAACCAGGAGACAGCTCTCCCGAAATTGGCAGGCAACGTGATACTGCATGATGCATACCCTAAACTCAGACGCACTTTATTCCCTTACATGTCCTTACGATACCGGTACCCTAGAAACCGCGGATTATCCTTTTTAGAGAAGTTCACCTACTGTACCTTAGCGACGCCGATGCTTGAATGTGTTGTCACGCAGGCTAACTGGGATCGGGGGTACTGTGATTGTGGGAGCAATTCCCTTTAAAAGAACCGCTTTAGGAAATCACCTCTCAAAGTAGTGTGCAAGCCCAGGCTTAACCTTTTAATTTAGAATTGCTATGGAACTAAATGCTACCGTCGTTGAAGATGAACGTAACCTGGACCTTTTAATCGCCCTTTCCGCCTCCGCTACCAGCAGTAAGGAAATCACTTTAAGCCATCGACAACACACGCATTTTCCTAACATGAATTTTTACCCGAGATATATACCTGTGAGAGGGGAAACTAAAATTAGTACAGCTTTTTTGGGTTAGAATCTCTCTGGGTTAAGATGTGGGGCAATCACTCACTCTCACTCGGATCAGAGCCGCTAGACAATTAGTAGCCTAGCTAACCAGACAAAGATTGCCCCCCATCCCAAACCTTTGCTCAAGTCAGCAAATCCAGCACCGATAGCAGTGCTTGTATCGCTCGGTGATGCAGTTCCTGTCGCAGCCACTGTAGTCCCGGGCCCAGTTCTAGTAGTAGAACCTTTCGTGCTGGAAGACCTTTTGGATACGGAGCTCGTAGTCATATTAGCACCCGTGGTAGTTGAGAAGGTATCTGGCAGTGTGGCAATCATGCTAGTGGTAGGCAGGGTGTGGGTTTCTTTTCGGGTCTTTTCTGAGGTGCTTTCTGAGGTGCTCAGAACACTGGTCCCAACCTCGCTCCCTGATCTGCTAACTATATCATTGTCAGAAAAAACAGAAGGAGGTTCTTTGGTACACCACCCGAGGAGCGGCTCTTACTCGAAGTTGCTGTAGCTGTGGTGTGAGACCCGGTTCCTCTAGTGCTGGGAGTGGAAGAAGCATTTGTAGGTTCTGAGCTGATGACTGGCTGGTCGCCCTCGGAATTAAAGCAGCCATATCCGAATGAAGGGTCCCAGCGACAGTATGGATAAGCAGCCTTTAATAACTTTAGTCACCATAGATCATAGATTCTTATTCGACTTACATTACAGCACAAGAAGGGGTCGACTTCTCCCATAGTGCATACAGTGCTGCCAAAATTGTGACAGCTGAAGGGGCCAAAGCAGGACTCCCTAATGCCCTGGGTTAGAATTGCGAAAGGCCGAGCGTTTCATAAACAATCGGCAACATACCCTTTTTTACAACAGCCACGACCCCCAACTGCACAATTCCCATCCTAGTGTCGTCAGCGTTAATCATTTGATATCATCCAAAGGTTGGAACAAAGCGTGCTTACGATAGGACAGCAGCCCCCATTGGAGTCACCGTACTCACAGCACTGAAATCCAGCTGAGCACCAAGTGCGGCCGCAGCAGCTAGCACCTTCTGGGACACAGAAGAGAGCAGCATCCCTAGGTTCACAACATTTCTCTATTTTGGTCATAAAGCACAGTTAGTATTTCACACCCAAGGGCTCACTTGGCCCTCTGGGCTAGCGCTTAGTTGGGATATTTGAGTAACACAAAAGGACACAAGATGTATTGACAATATAAGTAGTCCGTGCTTGACTAGTATAGTACCAAGAAGAAAAAATATTTTAAAAAGAATGAGGATAGGATAAGTACTTACGACCGGGTGGACAGTTTCTGCAATCCACAGGGGCTCTGGCTTCCAGCACCCCTCCAGGAAACATGGCCTTTTGAACGGAATAGCTCTGACAAACACCCACCACAGCTCTTTCAGGGCTTTGGGCTGCAAAGGTCCCGATTGTGTGAAAACAAACGTAAAGGGCCAAAACGCCGACTAGATTGAAACGCATTATGAATGGGGGTGAATGATTTTCTTGTCTTATTTTTTTTTTTTTGAAAAAAAAAAAAAAGAATCCTCCGATTGTAATTGGGAGTTTGTGGGTCGGGTAGAACGAATGCAGGGCTTAGAACAAGCGAAGGTCTATCAAACGAGATGAAGGAGATGGATGGGATGGAGGAGAGGAGGGGAGAGGAGGAGAGATGAGAATAACAAACAAGGGGCAAGCGAGGTGGAAGGTCTTTGTTTGTGAAAAAAATGACGCGTATACAGACCCTGAAATCCTCGTCGGCTCTAACTGCGTGGAGCCCTCGTCAATGAGCCAAGGTAATGTCAGAGGATGTATCTAGTATTCGGGCAACAAGTTCAAAAATTTACGAAGCTCACGATACCTTCTCTTAGAAATGTCATACCGGCAACGGGGGCAGCAGAGCATCTCTGAGCCAAACAATGAAACCCAGAGATCCTACTGGCTACTATTTCACTACGGTACTAAGGGGTTCTAATACGTTAAGCTGCTTTGTGGATATAATACGAATTAGAAAAGGAAAGGGAGTTTCAAGGCTCTCCGACGATATATAAGTTACGGACCATATAAACCATAAATAAGCAAGTCAGGAAACCTCAGCTAGGGTACATACAATGTTATAAACTATCAGTATATGATGCTAGAAGACCCACCTTTACACTCAGGGCTTATCCGGGCGTCTATCCCAGCTTTCACCCTCAAGATTGATATATTATGTGCTCTAGAATCTAGGGTTTATCTAGTGGCTGAAGTAGAATAAGAGTCAAAATTCTAGAGAGGCATCCGGACACATAGCAGATAAAGAAGGACACCCCCCGCTAGACCGCTGCAAGGTGAGTGAACTCCATGTTGAGTGTGAGGTTTCTCCAACTTTGTTGGAAAACCTGGTTAGAGATTTACCACGGGGAATAAAGAGCCATCCATAATCCTAAAGTTTGATATGTTTGGACGGGCCTTCCCCGCCTTTATCTTTTCCCCGCCCTAGCAGGGTTAGCTTAGGACTCTGAAGTCAATAATACAGGTAGGTGCAAAACCCTGATCCAATACGGAAAGAGCATTGATGGATAATCAATTAAAAGCCTCCGGGGCTTAACTTATGGTGCTTAATAAGCCTTGTAGGACTTACCCGTCACGCATAGTATTATTTCTTCACCAAACGTTACTACGAATGAGCCACGCTCAGGGTTCAGACCTACGATATCGGAGATATGATACTATACTCCAGATTGTTTAACCTCGCCGTAGAGCGCTAACTTAAGACCTGTAAGCCCAAACCATTCTTTTGAAAAGGGTGCTTCTTCTCTTCGATCCTCTTGGGCTCACCCCGGAAGGGGTTTTTTTTTTGTTTGTGCGGTGCCGGGCGATCCACCTGCGAGGCGCTTCTCCGCACTGCACTCTGAGCAGTGCATTGTAGCGGGGGCCTAATGCCTAAATAAAGTAGCTTCATCCTTTCTGCTAGTTTGCCCCCGTTGGTTAACCACTATACCTATCATCCATTCCTTTAGCCTTTCACCATGATATTCTGGTTTCGTCTAAATAAATGGCTATTTTGGTCGCGGATCTTTCATTAAATTCTTATTATTCTCCCTAAACCACGCCCACCCTCACTGAGCAGTAGAGGGCGGGTGAATAAGATTACCAATGTCACTTCTTGAATACTACCCGTCTCACAAAGCTTTTCGGATCAACACTGTTAGGAGTACTGACATTCGATCACTTGCATGCAGCGGCGCCCGATGACATCTATCACATCAGCCCCCAAATGGCTCAAGGAAGTGCTTATTGTCGAAGGGAGATGGTGTCTAGTATAGGTTATGTGAATTCACGCCAACACACAAACCCAGTCAGTCTTCCGGACCGCTCCTATTCGGCCACGGCAGCTTAAGGTTCGGAAATCAGAAAATAGTTAAACAATACAGTTCAATCAACTGCAGTACCGGTACACCTCGAGGGCTGATCTCTAACAATAGTAACAATGGACAGTTACCGATTTTCAGGCCGGTCTTGGCCCATGGGCTATTTGGGCCAATCTACTTAGCCCCCGGGTGTGGTACCGTGTGTCTCTGTCCGAATAAAGTTTTCAGCCCTACCGTAGAATCTCAGGTGATTGGGCCGTTTTCTGGCCAGGTGGTCCAAAATTTCCTTCTCGGGAAAAGGCGAAAAACACAGCGGGGGATGTGTCGTTCAGCCCCTCCGAAAAAGAAAAAAAAATACCAGACCTTATGAGAGGAGGCAACCTAGACAACACAGCACATGGTCCAATTATTTGGGATTTTGCGGTAGCCCAGGCAATTGTTTATTATGAACACCCGAACCTACTAAAAAAAAACAAAAAAAAACAAGTTTCCTAAAATTAGTTTATTCGTTGCGGCAAGCACTTGGAATACACTAATTATACCGTATGGATAGGGTGACCCTACTCCCATGGGCGCAAAAATACTTCAGAACCCCACATTAGCTGCCCCCCAGAAATATGGTCATTTTTCCTATATTTGAAATATTTTGGCTCGATGTTTTACACCTTTTGCGTGGCATGCACTTGAGAAAACTCTCAGAATGGCACCTTTTAGGGCTGAAGGGTGAATAGTATGTAATTTCCGGGCTCTCCGTATCGTTCATTGGGGGGCCCTTGAGACGGCTAAGCTATGGGCCAACACGAGCAATAGAGTTTGACCTTAGTAGAAGGTGTGTTGGCGAAGATATCAGGTTCCTTGAAGTGAAATCTGGGGAACAGGTAACTAACACGACAACACATCCTGAGATAGGATTCACATTAGTCCCTACATGTTTGATTGGGGTTGCGGTATAGTTCCACGGAACCATAGTTCGAGCCTCTTGTTAGGGATCATCGCTAAGGAAGCATTAATCAGGATGTGGGACTTGGAGGCGAAGGGAAAACTTTTGAAGAAAAAGGCATAGTGGACTATATTGAAAAAATTGTCAGGTATCATAGGCCTCTACGAAGAAGCGCCTAAGGCCCTCTACCACTCTAAATGCAGCAAGCGTCAAGACATTCTAACTTCTCAATAATAATTCACAACCATCCCATAAGTTTCTTAGTTCAACCTATGCAGTTTCCCATTATGTCTAAGGATGGGTTAGATCATATATCGCCACTAGATTGGTCTAAACCGGCAAGAATCGCCAATTCTCGGCAATAGATGAGGGCTATACTCCCAGTCTTCCAAACTTCGTAAACTAATGGCTCGGCCGGGGGAAAAGATTATCCATCTCGGCCGCTAGTATATCAGACACTTGACCTCTCTATTTATGGTACCGTTTTTTTTGTTTGCCCTTTCCTGGGATCAATCTAGAGAGCAAATCTTCTTTTTGCTTTGTGGTGCTTGGAAGGATTAAGGAGGTGTTTGGCACGAGGTGATTTCAAAACGCGATTTCATTCAAGCGCGATTCAAGGGCTTAACATCTAACTCCAAATCATGGCCTCGGGGAGCTAGGGGTTCCCTAGAAGTATCACCTACTCTAGTTGTATCCGTCCCTCGTGTTTCCTAATGACATAGGGCAGGCATGTTTGGCAAACCGTAATCTGAGCTGTTCACTATCTCAAATTATGATTTCGGCCTAAATCGTGATTTGAGATGTTCATGGTGTTTGGCTTGGTAGTCTTCCTAAATTATGGCCCGAGGAAATTTCAAAGCGCGATTTGGAGATTTAGGGATATGATTTCTCCCTTCATAGAGTTACCCCCAAATTGAAAATTGCAAGCGTGCCGGGAGAGGTCTGTTTGCAAGTTGTGATCTCAAATCACGGCTATGATACCTCAAATCATAGCGAGTCAAGCAGGCCCTGACTGACTCCATTCGGTGACCTGAGCGGCGGTTGCCTGGAAGTAATGGTTTTAGTTAAAGGCCAGTATAAAAACCACATCATAATATCTCGCTCGACAAACGCCATGATGCCCCTGTCAATGTGCTATCATACCACTTCAGAACTATTCCTTCCGAGAAGATAACTTAGGTTAGTGGGGAGTTAAAGCGAGTAACAAGCATGCTAGCCTTGTATAATATTTAGAATCTGTCGTAGGAACTCCTTTTCAACGTCCTAGCGCGCTGGCCCAACCCAAGATCCAAAGATTCCTCCTTTATATCATAGAAAGACCAAGATCTTTATCACAAATACCAACTCCTAGCGGTTCAAGCCCCCAAAACCCCCCTTCATCCCATCATCCGTGTGACCTGAGCCGTCAAGCATATCATATTATAGAACATGCCATACTTGCGCCTGCACTTATACCATGACCCTTCAAACCTACGACAGAATCTTAAGAGCAAAACAAACCCCTAAACTGATTGGAAAACAATAAACCTCGAGGGGAAAAACAAACCAATTGAGCGAGTGATAAATCCATGAAGCCCATCTCAACCACATCATGAATTTTCACTCGCACGGAACATCTCGAAATGCGGGGGATTCATCCTTCGGCGGGGGGAAGCGGATTTGAGGAAGGAGTCGAAACGTTTGATTAGGCTATAACACTAGACTATGATAGGAGGCGATGTATAGTACTGTATGTGCAATATGAAAGGGGAATATTGATCTATTCATTCTCTATTCGGATAAATGATGCCATGCGGGACAGAGCAATAATTGGGGAATGGGGATGCCCGTGGATGGAACGCCAGAGTTCGGGTCGGTATTTTCAACAGCTCAACATCCCGAGGGATAAATCGATAAATTCCCGGCACAGCATGAGTTTGGGGGTTCATCTCTTATATTATTATAGAACCTATGCCCCCGCTGTGTGCACTTGGGTTGTGGTGGTATTTCATCTCAGGTGTAGATACCCTTTTTTTTTTGATTCAGGTTATTATATTATTATCATACTTTTTTTTTTTGAACTCCTGACGGTTCCATCCATCCATCTAGCTAATATGTCGGTTCAATTCGTGGAATTCGCTAAAAAGATTCTATATCGTGCAATTTAGTTGTCATGGCTACGGTTCGGATTGTTGTTAAGTTAGAGATGGTGGGTTGTGGGCAATCGCCTACCTATAGGAGGCTATTCTAAACACTTATACAGTAGCTGAAGTCTAGAGTCTGTGCTATACGAATCGATTTACGGTATGAGTTATCAAAGTAAGGAAAAAGAAGAAAAAGAGGATAAAATGACAAGGACCCATTTTTTTTGTCTGGGGGTGTTCACTTGTAACTTAGGCCAAGGAAGTTACTCAACCTCTCTTGGGATTTGTTTTTAACCTCTCCGCTAATGGGCGTTCTATCAAACAGGGCATTATGTCCCCTGCCTTTGCTTCGGCGGGTATCCTATCAGTTCTTCGTTATCCATTCCTCCCTGGGCCATGGAAGTGAGGGGGGGGTTAGGCACTTTTAATTGGGAGAAAGAGCCCGGAATACGAATATTGCGGGCGAGGGGCGCATGGGATACATACTGCACCCTACCCCCACACAATCTTTATTTCTTTTTTTTATATTTCTTTTACGAGTGGCCCTCGCGCTAGAGTGGTGGTGAGTCCTCGCATGCCCCCGTCTGGGCCCGCCGGAAATGTATTATTCCGATGAGCGGAGTTAAGCCGGGTTGTGCCGTACACTACTATACCAGCACTATATTATGACGATCCCAGGTGGATTCTCAATATCTCCAATGGGAAAGGATTTGTTTGAACGTGCTTGCACGGGACTTAAAGCTTTTTAAGCGTGAGAGATGATGGTAGTTTTAAAAACGGATGGAAGGAGGGGGGGAATGGATGGGGGGATGGATGGGGACAATTTACCTTTTCGTCCCAGTGAACATACTTGTATAATAAATTTCAAGGCCATCGCAGGATATGGCCCTGTTAAGGTTTCAACAAAATCCATGGAAGATTTCTGGTACGGGCTATCCGCAGCACGACTGCAGGTGAATTTATTTGATTTAGCAGAAGGGGTTCTCGAAGAGTAGGGAAAGACGGTGACACGAAGGCTGTTTCCCCATGAGTCGATGCTGGCGTGCTTGAACGATCGCGGCAGGCGCTATACTCAGTACTCATACATTGCACAACATGAGGGCACGGGCAGTGAAGTCTCCACCCTGAAGATCCCAATGAGAAGAGCGAAGAGTTGATGGGTCGATCGAGGATGGGGAGGACAGGCATTTAGTGTTCCTGGATTACGATAGACTATGTGGGAAATCCAGCCGGGAGTGCCCTGCTCGAGTGGGTAACTTAGTCGGCACCGGCCAATAGGGTAGGTGCAGCGAAAAGGAAAGATTTTGACTGGGATTCAACCACTCGCATTGGCAAAGCCTAGCCGCCTCTCTACCCGAAGGACTTGAGAGCGTTTGAGTGTCTTCGGTCACAAAGTGTTACACTGTGTGCCATTAGGGTTCTCGAATGGGAGTTTGCGTAACATACTTGTATTATAGAGCACCATATCATGCAGTACCGGTATGGTAACTTCCGGCGGGCTTGCCAGACATGGGCTTCTACGGCGAAAGGCTCCATTTCCCGGCATCAAATTCTATTGTATGCAAAAGATGCCGTTTCCCGGTGTTGTACCTTACAGCTGTGATTTGCTGGACAGAATCAGTTGTTTAAAATATAGCAACGTACGATATTATTGGAACATTACCGGCTGGCTCTTCGCATTGTCGAAAATTAAGCGTAGGAGGTGGAAGATCAAATATAGGGTAACTTAAAGGTAGAGGAACATAGAAAAGCATAGGGAGGTATAGGTTAGCAGTGTAGAGTGCTATTTTCTCATGCTATATACAATATTACTATGCACTCCAGAGACCTCCCTACCTGTATCCATACGAGGGGCCCATGTGCTGCGATATGAGTTCTAGTTCTTCTAGATTCTCCGAGCCGAACATACCTCCGGCACAAACCACACGCAAATCTAAGTGCGCCTCCACGGAGCAACTTTACAAGAAGGGACTATTGGTGGCGGTTCTTCCTGTTTGTAAGTCCTCGTCCCCGTGACACTCCTAGCTGCACTGGTATTCCTGCGCTTTGGATAGAGAGAGGGGGGTTCACTTCACGGCATAGGAGGGGGAGGAGGGAAAGAAAGAAAGGAGAGAATGTGAAGATGAGAAGAGGGAAGGGTGGGCAATGTGTTGTAAGTGGATTTCCTACTATATATACCGTAAGAGTGGTAGAGTCTTCCAGGCCATGGATAATTAAACTCTAGTAACTTGGCTATCATAATTATTTCTTTAGCTTTCTAATCTTATCATATCTTAGTCTTTCTTATCTATCATGAACTCTGCTGCCCGAACACAATACTAGGAGAAGGGGAAAAGAAACTCCTGGAGGGAGAAGGGGAAAATCATGAGGCGAGAAATAGACAGATGGGAGACTAAGTTATAGAAGATGTAAGAAACCGTGATACGAATTAAGGAGCTAAAACAGGAATACGAAAAGCACGAGAACCAAGCAACTGAGAAGGGCTGATGGGAAGGTTAGGCAGAGGAAAAGTACTCGAGTAGGCAAGAGACAAAGGCCGCTAGGTAGTAATTGTGGTTAGCGTTCGTAGTATTCGCCGTAATAGCGTGGTCTTTCGGGGATATGTTTGAGGGATCGACGGTGCCGTCTTCCCGAGAATGCGATCGCAGCCTCAGGTTGACCGTTGTCGTCACCGAATGAGTCGGGGACGATTTCTCGCGCCGGAGGGCTGCCTGCAAGCCAGTAACTGGGGAGCGGGGTTTCTCGTCGTACTCCCCAGGGGTTTCTGAATCGGCACTGAGCCGTTTTTGGAGTAGCCTCACTATACCCTCGTGCTCATGACAAGCTGCCTGCCAGTGGTGTTTGGCCCCCGTTACCAAATAGGTTGGGATTGACGTGTTCGCGTTCGATGAGTAGCCTCGATACCTTCGTTCCCCTGACAAGCTGCCTGTCACAGCGGTGTTTGGCCCTCCTGATTAGATAGGTTTGGATTGCCGTCATTGCGTTCGATGAGCAGCCTTGTTATACCCTCGTGCCCTTGACAAGCTAGCACTCACGTTGCCACAATTGATGTTTCGGTAAGGGTTTGGCTGTTGAGATGTGAAGGCATCCATGCTACTCGCTATGCTGATAAAAGAGAGGAGAGAGGCGGGGGGTAGTAGTGGGCGATGATTGCGCTGATGAAATTTACTTTGGTTGGGGGAGGAGGGTCTTAATAGGATGCAGAAGGATAGACACCATCCAATTATTTCCACGCTCAAGTTCGATAGAAACCTAAAAGGAATAGTTGCCACACAAATTCCAGGTACTACAGTATGTACCATACTGGTATCGTACCCCAAGGCCCCGCCGAATGGGAAATCAGTGCGAGACACAACTACTGTAGCACCCAGTAAGCCACAATTTTACTGCCCGCCACTATGACATAGCGCCACAATGTTAGGAATGTCTCTTCTGCAAGCAACAGCCCCGCATAAATGTGTTGGTAAAGCGGCAATTCTACACCAAAAACCTTGAATTGGGGCTGCCGTAAAAACTCTGGAAATCCACTATTAGCCTACCAGAAATTAGCTTGTTAGCCTGCAGTTTGTTTAGTTTGACGGGTTAACAAATTGCGAATACCTGTTGACAAGATCCAACTAGACTTCTGAGTCTTAATTACTAGAGCCTCTCTATGCTCCGATATAGATCCCACTCATCCCCGTCAAAAGTGGGAAGCTTCTTATGGCCTAGGGTCGCTCGATGGCCTAAAGTGATATTTTATATACAAAATTGCCATAGGGATCGGGGCTGTCAACTTTGAAGACCAGCTATCGAGGGCCAAATTTAGGCCCATGTGGAAGTAATCAGGTAAGTCGTGAACACCGTTCGCACTGATTCCATTTGCGTGGTATTGGCAAACATGGCAGGTGCTGGAGTAAAAAGACCATTTCCTCTGCAGGTAGAAAGATGAGGCAGTTCCAACCCTGTCTTCTTCATGCGCAGGTAAGCCTTTGACACGTCGGGAAATGGCTAGGCAGTATTCTGGTGTGTTACAGTCTAGACTACCGCTGCTTGGGCAGTCCTGGTTCCACAGACAACTCAGGAGTAGGGATGCCCAATGTTCCAGAGAGCCAAACAGAGGGACAAGGAGAATACCGCTGTCCAAGCAACGGGACAACAGGATTGGAGCTGCTTTTATTTTCTCCCCTATCCTTTCCTTAGTGGGGATGCATCAAGAGAAACGCAGCTCCGATCCAGCGGCTGCTGTGCCGATATGGCCCTACAACGCTAGATAGGAAGTGTGTAATTGCCCTTACCACAGGGTGGACTGTGGGTGGATTTTGAAACAATGCACAGGAATTTTATGGTTCTATTCGTAGCTCAAAGGCAGTTTGAGTGCTCGAGTACCGTAGATGACTGCTTCCTGCCAACCGAAAGGTTCGGGGAAGAGGGGAATTAAACACTTTCTCCCCTGCGGCTTCCGGTACTATGGTAGGGCTATCCGACACGAGTGGGATAGTGCTCCCATGCAACATAGCAGGAAGAGCCTTGATTCTTGACAAGAGCTCCAGTATGATAATATATTGTGGTGTCCAACACCAGGAGCTCAAAATCCAAGACGCCGGTTCATTGGCCGTATCATGAGCGTTGCCCGTGCAATCTGTTGTGGTACGTCTGATCCCTATGTGTATCAGTGCTTGACTCAATACCGTGAGAACAGAAATACTTGGGAATCTCGCTCGGATGCCTGAGTTGCCTCTCCTACCGTAGCAAGGTGGGGTTGTGTTCTTCTTTCTATTTTGTCTCAGCGGAGGACTGAAAGCCAGTCTTCTTCCCCCTAATCCAAAGAGGGGAATTCTGAACGTCTTAGCGCGAGGTCCAATTATTTCCAGTTTCTACGATATATTGTCGCCCACCGTTTCAATTCATCAATTAATCAACATAAACAATTCAAATTCAACCCACACACCCACCACTACCCACAAAAAAAGTGGATGGCCAATTCCCACCAAGGACGGCGGTATCATAACTTAAAGCATACAGTATCATTGTGCCTGGAACTTTGTTTGCCCGATCTTCCAATTGCTTGCAGCCAAGGTGCTATGGGAAGCCAAGCAACGCTCCCCTAGTATCCCAGACATCCCAACCACCCCCTCTCTTCGTCCTGGTTACCTTTCCCCAGCCTTTCACTCTTTTTCTTTTTTTCTTTTCACAACCCTTTTCAGATTTGCGGCCTCCCGTGTCGCCACGTACAAAAAACATTCGCCTCCTCCGTTGAGTTGCCTTTCATCTCGTTCTGCAGCCCCACCACCACCAATATTGGGTGTCGGAGCATTGCCTGACTTCTCTCACCAGCCCTTCGCTCTCTTTTTTCCCTGTGTACATCCATATATACTTGAGTGAGCGGCCTGGGAGAGATGTTCGGATGCGCCTTAAATCGCGGTGGCTTCGGTTCCATCCATTTCGCTAATCTCCTTGTTTCCTTGATTGCGATATCGGGCTTTAGTCTTGCCGACCAGATTGTCTCACCGCAGGATAACCAGAACCTCCTCAGCAGATCTGGTCTTGTTCTTCAAACCACAGATGAGGTGCAGGCTATTTCAGTACCTATTACTCAATGGGTCGGAAGCTCAGGGGAAGATTCGCTCAAGGTTTTTAGCCCTTTCTACGTTTACGTTCTGAAACCCTTGTGCGCTTGTCATACTCCAGCTTTCTTCATTCTTTCTTTTGCTTTTCTTGCGCTTCCCATATGATTATAAATTCCACGCTGCTGGGCTGTGCCCACATGTCACACTTGTTCCGAGCTTTGTCAACTTACCTCCGAGTGCGCATATAGGACACTGTAAGGACTGCTACACTCGCTGGCAATCTCAACCTTTACGACTCGAGCTCGAACACGGAGCTTAATGTTGCCGACTTTGCATACATCGACTGCGACAAGGACAACGCTACCCAAGCTTATCATAACCTTGTCTGGAACCGGGGTGCGCAGAGTGGAGGCATACCATATGCAGTAATATTCTTCACTACAAAACACGATTACTGCAAGTGGCAGGGTGCCGAGAACCTTACATTTCCCTATATATTAACCACTCTGGAACGTCGAAGGGCAACTACTTTCCAGGACCTGCTATTAACAACCAGGACGCCTGTAGCTGTCAGCGTCTCTTACAACGAATCCGACGACGGAGCGATGCCGGATACTAGGACCAATGCGCAGGATAATAACAACAACCCCCAGAATCCCCTCGGTCCAACACCTTCCACAAGTGTTGCCCTGATAATCTTATACAGCATCACCGGTGTCATAACAGCCCTTTTCCTTTTGATAATTGTTACTGGGGCTATTCGAGCCCATCGTCACCCGGATAGATATGGACCTAGGTCAACAGCTCGCCAAGGCAGACCAAGGCAATCGAGGGCAAAGGGACTTGCGAGGGCCGTTTTAGATACACTTCCGATTGTGAGATTTGGAGGAGGAAAAGAAGAGGGCGTCAAATCGGATGTTGAATTCCAGGGGCCGGCAGCGCACGCGTCGGATACGGATGAACTAGAGAGGCCGACTACCCACATTGTACCCTCTCAGGCCATCCCGGCGGAAGGAATCCTTGCGGCAACACCACGATCCGATGCGCCAGCATCTACAGCATCAACAACGGCAGCAGCGGGAGAAGGAGGAAAAGGAGGAGAAGGAGGAGGAGGAGGAGGAGGAGGAGGAGGAGGAGGAGGAGGAGAGGAAGCGGCTCAGAAAGTAGGAGTGGGAGTTGGAGCAGGAGAATCCCAGACAGAGCTTGATGTCAATCAAGTGCGCTGTCCAGTTTGCCAAGAGGATTTCGAACAAGGCCAAGACTTGCGTGTGCTGCCTTGCCGCCATAGTTTCCACCCGGACTGTATTGACCCATGGCTCCTGAACATAGCAGGCTCATGTCCATTGTGGTAAGTATTTACTGATCTCCCTGAAGAATCTTTCCTGCTAACCCATCTGCCACACAACAGTCGCATAGATCTTCGCCCGGAAGACCAACGCCAGAGCTCCGAAATCCCCCCACTAGGACCGGATTCCCCGCACCAAAACCGCCATTCCCAAGGCTCTGGATCCACCCACCACACTGACAACGCACGACACGGACAAACAAGGGAAGAGCTCATGGAAGCACTCCGTCAGCTCCGCGAGGAGAACAGGGCTAACGGAGGCAGGCACCGAGGCCACACCCAAGGACCAGGCCTAAGCCGGCTAAGACGCTTCCTGGGAAGACGCATGGGGTCGAATCGTAGTTCTACTGTAGAAGAAAATGTTCCTGCTGAGGGCGGTGATCCGCCATCTGGAGCCCCGGCTTCGGCCGTGGTTCCGCCTGGGGGCGGTGCAGCAGTCGGGGGCGACACAAATAATCTAAGCGATGTAGGTGCGAGTGATAGGAGAAATTAGTGATCTTCTCTTGCAGAAGTGTATTGCATCACTTCACATCCGGGTTCGCCTTCCCCCAACCATGCGATAGCTATTTTTGACTTCTGCTTGGGAATATCCACACTACAACAAAAGTCTTCCATTGGTCCCTTTTTCCTTGTTCCTCCCAAGGCTCTCTATTCCCCTTCTAAGCGTGTTTTCTCTTATTTGTCACCATCGCCGCAAGAATTCGAGTCGGTATGGTATTACTTCACCATTTACACTCATTTATTCTTGTACAGTCTTCTTCTCAATATATTCTCACCCTTTCCGGTACTGGAATTTTTCTTCTTTCTATTTTTGTATTATAGTACTTGCATCTTCCCCTTTTCCCTTTTGTTTTCCGCTCTTTTTCTCTCGCTTGGTTCGGTCTGGTCTGGTTCGGTCTGGTCTGGTTCGGTCTGCATGGGTCCGCGGTTTTCTCAGGTTTGGGTTTATGACTTTCAAAGCATGGATGAGGTTTTTTTTCTCCCGCTATTTTTATTCCATCTCATTTCTTTTTTAACGATATATTATCACACAATACAATGTGCTATTTTATTTCATCCCACCCCCAATAATACGTACCTTACTTGTAGGCAGAGTACCGTGTGATGCGCTGGTGATTCCAAATCCTGAGAATTGGGGGGATGAGGGGTGTTTCACGTTGGCCAGTGAAGGAGCGTGGTAGTTTGAGAACCGTATCGGAAGTGTGGGTACGTGCCATCAGGCCGTCTGTTTGGTCTAGCCTACCGGCACGGAGCATGGTATGCAATAATTATTTTATTTTTGGGGGGCAGGGCTGGACGCTGGATACTCCTAGAGATTAGCAGTGGGAGTGGGGGTTCGCCATGCTTGGGGGTATCATAGTTATGGGAGTATTGTTGATAGTTTGCCTAGCAGTAGAGATCATTTGGAAGCAACACTACTGTACTTTAACTATCATACTAAATTCCAAAGATATAAAAAGGAGAGACAATGAGAACTAAATACCATCTTACCGTTAGGTTAGCCTACCATTGCCTTGAGTAGAGGTTACAATCTGTTACATAATGCGTACTATTTGTAATAAAGCTATAAATACACTTCCACGAAAGCCCTTCCCTACCTCCTGTGCCAAATAGATCATCTCCCGCCTATTCTGTGGCATGCTCTGCCTCTTCAAGGTTGTCTTCTGATACTTGTATTTGAATAGAGTCTGAAACTTCTCTATCCGATTGTGTCAGCTGAGCGTGGTGGCTGCTAGTCCATTTCCTGAATACTATTTTGTAGATTATATAGTTAAGTGTATGCGAATGCGTGATACCTAGTATCGTCTCCAGGCCTAAATATCTTTCCTTAAGGCCTCCGCACTTTTGATGGGAAAAGGCGCTGGCAGACCCAGGTTTTGCTTCTAAGTCACTTGTGTAGGAAGGACATTCTAAAACTTCTTCCCCCTATCGCATTCTTCCCACAACCACCTCCTTCTCTCCGTTTTGTTTTCCCTTCCTAGCTGTAGCTTGTGTCCGGTGGGGAAAGCAATGCAATTGGCTTGCCATATATAGGTATCAATGGTACAAGATTTGAGCCACAAGCCTGCCCACCCTTGAGCAAGCAATATCAAGTTAGTAACTTAAAGTTCAGCTTAAGGACATGAGTCCGGAGGTTGTACCAGGTATCGGACATTGTTCTTAGTCAAAGCTGAGTTCTTTCCTAGGTATGGCGCAGAATTGGATTACTAGTCTCTGACTAGTGGTATCTGATAGTACGCTAAGCAGTATCTCCGAAATGCCTTTTTCACAAGCAATTTCTTTATAGCTTTTACCTTCTGCGTGAAGCTTGATATCTTGTTCTTTCTTACTTCTTGTAGTAGCATGACACTTGCCGGTTGCTCGATCTAAAGCAGGTACCTTCTAGGAAGAGGTTAGTTGTTGAGCGGTGATCATTACCAAGACACTACCACCAGCTACCAGCCACCTCACTTACAATGACTTTCAGTAATGTTTTATGGCGGAGATTAGTGCACCAAGCACAGCAAGACCCACATGCGCTATTATTACCCAGCCAAGTAAGCAAGTAAGTAAGTGCTATATACCCCACCAGTCAAAGATACAACTAGAAACAGAGCGCCCGCAGTGCCCGTCACCGAGCTTCACCCTTGGTCTTGAACTCGAGCCTATAGTTTTCACAAAAACAACATTCGCACTGTATACCGGTTACTAACGTGGGGCCCAATTGAGCGGAAGTACCAAGTCGATCCGAGCTCATAGCTCAACAAAGAGGTGGCTCTAGATCTTGCACTCAAGGAAGGAGTGAGGAGGAGGGCCGGAGGCCGAAAACTACCTCTTTGACGGGAGGTTTCCGTTGGCCTGGCCAGGCCATTCTTCAGACAGGGTTGTTCAAGAACTCTCCTGTGTCCCAAGAATCAGAGAAAAAATAACCTCCCCGTGGCCACAAACATTATACGAGATCAGTGCCAATAGTTCTCCAATTTTTACTGACACATCCGAGTCTATGTCCCTAGTGGATAACCGGTAGATCTAGGTAAGTGTTCTAACTGGACGACGGAACGAGAGCCGCTCTCTTGCACTTTGAATGCTCGAGCGGTACTCTGTAGGTTTAGGCACTATGCAAGCAAGGAAAAGGCGAGGTGGCCAGCGCCTCCAGCGCTTATCTAGCCAATAGCGAATTGTACAAGTATTCCAGGCAATGCTACAATTGTCTATCTACTGCATCTAGGTTAACCACGTCCGCGGACCCTGAATCTCCGTACCACCACTACTCCTCATACCGGTACCTCACCCACCCATCCTATCATTGATCCTCATACAACCGAATCCAATCTGCCTTCCTAGCTACCTACCTAATCCCCCGCTCTAAACACGGCACAAACAGCTACTGTGCAGTACATCTCCCACCGCTCCCAATCACGCGGTACTCCATCAAGGACCACAATCTACACCCCAGCAGCACATCTCGTCCTGGGAGGCCTTAAGAGATCCCTGGGTCTTTGGTAGACATGCTCTTAAGGATTCCCGTGGGCAGGTTAGGTACGTATCCGCTTTTGGGGGAAGGAAAGGGGGCGATCGGTGGTTTGTATGGGTGTTTCTGCGGTTGGTGCTTTGGCGGTAGGCCTAAGTTTTTTTAAGTGAGGGGGGGGTATATATAATATACTCCATCACTTGGGCTATGGCGGACACTGGATGGAAGTGGAAGAATATTCGGTTTGTGATACTATACTCCATTCACTTTCTTATTTTCCCGTTCTTCCCTATCATTACTACCTCCAGCAGAGTCCCTACCGGTACAATAAGTTAGCTCTCAAACTCCAGAGCTTCCTACCGCAACCACAACGGATGAACACCATGTTCTCATTCTTCGAACGCCTCAAGAATGGCCTCTCGCAGTGCTACCAAACACTCCAAACTGTCTGCCAGAATTCTCCAGTGGACCTCATCTGGGCTCTAAAAGCCCTCATCTGTAGTCCAATTTTCATCAGAAACATAGCAAGTCCCTCCTTCCCTCATTCCCTTCCTCCAACCCCACTAGCTAACAATTCAGGTCAAAGCAGCGGGTCCTCTAAAAGTCGTCAGCAGGAGCTCCCAAGCCCTTGTCCCGGTAACCCTAACACTCTCTGCCATTAAAATACTACTCGCCGAGAACAAGATGGACCAATTTGCAAACGAAGTCTGCTCCCTAACCCTCGGCGCAGCTGGCGCCGTAATCGGTAGCGCGATCGGTGTTTTCGGCGGCCTCCCCGGCATGATCTTTTGCGCCGGGGTGGGAAGTGTTTTAGGCGGGGTACTGGGAGACTGGGTGCATGGAAAGATTAAGGAGTGGCTATTCACCGAGGGGAAGGATGGAGTTAGGCCCATCGATAAGATTGCGGATAAGTTTAGGGCCGCGACGGACATCCTCAGGGTTGTAGCGGAGGTTATACCTATAATTATGCGTGGACAGGGGGAGGTTTTTGCGGCGCTTTTAGAAAATTGGCGCAAGGTGGGGGGGTTAGGGAGCGGTCCGGGGTAAGTGTTACACTTCTTATATACCCACTTTCCGAGGTCGGGGTAGTTTGGACTCATTGTGTTGACGTTGTGCAGGTTTAGGGGCATTCGGTAAGGCTGCCGGGGGAAGTATGAAGGGGAGAAACAAGCTTGAGGTTTGATCCTGCAATATTTTTTTTTCCTTCTGATCTTTTTGATCTGGCTTTCGTGATGAAGTGGGATATACATTGATATACACTTTGTCCCACCTCCACACTCCATGGTTTATTTTTTCTTTCTCAATGGCAATTCGGGGCGCTGTTAGTAGGCTTAGAAGTCCCAATATATAATTGCAAGAAAGGAGGTGGGTTGTTGGTGCGAAATAGACAAGAGTGATAAACCATGATAATTACCCAGCCATACCGCAAGTGTTTCCAGACCCCACCAACCAAGGATATAGCAGGAAACAGGGCGCCCGCAATGCCCGCCACAGAGCTTTACCCTTGGTCTTGAATTCAAACCTACAGTTTTCACAGAAACAACATTTACACTACACATCTGTTGCTAAACGTAAGGCTCAATTGAGCGGAAGCACTCAGTCAATCCGAGCTCGTAGATCAAAAAAGAGGTTGCAGATTTTGCGCGCAAGAAAAGGGGCGAGGAGGACCGAAGGCCGAAAACTGCCTCTTCGCCAGGAGGATCCCGTTACCTAGCCAGGTTATCCTTCAGGATAACTTCCTCGTGGCTGCAGACATTTATATGGGACCAACGGAAATACTGCAGTTTTCCAATTCCTACTTACACACCCGAGTCTATATCCCTAACTAGTGGGTAACCGGCAGATTCGGGCGAGAGTTCTAACTGGACAACGGAACGAGAGCCGCTCTCTTGCACTTTGAATGCTCGAGTGATACTTTGCAGGATCAGGCACAATGCAAGCAAGGAAAAGGCGGGGTGGCCAGCGCCTGCGGCGCTTATCTAGCCAATAGCGAATTGTACAATTATTCTAGGCAATGCTACAATTGTCCATCTACTGCACATAAGTTGACCACGTTCACAAACTCTGCATCTCCATACTACCATCCCCCATACCGGTACCTCACCCTCCCATCCTATCATTGATCCTCATACAACCGAATCCAATCCGCCCTCCTACGTGCCTACGTACCTAACCCCCCGCTCTAAACATGGTACAAACAGCTACAGTACATCCCCCACCTCTCCCAATCACGCGGCCCTCCATCAAGGACCGCAATCTACACCCCAGCAGCACATCTCGTCCCGGGAGGCCTTAAGAGATCCCCGGCTCTTTGGTAGACATGCTCTATAAGGATTTCCGTGGCCAGGTTAGGAACGTATCGGCTTTTGAGGGGCGGAAAGAGAGCGATTGGTGGTTTGAATAGGTGTTTCTGCGGTTGGTGCTCTGGCGGTAGGCCTAAGTTGTTTTAGGTGGGGAGGAGGGTATATATAATATACTCCATCACTTGGGCTATAGAAGACACTGGATGGAAGTGGAAGAATATCTAGTTTATAATACTATACTTCATTCACTTTCTTATTTTCCGTTCTTCCCTATCATTACTACCCCTAGCAGAGTCCCTACCGGCACAATAAGTTAGCTCTCAAACTCCAGAGCTTCTTACCACAACTACATCGGACGAGTGCCATGGACTCATTCATGGGACACATCGGAAACGGCCTCTCGCAGTGCCACCAAACACTCCAAACCGTCTGCCAGCAATTCCCAGTGGACCCCATCTCGGTTCTAAAAACCACCATCTGTAGCCCAATTTTCATCGAAAACATAGCAAGTTCCCCTCCTTCCCTCCCCTCATTCCCCTCCTCTAGCCCTACTAACTAACAACTTAGGTCAAAGCAACGAGTCCTCTCAAAGTCGTCAGCAGGAGCTCCAACGCTCTCATCCCGGTAACCCTAACACTCTCCGCCATCCAAATACTCCTCGCCGAGAACAAGATGGACAAATTTGCAAACGAAGTCTGCGCCTTAACCCTCGGCGTAGCTGGTGCCGCAATCGGTAGCGTGATCGGTGCTCCCGCCGGTCCCCCCGGCATGATCATTGGCGCTGGAGTGGGTGGTGTTTCAGGCGGGCTATTGGGAGACTGGGTGTATGGTGAGGTTAAGGAGTGGCTATTCAGAGAGGGGGAGGATGGAGTTAGGCCCATTGATAGAATTGCCGAGAAGTTCAGGGCCGCGACAGACACCCTCAAGGTCGTGGCGGAGGTTATAGCTATGATTATGCATGGGCAGGCAGAGTCTTTTGCGGCGCTTTTAGAACATTGGCGGAGGACGGGGGGGTTAGGGAGCGGCCCGGGGTAAGTGTTACATTGCTTCTATAACCTTCTCTCCGGGGTCGGGGCAGTCTAGATGCACTATGCTAACGTTATGCAGGTCTAGAGGCATTCGGTAAGACTGCTAGGGGAAATAGGGAGGGGGGAAACAAACTTAAAGTTTAATTCTCCAATATTTCTTTTTCCTTTTTATCTTTTTGATCTAGCCTTTGTGATGAAGTGGGATATACACTTTGTCTTATCTCAATTCTCCATGTTTTTTTCTTTTCTTTTTTTCTTTGTCAATGGCAATTCGAGACGCTATTGGCAGGCTTAAAAAGTCCCAATATATAATTGCAAGAAAGGAGGTGGGTTGTTGGTGAGAAATAGACAAGAGTGATAAACCATGATAATTACCCGGCTATAACTACGAGTGCTTCCAGACCCCACCACCAAGGAATAGTCCATCTGTTCATCCATCCTTCCATCCACAACTCCACCAACCCACACCCACCGAAAAAGGTACCACCACCTTATAACACCACAAACACTACATCTCCATACTACCTCCCCCCAATACCGGTATTTCACCCACCCGTCCTGACTCCACCCTCCCGGTGGTCCCCCCGGCATAATCATTGGCGCCGAGGTGGGAAGTGTTTTAGGCGGGCTACTGGGAGATTGGGTGTATGGTAAGGTTAAGAGTGGCTATTCACCCCCCAGGGGGAGGATGGAGTCAGGCCCATTGGTAGGATTGCGGAGAAGTTCAGGGCCGCGGCGGACGCCCTCAGGGTCGTGGCGGAGGTTATAACTATAATTATGCGTGAGCAGGCAGAGTCTTTTGCCGCGCTTTTGGAACATTGGCGAAGGATGGGGGGGTTGGGGTTAGGGAGCGGTCCGGGGTAAGTGCTAAGTCACACTTCTTACATATGTACTAGTAGGTAAACCATGTGTTTTCCGGAAACAAGCGCCTAACGTAAATACAGCCAGCCACATCCTCTATTTGCCTCCCTTACATGGATACTTTCCAGTTAAGTGGATTTGGCCAATTACTTTGGACCTTTAGGAAGATAACAAGTGCAGCAAGTTCGTTGCTGTTAAACTGGGCAGCTCTGACAATAATCATATTGTGAGAAGCATTGTCGTTGCCATTGGTGCGATTGGATACCTTCTCGTAGAGGCCGCCGATACAAGCCATGACATCCTTGACTTCAAGTCTGCGGGCTTCGACCTCCTTATGAATAATTGCAGTGAATTCGCCCCCTTGTGCCAACTTGTCCAGCCCCTGTTGAGTCCTAGCAGTTGGTGGGACTTTTTTCTACAATTCAGAGAGGTAGACCATGCGTTCTGCGATGGAACGTTAGTAACAACTCAGTCAGTGCCAACTGGTCTTACCTACCAAGGGTCCGCAGACATTATACCTTCCTGAAGATTTCATCCTCACCGTTCTTTCGTCCAAAGCTGCGTCCTATTGAGGTATTAGAAAACCTGTAGAGAGGCGGAGCAGGGGTGATCCTACAAGCAGGTAGCAATTTTGCTGAACAAGTTCTTCAACCTTCCTTTCGTGCTGTTGCTGCTTAGCATCAAAGTTCTTAAGCAACGCGGTCCGCTGATCATGAAAGCTTTTGACCTGGTCCTCAAGCTGGTTGAACATTCTGGCGTGCTCCTCCTCAGACCTTTTGAAAGATCTGGCCTCACTCTCTCTAAAGACCTTGAGCAAGGCATCACGCTGGTCTAGACGGCGTTTGAACCACTTGGCTTCAAGCTTCTCCAAAGCTGCACTGTACGCAAGCGCGGCGGTCGGGGTTCTGCGACTCTGCTGCACATTGTTAGTTGCCAACCTAAAACAATAGTCGGGGTGGTACATTACGAACACGGTGAATGGGATAACGCAAAGCGAGTTGGAGACTTCAAAAAACCCTGCATTTTAGGGGGAGGTAGTGATGGGATAAGGTAGTGAATAGCGGTAGTGTGTCGGGTGGCAGAGAGGACGATAGAGTGCCTGGGTTGTGGAATATCAAAGTTGCTAGTAACATGCTAAGAGAACTACGGAGGTACAGAGCCTAAGTTTTGTAGGTTCCACAGGTCGTGAGGATGGCAGACCTCGCTTGTGGAACCTACAAAACTTAGGCCCTGTGCCTCCGTGGTCAACTCGCGGGTCTCCGCCGAGAGAAGCGCCGGCTCCTAAACCCTAAAGAGATTGTTCGGAGTTGCAATTGCAAAAAAAGGTGGTTGTTGGTGGGAAAATAGACAAGAGTGATAAACCATGATAATTACCCGGCTATACTACGAGTGTTTCCAGACCCCACCACCAAGGACTGGTCCATCCGTTCATCCATCCATCCATTAACAACTCCACCAACCCACGCCCACCGAAAAAGGTACTACCACCTTATAACACCACTACCACAACAACACAAAAAATATCAATGGCTCTAAAACCTCTCACTTCAGAAATCACCGCCCTAAAGTCCCTAATCAACCAAACCCGTCCCCTCCTCTCCACCCCTCCTTCTCCTCCTCCCACCACCACCACCACCACCACTCCAACAATAGCACCCTACCCCCTCCTAAAAGACCTCTCATCCCTCCTCCGTGCGCACAGCACAAACCTCTCCATAGCCCTCCGTCCCCCAAACCTCCTCTACCCCGCAGCCTCAAAAAGCATCCAAGAAATCACAAACCTAATCCCCCAATACCTCCCAGCAATCCAATCCCTCCCACCCATCCCATCCCTACGCCGCTGGGTAATCCAAAGAGTGGAAGACCTCTTCACCTCAATAACCCACTCCTTCAACGACACCGAAGCAGCAGCAGCAACAGCCAGGGACCGACTCTCCAGCACCGGCGCAATTTGGTCATCCTGCGATGCGCTGATCGCGCCGGAAGCGCTGGGCACTTATGGCATCGTGGCGGAATTGGTCCAAAGCTACGAAGCATTAATTTCCGATGCTGCAGGGGAGTTACGCGCTTGGGTTGTGGAAGTTTGCGAGGAGGATGATGAGGGGTTTGTTGACGACGACGATTGCGTGAGGGAGGAAGAGGAGGGAGGGGAGGAGAGTGGGTTGGAGTCCTGGGAGGGGAGGAGGAGGAGGAAGAGGGGAAGGGATGAAGTTGCGGTGATTAGGGGTTCAGTCGAGGTCGCTTTGAAGAAGGTTAGGCTTGTAGAGATCCTATTGGGGGCTGTGAGGAAGAGGAGGTTAGCGGGTGATGGGTTGGTGGCAGAGGGGGTGCTCGAGGAGGTTGTTGGTAGGGTTAAGGGGGTTAGTGAGGCCGTGGATGACGCTGGGATGGGGTTTTATGAGGATGAGGTTGGGGAGGCGGTGAGTCCCTTCTCCTTTTTCATACTAGGATAGGATTGGATGAGGGAGGAAGGCTAATTTGTGGAAAATCATATATATATAGGTCGAAGCGCAAAAAAGGTTTCAAGAGGAGGCGATAAAGTTGATCGATCTGGTGGCTTATAAAGATGGGGGTGTGGAGGATAAGTATACAAAGTGGTTTCGTAATTGCCGTGAAGCGTTATTGAAAGAAGGCCAAGCGGAATGAACGAATGAATAGTTATTGCGGTTTGGTGGATGGGAGTCATGAGATATGATTCGTGACGCCTACTATGTACCCAAGAGCATAATTTATCCCCACATCACAAAGCAAAATAAAAATAATAGCCATCTAATGCCATACAATCCTTACAATTCTCCCGCCTTCCAAAAGAAAAAAGAAAAAGTAAAAAAACAATGCGACCGTAATGCCACAACCCTCATCTGCACCTGTTTCTCCCGGATAGAAACTTCTAAAGAATCTCAACAATAGCATCATCATCATCATCATCATCCCCTACCTCCTTAACCTTCTCCTCCGGCTCCTCATCCCTCATAAGCACCTGCACAACCCTATCACACGCCTCTTCAACGCTCTCATTCTCAACAAGCTTATGCACCTCCCTGACAATGCAATAGACATTCACCCTGCGCAGGTACTCCCTCGCTTCACGTGTCGTGGTGAGCAAGAGTATAGTTTCCAGATGTGTAACGATGATATCTTTATCCGACTCGCGCTCCTTGTCTGGGGGGAGGAGTTGGACTTCAGACGGCATTTCGAGCATTTCCTGTCATTCATTCATTTATTAGCAAGGTATCAGGGAAAAGGGGAGGTGGGGAGGTACATCTTCAGGATACTCCTCCGGTCCCATAATCGGTAACAATATATACGGCAGTAAGTTGATCCCGTCCTCTACAAGGAAAGTTTTATGTGATGGTATGTCAAAACATGAATTTCTATCACACCCTCGCCATTGTTAGCTCCCTCCCTCCCTCCCTCCCGCCACACTCCACCTTCATGAGGGGGGAAGGAAAACCCACTTAATAGCGCTAGCAACCCCCTTCCTCCTCACCAAACTCCCACACTCGGTAAACACAATAACCTTCGAAATGGGCACAACCCCATCATACCCCCTCCTCCTAACAAAGTACTCCCGCCCCTTCCCCAAACGACTAACGTCCGCAAAGAAGTAGCTCAAAAAGTCAAAGCACGCTTCCCCATTCAACTTCTTATCCGCGCCCCGAACGAACAGATCCAAGAGTTGATCCATGGCGTTATCACTCGCACTGACTTCCTTCGCCGGGAGCGGGCGCGTGAGCGTTATGAGGGACTGGATGGAATCGGACTTGGCCAGGTTGGCCAGGAGCATGGCGACCAGGTCCGCATTTGGATTAGAGAGATTAGTAATCTGCGAGAGTAGGGTTTCCAGGAAGGGCGTGTCGGTCGCTAGGGAGGTTAGGATTGGCGGGTCCGAGGAGAGGTTTATAAGGATTTTGAGGGCGTTTCTGGCACGAGGCTTGTATATCGCTGTTAGTCAGTGGCTGGATGGGTGAGGGAGAGGAAGAAGGGGATGTATACAGCTGCGTCGTTCACGAGAATTTTTAGGTTCTTGATGGGCTTTAAGCCCTCCGGTTTGAATATTGAGTTTTGTGGACCCTGGCTGTAGCCAACTAGGTGCTCCAGTGCTAGATGTCGAATCTCCGGCCGTGGAGATCCGAGGAAGCCTACCAGTTCTTCCTGCAATTCTGTTAGCTGGAGAATGTCACTACTCTCGGAGAAATGGAAAACTTACAAGTTCTGTAGGCATCGCGTAGCTATCTTTCGCTGATTATTTAGTGTTGGGTATCCAGTGCGTTGAAGGTGGTAAGTAGGTATTGAGGGGGGGAATTTTCGCAGTGCAAAAAAGTTTATGATTGCTGAGGCTCGGTGGTGGGGTTATAATAATATTATCATAGTGGGGTCGTTGACTGTGTTGCTTGCTAGCTTGGTTGGTAAGGCAAGTCAGAGCATCGCTTATTCCACCCATACCTTACAGTACCGGCATGGCATCTGCGAAAGAACCCCGCCTTTCCGTATTTACTCACTCGATTTGAAACCAATCTGAACCATGACCCAACTCAGCCCAACTCACGCAAAATAAAGTGTCACCATTTTACTAAAGCGAAGAAAAAGAAAAAGAGCAGATTATACACTTCTAGAACCTTGCGCTCTCGCAATAAAACTTCCCGCCGCCTTTCCAGTGATGTCATGGTCCCTTTTTCTATTCACAACTAATTCGCCACTACTTAACTTCCCATGCGCTTCCTAAATCCCAAGGGTGAATTCAACGCCGACATCGATATCGCGAGCCATCTTAACAACCTTTGAGAACTGAACAGCCTTCTCAGCAGCATCTTGCAGATCCTCGAAAGAGAAGATCTTGAGACCTGACTCATTAATCTAAAGAATTATCCGTATTAGTAACCCTCGAGAGTCGGGGGGAGTCAGAGAAGGGGGCTCACCAGTTTCTGTGCTTCTTTCATGTTGGTTCCCTGAAGCCTGGCGACGATAGGGATTCTGAGGTTCATATTCTCCACAGTAGCAATCAATCCCTTAGCAATAGCGTCGCAGCGGACGATACCACCAAAGATGTTGACAAAGATGGCAGTGACCTTAGGGTCATTGGTGATGAGCTGGAAGGCCTGCTCAATGGCCTGTGCAGTAGCTCCACCACCACAGTCCAAGAAGTTTGCTGGTTGACCGCCGTTAAGTTTGATGATGTCCATGGTAGCCATAGCCAAACCAGCACCATTAACTAAGCATCCGATATCACCGTCGAGTTTAATGAAGTTCAAGCCATGCCTACCACCCTACCCGTCAGCCCCCATGCCACTCACAAATCTCCAGGGCAGCAACAGCATACTCAGCTGCCTTGATCTCATCCGGGTCCTCCTGGGTCTTATCCCTCCACGAAAATATTTCCTTCTGCCTGAAGTCCGCATTGTCATCGAATCCCAGCTTAGCATCCATAGCCAAAACCTTATGGTCATTTGTTTCACTGAGCGGATTGATCTCAATCTGCGTAGCATCCTTCTCCACAAACACCTTGTACAGATTCTTGATAGTTTGCGCAGCCTCCGGAATGCACTGCTCCGAAAAGCCCAGGCTGGTAGCAACCTTGGTAGCAACCTCGTCCGTGACGCCCTTGTGGATGTCGATGGGGGTAGTAACTATAGCATCCGGGTTCTCCTTAGCTACACCTTCGATATCCATACCACCCTGGGAAGATGAGACGATGATGGGGCCTTGTGTAGCCCGGTCCATCAAGATCGCCAGGTAGAATTCTCGGCGCGCGAATTTACGCTCGCAGATGTAGACACCTGTGCAGAGCTTCCCCCCCGGGCCGGTCTGCTTGGTGATAAGCTTATGGCCAATCATTTGGCTGGCGAACATTTTGGCTTCCGTGGGCCTGATGGCACATCATCAGCTATCATTGAGCTCTCGTATTAGATATCAAGGGAAACTACGTACGAGTAAATCACACGCACACCGCCCTTGAGTCCATTATCGAACATGCCCTTTCCACGACCACCAGCGAGGACCTGTGCTTTAATAACCATGTCCTCTCCGCCTATAAAAATCCCAAACACATATCATTAGCTCCTCTTCTCGTCCCAATCCCCCAAGTTCGATTCCAACAACATACCAATATTCTTAGCCACAGCCTCCGCTTCCTCCGCAGTCTTCGCAAAAGCTCCTTTCGGAACTCCGACGCCATACTAAACCACCCCCAACCCATCAATAAATAAATAAATCGATTTAATAACCCGCCCCCTCCGGAGGAGCGACGGAAGTGAAGGAAGGGGGGCAATCCCATACCGACTCCAGCAATTTCGCCGAAAGATATTCGTGAATCGACAACCCTCGTTTCTGCAAAATCCCACTCCTCACCTGCGAGCTCTACCGTATTTCCCATGACCGTCAGCTTCTCCCGAAACGACCCGACCAACCAACCAACCGAGCAACCCCAACAACCAAAAAAAAAAAAAAAAGGAAACAAACCTGAATACTCTTCAAAGCCGTCGTAAAAGGCCTACTTCTTGCAAGCCTGAACATCTTGATGATATTGGATGTGCAAATCTCCGAATACGAGGGACGAGGGAGGGAGGCGAGAGAGGGAAAAACCGAAGGATGACAAAAAAAAAAAAGTAGTTGTTGAAGTTCTTCCCTTTCTCTCCGGAATTCTTAGCTTAAGCTAATCTTCCTTCCTTCCTTCCGTTAAATTATGCCCTCTGCAAGACACCCACTCGCCCCACTCCTGGAACTAGGGGTTACGGGTTGAGGCAGGGGAATGGATTGTTACCCGGCTAAACTGAACCCCACACAACCAACCATCCAAACAAAATACCTCTTTGCCGTACCAGTACTACATCAAACCACCATACGGCATCTCCTCCTCCTCCTCCCCCTCCTTCTCCACCCCAATCTCAACCTTCGGCATACCAGCCGCCCACACCCACCCATCAGATGAGCACCCCTACATCCACATCCACCACAGAAGCCCACCAAGCCCGCATCTCCCTCCACCTCTCACACACCCGCTCGTTAGTCTCGTCCTGGCTCCCACCACTACTAGACCCCGCGGCAGCACGAAAGTCCGAAGAGGAAATACTTCGCGAAGATGAGGAAATTTTTACCCCTATGCCGCCGAGGTATACCCCCCCTCCCCTTTCCTCCTCCGGAATTCACGGAGCGAATACTAATGAAGAGGGATGGATCGATACGGTAGGCTCGGTCTCGGCGCACCAATACCTAAAGAATTCCTCAATGGGGAGAGTAGAGTCCGGACGAATGATTTACTGAAGAGGAAGATTATG
>Ga0307507_10003668_pt1 | contig 29055 bp, 5 predicted proteins | sample 7_EM_MG_FD_207223 | JGI IMG/M metagenome (GOLD analysis project Ga0307507, IMG submission 207223) | Populus trichocarpa ectomycorrhiza microbial communities from riparian zone in the Pacific Northwest, United States - 7_EM | ecosystem: Host-associated > Plants > Roots > Unclassified | place... | reverse complement strand
TAACGCTATTAGCACTTACACTACTCGCTACTACCATTAAAACTGCATGGGCTATGCGAAAGGACTTTATAGTATTAATACTTAGCCTAGATATTAGCGGCGCCTATAACAATATACCCCATAAGCGTCTCCTATATATCCTTAGGGCAAAGGGCTTTCTAGAATAGATTATTTAATTTATTTAAGGATTTACAGGCTAGAAAGAAATATTACTGGTCTTTAGTGGATACCAGAGCCCCCCTATTATAGTCGTAATAGAAATATTATAAGGATTACCTCTATCGCCTATACTCTTCCTTTTCTTTATAAGCAACCTGCTTAATACCTTTAAGGAAGGGGCGACCTAGGGGATAGGCTTTGTTAATAATATAAACCTAATTATATATAGGCCAACAGCCGTAGAGAACTGTAGGACACTAGAGAAAGCCTATAACACCTATATAAAATAGGCAAGACGATATAGAGTCTAATTCTTACTAGAGAAATACCAGCTAATCTATTTTATAAGAAAACATAACTAATCTATAGATCTTTAGCATATAATCCATATCTAAGGCTTTAGGGGTTAACCGGTTCAAGGCCTAAGGGTATTAGGAGTATGGGTAGACAGTAAGCTCTAGTAGAGCGCACATGCGGCGCAAGCGGCCCGTAAGGGCCAAGTATAGTATATCGCTATATCTAGGATTATTAATTCTACATAGGGTCTATGCTTCTAGAGGTCACGCCTACTTAGACTTACTAACAATTAAGCGGACCCAATTGAGATTGATTAATTGATTGCTTATAAGCAATTAATTAATTAATCTAAGGAGGCTTAAAATTTGGAATTAATTAATCTGCTAAGGCCTTAATTAATTAATTAATTGCATATTAATTGCATATTTATATAGGTGGTGGATATAAGGTTCGTAATAGACTTTAATATTATAGTTTTAATTTTATTCGTAGGGCTAAGTGCAAATATAGTAAATAGTCCACTTTAGGCAACCACTAAACCTATTTAAAACGTTTTTCTGCCCTAAATTAACACTAAATATACCTTTATATCGCCCTTAATTTCTACCTTAATACATTTCTTTATTAATTAACTTAACTACTATGTATTTAACCCTTGTTCCTTACTATTATAATAAGCTAGGACCTTACTAAGTTAAACCTATATATGGCTAACACTCTCCAACCTAAAACTCCTATATTAGTACTCTCTAAAGTCGCTATACTAGCTAACAATATACCTAAAATTAATGCTGGTAGTAATATTAATAACTATAACGGCATTAACTGGAAGCGCCTCCCGGATCTATAAAAGCCTTATTATAGCTCTAAGCGGACACTTAGCTGGGTATTTAAATATAGCTACTAATACTAAAGTTGCGTTAATATAAATCAAATCGTCTTTATCTGCAAATACTGCTATACCTATAAAATTATTAACTGCGGCGGGGCTGGCTAATATAATATTACTAGAGCAACCTTAGCAGCTGCTAGACATCTTAAAGCTAACACTAGAGGCCACGGCTATAATAAGAATGGAAAGATAACCTTTAAAAGTAAGAAGCGCTAGAGAATAGTCCTTAAAAGCCTCTAGGTAGAGGGCTATAAAGTATTATAGGCTATCGCGAATAAGCTAATTGGTAGCTTTAACGCGACTTAATTTAGGCAATTAGCTATTAATTAGCTTATTAAAAACACCTACCCCCTCTATAAGTTTAAAACCCCTGCCTTTTATAATCTAATTGCTGCGGCTAACCCTAAGGCCGAGCGTGTTCTATGGCGAAATTACCAGTTGGTAGCAGATTACATTATAGCCGAATATTAAGCCTTTTTACCTTTAGTTTGGAAGGAGCTTATAAGCGCGAACTTACTAGTTTATATCTTATTTAACGGCTAGACGACTTAGAACGGTAAACACGCTCTTATAGGTATATATGTTCACTATTTAAACCAAGGAGGGCGTATAGTTAACTATCTAATTGCCCTTCTAGAGTAGATTAGCCGCCACTCTGGTATTAATTATACAGAAGTTGTTAGGAATATATTAGATAGCTTTAATATTAGTAAGAAATAGCTTAGCTACTTTATTATAGATAACGCTTTAAATAATAATACTACGCTTAACACCCTTGCCGTTAAATATAGCTTTATTAAAGAATATAGATGAACTTGCTATGCCTACTACGTCCTTAATCTTGTTGCTTAGTTAATTATATGGGGCAAGGATAAGGAGTTGTTTAAAAATAGCAATAAGAATATACTAGTAAGTCACTCCTATATAGAGTACGCCGGTTATATAAGCAACTTACTAAAATCTACTAGAAGGAAGAGTAGTTTCTTACTAAGTAGCGCAAAGAAGGCCCTCTTAGCACGCTCTATAATCTTATTAACTCTATTAACACCCCTTAGCTTAATTAACTATTTAAATTATTCTAGCGCGATAAGAACAAGCGTCTTTACTAGCCAAACTTTAAGATTAAGCAACTAGTTAAGCCCGTTAAAACTAGGTGGAATAGCTACTATAAAGCCTTTACACGCGTAGCTAAACTTTAAGAGCTATTAAACACCTTTGCTTAGTATTAAATTAATAGATATAAGAAGGAAGTTGTATTACTATAAGCTTAGGGCAAGCCTCTACCTAACGCGCGCCTCTATATTAAAGTTAGCGGCCTTAATATAAATAACTGGTAGATTATTAACGACTATATTAATATCCTTTGCCTAATTAGTGAAGCCATAGGCCTTTTAGAGGGTAGAGGCAAGGCTAGCCGCTATAGTGCTATTTAGGAGGTTATACCTACATTTAATTAGCTGCTTAAGGTATTTAAGGAGAGGAAGGATAGACTTATAGAGGCAACTTTAGAGGATTATCCTACCTAGGAAGCTATGGAAGATTACGCTAAGATTAATATTAACCTTGGGTAGAAGAAGCTGTTAGCCTACTTTAAGAAGCTTAATAAGACGCTAGCTTATTATATAGTAGTTCTACTATATCCTTACCTTAAGCGATTCTGCTATAATACTTGGCGCAATAAACCACAGTAGTTAATTAACGGCGACGCTGTATTTAAGAGGCTTTGGAAATTGTATAAAGAGCGATTAATTATATTATCTACTAATCCCCCCCCTTTAAAGCGCGTACGAGCTTCCTCCGGCCGCGAGGACCATATTGCTGTATATACTAGAGTAACTACACCTAGCGAGACTTATAATAATAAATATAAGCGCTAGAAGCTCCTTAATCCACTTTTAAAAGAATACCCCTTAGTAGATAATCTAATTTAATACTAGCTGCTGCATTAACCAGAGTTTCCACAGCTTGCTTAGTTCGCCCTTAATATCCTTACTATTCTAGTAGCCAGCACTAACTATAAATAAGTCTTTAGTAAGGCTGGTAATCTACTTAAACCTTATAGATTAAAGATAAGTCTAAATATAATTGCGGTAATTTAATATGGGCGCTCCTGGAAGCGTATAAGGTTTAAAAAGGTCGTTAAACTAATAAGTAAGTAGATTAATTTATCTTGGGGCAGTATCTAACGATTTAATAGGTGCTTCTTCCACTCCTACATCCACTTTATAAGTCTTAACACTATGCTAAGACTTAGATATAGACTCTCCCTCTATATAAGCTGCCTTATTGGCCACCCCTACGGCGACTCCAACGATTAATATATTATAATTGGCAAGATTTCAGCTACTAGAGGACCTTTTTAGGTAATAATCTGCTATAGAGCGAAGCTATATTAAAATTTGCATATATTATATAATCTATACAATTAATCAATCAATTTGCAATTAATTAGCTCGGATTTAGGCAAACAATTAATTAATCAATTAAGAGGCCACCAAAATAGGCAATTAATTAAGCGGAAGGGTCGTCAGATTAATTGATTGATTATTAGCAAGTCTGCGCCTACTATATATAGCAGTTGTCCGGCTAACCATGATATATAAATCTAGTATTTGGGCCACTAGAGAAACTAAGAAAGGCCCCCCTAAATCACTTCTTAAACCACTCCAAAAGGTTCAAACAGCCTGCCTTAGGAGTATAACAGGCGGGTATAAGCGAACGGCCACAACACTACTTAAGAAAGAAGCCAATATTCCCCCCCTATAACTATATATTAAAGCCAATACAATACAAAGGATGCAAAAGAAACGCAACTTTAATATTATAAAGTATATCAAGACACGCCTAAATAAACTATAGAGGGACCCTAGGGTGCCCTGTAGAAGAAGGAACTAATAACCCTAAAGTAGGGAAGATATATTAGGAAAACAGGTAGAGAAAGTAGAAGAAGAATAGTGCGGCACTAGGGCCCAGGCCTATATAGAAAAGGAAGGGAGACGCGCAAGAGGCCAGTAAAAACAACAGTAAGGGAGAGAAAGGAGCCAAAGTAGAGCATAAAAGAGTACTAGAAAACCATCTACCGCAATATAATACTGGTTAGACCGACGCTAGAGAGACAAATAAGAGTTAAAGGTACAGAGGCAGACTTAGGCAAGGGGAACCTAAGCCATAGCATAGGTAATACTATAGGGGGTAAATACCTAAGGGCTCTAAGAGGGCCTAATAAAGGCAAAAAATATAATAGCAACACTCTTAAGGACAGGAATAATAGGACTAAAAGATTGGCTTTACTGGGTGGGTGTCCTAGTAGGTAGCCTAAGGTGCGAATATAGCTGGCTAAGACAGACACCAAAACACGTAATACTGTTATGCCCCTTATATACCGGCTAAGAAGCAATACTCTTAGTAACTGGCATAGAAAACTATAATACACTACTCTTAATATAGAAAGGCCTTAAGGCGGCTACCTGGTGGCTTATTGGCTAAAATATGCTAAACCAGTTCCGGGTTGCAAAGGAAATAGTAATAGAAGGCAAAGGGGTGAGTAACAGGCGCCCCCTAATAACTCTATAGGAGTAGAGTACAGTGTGTAATACTAGCGCGTCCGTAGGTTTGTTACGGCAGCAGTAGTTCCCAAGGAGGTCAAAAAGTAAGGTAGTAGAGCACCACTGGTGACTTATAGGCAACTTATAAGCAAGCCCCAAAAGGCGGGGAGACGGATCACGGGGTTTTCTTAAATAGAGTTTTCTCCCCATATGTATATAAGGAGTAGTCCGCGTGGGCCCAACAGGGATCCGAATCGGACGTTAAGCAATGAATAATAATAGATAGGCTTAGGGGTCCTTTCTAGCTATATATACCAGTGCTAAAAGCTAGAGATAATAGCCAGCATTTCTTTATTATAGATGTGGTAGTTTAGCTTAGCATCTACTATAGTCTTTAAATAGTAAGCAATAGGGTGCTATTTTCTATCTATCTGCTTTTAGGAGTAAATGCTAGCTATAACACTATTTAAGGCATTAGTTTCTAGCATTAAGGGCTATTCTAGGTTAAAGTGGGTAAGTAAGGGAGTAGAAACTAGTCATTTCTTAAGCTTATTAAAGGCCTACCTATATATAGTGTTACGGACGCTTTAAGTATAGTGTTACGACTACTTGGAAGAGAGTTAGAGGAAGCGGGTTAGTTAATAGGAGCACGGTCTAAGATGGAGCTAGTGGAACCATATAACGAGGAATAGTAAGTAGAGGTATTGGAGGTCGGGGTTAAGCTTGGCGTAACCTCAGGTTACACACGACCCCCCAAGGTCCGCGATATATCGTCCAAATATCTCCCCCCCCCCTTTGGTGGTGGCCCCTACTTTTTAGACGCGTTTTTAAGGCCTAGGTTAGTACTGGATTAGTATAGAGGGCCTTAGCGCGCCTTCGACCTCACCGTCGCCTTAACAATCCATTTTCCAACCCTCTTCTGCTCTTGTGCCTGCGCTAGCTCACGCAGGGCTTTTGATTTTATATAGAAAGGCCTGCTGTAATTCTAATTCTATAATATAGAGCTCTCTTCTCCTCCTCCCCCTTTAATATTTACGCGTTTGGTAGCTTTATTTACCTATGCCACGCTTACGCGTCTTCCCCCTAACCTCTTGCGGATATTTGCGGATATAGAGTCTTTTAAGAATCTTCTTACCCTACGGTCTACTTTGTAGTTGAAGGAAGCCCCCTTAGCCTCCTCCTCTAATAGCCTCTAGAACAAATTCAAGGCCCAGACGGCACGGCTATACAATATTTATAAGGCCTAGCGCTTAAAGAATACTATAAGGGCGTATAAGCCAAAGCAGAAAGAGTAGGAAGACTAGTGTGTAAAACTGGAAGGCAATATAGACGGCGCCTAGGTAATAGAAGATAAGCTTTACCTATTTTTAGAGCAGTAAGTTATTAACTAAAAATCACGGGCTGCTAGCTATTAAAAACGGAAGTTAAAACGGAAAGAGATATGGAAAGATAGTAAGCGGGCGAAGAAGAGGTAGAAGACGGTCAAGCGGGCAGGGCAGCTAGGAGGGAGAGCATCCGCAGGGGTATCTGCAGGGGCATCTATAGGGGCATCCGCATCTATAGGGGCATCCGCAGGGGCAGCCGCAGGCATAGAGGAGGAAGCTGTAAAGGAGGAAGGGGAGGTATGGGATAAGGAGGCCCTAGACGCCCTATTTAACAAGACAGTCCAATACTTAGTTATAAATAGCTACGTCTCCGCTATTACTGTGCTTTACGCGTAGCAGTTAGAAGGCAAGACCTTACAGCCACTATAGGGGGCGAAGCTCTTAGTAGTACTAGACAGCATCCGCCGCGACAAGAACTGGATTTAACGCGTTAACTTTATTAACTAAGGCCTATTTATAATTATTGGCGGCTACAACGTTAAAGGGCTTAAAAAGGCAATTACTTGGTGCTGGGAGACGGGCTCTAAGATGCCAGGTTTAGTTAAGTTTTACCTTTAAACTATAGCTGAGCATTTATTAGGTTCGTATATACCCTACCTAGTCTATACAGCTGCCGTTTTCTGACCCATTCCTTAGGCTATACTACCGTTACCCATAGTAAAAGTAGATAAGACGTTTAGCTTGCTAACCTTATCCTTATTAAACTAGAGAATAAAGGGCCTAAACTAGATAAGTTAGCGCCGTATATAATTATATTAATAACATAAGGGAAGCAGAATTAGCATAGTAAGGTTAAGTATATGGGCTGTATACGGAACGCTAACCCTATCCTCTACCCCCTCTCTATAATAGCCTTTTACTTCTTTAACTGTTGGGATAAAGATAGCGCTAAAAGCTTTCCATTCTTTTGGTAGCCGGAGGACTACTATAACCTATACGTCTTCCCTAGCAGTATTAAAGTACCATAATAGCCGCTAAGCTATTATACGCAGTTTAAATAGAATAAAAAGATGTTCTAGGGGGTAGGAATTTACTTAAAGGAGAAGACCTATAGCGCCCGTAAGCAGAGCGTCTAGTATGCCAAGTTTAGCGGTGTTAAGGAGACCCAAATTAAATGGGCCGGATGCTGGAATACGGACGTGATGACGGGAGCCTACCTTAGCTACCTACCCTATGTGTTTATGCGGTCAATCGCCGGCTTCCTAAAGGAAGGAAAGGGCTACTTTCTCCCCCACGTATAAGAGGTGCTGGAGGAGGCCCTTTATTTAAAGATATAGCCTAAGACTAACGTCTGGCTAAAATGCATAGAGGCCTACTACCTAGGTAGGGCTGATAATAAGGTTGTACGGCTTGACCTTACGGGCTTAGGATTTCTACGCCTCCTCTACGCACTTAGGGTAATCCTACTATAGGACTTAGTAATCCTACGCAAGCAGTTCCCGCTCCACCCTCTATAAAAGGACCCCCTCTTTGGCTATAAGGAGTACTAGAGATTTGCCGCGTGGGTAGAAAGCTTACTAGCTAATATAGTTACGCCAGACGAGCTAATAATATGGAAATACTGGCCCGCCTATAAGGCCGTAGCTAAGCTAAGATATAAGGCCGCGATCTCTAAAATAAAGGGGGTTTAATTACATATATAGACGATCTTAGAACGGCTTGGCGAGATAGAAAGGTTATTAGTATTATTTGCACCTATATAGATCTAGTAAGGGAAGACGGGTATCTGGATAGGGCCTACGGAGTCTATATATCCACCTTTGGGCAAGCCCGCGCCGTTTACTATAACGTCTACTATATCTGCGCCGCCCGCTTAGCTATCTATAATATCTGCACTACCCGCTTAGCTGTCTATAATATCTATACTGTCCGCTTAACCGTTTATAATATCTGTACTGTCCGCTTAGCTGTCTATAATATCTGTGCCATCTGCTTAGCTGTCTATAATATCTGTACTGTCCGCTTAGCTGTCTATAATATCCGTACCGCCCGCTTAGCCGTCTACTATATCTGCATCGCCTGCTTAGCTATCTACTATATCTATATCGCCCCTACTGGCGTAGGCATAAGCTAATACTCAACTATCTCTTCTATTTATCCTTAACCTATAGGCACCGCCAGGAAAATATAAAATACTTTAAGGCGGTAATTTGGTCTTCTAGCTCTGGACTAAGTGGACTTTAGGGCTAGCAGGTAGGCCGTCAATTAAAGCTCTTAATTGCTGCTAGGGGGTATACTAGTAGGTTAACGGCGAGGCTATATTCTATAGCCGTCACTATAGGATAATTAAGGATATAAGATGGCGCATAGAAGACGGTACAGCAAGAGATAAGAGATAGGCTATTAACCAGCTAGAATAGCTACAAGGCCGGCATTCTTTAGATTGGCTTTATAAGAATATTTAAATAGTTATTTTACTACAGTGACCAAGACGCCTTAATGTATAACTATACCGCCGTAACTATAACTATAACCAAGACGTCTCGATATAGGACTATACTATAGTAACTATAGTAACCAAGACGTCTTAATATAGGACTGTATTATAGTAACTAAGACGCCTTAATATAGGAATAGAGCCCGTTTAGGTGTTGTAAATTTAGAGTAACATTACGCGACCGCCCAGAAGTACCGATTTAACTTAAATTATATACCTTTTTGCCCAAAATCGCGTGCGAAAGTACTTGGGGGCGGTTGCTATACGACCTCATGCGGGGTTCGGGCGCGTTATCAGTAGGGGTAGCCCTAACCTCGTATTAACCCAGGTCGTAACCGCGCCAAATCAGCCCCCCTGATATGTGATAGTTATCTAACCCCTCTTCCCAGCATTTAATCCAGCCGTCTAATTTGCGTGGTGGTCTAGGGAGGTCTAGGTAGGCTAGGTGGAAATCTTATAGCTTATAAAGAGAGTACTTAAAATTATATATAGGGTACTATTCTAGATCTTTGTTATAACCTACTTAGCTTACGTGGTATTTTAAGGTACCACGGTCCTTCTTAACCGCTAAAATCTCTTTAACTTCCCATTCTTTGTCCTTTATAATCTAAATTAGTAGTAGGGGGTTCTTATACTATCTAGGCAATAGGTTGTCCGCGGCCTTTTATAGTTGGTTTAAAAAAAAGACAAGATAGATCTTTATTAACTCTAGTAGCTTAACCTTAAAAGAGTGCCCTACCTTCTTAGGGATCTTATAGGGGCCAGCTATTTAGTAGTCTAGCTTGCGGCTTAGTCTCTAGGTCTTCCAGTTCTTTATTAACACCTATGCCTTATCTCCTACGTAGAAGTCTACCTTATAATAATATTAGTTTACATCAGCCTCTTTCTTCTTTTATGCCTTTTTTATAATTGCTTAGGCAGTCTCCTAGGCTCTATATATTCTCTTAGCAAATATCTGGGCCTCTTATAGCTAAGGCATTTATGGGCCGTTATAGGTCCTATAGGTCTATCCCAATTAAAGGATATTTATGGCTTGTATCTATAGAGTAACTTAAATAGTAACATTCCTATACTATTATAAGGGAGCGTAAGCTGTGCGTAGTCTATTATAGGCAGTAGTTCCAACTAATTATCCTAGTAATAATTAATAAAGGGGCGAAGTTACTAGTTGAGGTATTAGTTTATAATCTTGGTTTAGCCATTAGTCTAAGAGTGAAATATAGTAGAGAGCTTAATTTTGATCCCAAGGATATAGTAGAATTTGTCCTAGAAGTCTAATATAAAACTAGGGTCTATAGTTAGAGATAATTAACTTAGGAGTGCTATGGATCTGATAAATGTTGTTAATATATATATAGGCCATATCTTTTGCAGTTATAGTCTTAAAGTAAGGGAGAGAAACGGCTTACTTACTTAGTTAGTTAACTACTATAAAGGCCATATTATAGCCATATTTGTCCTTTAGGAATGATTTAAAGTCTATTATAATACGCTACTAAGGGCGTTTGGAAACTAGTAGTAGTTATAACTATCTAGGGATTTAATCCCTAGGGGTATCTACCCGTTTGCAACTATAATAATTTCTAATAAATTGTTCTATATTAGATAGGAGTCCTTACTAGTAGTAGCAAGGCGCTAGTAGTTAGTGGGTCTTATCTTAACTAGGGTATACCATAGAGACTTAACAGTGGGCTTTATAGATTAGTTCCGTTTATAGGTTATTAACGTCTAAAACTATAAGCCGTTCTTAGTATAAGAGCAGTCCGTCTTTTATTTCTAAATTAGGGTTACTTTCTATAGCTTAGTTATAAAGGGCTTTTAGGGATTTGGCTAAGTGGTTCGTGATTAGAATATGGTTAATTAGTCCTATTAGTTTATCTAGAATCTCTCCTTCTATAGGCGCTAGCTTATTCTATTTAGAGCTTAGTTCCTTAAGGATATATAGGTTAGGCTGTTTGGGATAGAGGAGGGTATATATCCGGTGCTAAGCCTTTAGCTTATCCTATGGTTCTATATCCTGTTCTCTTTAGGTAAGGGTATTAGCTTTAGAATTTTGCCTACTAGGGCGGTATATAATTATAAAGAAGAATTAGGAGAGTATTTTAGCCTACCTAGCCTATTAACCGGTAAGCTGCTTTATTATTATAAAATACTTAAGGGCTTTATAATTAGTATAGACTTTAATTTAAGAGTCTATGCTTCTAAGCTCTATACGCTACTAGGATAATAATTATACAATAGCTAGCATTTCCTTATTATGTACCTCGTAGTTATACTTAGCTAAGGCTATTATCTTTAAGAAAAATATAATAGGGTACCACTCGCCATCTAGGTATAATTGTAAGAGAATCCCTATTACTACTCTATCGGAGGCATTTATTTCCAGTATTAATTTAAGGTCTAGATTATAGTAACGGAGAACTAGGGAGGAGGTAGGTTAGTTCTTTAACTCCTTAAAAGCTTTTATATAATTATTATCAAAAATAAAAGGCGTGTTATTCTTAGTTAGTTATATAAGAGGCTTAGCTATAACCCTATAGTTATGGATAAACTAATAGTAGAATTTATAAAAGCTAAAAAAGGACTGGATGCCTTTTATAGTATAAGGGGTTTTCTAGTTACATATTGCCTTAATCTTCTTAGGGTTAACTTTAATTCCTTCTATGCTAATAATAAACCCCAGGTACTTTGTTTATTTTACTCTAAATTTATATTTCTTAATATTAACTTATAGGCCTATATTCCGCAGCCTCTCTAGGATCTTTTTAATATAAACTTAGTGCTTAAGTTTATTATCTAAGTATATAAGAATATTATCTAGGTATACCGTGTAGAATTTATTAAGGTAGTTAAAAAGAATATAATTTATATACCGTTAGTACGTAGCTAGCCTATTTATTAGTCTAAAAGGAAGGACTTTATATTTATAAGAACTATAGTAGGTATAGAATATTATTAAATTCTCTAATGCAGGGTCCATCCTAATTTAGTAAAAAGCTTAGCTAATATTAAGCTTTATAAAGATTTTGGCTTGGCTTAGATATATAAGGGTCTTATTAATTAGGGGGAGAGGGTAATAATCTTTCTAAGTAATAGTGTTTAGTTTTTAATAGTTAATGCAGAAGCGGAGGCCTTTATTAGGTTTCTTTATAAATAGAATGGGGGAAGCAAAGGGGGCCTAACTTGGTTTAATAAACCCTTTATAGAGGTTATCAATTAAGTACTATTTTATAGCTTTTAGTTCTTTTATAGTTTGCTAGTAAAGGGGGCTATAGTCTAGAGAGTTATTGGCCTCTAACTAAATCTTATAATTATAGGTTTAGTAGGGGGGTAATATATCCAAAGCTGCTTTTAAGAACGCGTCTCTATAGTTTAAGAAGTAAGTAGGGAGAAGGTACTTAACTAGTTTTTTGTTGGTTTCCTCTATTAGCCCTTCTTCCTTCTTATTAATAATCTAGTTAATTTTATATAAGCTAGTTATAAAGACTTTATTGTCCTTCCAATATATATTAAAGTAATACCCTATGGCACTAATTGCTATAATATCTACTATAGGGGTATTATATAGTAGTAGGGGTGTCTGTGGCCTTAGGGGCTTTTAATATATTAGCGTTATCCTTACTCCTTTTAGCTCTTACTGCAACTTTTAAAGATTGTCTTTTATATCCTATTAGTACGTCCTCTTCTATATTGACCGGATCTCCGCAATTTAGAAGTTGTCTATATTACTATTTATTCCACTTCTATAAGTAGAGTCCTCCTTAACTGCAGTGCTTTAAGGGAGTATTATTATTGGTACAGAATTCTTACCGGCCTTATGATGGGCATCTTCTTAGGTAAAGGCTAGGTCGCGGTTTTTAATATCCCGTTAATAAATACGGTCAGCCTTTACAGCTAATATCTTATAGTTAGTCTAAATTTCTCCAATAAAGGAGGGTAGTTTTAGTCTATTCTCTAGCTAGACAAACTGTCTTTATCATATGTTTAACTAAATGTTAAAATAGGACATCTATTTTTGGCTAAGGATTATATTATGGGACCCTAGGTCTAGAATGCAGAAGGGGATACTAAACTAGCGTCGTCTATTAATAGCAATATATAGCTTTAAGATATAGGTAACCGGCTTACCAGCTTGGCCGTTATAGCCTTTTACTTAAACAGGCTTCTCTAGTCGGGTAGCATTTACATTTAAGAATTTAGCAACGTTATTTATATAAGCAGTATTTATAAAGGTAAAGCCATTTGCTCTAGTGTTAATAAGGGTATTTATATTAACTCTATATCCATTTTAAAATACTATATATAGAACTGTAAAGTGTTTTCCACCTATTAGGTAACTTAGATTAATCTCTTTAAGATTAATAGAATACCCTAGGGGGGAGTCTTTCCCTAGGGTTCTTCTTTTTCCAACTTATTAGACGTTTCTTCTTCCTCTATCTCCTTAATATTACCTATATCTTTTAGCTCTAGGCAGGATATAATAAAGTAACTATCCTTTCTGCAATTAAAGCATATAACCATAGCAGGGTTAATTAGGGTATTATAATAGGTATTAACTAAAGACATGGTGCGTGGCAAGTTGGGTAAGGCTTATAGGTATATAGTTGTAACTACTTTTGGTATAAGGGTAGTTATAGTTTATCTTCTAACACCAGCTCCCGTTAGTATAGTAGATAGGTTCCGGTTGCTATAGGACCACTTTAGTTAATTAGAATAAGTATTAATTTGTTTTAGTTCTAAATCTAGCAATAAACATTAGGCAAATATAAGAGGTCGCCAAGGCTCTAGTGGTAAGCGAGCTAATAGCGATTTTCCATGCCAGGTATAGAAAATCCTAATTGGTTAGCTCTACCAGTGGTACTAATAGATTGCCTAGAAATGCGGCAAATTGCCCTAAAACAGCAATGTAGTAGGTAACGCGCTCTAGCACCATTACAATTATAGTAGATAATTATAAATAGTTGTAGATAGTTATAGATAGTTATAGATAGTTGTAGACAGTTATAGATAGTTATAAACAGTTTTAAATAGTTATCTATTAAGTGTTTTACTAAGACATTCCTACTATAACTAGGCTAGTCCTGTTATAGTACCCCCCCCCTTTAGCCAAAGGTTTAAAATAATTTAACTTAGTTAAGAATTTATAATTTTATTATAGGTTGTATTTTAGTGCCAGGTGGCGGTCTTAGCAAGGCAAATCTAATTAATTAGATAACTTTGACCGGCGGTCAAAGTTCCTTAATATCTTATATATTACGTAACCATGTCACGAATGTTGTAATACTTTTTAAGTTCTTTTTAAATTTAAGTTTCCTGCTATCGTGTTTTATGTATTTGTGTTAGGTAGCAGTTATTTACCTTTATATTGTGTTTATCTAGCTAGAGCAGGCCGCGAAGGATGGTCTTTATGGAATTCTTTTACTAGGAAAGGCGCATTAGCCTTAATCTGTTCATAGGTTTCCTAGGTTTATATTTTATATCCTTCCCACTTAATAAGAAGTTTAAATTGTTTAGATTATGTTTTCTATTATATGTTATTAATTAAGTTAATAAAGTAAGAACCGTTACCGTTATTAATAATTACGAAAGGTGGCGGTGGCACTTTGCGAGTTATAGAATTATCTTTTAAGGGTTATAGCAAGCTTACGTAAAATATCAGGTGTATTTTTATCTTAGTAGTTCGAGTTTATAGGCGTACGGGCTTAGTTTCTTCTTAATTTGGTACAGGCCTGCGAACTTCCAATTAAGTTTCTTTAAGGGCCGTTAAGTCTTTAGGTTTTATATATTTAGGTAAACTATATTACCTTCCTTAAAGTCCCATATGGGGGCTCTTCCTTTATTTATATACCATTCCTATAACATTTAAGCGTACGTTAATTTACTTTATAATAGTTCCGTTAACTGCTTTATTTAATTAGTAAAATTATACGCGTTAATTAACTAGATCTATTTAATTGTAGGTCCTGTTATATTAATATTAGGTTATAGCTTAAATCCGAGTTAAGGGTCTTATCTATAGGTCGCGTAGAACGGTATTACGCCTGTTAATACGTTTATTATATTATTCGCAGTAAACTTAGCTAAAGGTAGCCATTTTTCCTAGTCGTCTTATAGGTAGGAGCAGTATATTTATAGGTATTATTTTATAATTATATTTGCAATTTCAGTTTAACTATTTATCTCCAGATAAAATACAGTTAAGAGTTATATTTAAATACTTAATTGTTTATATAGAGCTTGCCAGAAGTCTATATAGCTTAAAGACGTGCTTAACAAAACATTTGGCTACTAATATTATATTAATTAAGTCCATAGGAATTATATATCGTATTTTTATAAGGCGGTTAACGACTACTATAATATTCGCAAACCTATTACTATCAGGCAAATTAACTATAAAGTTAATTAAGATGTCGCGCCATCTTTGTATTGGAATCGGTAGCGGTTAAAGTACTCCTTGCTTTTTTATATAAGAGGTCTTTCCACGCACGCATATCCTATATGCTCGAACGTATTTTCGTACATAGTCGTGCATTATAGGCCAGTAGTATGCTCGTTAAACAATTTTATAAGTCTTCGCATGGCTAGGATGCCCTATTATAGGAAAGTCGTATACAAATTTAAGTATCTTAAATTGTAAAGGTTTGGAATCAGTGTGTCCAATAGTCAGTCTCCAGCGAGCTTTGAGGGCCTATAGCTGACTGACTGCGGCCAACCAGATCGCTCGCTGTCCGCTGTATCAAAATAAGGTACGCTGACTGTTCCGCTGTCAGCTCGCTTTCCTAATTAGGTAATTAGTATAAATTTAATGGCGTTTCATTCCAGATTTTTGGCAGCTCCTCTATATATACAAATATTAACGTTGCCCGATTAAAAATCCACCTTAATTTACCTAATATAGTGTTTAAATGTAACTAAAATCGTCCTATACGCCCGCGGAGGCCTAAAAAAGGTAGGAAGGTAGTAAGTCGTAAGGGCTCTAGAGGCTCTATTTTAGTATTAGATTTTAATTAAATACAAAACTTTAGTAAATGTAGCTTACTAAGCCGGCTTTCCTGCCTCTATATTCGGCTTATAGCTAGTAAGATTAACGTTTAAGCTCGTTAACTAAGGTATAGTTAACGCTTTGTTAGTATTAATATAGCTAATTAAACTGCTTAATAAAAGGCCTTAATTAGCTACTATTTCTAGCACTAATCTACGTTAATAGTAATAGCTAATAGTTGATTGCGCCTATTAGTAATAATCTTTTTAGCTTAACTAAAGACTCGTTTATATATAGAGCTTATAGCTAGTATAGAGAATATATTAAGAGCGACCTTAGTAAGCATTAGATAGAGAACTTAACTAATACTAGGCTACTAGGTAAGGGGATTAGGAACAATATTATTTACCTTATTACCGTTATTAGTACAGACCTTAATAAACTTAAGGCCTGCGTTATAGTAGCAATTAAGCTTACTAGCGAGCTTAATCCACTTTTAATTGCATATAGAATTAAGGCTTTCGCCAACAACTAATAGCTGCGTATATTTATTAGCTGAATCGTTATTAAACTCTCAAGGAACCTTCCTGCGTCTCGGCTTGACTAGTTGCTCACCTTCCTTATCTTCTTAAATCTTTCTAATTTTACCACTAAGGCAGCGAGCTTTCAGCGCGCTATAAAATTATGCTGACTGACTGTTGACTGACTGCTTACATTATCAGCTTCTTGGCAGCTACGCTGCCAGCGTCGCTGACTGTTGGACACACTGTTTGGAATTCGGAACTACTATCTTCTATTAATAGTATAATCGGTTGTTTTAAATCTCGTATTGAGCAAGTATAATATCCTTATACTATTATTTTTCTATTTAAATTGCTTTTACTATATCTATTATCTATACATCGTTTTTATATTTATATTCTATTAGCTCATTAATTTCTATTTCCTATTTATTAACTTCTAATTTATTACTGTTAAGTTCCGTGTTTAGGAATATAGGATGTAGTTTTTTAAAACACTTAGAGGGCAATAAGATCCGTAATTAATTTATAATCCGGTTATCTAAAGTATTTATAGGTAGGCCCTATAATTATTATATTAATACGTTAGGCTTCTAATTAAGTTTGCCCGGTTAGTACGTAATCTTAAAGTTAAATTATAATAAATATTCGGCCTAATGAATTTGGCGCTATGTTAATTGCTTTATAGTTATAAAGTACTATAGGTTCTTATAGTCCGTTAATACGCGTATTAGAAACAACGATTCTTTAAGCTTAGGACGCCATTATTTAAAGCATTTAATAATCGCAAGCAGTTCCTTATTATATATTTTATAGTTTGATTTAGTAGGGGCGAGTTTCCGGGAGAGAAAGGCTACTAGACGTAGCTTGCCGTTCTTATTATATTGCAATAATACTCCCCCTAGCGCATAATTAGACGAGTCTGTTTTAACGATATATTTAAGGTTAGGGTTAAAGTAAGCGAGAATTGGAGTAGTTGTGAAGTAATGTTTTAAGTCATTAAAAGCTTGTTCGTATTTAGCGGTTTATTTAAATTTTACGTTCTTCTTTATTAGGTTTACTAACGGCTAAGTAATTTATAAAAAGTAGTTAATAAATTATTAGTAGAAGTTTACAAATCCTAGAAATCCTTAAATATCTTATATATTGCTAGGGCTTTCCTAATTTACAATTATAGTGACTTTCTTAGGGTCTATTTTAATTCCGTTGCGGGATATAATTAAGCCTAAGTATATAACGTCTTAGCCACCCAGACAAGACAGCCACCCACCCGAGACAGTGCACGGGCCTCCTACGAAAATCAAAATCAAAACATCAAAATACTCCTCTACTACACCACCACTATGTCTTCTACTACCCCTCAATTGCTGTCGCTTAACCAAGAAGATCGAATGCAAATTGTTCTTTAATTATTGGAAGCCAATCCTAATCAATCTGGCCATTTGCTTGCCCAAATATACGGTCTATTACCCTCTTCTATTTACCATCGTCGCAACGGCCGCCAATTAAGCAAGGAGTATCACCAAAAGCTTCAAAAGCTCTCAGTTATTGAGAAGGACTCCCTAGTTAAATGGATCAATACAATGGGAGCCTGGGGTTGGCCACCTTAAATTTAACACCTCAAATCTATGGCCAAAAGTATCTTTACTGCAAAAAAGCGTCCTCTAGAGCTTGGCCAATACTAGTATAAAAACTTCCTTACCCAACACCCAGAGCTCAAAGTTCAATTCGCCCAAGGCCTTAATCAAAAGCGAAAGGACACTGAGGATCCAGAGATTATTAAAGAGTGGTTTAATCTCTATAAAGCTACTATTACCAAATACACAATTCCCCCAGGCGATTAATATAATATAGATAAGAAAGGAATTATAATAGGGTTAGGCAATAAAGTTAAGGTGCTTATTCCTTAATTAGAGGCTTAAGCCTTTATTATAGAGCCAGGTAATCGCGATTGGGTATCTATTATTAAGTGCATATTAGGAAGTTAATATTAATTGCCTCCCTACCTTATCTTTTAGGGGAAGTAAATGTAATAATCTTAGATATCACCTAGACTTAATTACAAGACAGTAATTTAAGTAAGCGATTTAGGGTGGACAAATTCGGACATTGCAGTCAATTGGTTAAAACACTTTAACTAATATATAGAGCCACGCCTTTAAGGAATCTACCACTTATTAATTCTTAACGGACACAAGAGCCACGTGTTAATGCAGTTTGTTAAGTATTATAAGGCTCACAAGATCATCCCTCTCTGTCTACCACCTCATTTAACGCACCTACTTTAGCCCCTAGATGTTGGTATATTCAGCCCCTTATTAAAAGCCTAAGTTCCTTAAGTATTACCAAGCTGCACAATATAAAGCTATATCATTAACCAATATAGCAAGTGCATAGCGGGCAACTGGCCTTCTACCGTTTAATCCTTCGGTTATTTTAGAAAAGATTCAGCTAACGACTCCTTCCTGTATAAGCTTTACAGACAAGAATAGCCACCAATTTAATATACCCGTGTCTCCTTCCATAGAGGAGAGACTTACTAAAATATTTGGGCAGCTCTTATAAGGTGCATCACCCCTACGTTCTCAAGTTGTGCATAATATTTAGCAGTTTATATTAAGTACGGTTGCTGATAATACAATCCTTAAGCAAACAAATCAGGAGCTTCTTAAAAGACAGAAGAAGGAGCGTATTAGTAAGACAAAAGCTGCCTATGGGAAGGCACCAGTTTTATCAGTAGCAAAGGCACAAAAGAAGAACGAGGAAAAGATTTAAAAGGAGCAGGAAGAGAAGAGGGTAAAGGAAAGGAAGGCTGCATTACGGGGGGTTATTACCTTTGCAAAGAAGGTTTAGAAGGAACTACCAATGGATTATAGTGTATTTATATAATAGGGTAGATTTGGATTGATTTGGGTTGATTTTAGGGTTGATTTTGAGGTCAAATTGATTTTGATTTTCCTAGGAGGCCCGTACACTGTCTTGGGTGGGTGGCTGTCTCGTCTGGGTAGCTAAGACGTTAACCTCTAACGCGTGGAACTTGCATTTCTTAATATTGCATTATAAGCCCACATCTTGTAGTCGTTTAAGGACTATTTTAACGTGTTTTTAATATTTAGAAAGCAAGGATAAGTAGATTAAGATATTATTAATATACGTGGTAGTAAATATATTAAGAAACTTATAAAGCGTATTATTAATATATTGCTAAAACATACTGGGACCGTTCTTTACGCTAAATAGCATTACTAGGTATTTAAAGAGTCCCCATTGTGTATAAAAAGCTATATACTTCTTATCTCCTCTACGTATACGGATTTTATTAAAGGCGGTAACTATATTAAGCTTTGTAAAGTACCATGCCTTCGCTAAATAGTTAAGCGTCTCTTAAATTAGGGGAATTGGATATTGGTTTTAAATCGTAATTGCGTTTAGAGCTTAATAATTAATATAGAATCTTAAGCCTCCTTTTAGCTTTTTAATAAATAGTATGGGTAAGGCGATTAGAGATTAACTAGGGCAAATAAATCCTTTTTCTAAATGCCTGTTGAGGTATTATCGCATTATAAGTAGTTTTTCTTATAATATACCATATAGCGGACCGAACTTTAGTATTATGCTAGGCTTAAGTTCTATTTTAAAATTGTGCTTATCTTAGTGTAGGGCTAGTTGGTCTATAAATTATTTTTTAAACTTGTTAATTAGGTTATAGTACTCTTTAGGCATAAGAGGTTAAGGATTAGGATATTATTTCGGTTCTAGTGCTTTCTTAATATCTTCTATGGTTATAATAAAGATTTTATAATCTCATCTTTTTGCTAATAAGATAAAAGGCGCGGCCTATATTATATAAATTTCAAGAGGTTTTAATGTAATATCTTTGCATTCTTTACTATAATTAGCAGTTATAGATTTATTATATTGGCTTAAGGTTTATAGTAAGGGTAATTTATATCATATTAAATTTAAATAGTTGTGTGCATATTTATAGGGCAAATGGTTTTTTAAGTAATAACTTTAGTAGTAAGTTATACGGAACTTTAGTATTTCTTTAACCCAGCTAATTAAAGGGTTATGTTGTTTTAGCTATCTATATCTAAGTATAACTTTATATTGCTTTAAGGGTGTTACAAACAGGGAGACGTGTTTAAGGTATTCGCCCATCCGCATTTTTACTAGGGCGTAGTGCGTTATTTTGCTATATATTAAAGGTTTGCTATTAAAGCCTTATAGGCCTTAGGGCTTATTAAGTTTCTTTAAATTTAGGCGTTAAGTTTTTATATAGTTTATATTAATAAAGCCCATGCTAGTAGCTCCGCTGTCTATTAGGATTTGTACCTTCTTCTATTTTTTAAGTATTTAAATTTCGCTAAGTATATTAAGGGAGTTATGCTGTATATTAGCGCTAGAAGAGCTTAGATACTTATACTCTTCCACTTTTTGTCCTAAGGCGCGACTTAGCCTTAGAATAATTCGTTTTCTAAGTTAAACAAAGGCAAGATGCTTTATAGCGTCCGAGTATAATTTATAGAGCGGGTATGATTTAAGGAATGAGTATAACTTAAAAAATGGATATAATTTAAGAAACGGGAGGAACTACGGCGGACCTTTTTAAAGGGGTAAGTTCGGTAATACTTTTAAATATGTCCTTTTTTACAGCATCCAAAGTATTCTCTATTTGTGGCTTAAGTTCTTTATTTATTAGTTCCTAAGGGTGCATAGGATTAGGTGGCATTAAGATATATAGGGTCGTGCGTAGGGCTTTTAGGTCTTAGAGAAGGATCGCGCCTTAGAGTATATACTGGTTTTATAGAGTTTTAAACGCAAGGTATAGTTAACTTTAGATAATAAGTCTGTTTATTATATTAAAGGTCTTTATTAATTTATTAACATATTATAGCAAATTTAGATAGGTTTTTTATTAGTTCTCTACCTATTAACTAGGCTCTAATCTTATCTAAAATAGCTTATTAAAGGGCAGCAACTCTAGCGGCTTTATTCCAATCTAGCTCGCTAATAAGGCCTAAAAATTCCAAAAAGAAGCTGGTAAAGTCTTGGTTCCATTATTATAGGTTTTTAAATTTGGTAACAGCTATATATTTACGGCTAGCGTTATTATATATTTATTCTAGCAGAGAGACGAAGGTTTTAAAATTAATAAAAGTGCTATTACAGAAGAATGGATCTATAGTTCGTATAGCGTTCTTACTTAAATAAGACATTCTATAGCTAACCTTACTAGCCTTAGTAGGGTATTAATTATAGTTTATTAAGAGTTTAAGACGGAGCTTGGTTATAAAGGGATATAGGTTATTTTAGTTTCTATTAAATATTAAAGAATTAGGGAGCTTTTTGGATTTTATAGTAGGTACTAGGTTTGCTATAGATATAGGTTAAACTACTATTACTAGTTTAGTGTTTGCATTTAACGGGTTAGGTTTAGGTACTATTATTTTAATCTTATTTATAGGTATTGCTATTAGGGTCTATAGCGTAAATGCCTTAACATTACAGAGTTCTTTACGGAGTGCTTCTATTAATTACTAGTACTAGGCTTTTAGTGCAGCCCGCTGCTAAGCTAAGGCGTCCATAAAGGACTGTTATATTATGGTTAACTATTCCCTAACTAGGGTTATAATACTTATAGTTATTAAAAGGGATTCGGGTTCGTTTGCTATTTTAATAGTAGTTGTTTTAACATAATATAATATAAGGGCGCGAAAAGGCTTTAGGGAAGATTTAAAGGAATAATATATATTCTATCTAAATCTAAGGGTATATAGCTCTTGTAGAGTATAAGACGTTGCGTAAAGAAGAGAAAGGAATATAGGAAACTTATAACTAAATATTTGGGGTCTTAGCAGCAGACGCATAGGCACGAGCCCACGCGGATTTTAATAGGTTTTAACCAAATTCTATTACATTAGTGGAATTTAGTGGAAACTAGTGGAAATTAATTAAGTTAGCGGAATTTGGCAGAATTTAATTAACTTAACAGAATTTAGCAGAATTTAATTAAAGCGTTGGAATTTATCTGTCCAGTATTTTACTAAGACATTCTTACTATAACTAGGCTAGTCCCGTTACATCTAGTAGGTGCTGGCACGGTACTAGTAATAAGGTTATTAGGTAGTAGTATAGTGCCAGTAATAAGGTCATTAGGGTAGTAGTATAATGCTAGCAATAGGTTAGAGGTAGTAGTATAATATAAGCGACTGGAACTAGTCTAGTAGCAATATAATACTAGCAACCTAGGTCTAAAGCTTCTGCTAAAGCTACCTACTAGCAAGAGAAGGGTCTAGTATTTAGTGTCTAATTTAGGTCTAGTCTAGTGTCTAGGTCTAGGTTTAGGGTGTCTAGTCTAGCGGTCTAGTCTAAATAGTCTAGTTTAGATAGTAGTATAATATAAGTAAAAGGTTATATAGTGGTAGTATAGCGCCAGTAATAGAGTTAGGGTAGTAGTACGGTACTAGTAACTAATCGAGCAGTAGTAGTACGGTGCTAGTAACTGATTAAGTAGTAGTAGTACGGTGCCAGCGATGGGATTATATGGTGGTAGTATGGTGGTAGTAACTAAGTTATATAGTAGCAGTATAATGCTAGTAACGTATCTAAGGTAATAGTATAGTGCTAGCGACGTGTCTAGAGGTAGCAGTATAATATAAGCAATATATCTAAGTAGTAGTACGGTATAAGCGATCTGGATCTAGGGTAGTAGTATAGTGCTAGCGGTCTAGATCTGGGGTAGTAGTATAGTACTAGCGGTCTGGATCTAGGGTAGCAGTATAGTACTAGCGGTCTAAATCTAGGGTAGCAGTATAGTACTAGCAATCTAGATCTAGGGTAATAGTATAGTGCTAGCGACTGGTATTAGGGGTCTAGGGAGCATAGCTCTACCTAGTTACGCAGTAGTAGTATAACGCTAGTAATAGGATTAGGGTCTAGGGAGCACAGCTTTACCTAGCCACAACTATATAGTAGCAGTACAATACTAGCAATAGAGTCTAGAGTAACAGTATAATGCTAGCGATAGGGTTAGGGTCTAGTGGGTCTAGCGGGTCTAAAAGGAGGCTAGATCTGAAAAAGAAGGAAGAAGAAAAAATCTGGACTAGATACGTCGAAGACTCTATATAGAGAGTCCGTAATAGCTTTGCGCTATTATTAACGTCTAGCTAGACGGGGCAAGCAATCCTAATATTATAATAACGATATATTATATACGAACGCTAGATAAACAAGCATTAGATTTGTTAAATTAATAGCTATATATAGCTGTCGTAGAGACTTAAAAGGATTGCTGGAGAGCTTGACAGGAATGCAACTGCGGCTAAATCTATATAACCTGTCCCGAAAGACAGTTAAGCGACGCGTTAGCGGCATTAGACTACAGCGCGGTTCTACTACCTCAAATTGCCGTCTTACTAGCATGTGCAAATTAACAGAATATATAGCATGTATATGCCCTAGATGGCAGGCAACTAGCTAGTAGATAGCTACACCAAATACAGTTATTTATGGTTGACTAATTGCCTCGTTTTGCGATCGCGTGTTTAATGGGGTAGGCCACTTACTTATATAGGCCACTAGCTTATAGATCACGTTATATAAAGGTGTTTAAGCTCTTTCTATTAGTGGGGCTTAAGGTAGTCATCCTTAGTAAGAGGCTTTAAGTTAGTAGATAGTATTACGGAAGTTACCCACATACGTTTGTTAGGTAGAGCCTCGCTCCCTAGGTACCTATTATATATTTAGAGGGGGGGGGGGGGGGGAGGGTTTGGGGGGGCTGATTTGGCGCGGTTACGACCCGGGTTAATACGAGGTTAGGGCCATACCTGCTAATAACGCGCCCGAACCCCGCACTCGGTCGCGTAGCGACCGCCTACAAGTACTTTCGCACGCGATTTTGGGCGAAAAGGTATATAATTTAAGTTAAATCGGTACTTCTGGGCGGTCGCGTAATGTTACTCTAAATTTATGACACCTAAATAGGCTCTATTCCTATATTAAGGCGTCTTAGTTACTATAGTGCAGTCCTATATTAAGACGTCTTGGTTACTATAGTATAGTCGTATATTAAGGCGTCTTGGTTACTATAGTGCAGTCCTATATTAAGATGTCTTAGTTACTAGTATAGTTCTATATTAAGGCGTTTTAGTTCCTATAGTAAAATAGGTATTATCTACTATCTAAAAGGGAGCCTCCTCTACCCTAAATATTCTTATAAAGCCAATTTAAAGAACGCCGGCGTTATGGCTGCTTTAGCTAGTTAATAGCCTATCTCTTATCTCTTACTATACTGTCTTTTATACACCGTCTTATATCTTTAATTATCCTACGGCGACGGCTATAGAATATAGCCTCGCCGTTAACCCGCTAGCGTGCCCCTTAATATTAATTAAAAGCTTTAATTAACGGCCTATCTACTAGCCCTAAAGTCTACTCAGCCTAGAGCTAGAATACTAAATTGCCGCCCTAAAGTATATTATATTTCCTTAGCGACCCCTATAGGTTAAGGATAAAGAGAAGAAGTTAAGCGTTAGCTTACAGTAGCTGCGGCAGGGATATAGCAGATATTATAGTAGACGTTATAGTAAACGGCTAAGTAGGCTCTACGGCAGTAGATAGTTAAAGACCCCTTAGTATTTCTTTAGGGGTTAGATATATAGAGTGTTTATCTAAAAACGGAATCTAGCTATTAACGCGTTTAAAAACGGACCTGGGTATAGGTATAGGTATAGATATAAATATAGATATAAGTACGAGGTCGTCCAAAGGCGGACGTATGGACTTTATAGGCCCTATCTAAATACCTATCTTTCCTTACTAGATCTATATAGGTGTAAATAATACTAATAACCTTTTTATCTCGCTAAGGCGTTTTAAGATTGTCTATACGCGTAATTAAACCCCCTTTATCTTAGAGATTGCGGCCTTATATCTTAGCTTAGCTACGGCCTTATAGGCGGGCCAGTATTTCCGTATTATTATTTTATCTAGCGTAACTACGCTAACTATTAAGCTTTCTACCCGTATAGCGAACCTTTAGTACTCCTTATAGCTAAAAAGAGAGTCCTTCTATAGGGGGTAGAGCGGAAACTGCTTATATAGAATTACTAAGTCCTATAATAGGATTACCCCAAGCGCGTAAAGAAGGCGCAAAAATTCTACGCCCGTAAGGTTAAGCCGTATAACCTTATTATTGACCCTCTCTAGGTAGTAGGTCTCTATATATTTTAGCCAGATATTAGTCTTAAGCTATATCTTTAAATAGAGGGCCTTTTTTAGCACCTCCTACGTATAGGGGAGAAAGTAGCTCTTTTTTTTTTTTTAGAAAACTGGTAATTAACCATATAAATACGCAAGGTAGATAGCTAAGATAGGCTCCCGTTATTGCGTTTATATTTTAGCGTCCGGCCTATCTAATTTAGGTCTTCTTAATACCACTAAGCTTAGTATACCAGACGCTCTACTTATAGGCGCTATAGGTTTTCTCTTTTAAGTAAATTTCTACGCCCTAGAATATCTTCTTATTCTATTTAAACTGCGTATAATAGCTTAACGGCTATTACGGTACTTTAATACTTCTAGGGAAGATATATAGGTTATAGTAGTTCTCTAGCTGCTAAAAGGATAGAAAGCTTTTAACGCTATTTTTACCCTAGTAGTTAAATAAGTAGAAGGCTATTATAAAGAGAGGGTAGATGATAGGGTTAGTATTACGCATATAGCCTATATACTTAACCTTACCGTATTAATTCTGCTTCCCCTATATTATTAATATAATTATATACAGCGCTAGCTTGTTTAGTTTAGGCTCTTTATTCTTTAGTTTAATAAGGATAAAATTAACAAGCCAAAAGTAATCACCTTTTTAAGCCCTTTAACGTTATAGCCGCTAGTAATTATAAATAGTATACGTAGTCGAAGCAACAGGGGGGTTACTCCTTAATTCTACCACAAAATTCTATAGGCAATTAACCGTCTTTTAAGACGGTATAATACTACAAAAGTCACTAATTGGCCGCCACTACCTGCACTAACTCCTTAGCGTCCTATCCTTATTAGCCTTACGTCTAAATAAGGAATAGAACTAGAGCGCCAGGAGCCTTTATAAGCCTAGATCTAGTCTAGTCCTCCAATAAAATCAAGAGATCCAGCTTTAGAAGTTTAGGCAATCTATATAGAGCTGTAAGATAGGTCCAGTCTAAGTAGATCACTGTTTATATACTATATATACCTAACATATATTGGTTTTAGTTAGGGTTAGGTAAAATCTAATCTTATCTCGATACGATTAACGATTAACGATCGATATAATATCTGGTATCGATCAAAGTATTATAATATTCTCTTGGTATTCCCCACAAATTTTTCTTTTATTAAATTTACTACTTTTCTACTATAATATTGTATAAAATATGGCTTTAAAATCGGGTTTATCTCTTTTTAAAAATACTCCTAGCTTAATTAAGAGCTCTAGCACATAATAGGCGCAGCTTTAATCTCTAGTCTATAAATTTACTCGCCTACTATATAAGAACAAGCTAATATACAATAAAAAGAACCGAAGGCTTATATACTGCAATTACTGCAAAAGTTACTTAGTACTATTAACTATAAATATAAAGGGACACCTTAAGAAAGACTGTATAATCTCTATTAACTTAAAACAGCCTTATATAAAGAAGTAAGTATTTAAAAAGCTTTACAAGCTTTAGGTATAAATAGTACTAGAATTTAGGACAGATAAAGTTAATTCTATAGTTCTTATAAAAGTTCTAAATAAGGAAGTTATCCAGTAAGCTCTTATTAACTTAGTTATTATATAAAACTTTCTATTCCGGACTATAGAGCAGGAAGAATTCCATATCTTCTATTAGGCTCTTAACCTAAAGTTATCTAATTTAATAATAATAACGCATAAAGAAATTTCTTAAATAATTACCCATTCTTTCTAGTTACAGAAAGATATCGTATAAAGATAAGTTTAATTAGCATTAATAGTATTTATCCTTCTGTTAATATCTAGACATCTTTAAATAACTACCTTCTTCTTGCAGTCTACGCCTCCTTTATTAATAGCTAGAAAAACTAGATAAAAGCTCTTTTTGCCCTTTATACGGTACCTAGTTATAATAGAGCTAAATAATAGAATACTCTTTCTCTAGTTTTAGAGGAGTATAGGATTATATAAAAGCTTAAAGCTATTATTGTAGATAATTCTATAATAAATAATACTCTCTATTATACGATCTATAAGTATCTTACTAATAATAAGGATATTACCTAGGATCCCACTAATAACGTATCCGCTACTAGGGATATACTATTAATCTTACCGTCTAGGCCTTCCTCTTTAAAGATACTCTTAAACTTAAGGCTATTAAGTTATATAAAAGAAATAATATAAGTAGAAAGAAGTAAAGTTATAAGGAAGAGATTAAGTAGAAATAGGCTTTCTACGTAATCGGCCCACTTAGTAAGCTTTATAATATTATAGTATACTTCTATACTTTAGCAAATTATATAAAGGAGTTTAAGACTTTACTTAGAAGATAAGTTTTACTTAATAATTATATAAGATAGAATTGCTAGTATTAAATGCTAAGCGTCTTACTTAAGCATAAGTTAGGAATTAATAACTATATTAAGAGTAATTTTAATATGCTTAAGGAGGATTATATCTCGCTATAAGACTAGAAGCTTTTTTATATAATTAATATATTTCCAAAGCTATTTTACTATATAATATTAGAGATATAAGGGGATTATATAACACTTAATTAAGTACTCTTTACAATAAATATTCTTATTAAATATATAGAGAACTCTCTTATATAACTTTTTTTCTAACTACTTTATCTAAGCTAAAGCTAATATTATATAATAGGTACTCTTTAAATTAAATAAAGCTCTCTTACTTTAAGTAAAAAATATATAGGCGAAGCTTAATAAGTACTCCTAGAGAATAAATAACTCGCCTCTTTATGCCACTATACTTATTCTTTACCTAAATTATTATATAAAGTATATTAAGATATTTTAGAAGAAGAAGTAGTAGAAAACTTTTAAAGGTTTAATAGCTTTAGGGAATATACCAAGAATTAAAGAAGCCTATTACTTCTCCCTAGACAATATTATATAATAAGCTACCATAAGATAAGTATAAGGAACTTAATAAGTATAATTAAATTATAAATAAGATAAATAAAAAGGCTACTTAACTAGTAAGCTAGGATAAAAATAAGGACTACTGCTCTAAAGTACTATATAAAATTAAAGTTTCTCTACTTTAGTGGTTGTTTTAAAAACAATAAATAAAGCACTAGCCGCGGCTTTTACTCTTTATAAGAAAAGTGCTTTTAATTCTAGCTATAAGTAATAAACTAAAGAGAGTATTTTTAAGAGGATATTATTATAAGGGCGTAAAGAGGCTTTGGGGAAGATTTGAAGGAATAATATAAATTCTATCTAAATCTAAGGGTATATAGCTCTTAAAGAGAACAAGACGTTATATAAAGAAGAGAAAGTGTATAATTACAGCACCTGGTGTACCAACCGCGTGTGTACGTGTTCGGTGCACCAACCACGTGCTTACAAAGCACTGGCTAATTGGGGGGGACGCGTTAGTATATAGACTACGTAGTCTACTTTAATAGAATGGACAGTTACCATCCAAATAAGTATACAATATTATACGTATTTCGTGCCCCTGGATACGACTTACTTGTATTATTAAGTTAATATAAACACTGATTAGTAAGCACGCACAGATTAGCAATCACTTAATGGGGGGGGGGGGGGGGGCCCCGGCGGCCGGGGGGGGGGGGGGCGGGG
>Ga0307507_10003667_pt1 | contig 29067 bp, 7 predicted proteins | sample 7_EM_MG_FD_207223 | JGI IMG/M metagenome (GOLD analysis project Ga0307507, IMG submission 207223) | Populus trichocarpa ectomycorrhiza microbial communities from riparian zone in the Pacific Northwest, United States - 7_EM | ecosystem: Host-associated > Plants > Roots > Unclassified | place... | reverse complement strand
TGATAGGGTTATGACGGTCGGCATAGTTACGACGGTTCCTAACAAATTTCGTCTATGCGCATGTTTGTTATTCCAAACCGTCATAACTATGCCGACCGTCATAACCCTATCACCTACGTTATAGTCATAGAAGTTACATTTTAAAAGTTTGATTTTCGTGATGTAGATACATACAAGTCAAACACACGTAATGTTCTAACTTGAAGAGGAAGAATCTAAGCCTGTTTAGTGGGGGGTGTGTGTATCTTAATTAGGGGGTGTGCGCGCAGTAATATTAGACAACTTGCGCAGCTGGAAACTAGACTACATGCACCCGCCAAGAAGGCGCCCCTGGCGCCAGCTTTAAGGACCCCCTACCTTTATAAAATACAGCTAATGCAGCCCAAATTAGTGGCGTGACGAGCTCGTATTTACCCGTCCTTTAGATTAGTTATAATCGGCTTATTTAAGCCGAACGCTAGGATCGGGTAAGGCGTTTTCTATTAGGTAAAGCGCATACTTTTTAAGTAAGGCGTTTGGCAGGGAGCTTAGAAGTAAGCCCCGCGGAAGCTTAACCCTTATTGCTGATATATATAATCATGGTGTTAAAAAAGGCCGTTGGCTTCCTGTTTAACTTCCAACTCCCTATTATACACGCTTTTAAGATGGCGAGTGTGCTATATTTGGGCCTCTTAGGAGGTATTTAAGCCTCTTAGGAGGTAGAAAGGGGTAATAGGAATAGGAATTAAGTTTGTTAGAGGTGGTGTTAACGACTCAGTCAATCGAGGCACGAGTACGGCAAGAAGGTCGCGCAAGCCTGTACGGTTAGATTGTCTATAAACGAGGATCCAAAGCTAGAGAAAGGAAAGGGGAAGAATGGAAGCACCGCTCGAAGCTATATACAATCCTCTAGTTACGTAATGGCAACTTACCATCACGTGACGGTAAGTTGCGGCAATTTAACAGCAATTTGCCAGTACCGTAACTGTGACGGTGCTGGAGCGCGTCACCTGCTACATTGCCGTTTCCAGGGCAATTTGCCGCAGTCTGCCAGATCCTGCAAGTACTACTCGTAGAGCTGACCAATCAGGATTTTCCATACCCGGCATGGAAAATTGCTATTAGCCCGCTTACCACTAGCGCCTTGGCGACCCCTTATATCTTATTAGTTTCTAACAGTCTTCTTCTCCTTCTTCTCCTTAGCTTAGTATTCTTGTATAGTAGCAATCTATAAGCTTTGGTTTAGAAGCATTTATACAAGCCCGTTATATTATACTAAGCTCCCCCTACATTGCCTGGGAAGGCCTTAATAATATCCTACCCTAAAAGACCTTTGTCTGCAACGACGCGTTAACGCGTTATACTTAGATATTAAGAAAAAACTCACACTATTACGCCTAAGAAGGCCCTAATAATATCCTACTTTATAGGCTAAACTGCACTTAACCTGCACCCCTAAAAGAACCCCAGAATTAAACCCAAATTATATAATTCTAATAAACCTTAGGAAGTAAATAATGGCACCTAAAGCGAGCTTATTTAAAAGACCTATCTCTACCTAAGAGGAACCCAAGATCTAGTTAGGATTAGAAATTGAAGACAATAATAACGTTATAGATATGCATGAGCAGATTCGTGCCCTTGCAGCTAATTAGAAGGTTAATTATCTTTAAGCCTAAAGTATATAAGAGACTCTAAAGGAGATCCTAGAAAGCCTTACTGCCTTATAAAATAGCCTAGCCTTCCCTTTATAAAGCCTTAGTTAACCTATTTGCTTAACTAACGTAATCCACAAGCCAGTGGCCAGTATAAGCATGTGGCCACCCTAACAAACTCACCAAAAAACCAAAAAATCGTTCTTTAATATTTTAACAACGGCCTAATAATAAACTATAAAAATTTATAATTAGACTCTTAAACTTACTTTAAGACCTCTATTAGAGTTTTAGAGTAATTAGTTTACCCATTATTAATATATTAAGATTTTGTCGGTATCACCTAAGTGCACTTAATTGGCCTATTAACTGATGGATTTGTTCTTGTCTAATAGGTGTCAAAAGCAGAGGATCGTAAGGATCGCGGTGCCTAAGTAGGGGGTTGATTAGTCACCATAAGGATAACTAATTAAAGACACGACGACGACATGTCAATGACGCGTAACCACGTAACTATCACGGCTAGCGATCCTGTGGAAGCGATCCGATAGATCAAGCAGCAATAAGGGGCTATATTATGAATAAACTAAGATAAGGAGCTAGTAAAGGGTACAGCAGGCAACCACGTACGTTGTCAGCGTTGGAACAACCTTAATCCGTCTTGCTTATATTTTAGTGTGACAACGTTGTGTAGTTAGCTGAACCGTCACATTACCCCCCTCTAAGTTAGGAAGATTGTCCTTAATCTTTGTAATTAGGCCCTCCTTATCCTCCTCTTCTTTCCGTCCTTTTCCGCCTTATTATCCTCCTCCAAGGGCTCTAAATCTTTACCCCTAATATACGCCTCTAGCCATTGTGGCAGCCGTACGGGTGGGCTGGCATTATAGGGTCTCTTATTATGGAACGCCTTGAGCTTATAGGGAGCGCCAATAAAGCCGTCTGCGTTATACCAGGTGTCGTCTGGGTCATGGCCTACCCAGCTAACCTTATATTATAACCTTCCGTGGTAGACCCTACTAGCAAAAACCTTATTAACTTTGTACTCCGGCTCGCCGTTAATTAGGACTGGCTCCTCTAGCTCTCTATTCTGGCCTAGTAGGGGGTTATCTGGATCCTTCCATAGTCGGTTGGCGTGGAAGATGTCACGAAATTCATATAGAGGGGTTCATGGATGAAATGGGTTGATTGATTGATAATCTTATATCATGTCTTTTTAACCTTGATCTGACGTGTCTTCAGTGACGTGTCTTCGTGCACGTGACCCACGCCTTTAAAGAATACAGATTATCTAACACACCCCCTTAGCTTTGAGCTCTTTGAGTTCAAAGCTAGCTACCTTCTCGTGTCCGTCAATGAGTCAATTAAACCGTAATCTCATCTAAATCCTTCCGTCTTGCTCTAATACTGTCCCTTAGGTCCTCTAGTTGCTTCTCCTTATCCAGCTGCTCCTTAATATCCACCATCCCAATCATATTAACGAAGCTTTGAAACCTCTGCTTGGGCAGGGCCTTTATAAGTCCATCGGTAATCATCTCCTTCGTCACTGTCCATTGAAATCGTACTCGTCTCATTGCGTATTCCTGACATAGCTAGTGTTAATAGATATCAACGTGTCAGAGCTTCGTAATCAGCTTTACTGTATCTTCCATAATCAGTTAGAGCGTCTGCGTGTTATCGCATTTAATAATTAAGGGCTCGTTTAGGCGTAACATCATTACTTTAAACAGCCTGCTAATAAAGATAGCTTCCTTTGCTATCTATAATAGGGCTAACAACTCGGCTTCTATGCTCAACATCGTCACCATACCCTACTTATTTACTCTCCAGGCGATCGGCCCCCTAAATAGCTTCATAATGTATCCTTGCGAGCTCTTTCTGTCAACAGAGTTATCCGCGAATAATGCATCGCTGGTATAGATAAATAATTGCGCTTTACCTCTACCGTCTCTTTCGTCGTCTCGTCCTTTATCGCGTATTCCTTTGTCTCTCTCTCTACCATTTATTCCTTCCTCATCTCCTCTATAGCAGATTGCTCTGCTTCTCGTACTATATAGATACTGGATAACTCTATCTGCCGCTTAATAATACTCTTAGCCTAGGTCCTGGTTGAACCTTACCAGCCATAATACTGCAAAAGCAATATCCAGACGCGTTATAGTGGCTACATAGAGTACTAAACCCAGTTTTCTCTAATATAGCATCGTAGAAGCTGGTAGGGATATAGGACGGACTAATAGGTCTATATCAGGGGACGGACGCGTCAGACGGATTATACGGTGATTGGTAGGGAGGAGTTCCGATTCTACCATAGGAGTGTCTAGAAGACGCCCTCTAAGATCTATCTTATACTAGTTAGCTATCTTCTCAATATAGGCTTCCTAGAATAGCTATAGGAGCCTCTAGCTATAATTGCGTATTATATAGATTCCTAGGAACCATTTTAGCTCACTAAGGGTACTCATCTAGTATTCCTTACTTAGCTCCTTAATCGCTTCTTAAGCCTTCTTTTCATCTGTCTTTCTATAGCAGAAGACAATATCATTGACATAGAAGAAGACAACTATTCTACCTTTTAGCATAACGCACGGCTCCTAAGGTACCTCTTTAAAGCCCAATTCATTTAATAAGCTCGTGAGATTCTTCTACTATAACAGTGGTAATCGTTGTAGTCCATATAAGGCTTTTCTTAAGCGCAGTACTTTATCTGTCTTTCCTTTGTTAAACCCTAGTAGTAGCTTTATATAGACGACCTCGTCAAGATCGCAATAAATAAACGCATTAACTACATCTATCTGTGTCATCTCTAGGTCGAATTTTGCGGTAATTGCCATAAGGGTTCGGAAGGTCATACTAGCTAATATAGTAGCTCTTATAGGTAGGTCTCCTAGGGCCTATTGATTTCCATATACTACTAAGCGTGCCTTACATTTCTAGAGAAATCTATACTTGTCTATCTTATAGACAAACACCTACATTAAGCTAAGGACCTACTGTCCCTTTATATACTTCTTGTCTGTTTCTTAAAACGACCTTATTTAATAATAGGATTAGAGGTAAGCTTATTAAGCCTCTTGGAACTAATCTTAAAGAGGGTATATATTAAGGTCCTTAATTAACTAAGGTAGCGGAGGTAAGTTCTTCCTGTATAATCTAACATCACTTATTCTGCCTAATTTCAGCTTACTATTGTTAAGTTAACTATTGAGGTTAAACTTCCTTCCTGCTATAAAGGCGCCTTAATAGGCTAAGGTGATCCTTTTAATAATAAAGTTTTCAAACCTATTATTACCAGCTTCCTTAAATAAGTCTTTAACTGAGTTGTTAAACACCCCCTAAGTATAAAACCTATCTCCTACTCGGTTAATAGTGTCCTGATTAGTATCTAACTTTATAAGATACTTAACGTAAAAGGCATATAGAGATTCTTCGTCTTCTTTTGTTAGAGGTAGTGTATAATACGCGTCTTCAAGAGCTCTTACAAGCTTAAGATCTGCTAACTTATTAAAGATTTAAACTAGCTTATCAACGTTATCGTCTTCCTCTTAAATTAATAGTTTAAATACTTTGTTATTATCTTCTAGAAGAACCTCGTTCTTAGTTAAGATCTTAGGGAGTTAAATCTTCTTAATTAGCGTATCTAATTCGGCGTATAGATCCTTTAAGATATCCATTTACTTACCATCAAAGAACGTCTTTTTGTTAAAGATAACATCCCTAGTAGAGATAACAATACCTTTATATAGGATCCAGATCCTGTAGATATTAGTAGAGTTATAGCCAACAAGGTAGCCAATATGGGCTCGCGGATCTAGCTTGCTTAGTCTTTTCTTCTTTAGCTAGGCATCTAACGTTATCGCGTACGCCCTATAGCCATAGGCTTTTAGGTGCGCCAATTGTGGTTTTCTTAATCTCCTATTTGCTAGGTAGGTATAGAACCTTTTATATAGCAATTTCCATCCATTGCTTTCCCGTGGCGTTTAATCTTAAAGGTAGACTACATAGTTAACTATCTCGTTCCATAGGTTATATAGTAGATTAGCAGCAATTCTTATTATATATCCTTTCTCAATAATTACACCCCCTAAGCGTTTAGCGGTACCGTTCTGTACTTAGGTATATGGCGCTAAAGGCTTAAAGGTAATCCCTTAGGTCTATAGCCATTTAAGGGTTCTCCTTCTCCCTAGCTTATTATCTAACCTAATAGTATTAACCTTAAGGTTATACCTCAGACAAATCCATTAGATAAAATCTTTAAGTACTTATAGTGTCTCCTTCTCCTCGCTATGCGTTGTTATAAAATATGGGAAGGTTCTTCCTAAGAAGGTGTTATAGATAAGCATAACTTATATAAATCCTATATACGCTTCCTTAAGGTCAGTCCAGTCAATATAGAGGTTAAGATAAGGTTTATCAATATTCCGTTCTAAGAACCTTCTTAAGACCTAACACTTAATTTTAGCGAGACTATAATGCTAACATTCCGTCATCTTTAGGCCTTAAAGCTTAACTCCTAGGGCGTTAATACCTAAATAATAAAGGCTTATAGGTCCTAAATGACCTAGACACAGATACTATAATCATATATTACCTTTTGCATCTAGGCAAATGTCTCTTAACAATGCTCTACGCTTCTATTAGCGGCGTAGCTGTTGGCTTGTATTAAACGCTAATAGACTTCCTAGTCGGACATATTCAATAGTCTATTATCTATAACATTCTTCCATTTAATATAGGATTGTATCGTTCTTCCAAACTAGAAGATTGTTGTTTCCTTTATTATCCTAAAAGTACCCTCACTTTCAAAGTAGACGGAACGACACTAGATTCATATTGAAGTCCATACAGAAGGCAACGTCCTTAAGACATAGGATTCCCTTGCTCTTGTCTGGTTTTATAACTTGGACAGTGACATCGCTATAGCCTAGTATAGGCACTTCTAAGCTGCCGGCAATAATATATTTGTGTCTTAGAGCTTTCCTAAAGTTATAAAAACAAGAGAGGTTATTAAAGATATAGAGAGTGGTTCCTAAGTCCAGAATAGTTAATAGCTTTAGTGGATAGAGTTAACCAGTGTAATATAATTCTAGGAATATTGTATTAGCTTCTCCTTTAATCTTCCTAACTATCTCCTAACTTTTAACCTGTCGTTATCAAGCTTTATTAATATTTAATTCCTTAAGCTTAAGTTATTCCACTTAGGCAGCTAGATTTTTATCGTGTTCTACCTTTTTACACACCTTTTTTATGCGTGTACCCTTAGCATTAAATCCCTTAGGCCTCTTGCACTTAAATAGATACCAACAGTCAGAAAGGGTATGTCCCCTTATATCACATGCCAGGCATTTTAGGTTCTTCGACTTCTTAAAAGACGTCTCTTTAGTCAAATTTATCCCTGCCCTTTTTTAACTGTGAGATAAGCTGTTCCCTCTTCCCTTTTAGACTTTAGCAGCAATAGAGATATCCTCTTTGGACTCTCCTGCGAAGTCTACGTTAAATGCACTCCCTCTAATAGTCAAGGATGGTATGACCTTTAAGAGGTTTGCGAATGCTTCCCGTAGCTCCATTGCTACTTTACGGTATTCTAACGAGTGAGCCTTTTTGGTATCATTTGCCTATTTAGTGTACATAATAAAATAGGTTTCGCTTATAGGTTATATTGCATTCGTAAGGTCCATTAGCTAGATCCTATTAGTTATCTACGGAAGACCATACTTCTCTGCCATCTTTATTGTATGCTCCCATCTGTCAAGCCACTGGGTAATTTTTGCCTGCTTAAGTCCCTTAAGTGATTCTGTATACTGCAGTTGTACCTTCCTTATTATAAAGTTCTTCAAGGGCTTAGTGTCTTCTTTTAACCAAATTAGCCATTCCTTAACTGTAAGGGAAGGGTTGAGCAGTAGCTTCTTCTAGATTAATACTGTAGACATAATCTGGGTGCGTATCTGTTGCAGATGCTCTTCCTGTTTTAAAAAGTACTTCATGTCCTAGTCATAGTATTGTCTGCTATTCTCGTACGCTCTCTGTTAGTTCGTTAAAAGCTGTGCATATAAGGTTGCATTCTCATTAAAATCTGTAACTTTTAGAAGAGGTGGTTTTTCAAGTAGACCTTCTTAAGGTGCTTCTGTAGCTGGGTCAACGTAGGCCCAAATTTGCTAATCCATAAGGGCTTATAGTTGCCAGATCTATTACTCCCAGTCTTCTAGTTTATTGAGGATGATCGTGGTCGACGAACTCAATGTCAGTGGAGTCATTTTAACTGATAGGCAAAGGAGGATTTAAAATGGTATTTTTGTCGTCAGGATCGTCCTTGTCATCAGGGTCGTCCTGTAACGATTGAGGTAGGATTTCTGTCAGAGTCTGCGTCCTGACGATAAGGTGTCAGAGTCTAACGATAAGGTAGAATTTCTTCAAACGATTAAGTAATAGCTAAATAGCTTCTTGAGTCGGCGGACCGGGCTCATAACTGTCACGAAATTCATGTAGAGGGGTTCATGGATAAAATGGGTTAATTGATTGATGATCTTGTATCGTGTCTTTTTGACCTTGATCTGACGTGTCTTCAGTGACGTGTCTTCGTGCACGTGACCCACGCCTTTAGAGAATACAGATTATCTGACAGAAGACGTTTAACATCTTCATATACGGAGGTAGGTCGACGACGTACGAGTATCCTTCTATACCCAAAATCCTATAGGGCCCTGCAAGTTGCCTATCTAATTTAACGCTTGGTTGGTCGGTAGCCTATCCCTTCCTAGTAACGTACACCTGATCGCCTACCACAAAATCTGGTTCGCGACGATGCTTATTAGCTTGTTTTACCTATCGCTCTTAGGTCCTAGCCAGATTAGCCCTTGCCCATTTAACTACTTCCCAGTTTCTATGTGTAAAAGCTTAAGCTTCCTATCGTGTTAGTCTCTCACGGGGTGTTAGGGTTGCTCGTATACGTTTCTCCTAGTTAAAGTGGAGCCTTGGCTTAAATCCTAGTTCTAATTTATACGGTGCAAAGCTTATAGATTCATGCGGTAAGATTGCCTATATAAAGTCCATATAGGGGAGGAGCTCCGACCAATTGTCCTAGTAATGGTCAATAAAGGGCCTTAAGCGTTGGTCTATGTACTGGTTTAGCACCTCTATATTACCATTAGTTTGCGGGTAACTAGCTATAGAGAGCTTTTACCTAACGCCGGTTAGCTTATATAGCTCGTCTATAAAGGCTAAGATAAATTAGGGTCCTTAGTCTAATGTCGCTGTCTCTAGAAGGCCGTATATGCGCCAGATGTGTTAGTAGTACAAGTTTACTGCGTCAGCCGCAGTAGCTGTCTTATAGCAGGGTAGCGAGAAGGCTCTTTTACCTAGCTGATTAATAACTATAAAGACGTTGTCAAAGCCCTTCCTATCCGTTGGGAAGGACTTAAAATCGAAAGAGACGTGCTGCCAGCAGCGTTTACCAATTGGTAAGGGATGCAGTAAGCCAAGGGTCTTATTGCGAGGTATATAGGTCCTCCTACATGTCCTACAGTTGCTTACATAGGTATCGCAGTCTAAGGGTAATCCTAGCCAATAGTATTGGTCTGCTACCAATTTCCTTGTCTTGCTCTTGCCTGAGTAAGCAGTTACTTAATGGGAGTGTACCTCTACAATAAGGTAGGTACGGAGGTAGTTAATATTAGGGACCATTAGCTTGCTAAAGCGGGTAAGCAATCCATCTTAGAGCTTTTAACCCTTCTGTTCTTGCCTAGCCAGCTAACATAGTCCTACTAGCGATTTACTAGTTCGGTTAGCCTAGAGAATCTAATTAATTAGCTTATATAGTTCCTATTTATAATTTGCTGCAGCTAAGAGGTCCTTTAAGGTTGCATCCAATGTGGCGATCGTAAGGGCGGGGTTGACTAAGCATATAGTACATATAGCTACGTCCTTCTCCTTCTGCGTCTTCAGGTCCTCCTGTTTACGTAATAGGGTATTAGCCACTATATTTGCCGTGCCTGGCCTGTATATAATCCGCATATGGAAATTAGCAAGTAGGTCTGCCTAGCGGGCTTGTTATAGATTTAGTAGTCTCTTAGTTATAAAGTACTTAAAGGCTTAATGGTCTGTGACTACCGTAAAGGGGGTACGCTAAAGGCTAATAAGGTGACCTTGCTATTCTTATAGACCTCTTATCACCGCCAGTATCTCTTTATCGTGGATCTCGTATTGCATCTCCTTAGGGCTTATTGTCTTTAAGAAGAAGGCTACTGGCTTCTAGGTCCCATTGTCTTGGAGCTAGTTAAGCACCCCAGCTACTACTCCATCACTTGCGTTAGTTTCCATACGGGTGTCTTAGAACGGCGAGTAGTGCTTTACTACGCTGCCTGATAGTATAAGGGCCTTAGCTTACTTAAAGGCCTTAAGCTCTTCTTCCCCTAGCGGGTGCCATACTTCCTTTTACGTAAGCTTGGTAAGCGGTTGTACAATACAGCCATAGTTTTTTAAGAGGGCTTGGTAGAAGTTACAAAACCCTAAAAAGGACCGCACCCCTTTAATAGAAGTAGGGGGCTGCTAATCCCTTACCGTGGATAGCTTGTTAGGATCTATAGAGATTCCATTAGTCCTAATAATAAAGCCTAGGAACTTTGTCCTGGTGACGTTAAACTCGCTCTTTCTAATATCCGCTTATAGGCCTGCCTCTTAAAGCCTCTATAGGACCTTCTTGATATGGATCTTGTGCTCTAATAGGTTGTCCAAATAGATTAGGATGTTGTCTATATAGGCTGTATAGAAGTCGTCCAAGTAGTTAAAGAGAATGCCGTTAATAAATCTCTGGAAGGATGCGGGGCCGTTACATAGTCCAAAGGGTAGGACGCGGTACTTGTATAATCCGTACCTTATACGGAAGGTAGTTAGGTCCTCTACCTCTTTCTTTAGCCGTATACGGTAGAAAGCCTGTCGAATATCTAGCTTGGTAAAGATTTTAGCCCTTAATAGCCTTGTTAACGTCTCCTTAATTAGTGGTAGCGGGTAACGGTCCTTCTTGGTAATCGCATTAAGTTTTTAAAAGTTAACGCAGAATCGCTACCCCCCTTTAGACTTCTTGGCAAATAGAACTGGGGCTATAAAGGGTGCGTCGCTCGGCACTATAAATCCCTTATGTAGGTGTTTCTGTAGGTAGACCTTAACTAGCTCCAGCTGTTCTAATGATATGTTATATAGCGGGCTAGGGGCCAGATTGCTGCTGCTGCCTTTAAGAACAATATCGTGGTCCACCCCTTTGCGATACGGTGGTAGTGTATCAGAGGTAGCTTTTAAGAAACCGTCAGCGTATCCTTAATAGGGCTGTGGTAGCTTCTTATAAATAAGCTAACAAAGTTCTTCCTTATTATTAGGTAGGGCGTCCTGCCCCTTTTTGTCCTCTATTAGCTGTTCTATTTTATAGAGGCTAGTAGATCCGATTACTACGCCCTTACGCTTTGTTCCGCATAAAAAGCTCCTGGCCTTAAGTAGCGTAATATCCGCTGCTGTAATATCCGCTGCTCCAATATCCGCAATAGGCGAAGGCTGCTTTACTTTTAGCTTTAATGGTAAAGCTAGTCTTAGGTAAAGCTGATCCTTTATCTTCCTAATTATATCTTGGGTATCGATCTTCTAGGTATGCTTATAGTTGTATAGGGCCTATTTAGTTCGCTCTGATTTGCTTTTAGTAGGGCGCCTCTCTCCTTAAGGTTCTCTGGTTATAGCCATACGCTTAAGAATGCGTTAAAGGGTAGGCATAGGCTCTTAATCTAGTAGTGCATCTCTTTGATCTATATCCTTCTGGTAATCCTCGTTAATTGGCAGGGGTAAGAGCTCTTTTCTTGGTACAATCACGTCCTACCTACTATGGTAGTTTCTCTTAGTTGGCCATACTAAGGTGTGGTGCTTGCAGTTAATTAGGGCCCCAGTCTTCTTAAGCCACTTACGGCTAACAAGAAGGTTATAGTGTCTGGTATTATAGAATAGGAACTATGTGGGGATTTGCTAGCCGTTTATAACTAGGTTAGCCCTAAAGAGCTATCTAATTATGTCTGTCTGCTAGTTATTATGCCCAGATATAGCAACTCCTCGTCCCTTAATCTTATAGAACTTTGGTTATAGTTATTGCTTAATAATTGGCCGCAGCTTATGGTGTATAAAGGCCTCGCCACCTGCACCCGAATTAAGTAGGCTTATTATATTAAGAGCTACACCTCCTAACGCGATTCTGCATTATATTGTAAGGGCCGTGCCTTCTAGGATCTCCTTAAGCCGTATAGGGGCTGTATGGATTGCTCCGATTTGCTTTAGGTAAGAGACTTTGCCTAGAGCTGTTTGTTTTCTAACTTCGCTAAGTTAGTAGCTATCTTATACTCCTTACTTTAATTAATTGCCTTAGCTTCTGTTTTCTTTAGTATAGGGCAGTCCCTAGAATAGTGTCCTTGCTTACTATAGTTAAAGCAGGTAGCTGTTGTCTTTGCAGCTAGTGCTAGGGTTAAGAACCATCTAGGTAGGAAACTCTTGGTTTCTTCGGCGTCCTTGCTAGGAGCTCTCTTAGCTTGGACTACTTAATAGTCGTTCTGTTCCTTGCCTAACTGCTTCAGCCCTTAGGCGTACTATTAAGCAGTCTTACAATAGGCGTTAAAGCTGCAGCCTTTATCGGCTACCTTGACTTCTATTTAGACGCGTAGGCTGTTATAAAGCTTATTGTGAAGCTCCTCTTTCTACTAATTTTGTGGCATCCTAGAGATATTTGCTAGTTATATAAAGTTAGATTAGAAATCATTGAAGTTACCTAGGTATAGCATCTTTAGGCTCTTAAGTTCCTGCCGAGCTTTAATCCGATAATCTGGGTCCTTAAAGATATTCTCTAAGAACTCGAGTACCTCCTTGTTAGTAGGGTTGTGTTCCATATCACGCTCTGCCTCTAAGTAGGGTAAGAGGTAGTTATAAGCTTTACCACCTACGCGTATCTTAATGTATGCCACCTTTGCATCTTCTTTCTAATCTGGGTTGTTTTAGTAGAACCAGTCTGCATTAGATCGAAGCTTGTTTTATACATAGCTACTCTAGGCCCAATAGGTAGGTTCTTTCCCATCTATAAGCGTAGGTGGGTCTGGAAACTTTGCTGTACGTCCTAAGCCCGTACTACTGCTTGTCTAAGAGAGTGGTGTCCCTTCTCGTATCGTCCATAACGGTGTGCTTTCTCGCTTACTGTCTTCCCAATCTGGGGCTTATATGGTAACCTTACGGCCCATTCTTAATATCTTCCGATTGGCCTCGCGGAGCTCGTCTATCCTATTATCTAGGTGCTCCTTAAGCTCCACTATCTTCGCCTGGGCCTCCTCTTTCGCATTAAGAGCTTTATGCGCGTGGTTATTGGTAAGACGCCATAGCATAGCGATCTGCTATTCTATTGCCTTCCTTCGTATTCCCTGGAGTCTCAGCTCCTCTACGAGTTCAGTTACAGGTATCTTGGATAGACTTTAGGTGGTTACAGCCGTGTACTCTCTCTTAGTCTCCATCTTAAAGTATATAGGGTCTTCAGTGTCTAACGATTATGTTATAAGACGGTCCTATTTGCTCTTTATATCGTCTAAAAGCTCTGTCTTGCTATAGTACGGTTAGAGCTCTGGTGGCTTAAATGTCAAATCTACGGGTTCCTCGCGGTCTGCTAGGGTTGGGTCGGTGGCTATCTCCAGCGCGCTCGGTCTTAATGTGCTCTTTTTCGCCATAGTGTCTCCTTTTGTCTGAATTTGTAATTGGGATAATCCTTCTAAGCTAATTACCGCAGTCTCTTCTTTTAGCTGCTTAATTGCTGTTGTAGTTGCCTGCACCATTGCAGGGCTTTTGGAAGGTGGGTTGGTTAGTAGTTATAGTGGTAGACTAGCTCTCTGTCCGGCTACGCGTTTGACCGTTAAACCTAGTATTATGTCGCCTCTATAGGTCAGATGAGGTTAATCTTAGTTTAATATCACAGCTAGCAATCCCATGGAAGCGATCTAATAGATTAAGCAGCAATAAGGGGCTATATTATAAATAAACTAAGATAAGGAGCTAGCAAAGGGTACAGCAGGCGACCACGTACGTCGTTAGCGTTGGAACAACCTTGATCCGTCTTGCTTATATTTTAGTGCGACGACGTTATACAGTTAGCCGAACCGTCACAGTAACTTCTGTCCATATATTCCGACAGATTTAGCTTTTCAATTTAAGCCTAATTATTATATCTTAAAAACCACTTATTAAATTACTTTAAAACTTTAATAGAGGTCTTAAAGTAAGTATAAGAGTCTAATTACAAATTTTTATAATTTATTATTAAGCCGTTGTTGAAATATTAAAGAACGATTTTTAGGGTTTTTGGTGGGGTGGCCACATGCTTATACTGGCCACTTGCTTGTGGATTACGTTAAATGTAATACACTAGAGAGTATAAACACAATAATAAAGCAGTTAAAGTCCGTTAAGCTCTCTAACCCTTAACTGCTATCTAACGGAATAGACCCTACCTTTAAGAATTAGAGGATTTAAGTATAAAGAAAGCTCCGTGTTAACTATAACTATTTCCCCTCTAAAGAAGCTAAAATGCTCTACCTCTTTAGTTAAACTATTGGGGATCCCTAGAGATACCTCTAGGCCAAGTTTAAGAACGAGTTACCTGTTTGGTTTATATCTGTTAATAAGATAATATAGCATCTAGCTATTATTTATGTTAATCTAAATAAAGTACAGGATGCCTATTATAACTATAACCGCCTAATAATAAAATCAAACTAATCCTTTGCTAAGTTTTAGACCTAATTCTTATACCTAGTAGGCGAAGGCTAGGTTCCTACTAAGAACTACTGTTTGGACCTATATAATAAGCTAACAGTCTAACTACAAGAGAAGATTATAGTAGCCTTAGACAACCTACTAACCTACTAAAGACTAGCAGCCTAATATTTGTTGCTAGATTTAGAACTAAAATAAATTAATGCTCGTTCTAACTAATTAAAGAAGTCCTATAGTAACTAGAACCTATCCGCTATACTAATAGGAGCTAGCATTAGAGGATAAACTATAACCGCCCTTATACTAAAAGCGGTTATAATATCCTACCTACGAGCCTTATTTAAATTATTACGTACTATATATCTAGCTAATGCTTGTCGTAACACCCTAATTAACACTGCCATGGTTACATGTTTTAATTGCGGAAAGGATAGTTACTTTATTATGTCCTACCTAGAGCTAAAGGATATAGGTAATATTAAGGAAATAGAGGAAGGAGAATTGTCTAACAAGTTAGGAAAAGAAGAACCCTAGGGAAAGACTCCTCCCTAGGGTATCCTATTAATCTTAAAGAGATTAATCTAAGTTAGCTAATAGGTGGAAAATACTTTATAGTTCTATATATAGTATCTTAAAATGGATATAGAGTTAATATAACTGCCCTTGTTAACACTAGAGTAAATAGCTTTACCTTTATAAACACTGCTTATATAAATAATGTTGTTAAGTTCTTAAATATAAATGCTACCTAACTAGAGAAGCCTATTTAAGTAAAAGGCTATAACGGCTAAGCTGGTAAGCTGGTTACCCATGTCTTAAAGCTATATATCGCTATTAATAGACAACGCCAATTTAGTATCCCCTTCTATATCCTAGACCTAGGGTCCTATAATATAATCCTTAGCCAAAAATAGATGTCCTACTTTAATATTTAGCTAAATATTTGATAAAGATAGTTTATCTAGCCAGAGAATAGACCAAAGTTACCCTCCTTTATTAGAGAGGTCCGTACTAACCGCAAGATATTAGCCGCAAAGGCCGATCCTACCTACTAGCAGGATATTAGGGACCGCGACCTAGCCTTTGCTTAAGAAGATGCCCACTATAAGGCCGGAAAGAACTCTGTACCGATAAGGATACTCCCCTAAAGGACTATAGTTAAGGAGGACTCTACTTACGGAAGTGGAACGGACAGTGACATAGATAACTTCTAAATTGCGGAGATCTAGCTAATGGGGAAGAGGACATACTAATAGGATATAGAGGATAACCTTTAGAAGATGCAATAAGAGCTAAAAGGAGTAAAGACAACGCTAATATGCCAAAAGCCCCTAAAGCCGCGGACACCACTACTATTATATAACCCCTCTATAGTAGATATCGCGGCAATTAGCGCTATAGGTTTTTACTTTAATATGTATTAGAAGGATAATAAGGTCTTTATAACTAGCTTATATAAAATTAACTAGATTATTAATAAGAAGGAAGAAAGGCTAGTAGAGGAAACTAATAAGGAGCTAGTTAAGCGCCTTCTCCCTATGTACCTCTTAGACCATAGAGACGCGTTCTTAAAAGCAGCTTTGGATATACTGCCCCCCTACTAAACCTATAATTATAGGATTTAACTAAAGGCCAATAACTCTCTAGGCTACAGCCTCCTTTACTAGCAAACTATAGAGGAACTAAAAGTAACTAAGTAGTACTTAATTAATAACCTCTATAAGGGGTTTGTTAAGCTAAGTTAGGCCCCTTTTACTTCCCCTATCCTCTTTATAAAGAAACCTAATAAAGGCCTCCACTTCTATATTAACTATTAAAAACTAAATGCCATTACTTAGAAAGATTATTACCCTCTCCCCCTAATTAATAAGACCCTTATACGTCTAAGCCAAGCCAAAATCTTTACTAAGCTTAATATCCGCCAAGCTTTCCACTAAATTAGGATGGACCCTGTATTAGAGGATCTAATAACATTCTATACCTGCTACGGTTCTTATAAATATAAAGTTCTTCCTTTTAGGCTAATAAATAGGCCAGTTATGTACCAACGGTATATAAATAATGTTTTTTTTAACTACCTTAATAAATTCTACACGGTATACCTAGATAATATTCTTATATACTTAAATAATAAACTTAAGCACTAAGTTTATGTTAAAAAGGTCCTAGAGAGACTGTGGAATATAGGCCTACAAGTTAATATTAAAAAATATATATTTGGAGTAAAACAAATAAAGTACCTTAGGTTTATTGTTAGTATAGAAGGAATTAAAGTTAACCCTAAGAAGGTAGAGGTAATATATAACTGGAAACCCCCTTATACTATAAAAGAAATCTGGTCCTTTTTTAGCTTTTGTAATTTCTACTACTAGTTTATCCGCAACTATAGGGTTATAGCTAAGCCTCTTATATAACTAATAAAGAATAATATGCCTTTTATTTTTGACAATAATTGTACAAAAGCTTTTAAAGAGTTAAAGGACTAACTGTAAGGGCGCGAAGAGGCTTCGGGAAAGATTTAAAGGAATAATATAAATTCTATCTAAATCTAAGGGTATATAGCTCTTGCTAGGGACAAGACGTTGCGTAAAGAAGAGAAAGGAATAACGAGAGAATCTTGCAATTAAACAGTTTAGGGGTCTTGGTCGATGCGTGCGCACGTACGCACGCAGACGGACTTTGGTAGTATTCGATTAATCTAGCAGAACTTAGCAGAAGTCGATCAAGCTAGCAGAATTCGGCAGAATTTGGTTAAAGCTTCAAGTTCTATCTATCAAGTGTTTTACCGAGACATTCCTACTATAACTAGGCTAGTCCCGTTATAGTACCCCCCCTTTAGCCAAAGGTCCAAAATAATACAATTTTATTATGTTGTATTTTACGTTAGGTAGCGGTATAGAGTTTTACCGGTTCTAATTATTAAACAGACCAATCAGGATTTTCCATCCCCAGGATAGAAAATCGCTATTAGTTTGGTAAAGGCGGTAAGCCAAACTAATATCTTTATAGTAGGTCTTAGCAAGGCAAATCTAACCAATTAGATAACTTTAACCGCTAGTTAAAGTTCCTTAACATCTTGCGCGTTATATGACCGTGTTATAAGCGTTATAATATTCTTTAAGCTCTTTTTAATTTTAAGTTTCCTGCTATCGTGTTTCATGTATTTGTGTTAGGTGGCAGTTATTTGCCTTTATATTATGTCCATCCAGCTAGAGTAGGCCGCGAAGGATGGTCCTTATAGAATTCTTTTACTAGGGAAGGCGTATCGGTTTTAACTTGCTTATAGAGCTCCTAGGTTTATGTTTTATATCCTTCCCACTTAATAAGAAGTTTAAATTGTTTAGATTATATTTTCTATCGCATATCATTAATTAAGTCAATAAAGTAAGAACCGTTACCGTTGTCAACAATTATAGGAGGTGGCGGCGGCACTTCGCGAGTTATAGGTTTGTCTTTTAAGGGTTGCAGCAAGCTTATGTAAAATATTAGATATAGTTTTATCTTAGTTGGCAGTTTAAGCTTATAAGTATACGGGCTCAATTTCTTCTTAATTTGGTATAGGCCTGCAAACTTCCAATTAAGTTTCTTTAAGGGCCGTTAAGTCTTTAGGTTTTGTATATTTAGGTAAACTATGTTACCTTCCTTAAAGTCCCATGCGGGGGCTCGTCCTTTATTCACATGCTATTCCTATACTGTTTAAGCGTACATTAATTCACTTTGTAATAGTTCCGTTAACTGCTTTATTTAATTAGTAAAGTTGTGCGCGTTAATTAACTAAATCCGTTTAATTATGGGTCCTATTGTGTCGATTTTAGGTTGTAGTTTGAATCCGAGTTAGGGGTCTTATCCGTAGGTTGCGTAGAATAGCGTTATGCCTATTAATACATTTATCGTATTGTTCGCAGTAAACTCAGCTAAAGGCAGCCATTTTTCCCAGTTATCTTGTAGGTAGGAGTAGTATATTTATAGGTATTGTTCTATAATCGCGTTTATAATTTCGGTTTAACCATCTATCTCCGGATAAAATATAGTTAAGAGTTGTGTTTAAATGCTTAATTATTTATATAGAGCTTGCCAGAAGTCTGAAACGAACTGGCTTCTATAGTCGGATATTATTAAATCAGGAAGTCTGTATAGCTTAAAGACATACTTAACAAAACATTCAGCTACTAATATCGCATTAATTAAGTCTATAGGAATTATATATCGCATTTTTATAAGATGGTTAACGACTACTATAACATTCGTAAACCCGTTACTGTTAGGCAAGTTAACTACGAAGTCGATTAAGATATCTCGCCATTTTTGCATTAGAATTGGCAACGGTTAAAGTACTCCTTGCTTCTTTACATAAGAGGTCTTCCCACGTACGCACGTTCTGCAGGCTCAAACGTATTTTCGTACGTAGTTATACATTATAGGCTAGTAGTATGCTTATTAAATAATCTCATAAGTCTTCGCACGGCTAGGATGTCCTACTATAGGGGAATTGTGTACAAATTTGAGTATCTTAAATTGTAAGGGTTTGGAATTTGGAACTACCATCTTCTATTAATAGTATAGTCAATTGTTACAAATTTCGCATTTGGCGAGTGTGATATCTTTATACTATTATTTTTCTGTTTGAATTGCTTTTATTATATCTGCTATCTATGCGTTGTTCTTGTATTTGTATTCTATTAGCTTATTAATTTCTATTTCCTATTTATTGATTTCTAATTTGTTTCTGTTAAGTTCCATATCTAGGAATATAGGACGTAGTTTCTTAAAGCATTTAGGGGGCAATAAGATCCGTAATTAATTTATAATCCATTTATCTAAGGTGTTTGCAGGTAAATCTTGTAATTGTTATGTTAATATATTAGGCTTCTAATTAAGTTTGCCTGGTTGGTACGTAATCTTAAAGTTAAATTATAAGAGGTATTCAGCCTAATAAATTTGGCGCTGCGTTAACTGCTTTATAGTTATAAAGTACTATAGGTTTTTGTGGTCCGTTAACACGCGTATTGGAAATAATAATCCTTTAAGTTCTGGACGCTATTGTTTAAAGTATCTAATAATTGCAAGTAGTTCCTTATCGTATATCTTGTAGTTTAATTTGGCAGGGGCGAGCTTTTAAGAGAGAAAGGCTACTAGATATAGCTTACCGTCCTTATTATATTGCGATAATACTCCCCCTAGGGCATGATTAGACGAGTCTGTTTTAACGATATATTTAAGGTTAGGGTTAAAGTGGGCAAGAATTGGAGTGGTTATAAAGCGTTATTTTAAGTTATTAAAAGCTTGTTTATATCTAGTAGTCTATTTAAATTTTATGTTCTTTCTTATTAGGTTTACTAATAGTTGGGTAATTTTTAAGAACTAGTTAATAAATTAGCGGTAGAAATTTGCGAATTTTAGGAATCCTTAAATGTTTTATACGTTACTAGGGCTTCCCTAGTTTATAATCGCAGCGACCTTTTTAGGGTCCATTTTAATTCCGTTACGGGATATAATCAGGCCTAGGTACGTAACTTTAGACGCATAGAACTTGCATTTCTTAATATTGCATTGTAAACCCGCATTTCGCAAACGTTTAAGGACTATTTGGATGTGTTTTTAATGCTTAGAAAGCGAAGATAAGTAGATTAGGATATTATTAATATACGTAGTAATAAATACATTAAGGAATTTACGGAGTGTATTATTAACGTATTACTAAAATATACTGGGACCGTTCTTTACACTAAATGGCATTACTAGGTATTTAAAGAGTCCCTATTATATATAAAAGGCTGTGTACTTCTTATCTCCTTCTTAGATGCGAATTTAATTGAAGGCAGCGACTATATTAAGCTTTATAAAATATTGTGCCTTTACTAGGCAGTTAAGCGTCTCTTAGATTAAGGGGATTGGATATTGGTTTCGAATTATAATTACGTTTAGGGCTTAGTAATTAATATAGAATCTTAAGCCTCCTCCTAGCTTTTTAACGAATAATATAGGTAAGGTAAATGGAGATTAACTAGGGCGAATAAATCCTTTTTCTAGATACTTGTTGAGGTATTATTGTATTATAAGTAGTTCTTCTCGTGACATACCATATAGCGGACCGAACTTTGGTGTTATACTAGGTTTAAGTTCTATCTTAAAATTATATTTATCCTAATGCGGGGGCAGCTGGTCTGCGAATTGTTTTTTAAACTCGTTAATTAGATTATGGTACTTCTTGGGTATAAGAGGTTAAGGGTTAATATACTACTTTAGTTCTAGCGCCTTCTTAATATCTTTTATTGTTATAGCGAAGATTTCGTGGTCTTGTTTTCTTGCTAACGAAATAAAAGGTGCGGCTTGTATTATATAAATTTTAAGGGGTTTTAATGTATTATCTTCGCATTCTTTACTGCGATTAGCAGTTATAGTTTTATTATATTGGTTTAAGGTTTGTGGTAAGGATAATTTGTATTATATTGAATTTAAATAGTCTTGTACATGTTTATAGGGCAGGTGGTGTTTTAAATAATAACTTTGGTAATAGGTTGTGCGGAATTTTAGTGTTTCTTTAACCCAGCTAATTAAAGGGTTGTGCCGTTTTAGCCATCTATGTCCAAGTATTATCTTATATTGCTTTAGGGGTGTTATAAATAGGGAAATATATTCGAGGTATTTGCCCATCCGCATTTTTATAAGAGTGTAGTGCGTTAATTTGCTATATATTAAGGGTTTGCCGTTAAAGCCTTATAGGCCTTAGGGCTTATTAAGTTTCTTTAAATTTAGGCGTTAGGTTTTTGTGTAGTTTATATTAATAAAGCCTATGCTAGTAACTCCGCTGTCTATAAGGATTTGTACCTCCTTCTATTTTCTAAGTGTTTAAATTTTGCTAAGTATATTAAGGGAGTTATGTTATATATTAGCGCTAAAAGAGCCTAGATACTTATACTCTTCCACTTCTTGTCCTAAGGCGCGACTTAGCCCTAGAATAATTCGTTTTCCAAGTTAGCTAAGTATAAGATGCTTCGTAACGACTAGGTATAATTTATAGAACAAGTATAAGTTAAGGAGCGAGTACGGCTTAAAGAATAAGTGCAATTTGAGGAGTGGATGTGATTTAAAGACCAGGAGGAACTACGGCGGACTTTTTTAAAAGGGTAAGTTTGGCAATTTCTTTAGATATGTCCTTTTCTGCCACATCTAAAGCATTCTCTATTTGTGGCTTAAGTCCTTTGTTTGTTGGTTCCTAAGGGTGCGTAGAATCAAGTGGCGTTGAGGTCCATAGGGTCGTGCGTAGGTTTTGGAAAAGGGTCGCGCTTTAGGGTATATATTAGTTTCGTGGAGTCTTAAACGCAAGGCGTGGTTGGCTTTAGAGAATAAGTTTGTTTGTTATATTAAAGGTCCTTATTAATTCGTTAATATATTGTAGCAAATTTGGGTAGGTCCTTTAGCAGTTCCCTACCTACTAACTATGCTCTAATTTTATCCGAAATAGCTTGTTAAAGAGCAGTAACTTTAGCGGCTTTATTCCAATCTAGTTCGCTAATAAGGCCTAAAAATTCCAAAAAGAAGCTAGTAAAGTCTCAATTCCGTTATTATAGGTTTTTAAGTTTAGTAACAGCAGTATATTCGCGGCTAGCGTTATTATACGTTCGTTCTAATAAAGAGATAAAGATTTTAAAATTAACAAAGGTGCTATTATAGAAGAATGGGTCTATAGTTTATGCAGCGTCTTTGCTTAATTAAGACATCCTATAGCTAATCTTGCTAGCTTTAGTAGGGTATCGGTTATAGTTCGTTAAGAGTTTAAGGCGGAGCTTAGTTATAAAGGGATATAGGTTATTTTAATTTCTATTAAATATTAAAGGGTTAGGAAGCTTTTCTGATTTTGCAGTAGGTACTAGGTTTGTTATAGGTATAGGTTAAGCTACCGTTACTAGTTTAGGGTTTGCATTTAATAGGCTAGGTTCGCATATAGTTATCTTAATTTTGTTTATAGGTGTTACTATTAGGGTCTCTATTATAAGTGTATTAACGTTGCAGAGTTCTTTGCGGAGTGTTTCTATTAATCGCTAATGCTGGGCTTCTAGTGCAGCCCGCTGCTGAGCTAAAGCATCTATAAAGGCTTCTTGCATTGCAGTTAACTGTTCCCTAACTAGGGTTATAATGCTCGTAGTTAACGCGTAGGATTTAAGGTCGTTTGCCATTTTAATAGTAGTTGTTTTAGACGCAACGTAATATAAGGGCGCGAAGAGGCTTTAGGAAAGATTTAAAGGAATAATATAAATTCTATCTAAATCTAAGGGTATATAGCTCTTGCTAGGGACAGGACGTTGCGTAAAGAAGAGAAAGGAATAACGAGAGAATCTTATAATTAAATAGTTTAGGGGTCTTGGTCGATGCGTGCGCACATACGCACGCGGACGGACTTCGGTAGTATTCAATTGATCTGGCAGAACTTGGCAGAAGTTGATTAAGCTGGCAGAATTCGGTAGAATTTGGTCAAAGCTTTAAGTTCTATCTGTCGAGTGTTTTACCGAGACATTCCTACTGTAACTAGGCTAGTCCCGTTACACTAACTTACCTCCTCCCTAATTCTCCGTTACTATGACCTAGACCTTAAATTAATGCTAGAAACGGACGCCTCTAATAGAGTAGTAGTAGGAGTTCTCTTATAGTTACACCTAGATGGCGAGTGGTACCCTATTACGTTTTTCTTAAAGATAATGGCCCTAGCTAAGTGTAACTACGAGGTATATAATAAGGAAATGCTAGCTATTATATAATTGTTATCCTAGTGGCGCGCAGAGCTTAAAAGTATAAACTCTTAGATTAAAGTCTATACTAATTATAAAGCCCTTAAGTATTTTATAATAATAAAGCAGCCTACTAGTTAATAGGCCAGGTAGGCTGAAATACTCTCCCAATTCTTCTTTACGATTATATACTGCCCTAGTAGGCAAAATTCTAAAGCTAATGCCCTTACCTGGAGAGAATAGGATGTGGAACCATAGGATAAGCTAAAGGCTTAGTACTGGACACGTGCCCTCCTCCGTCCTAAACAGCTTAACCTACGTATTTTTAAGGAACTAAGCTCTAAATAGAACAAGCTGGCACCTATAGAAGGAGAGATCCTAGATAAACTAATAGGACTAATTAACCGCATCCTAATTGCGAACCGCATAGCTAAATCCCTAAAAGCCCTTCGCGACTAAGCTATAAAAGGTAACCCTAATTTAGAAATAGAAGATGGACTACTCTTATACTAAGAACGGCTTATAGTTCTAGATGTTGACAACCTACGAATAGAGCTGATCCGTGAAGCCCACTGTTAAGTCTCTACGGCGCACCCTAGTTAAGATAAGACCTACTAACTACTAGCGCCTTACTACTACTGGCAAGGACTCCTATCTAATATAGAACAATTTATTAGAAATTGTTATCCTTGTAAACGGGCAGATACCCTTAGGGATTAAACCCCTAGATAGTTATAACTACTACTAGTTCCCAAACGCCCTTAGCAGCATATTATAATGGACTTTAAATCATTCCTAAAGGACAAATATGGCTATAATATAGCCTTTATAGTAGTTGACCAACTAAATAAGTAAGCCATTTCCCTCCCCTGCTTTAAGACTATAACTGCAAAAGATATAGCCTATATATATGTTAACCACATCTACTAGATCCATGGCGCTCCTAAGTTAATTATCTCTAACTATGGACCCTAATTTATATTAGACTTCTAGGACGAATTCTACTATATCCTTGGGATTAAGATTAAGCTCTCTACTGCATTCTACCCTTAGACTAATAGCCAAACTAAGATTATAAACTAATACCTTAACTAGCAACTTTGCCCCTTTGTTAACTACTACTAGGACAACTAGTTAGAACTACTGCCTATAATAGACTACGCACAGCTTACGCTCCCTTATAATAGTATAGGAATGTTACTATTTAAGTTACTCTATAGATACAAGCCATAAATATCCTTAATTGGGATAGACCTATAGGACCTATAATGGCCCGTGAACGCCTTAGCTATAAAGAGGCCTAGATATTTACTAAGAGAATATACAGAGCCTAGGAGACTGCCTAAGTAATTATAAAAAAGGTATAAGAGAAGAAAGAGGCTAACGTAAACTAATATTATTGCGAGGTAGATTTCTATATAGGAGATAAGGTATAGGTGTTAACGAAGAACTGGAAGACCTAGAGGCCGAGCCATAAGCTAGACCACTAAATGGCTGGCCTCTATAAGATCCCTAAGAAGGTAGGGCACTCTTTTAAGATTAAGCTACTAGAGTTAATAAAGATCTACCCTGTCTTCTCTTTAGACCAACTGCGGAAGGCCATAGATAACCTATTGCCTAGACAGTATAACGACCCCCTACTGCTAATTTAGATTGCAGAGGATAAGGAATAGGAAATTAAGGAGATCTTAGCCGTTAAGAAGGACCGTAGTACCTTAAAATACTATGCGAGCTAGGTAGGTCATAACGAAGATCCAGAATGGTACCCCGTATCCGACTTTAAGTACTCTCCCTATAAGCTATAAGATTTCCACCTAGCCTACCTAGACCTCCCTAGACCACTACGCAAATTAGATAGCTGGATTAAATACTAGGAAGAGGGGTTAGATAACTATAATAATTTAGATAATAATAAAGAACTTAGACAAAGCCTAAGGGCAGGCTTTTTTAGGAGGGGGTGGTGATATAATGGTGCTAGAGCGCGTTACCTACTACATTGCCGTTTTTAGGGCAATTTGCCGCATTTCTGGGTAGTCTGCCAGATCCTGTAAGTACTACTTATAGAGCTGACCAATTAGGATTTTCCATGCCCGGTATGGAAAATCGCTATTGGCCCGCTTACTACTAGCGCCTTGGCGACCCCTTATATCTTATTAGTCTCCGACAGTCTTCTTCTCCTTCTTCTCCTTAGCTTAGTATTCTTGTATAGTAGCAATCTATAAGCTTCGGTTTAGAAGCATTTATACAAGCCCGTCACAGTAACATTAACCCCCCCTTTAAAAAAGCCTGCCCTTAGGCTTTATATATCTATATTATGTCTATAGGGTATTTTTATCTATATACTTAACAGGTAGCTTATTATCTTCGCTATACTAGTACTCTATCTACTTGTCTAGATACTTTAGGGGTCCTAGCTTATTAGGGTATTAGTTATAGAATTTTTTAAGCTTTTAGGGGCAACCTATAAAGTTCTAGGTAGAGTACTAGGTTAGGTCTGGATCATAACCTTTCTATTAGATATAGTATTTTAGCATTCCTTATACTATTTTATAGGCTCTTATTTTATTAACTTCCTATTTATCGTCGCTATTAACCTAAATTAGTAGTAGAGGCTTATTCTTTTGTCTAGGTAGTGTTACGGCACTAGCAAATTGCCGCAAACTGCCGTCACGTAATGGCAAGTTGCGGTAAGTTGCCATCACGTGACCAGACGATTGTATATAACTTCAAGCGGTGCTTCTGCTCTTCTTATTTCCTTTCTTTAGCTTTAGATCCCCGTTTATAGACAATCCAATTATATAGGCTTGCGCGACCTTCTTGCTGTGCTTATGCCTTAATTAACCGAGTTGCTAACATTATCCAAAGCTTATTACTACTCTTCTTTCCTAAGAAGGAACTTAAATATATCTATAAGGCCATAAATAGGACAAGGATATAAAATAGGACCCTAAGGACATTACTAGGACTATAAGAATAGGACAAACCCCTAAGAACTAAAAGAATACAAACAGAACGCGAAACCTAAGAATAGGACACGTATAGACCGGAACCCCTAGGAAATAAACAAACCCTAGAAATTACCTAATACCCCTACCACTATGCTAAGAAATATAGTAGTTGGCAAAGCCGCTGTAGGACCTACAAATACCTCTAATAGTAAAACAGTTGCCGTCTTAACCCACTAGGAAGAGCTTATAGCAGCTAATACTAAAATTAAGTAGCTTTAAGAGCTGCTTAAAACTAGAGACACCCCTATACCTAGTAAGGAGTTATCAGATACCTAGAGACTTGCTATAGTCCTTAAGGCCCTAGCCTAATGTATAGTATTAGCATTATTGCGGTCCGCAAAGGTCACAGACCCCCTATTGCTTATAGACGGAACTAACCCTATATTTAATAATTAGAAGCTTTAACTGCAAGATAAGCTTAAAGTTAATACGGACTACTTCCCTACTACCTAAGCTAAAATGGCCTACGTCTTCGGCCGTACTGGTAGGGACGCATAGATGCATCTATGCCTGTAATATGCTTAGGACTTAGCAGACCCCTTCCTCTCTAAAGAAGAGATAATTAACTACCTATCTTCTATTTATAAGGACCCCTTTAAGATATAGAATGCCTGTCTTAATTATAAAGCCCTTAATATAAAAATAATAGAGACCTTCTTGGTTTTCTAGACCCGCTTTCTATATCTAGCCGGATAGGCTTAAATCTCCTAGGAAGATTTAATGCTAAACCTCTTTAATAAGCTTACCCTAAACCTATAGCGCGCCGTGCTACCGGTTTATACTACTATATAGATGCTAAAGGAACTTATAGACTAGTGCCTAGCTATTAACTAGGGCCTCTGCCAAATTAAGGTATATGCTAAGCGGTATAAGACTAGAAGCTCCGCCAACTAGAATATAAGTACTTGTCACAGGACACCCCCGTAACACCTTACACACGTCTACCTGTTTCCACCGACTAAATAACCAGAGACCGACCACAAGACGGCAATCTAACAGCAATCTGCCGTATTCCGCCGCAATCTGCTGTCTCTACTGTTGGAGTTGCTAACTGGCAACTTTAAGGACCTCTAACTGCCGAATTCTACCAAGTTCTACCAGAACCGCCACCTAAGCTCTACCCTGCCTATATATAGCACAGTACCCGTTAACATAGCAACCAAGCGAATATTATATACCCTTTTTCCCCTGTTTCCTACTTTCCTTTCCTTACGCAACGTCTTAACTTTATTACGCAGTTTATATACATAGCTTAATAATATCTACTTCGCTATATATTATCACCGCTTATGCTCGCTCTATAATACTACATTGCGTTAACCTTATATACCACCCTCTAAAATGCAGAACGACCCTAAAGCCCCTATAACAGCCGCTAGCATTATATCCGCACTCTAAGAACAATTGGTAGAGATATAGAAGTCCTTTATAGACGCCCTTGTATAGAACTAAGCCACTTTAACTTAACAATAAGCCGAATAAGAAGCACGACACCTATAAATAATTAAGGACCTTTAAGAAGAAGTCTGCACCCTTAAGATGCCTATATTAGGGCCCTAAGACTAAACGCCTTCTCTAGAGACAAATACGCGAAACAAGAGTCCTAAACCTATAGTAGCTATTTACCCTAAACTAACTGCCGTACCGCAACAATCCGAATAACTACTAGACCCTCCAATATTTACTAGTAAATAATAAGAACTCCAATTATTTCTAAGCCAGCTTAAAAATAAGCTAACTAGTAATGCTAACCGCTACCTAACTAAAGCTAACTAACTTTGCTACGCCCTAAGTTAACCAGGAGGAGATGTAGCTAACCTTATTAAACCCCTTTAACTAAATTTAGTATAAAGTCTAGTTATACTTTTTAAAGCTATATATAGTAACCCGAACCGCTAAGCTACTGCTTAAAGAAAGATAAACCACATAACTTAAGGAACGAAAAGCTTTCCAGTATACTTCTCTGAATTCAACCGTTACGTAAAGGAAATAGGCTAGAACGACTCTATACTAGTTAATAGCCTTATTAAATCCCTAAGTCCTAAACTAAAAACCTCCCTAATAAGTATAGACCTACTGGGAGCCCTTAACGCCTACGTAAACGTTATTAATAAACAATACAATGATATACTACGCCTGACACCAAAGTCCACTCCTTAATATAATATGATAGCTCTATAAATAACTACTAAGTTATTGTCTTAGCCTAAGCACCCTAACGCTATAGACATTAACTCTGGAACCCTAGAGTATGCCCTACTAGGGTCCCCTAAATAAGAACAACGTATTAAGCTAGGCCTTTACTTTAAATGTGGAAGCAAGGCTTATATCTTAAGATACTGCTCTATCCCTATGCCCTAACACAATTTATAAACAGCTAATACTAGTAACCGTTTACCGCACTAATCCTCTAGTTACCGTCCCTAATCTTTATATAGCTCCAGCCCCGCATCTAGTAAGCACTACTTATAAGGACAAAGTTATAGCTAATGTTCTATAGGAACCCCACCCCGGTTGCCTTTAAAAGGAAGGTCCTAGAGCTAAGTCGCTCTCTAAAACGGCGCTGCCTTAGGATCTTGTTAAATGCTCTAGATATTACAAATTCTAACTCTTAGGATTACAGCATAACTATTAACTGTTGTCTTTAGTAGAATAATTAATAGGCTAATACTTAAGTCCTAATCAATACAGGAGCTAGTGGCATAGGATTTATTAATAAGATCTTTGTATAAAATAATAGTTTTACCCTAACCCCCCTTAACTAGCATATTAATGTATTTGGATTTAATAGTAAACGTACTATTTTAGGCTGTATTACCTATATAGTATTCCTAAGACTCTAATACCTAAACCATAAAGAACTAATTAGGCTTTTTATTACCACCCTAGGTTACTTAGTAATACTTAGACAACCTTAGATAAAGCTATATA
>Ga0307507_10003666_pt1 | contig 29081 bp, 7 predicted proteins | sample 7_EM_MG_FD_207223 | JGI IMG/M metagenome (GOLD analysis project Ga0307507, IMG submission 207223) | Populus trichocarpa ectomycorrhiza microbial communities from riparian zone in the Pacific Northwest, United States - 7_EM | ecosystem: Host-associated > Plants > Roots > Unclassified | place... | reverse complement strand
AAGTATCCCCACTTTATTAGCTTATCCACTATTACTAAAATCGCGTTATAATCTTATCCTGTAATAGGATCTCTTAACTTTGGTAACTTAATAATAAAGTCCTATAATATAACCTCCTATGGTCTTCTTAGTGTCTTAATAGGTTGTAGCCCTCCATATAGCTTATGCCTCGTTGGTTTATTTCTTTGGTAATTTAGATATTTCTTTATAACTTGTCTTACTAGTCCCTAGATTCCTTAAATAATATACTCCTTTTAAAGTCTTAACACTAAGCCTATAGCTCCGTTATATTCTTATATTATTCCCTTATAGAATTCCTTAACAAATTCTTCTATAATAGACTTAGGCATATATGTTACTTCTCTATTTTTGTATTGCTCTATATCTAGATCCTCTATCTGTACTTCTTAGATCTTCTATATTTAATTACTCTCTAGTAATTTATAGATCTAACTTTCCTTAGTCGCTGTAATCTTTAGATAATTATACCTAATTAATCCGTTTTAATCCTTTTATAATAAAGCTCCTAATAGCTTTTTATTACTTTGTAGTTTAGCCTTTCTACTTAAAGCGTCTGCTTATGTATTATCTGTACCCTTAGTATACTAAATTTCAAAATGGTATTTTATAAGCATTTCCGCCCATCTAACCTATCTTTAGTTGAGTTCCTTTGTTATTAGAAATTCTATAAGGTTCTTATAGTCTGTTTTAATTATAAATGGTTTCTCTATACCTTATAAGAATGCTCTCTATTTCTTAAGTACTGTAACTATACCTAACAACTCCTTATTATAGATGTCATAGTTTAACTCTAGTGGTGTTATCTTTTGACTATAATATGCCACTGGGTGCCATCTATCTTAATATTTCTATAGGAAGCACGCCCCTAGTGTAAAGTCTAATATATCCATTTCTATAACCATCTCTAGACCTAGTTAATAGATCTTAAGAACTGGCTCCTAGGTAAATAACTCTTTAACTCTCTTAAACAGTTCTTATTGTTCCCTTCCCTATGCCCACAGTTCTTCTTTCTTTGTTAACTATATAAATGGCTTAATATTTTATAACTATTGCGCTATAAACCTTCTGCAGTAATTACAAAACCCTAGAAACGATCTTAACTATATAACGTTCTCTGGTTTTTACTAATTCACTATAGCCTTAATCTTCTTTGGATCTATACTAAGCTGGCCTAGTTTAATAATGAATCCAATAAAATCAGTCTTCTTGGTAAAGAACTCGCATTTCTTAATTGCTACTAGTATTTATTCTTTTTATAGTCTCTTTAAGACCTATTTAATGTGTTCTCTATGTTCTTCCTTATTTTTTAAGTAGATAATAATATCGTTAAGGTATGCTATAATAAATTCATCTAGGTGTTCTCCTAATACGCTATTAATTTGCTTCTAGAATGTTGCTAGTATATTTATAAGCCCGAATTGCATAACTAATAGCTTATATAGTCCTTCCTTTAACCTAAAGGCTGCCTTCTATTTATTGCCTTCCTTAATTCTAATCTAATGGTACGCCCATCTTAGATCTATCTTCGTAAAGATCTTTACGTTGCCTATCCTGTCTTAGATTTCGCTAATTAAGGGTAAAGAATACCTATTCTTTTTAGTAATACTATTTAACTATCTATAGTCTATACACATCCTAAGTTTTCTATTTTTCTTTAGGATGAATAGTACTGGATATCCTGCTAATAACTGTGATAGTCTAATATATCCCTTTTGTAAGTTCTCCTAGATAAACTCCTTAAGCGCTACTAACTCCGTTTTAGTAAGCTTATAGATTAGAAAGAACTTTAGACTTATTCCCTCTTCTAATTCTATCTTATAGTCCTAAGCTGCATGCTCTAATAGCTTTTTACTTTCTAGTAACTATAACTTTTTACCATACTTATGGTATCTCTTTGGTATATAACTTAAGCCTCGCTTAGTTTCTTTATATATCACTCTAACTTGGTACTATACCAACTTAGTTTACTGTCGCACTTTATGCTATTATATATCCTTAATATTAACCTAACCTATAACCTAATTAATCTTTAGATTGTACTTCTATAACTAAGGCATTCCTAATATCGCCTTATCCTATCCTAATAGTAGGATATTAAAAAACATTCTAACTAGTCTCCTTTTAATAGTTATCTAAATAGGTCCTATTTTAAGATTAATAATAACTCCTTTATAGGCTATCTGATCTCCTAAAATCGTTATAAGTGGATATGGGTGTTCTTTTTATCTGTGTAGTAACCCTATCCTTTCTACTGCCTTTGGTAATATGTGGTTCCTAGTTACTCTACTATCTACTAACGCTTTAAACTACTGATCTTGCTACTTGGCTCTTAAATTTAGGTACTAACCTTAAATTCCTTTAAGGGTTTAAGGCTCTAATACTAGTTCCCTCTGGTTTTATGCGCCTCCCCTTTTCCTAACTATTAGCTGCTAGATCCTACTTGTACTTAGTCTAACTTTAGCTAATACTTAGTTTATTTCTTTTCCTCTATATACTATAGACAAGTGTTCTCTAGGCACTCCTACCACTATTATTTATCTAGGCATTCTTCCGTAAGAAATCTTCTTAGTTAAAGTATTAAGTCTCCTTAACCTTATACTTCTACTGGGTGCTAACTATGTATATACTTAGTATTCCTAAACCGCTTTTCTTCTGGTGCCTAATATATCCTTACTAGGTACTTCCAGTTCTTATCTTTAGGTGCTCTATATATATTATATATGTCATCCACACAAGCTATCCACGATAGTGTATAATACGCTATATATTTTAGGTTAACTCTTAGTTTGTCTTTATTTTTAAGTTTAAACTTATACCTAGTTAACCTAACCACTAGTATCTCTGCTGCGGGTACTAAGATTTATTACTTACTTCTTTAGTCCCTAGATCCCTCTTCTAGGTTCCTTAATATTATAATTAATGCTCCTTTAATGTAACTCATGCGTTTTTCCATAATGGGTTAGTCTTAGACAACTTTTTTATTTAGCCACATATAAAAATCTGCCTATTTATTATTATATTGTTGCCTATACCACTTTCCGTACAACTGGTTTAGTGTGTATAGTCTATCCGTTAGAAAGTACCTTGTTATTACTACATTATAATATCCTTTGGTATATCTTTTTTTAAACCTAGTTAGAATATCTAGATCCTCTTCTTATTCCAATTTATCTAACCACTTTACCCTAGGTGTCCCTATACTTGGCCTATTAGTAACTCTTTATATAGGTACTCTGTTCCTTATATAACCTAGTATAGCTAACCTCTTGTCTAGCTTTTGCTTTTGCTATATAATAATTCTTGTTTTGAACTTATCTATAGTTTCTTATTTTCTGCGTCTTGCAGCTAGATTTTTATAGTCGTCTTGCTTTTTAATCCTAGTATTAACTATTTAATCTTTAGGCTGAACACTACGTTTACTTAGGATTGCTAACGTTCTTATTTATTCTCTAAACTTATAGTTCTTGAACTTGCGTCCTGTACTTATTTATTTATTACTAAACTAAGTTACTACCCTTTCCTATCAGTTTTTGTCTATTGTGGGTTCTTAGGTATGTCTTATCTTATTTTAAGAATCTTAAGCTTCTCTTATCTCTTTTTAAGAATCTTGAGCCTATAGCCTTTTGCCTTTATTAAGTAATAAGCTAGTACTAGTAGTTATCTACTTACTTAGTTTCTTCTAAATATTACTCCTATTGTCTTATAAAGCAATGGAAATTGTATTTAATGGTGTTGTAATACCTATTACTAAACCCTATTCTATAATGGTCTTAGTCTCTGCTTCTATTTTAACTTCTCTAAGGTCTGTATACTCCTAGTAAGCTGCCTTTATTACCTTATTATTAGTAAATGCTTTGCCTATATTAAATTTATTGTCTTTAATGTCCGATCTATAAGCTAGTTTATTGGTTCCTTTAAACTTAGATAATAATAGCTCCTATAGCTAATAGCTTACGCCATACTTAGCATCCTTATAAATTTAGCATGCGTTATTATAACAATATATAAAACTATTAATTAAACATTCTTTTATTCCTTATAGTGCACTGTCGTCCCTCTATATGTACGTGCTGTCTGCTGGTCTGGTTCCCTTTACCATATAGTTACTCTAACCACCTCTATAGTCTCTGGCGAAATGACCCTATTTTCTATAATTTATATAAGCTCTATCTTTAAACTATCTTTTTTACTATGGAGTCCGCCTAAATGTCTTCTATTGCTAAAATCCCTAGTTTGGCCTCTACTCCTAGGTCCTTTAATTACTTAATTTTTAACCTCTAGGTTTCTATAGTTTCTTTTCCCACCTTTAGGTTTCTTTAGTACTGCTTAGGTTTATTAGCTCTACGCCATTCTATAGTTTTTAACTCTGTGTCTGTTATTGCGTACTCTGCGCCTTATACAACTATGGAACTTTGTCTTACTCTCTCTTAGCTTGTTCCCTTTAGTAGATCCTATTATTAATCTTTATTAACTAATCTATTAACTCTCTTAGAGTATCCGCATCTTCTATTAGGATAATTACGTCCTAGACTTTAGCCTTAAGTCCCTATTTATACTGTGCTATAAGCGCCTTGTCGTTCCACTTAACCTATATGGCTAGTATTTAAAACTGTGTTATATACTTAATTGCTAAAGTGCGTTATACTAAGTTCTGAAGCTTTTATTCTGCTATAGTTATAGCTTTTAGGTCTCTAAATATCTGTATTAGTTGTTCCGCGAACCCGTTTTAACTGGTAAATATATACCGTATGTCTTAGTTAGTAGTTGTTATGCCATTAGCCTATATTTCCATAAGATACGGCTTAAACTACTTAAGTGCCCTCCCTATTAGGAATAATCCTGCATAGGCTACTTAATCTAATAATATTGCTAACTTTGCTCCTTCCTATACTATCTTAAAGTGTATTTGCGTAAGAAATCCTTTAAGCTTTAACTTCTCTCCTAAGAATTGTTTAATTAAAGGTAACTTAATCTTTATTGCTCTAATTCTATTAATGCGTTCTTTAAGTATCCTATTATTATCTTGTAAGTGATTAACTATTTCCTGTAACTAACCTCGCGTAACTACTTAAGAATCCCTATTGTCTATACTAGTATCTCCTGGTCCTGAGATTGTGGCTATTACTAATGCCGTTATAACTAGTGCTGCTCTTAGTGGTATATTGTTTGAGTTTGTTCTAATACTATAACCTTAGTAGTGAATATGTAACGGAACCTTGTAGCTTAGACTACGGTGGGTTCTGTTATTAGGCTAGGTATATAGGTATAAACAAAATAACAATATAATAATAATTGGTGGAGTGGTTGCCTAATAGATTAACTCCAATTATATTCTAAGATTTACTATAAGGAGAGAACTATCTACGGTAGGGACTAAGGTCCTTTAAATACATACTATACTCCTAAGAAATCCTCTCTTATATATAAGGTACGTATTATCTGTATTAAATATAACGTCCCTTCTATTTAATATAGTTAATACGTTTAACGCTACGTGACCCTAGTTACCATTCCTTATCATATAGTTCTACTAGATCTATCTTGGACCGTGCCTATATTAACTAACTAGCTTCTGCCGACTCTTCTCTAAGTAGTTGTAACATTGTACCTAAAGCGTCCGTAACATATTTAGCGTTAGAAACCGAACGAATGTCATACAGCAATTAAACGTTTGACTTAGTACACTTTAAGTAGGAAGAGGGTTGCTGGGACGAAGGACTTGCTAGCGCAACGCATACTAACCTCTCTTTTGCACAACAAGAATATAGAGACGGCATAACTTCACTAAGCAATAGTATGGCAGCCATAGTATAGGCATATTATTGGAACGAAGAAGAAGAAGAAGCTTTAGGTATAATAAGTAAGAATATTAACCAGATTAATTAAACGGACATTACACCTCTAGTAGATAACTTGGAGATATTAGGAATCTTTAAGGATGAAGATAAAGAGGAGGGAGATAGTGTTATAGACGCTTTAAATATAATGTTATAACTACTTGGAGAAGAGTCAGCAGAAGCTAGTTGGTTAATATAGGTATAGTCTAGGATGGAGCCGGTAGAGCTATGTGATAAGGAATAGTAACTAAGGTTATATAACGTGCTTTATAAGGTCTATAAGGTCTATAAGGTCTGTTATATACCTTATATACCTTACATACCTTATGTATAAGAGAGGATTTCTTAGAAGTATAGTTGTGTATTTAAAGGACCTTAGTCCCTACCGTAGATAGTTCTCTCCTTATAGTGAATCTTAGAATATAATTAGAGTTAATTTGTTGGGCAACCACTCCACCAGTTGTTATTATATTATTGATTTGTTCTTACCTATATACCTAGCCTAATAATAGGACCCACCGTAGTTCCTGCTATAAGGTTCCGTTACAAGATCTGTTAATTAATATAGAGGCCACCTAATCTACTATTAACATCCTTTGTAACTTATGCCTTAAGGAATTTCCTAATATTAAAGTTATTCCGCTGCCATAGTATTTATATTGCCTATAGCTTTTGGCGCTAAGAAAGAGGGCTCCGCCGTTATCTAATTCGCCTTTAGTGACTAGTAGGGGGTGCAGTTACTTGCCTTTAAGACGACCGAGATATAGAGGACGGTGTTAAGGGGGAAAGGGAGTTGATATTGGAGAGTGGGGAGGATAAGGACGCGTTAGTATCTACCCAAATACTAAAAGCGCGTAACTTGTAAGGAAGTGGTGTTCCTATTATAAAAAAGTAATTAATTGTGGAGAAGACTGGTCTAACTTAACTTGTTAGCTTATTAGGTTAAATAGGCGTTATTAGGGAGTTAAATATATAGGTAAAAGCGTCTCTTATACAAAATTGCGAAAATTGAAGTTGAGCGCCATAGAGTTCCGCACCAAACGCCCTCAGACGGCAGGGTAAACTTAAGGTTGGTAGATAGCTGATTGGTTAAAAAAAAGTGGCGTTTTCTTAGGCGGAGACTAGTGACATTTTAGTATTAGTGAGTGCGCCTTAAGTTCTGCCCTTGCCGTCTGAGTCGCTTACTGAGATAAATGTGGAGGACTCTTCCAGAACCATCGTTAACACAAACGCCTACACAAAGCTCTGCACGGAGCTCTGCTTAAAGCTCTGCACGAGGTTCTACACGAAGAGACCCTTAGTGCGATTGAGGACGTTGTGGATATCCATTCGATGCCGTCGCTCCCGCTCTATCCTATAACTTCTTTGATTTTAAGTATCCAATACCTAATATAGTAGCAGCTGTTCTAGTCTGTTATTTAACCTTCTACATTTCTATATAACGAGTTTTTATAGTAGTATACTATAGATTAGCTTAAATATCTATAATTTAGCAGTCGGTGTATAGCAAGGTTTAGATAGAGATTATTTAGCATAATATAGATATTATATATCCACCTAACTATAGTAGGTGCCTTAAGGTACCTATTATAGGTCTATATAGGTTTTATACATATTAGCTAGCGTTTAATAAAGTTATATATAGTTACGGGATTCCTAATAACGCGTTTTTTTTAAAATTAAAATGATTATAAGACCTAAAAATACCTAAGCAATAAAAATAATATATTCTAAAAGCCTAGGTTCTGCTATATAATCGATTAACTTTAGGAAGTAATATAAAATATTAGTGTTGAGTTATTTCAATATCCGCAACCTCCGCAACGCGGATATTGTTGGAACGCGATCCGGCTCAGATGTGATTCCAGTGGTTTCACACAAACGTAGTTAGTCCGCTTGCGGACCGATTAAAAATCCGCACCAACGGAATCACGTCTGAGCTTGCTGAGGTAAGGGCTGAACCACCCCTTGCGCCCAGGCCTTGATTGATGGCGAGAGAACGAGCGATCAGTGCCGACGCCCTTAGATAATGCTACTGACAGCTATTCAAAGAGATGTCTGATATCGTCCAATCCTCTAAATTCAATGTCTGCAATGTACAACTCGCAAGAAGCGTTGACTAAATCTCACAGCTAACGAAGGACCAACAGCCCACGACCACCGACACGCCGGCCAGCTTCCTCAGCCTCCCCAGCGAACTTCGCAACGGGATATATGAGTTGATATTACTACACGAAGAACCTATTGACCCTTGGGTTGATTACAATCGACGACAGGAGCTCACACCTGGGCTCCTCCGCGCGAACAAGGCCGTCCACCGCGAAGCCAGCTCGCTGTTCTACGCTCAGAATCGCTTCGATTTTACCGAGGGCACCCCTGAGGACGTAGCCTCGTTCCTCGAGCAAATCGGCAGCAATAACGCAGTCTATATCCGACATATCTGTGTCGACTTTCCGAGGTTCCTCTATCTAGACCCTGGTGATGTCACCCTCGAGGAGGATAGCGTTGGCATCCTCGCGAACATCCAGAGCGGCTGCGCCAACTTGAGCACGCTTACGACGTCCCTGTACAGCACAAACGCCATGGAGCTTAGGCTCGACGACCTAGACAACCCCAAGATCGTCACTGAAGCGTTAAAGCTGGTCGATACTCGCTTCAGAGCCATTTCGTCCCTACAAGAAATCATTGTCGAGGTGTATGAGGACGGCCCGAGTGATCATATCAGAAGGAGAATGAAGAGTCACGGATGGACAATCAGTACAACAGAATATGTGGAAGAGGAGGACTGGAGCAGGAGTTTCAGTGACTTTGACTATGATGATTATAGCTATGGTGGTGATAGTGGTGGTGATGATTATGATGATTACGACATTGATAATGATAGTGACTTTTGGAGAAGAGCGGGTGACTGAATTCATCGCATATACCTAGTGCTTCTATCACTAGAGTGTGACGACAACCCTCCTCGAAACAAATTTGCACGTCCTCCTGATTATTGTCTCTTGACTGGTAATGACGAGCCTCTTTCAATACGAATCGCCACTTCCCACCGCCGACAATTATCAGGATTATGGCTATGACACCGTCGTCGATGTCTTTACGAGGAGGGTGGCGTGATGCAGGCTGTGTCACCGCAGGTGAGAGGGTCGTTGCTTCCACATAATCTTTCACACAGCTCTCGGGGTTGGAGCAAGTGGAGGCTGGTACATTTCGGCTTTTGATGTGACCGCAGGAGTAAAACGTCGTGGTCAAAGTACACATCCTAAATCATCGCTGAATAAGAGGTGCCCTTATGGCAGCTAACCTCCCCCCCCGTGTACCGAAACACCCTGCGTTGCGAAAGAAGCTAGAGATACTTTGACTTTTGAGCAAGTTAGAACCTACGCACGTTTTATATTTTTAATGTCGCTATAATTAATTTACTCTCTAGCAATTCCTTAACATGCAGAACCTTTCCCGCTTAAAAATTACGTAAGTGTGGTTATCGAACGTGCCCTAAGATGGCAGGAATTGGTCGGTTTGCTTTATTGATCTGAAGAATATTTGGTATTTTCGAAAGCAGTTTGTTGCGCTATGCGTGATACGGAATTCGGGAACAGTCACTAAGAAGCACTTAAACAGTTCCCATTTATCAGAGAATTATGACAGTGCCGACCCCAAATTTCCTAGGCCTGCACTCTATGCCAATAACTAATCCGCTAGAGCCGAAAGTCTTTGCTTCTTCTTCAGAGAGATCTTCCCATCCCCAGGACCGTTCTGAAAAATACTGACTATACATGGATGTAATGCAACTCCGCGCTTTAGACAAACCCATAGTTCTTAACAAGCATACCCATTGGGGTGAGTCAGCATCACTAGGAACAATTCCATTTAGATTTACATTTTTAGAGTTTGGAATGAGAATAGTTCCACCCCGAACTGTATAGAAATCTGAGATGTTCCCAACAGTAGTAGATGCCAAAGGGTTCCGTGCTAATGCCATTCGGGAAACCTTGTCTAAACAACTGGAGAATTGTAGATTTACGGAATTGGCCAAGACTTCAGCGCCTCTCCACTATTTGAGTATTGCTACTTCTGCTTGCCAAGGATTAATTTTGTGGACTAAGCGGCCCTTATGTCGGTACGCTACCAGACATAGATTGGAATCATAGCTCCAGGCAGGCTCAATGTGAGACGTAAAGTCATCGCTCTCTAACTTATGATAAGGCATTGTAATCGAGGATTCCGATTGAGTGAATGTTGGATCTTCAGTGACGACTTTCGCCTGTGGGCCAGGTTTGATCATCCCTAGCCCGTCACTTGGTATCGCAGTTGGATCGATATCAAGTAAGCAAAGCTTGACAATTTTATCCGGTGAATCTGCATTGCCTAATAACATGGACGTCGTGATGGTCAACTTTCCATGCAATCCTATTACTCCATGATTTATGCCGTCGATAACGTGATCTTCCGCTCCAACTAACAGATACGCGGCAATTTTGAAGAACTGAAATCGCTCGTACCGGATCCCGGGGAGAGGATTTCCTTTCATATCTCTTTTAACCCCACATTTCACGAATGCCGCCATTCTCTTGAAAAATTTAGAGTCGTACCATCCCCAAGATCCAAATGCTTCTTTTAGGCCGAGTTGGGAAGTATCGATCACTGCATTGAGAATCCCGTAATAATAACCCAGCAAGAAAATCTGCAGGTCACCTTTACATTCATCGTACTCTGCGGCTTGTATGTCTCCTATAGGTTCATCTGCAAGGCTTGAGAGAATCATTTCTCGTTTGACCGGATGAAGACGCCAGATGTTGACGAGTTTAGTAAGGCCATGAATAGCCTTATCATTAACAAGAGGTAGGTATTGTTCAGCGAGACTATTGATCTCGGAATCACTGGTTCGACCAGTCATTGGGTTGAGGGAAGAGAACATAATGCCAATATCGGTTTCGTGGTAGACGGCTTGGAGAACTACACCTGCCGCTACTTTCTTGCCAATTTTGAATATCATTCGCCGGCGATTATTCTCTTCAGGCGTTCCAGGCCAAAGAGAGACCGATTCTTCCATGTTGTTCAGCGGGATTCGCATACCCCGCCTCTTTGCGGCAACAGCAGGCACAGCATTTGGCTGAATGGTACGGTCGTCGAGAACTACCATAGCATAGCTTTCAGGTAGAATCGTATCTACAGACCCGGTTCTCAAGGAGTCGAATCCCATTTGAGAAAGCAGCATTGCCAAGGAGTAAATATCCGTTGATGCAGTTATATAGGTTCGTGATTCCCCGAGGACAATCCATTCCAAAAATCGAACAATTTCTTCAGATTCAGAGTCTGGTGCGAATCCTGGTAGATGCAACTTTTGGGTTTCAAGGGTGTTCCAGATGTCTCGGGCTCTAGGGACCATCATCCGAGTAGCACCGGTCGAGCGCCATCCTTGAATATGCTCAGGGATTTCGTGGCTGAGATACTCGGTCTTGAGAGTAGAAGAAGCCAACATAATCTCGCTAAACGCGATGATGATCTTTCGTAGCGTATTGTTGGTGACGACTTCGTCCAAGCAGACTACAATTATTGTCATTATCCCTGTGAACCGATTTATATTTTCGAGTTCTTTCTCTGGTCCTTCTGGCTGCACCTCAATTCTCTGGCCATCACGAAGCAGAGCAATCCTGTGGCTCCATCGCCTGTTTAACGCAACCGGGTCCACAAGGCCTCGTCTAAAACCTAGGTCTGATGCGGTAACCTTGAGGAAGTCTAGAAGAGCAGCATCGCGCGGTTCTGCTGTCAACCACGTGATAACGTGACGACCGGCTCCAGCAAGGGCAGCGACATCTCCAAAAGAGAAACCCCAGTTAACCAGGTGCAATGAGTTGTTTGCAAAAGTCAGCACCATGTGGTAAATTGGACAGGAGTATTGGCGTTGAGGCACCGAGTAAACTTATACATGGGCCGGCTCACACAGGGTTGCGGGTGGAAGGAAAAACCGATGACAATGTAACACATAGTCAAGGCAGACTCCGACAGTTGTCGGATCAATAGGAGATAGGCATGGAAGCCACCGGGCTTTCGAAGTCAGCCTTCCCATCTGCGGGAGGCCGCATGCGTGAGACGGGGCGCAGCTCGGCGTGGTCACGGAAAAGCTGAACGTGAGCGTGGCTCTCACCCGGAGAAAAAGGTGACCGATATTCGTCCGTACACAACTACTTACCTCAGCAACATCATTACCTCAGCAAGCTCAGACCATAGAATCAGCTAGCGGACATACGTATATCCGCAAGCGGATATCGCTAACCTTTTTTATTAAAAAGTTGATTCTATGGTCTGAGAGACTTTTCTAGCGTTTCTTAAGTGATCCGACTTTATTTATATGTGGAGCAGTCACCTTCTTAAACGAAATTAATCTACCCCCCCATAACAGCTATTATCTTATAAATACCGTCAAATTAATCCGCAGAAGCAGCTCTATAATTAATTAATATATCTACCCCATTAGCCCCCGTGATGTTAAGCAGAAAGCGCCGCCAAACGGGTAATATGTCAACAATTAAATTACCCACCCCCTCTATAAACACAACATTAGTTAACTGGCGGACGCCTATCCAAACACCAACTAGAGCATCCGCTGAGTGGATATCGCGCCCAGTAATAAAGGAAAAAAAGGTTAGTTATTTTAGAGCATTTACAGGACTGGCGATGTTCCTTTAGTAACCTTTCTTTAGCGTAACTACAGCTTAATACTAATAAAAGAGAAGGCGTAAAAACAAATAAGGTGCAAAAAAAGAAGGCAAAAAAGAAGAAGGCAAAGAAGCTTATTGCTACCTTTCTAGGAAACAAAGAAATCCGTAACGCGATTATAGAGACTGCGGATATCCATTTAGAACTAGTTAATGTGGTTATAAATATCCTTTATAAAGAGCTTTGTAATCTTTAGCAGAAGACGGTTATCTTTAGCCCATAGAAGTTAGATCTAGAGTTTAAAGACATTTAACTCTTATAGGGCTATAATATAATTAGCCAATATACCCCTCTACTCTGCTAACTAATAAAAGGATTATTGGCATAGTTAAGAACTAATAAATTACAAAATCTATACCTAGGGCGGGTTATTCTTCTTACATCTATCCTTTTATTAGGCCGCGCTTAAAGCTCTACTAACTATTTTACTTAGCTTCTTAGTCTTTATCTTTAAGGTATAGGTATAAAGCATTAGGTTCTATTACTGCTTTATAGACTAGGGCTTATTAATGGATATAAGATGCTTAATTACTAAAAGATGGAATTGGCCAAACGCTTTAAGAAAGGTTATAATACTAGCGGCAGATATACTGGCGCTAATGTTATTAAAGACTTACCTCCAATTAATGTCCGCTCTTAATAATATCTATATTATATATAATAATTTTAACTACCTTAAGCAAACACGACATTAGTTAATTAGAGATACTAGTGTTTTCTATTCCTATACTACTAGAAAGCTTATCTATAGATCTTATATTCCCCTTATAAGGGCGCAAAGAGGCTTTAAGGAAGATTTAAAGGAATAATATAAATTCTATCTAAATCTAAGGGTATATAGCTCTTATAGAGAACAAGACGTTGCGTATAAAAGAGAAAGGAATAACAAGAGAATTATATAATTAAGCAGTTAGGGTCTTGGTGGTTAGTGCGTGCGCATATACACATACAGTCTTTAACGGTCTTTAACGTACTTTGGTGTTACGGCGCTAATAGAAAACGGTAGATTGTAGCGGATAATTGTAGACAGTTATAAACAGTTGCAAACAGTTGCAAACAGTTTTAGATAGTTATCTATTAAGTGTTTCACTAAGACATTCCTACTATAACTGGGCTAGTCCTGTTATAGTACCCCCCTTTTAGCTAAAGGTCCAAAACAATTTAATTTAGTTAAGAATTTATAACTTATTGTATTATAAGCGTTATAATATATTTTAAGTTCTTTTTAATTTTAAGTTTCCTACTATTGTGTTTTATATATACATATTAGGTAGTAGTAGTTTACCTTTATATTGTATCTATTTAACTAGAATAGGCCGCAAAGGATAGTCCTTATAGAATTCTTTTACTAAGGAAGGCGCGTTAGCCTTAATTTAATTATAAGTTTCCTAGGTTTATATTTTATATCCTTCCTACTTAACAAGAAGTTTAAATTATTTAAATTATGTTTTCTATTATATATTATTAATTAAGTTAATAAAGTAAAAACTGTTACTGTTGTTAATAATTATAGGAGGTAGCAGCGGCACTTTATAAGCTATAGGATTATCTTTTAAAGATTGTAATAAGCTTATATAAAATATTAGGTATATTTTTATCTTAATTAGCAGTTTAAGCTTATAGGCATATAGGCATAGTTTCTTTTTAATTTAGTATAGGCCCATAAACTTCTAATTAAGTTTCTTTAAGGGCCGTTAAGTTTATAGGTTTTATATATTTAGGTAAACTATATTACCTTCCTTAAAGTCCTATATGGGAGCTTATCCTTTATTTATATGCCATTCCTATACTATTTAAGCATACATTAATTCACTTTATAATAGTTCCATTAACTGCTTTATTTAATTAGTAAAGTTATACGCGTTAATTAACTAAATCCATTTAATTATAGGTCCCGTTATATTAATTTTAGGTTATAGTTTAAATCTAAGTTAAGGGTCCTGTCTATAGGTTGCGTAAAACAGCATTACGCCTATTAATACATTAATTATATTATTTACGGTAAACTTAGCTAAGGGTAGCTATTTTTCCTAGTTGTCTTATAGGTAGGAGCAGTATATTTATAGATATTATTCCATAATTACGTTTATAATTTTAGTTTAACTATCTATCTCTAGATAGAATATAGTTAAGAGTTATATTTAAATACTTAATTTTTTATATAGGGCTTGCTAGAAATCTAAAATAAACTAGCTTTTATAGTTGGATATTATTAAGTTAAGAAGTCTGTATAGTTTAAAGACGTATTTAACAAAACATTTGGCTACTAATATTATATTAATTAAGTCTATAGGGATTATATATTTCATTTTTATAAGATAGTTAATAACTATTATAATATTTATAAACCTATTACTACTAGGCAAGTTAACTGTCGGTATATATTCGTTTCGTATATCACGTGCGTAAAGCACGTAATCTACGCGACGCGCATATGTATCATCAAGACGTGTAGATAGAACGACAACATCCATCTACAACACCGCATAGTACATATCATTGTGATATATGTATTCTGCACGTTGTTAAAGCATACCAACATTAACTATAAAGTTAATTAAGATATTGCGCTATCTTTGTATTAGAATTAGTAGTGGTTAAAGTACTCCTTACTTTTTTATATAAGAGGTCTTTCTATATACACACATCCTATATACTTAAATATATTTTTATATATAGTTGTACATTATAGGCCAGTTATATACTTATTAAATAATTTTATAAGTCTTTATATAGCTAGGATGCCCTACTATAGGAGAGTTATATATAAATTTAAGTATCTTAAATTATAAAGGTTTGGAATTTAGAACTACTATCTTCTATTAATAGTATAATCGGTTATTTTAAATCTTATATTTAGTAAGTATAATATCCTTATATTATTATTTTCCTATTTAAATTGCTTTTATTATATCTATTATCTATATATTATTCTTATATTTGTATTCTATTAGCTTATTAATTCTAATTTCCTATTTATTCACTTCTAATTTATTTCTATTAAGTTCTATATCTAAAAATATAAGATATAGTTTTTTAAAATATTTAGGAGGCAATAAGATCTATAATTAATTTATAATCTGTTTATCTATAGTGTTTATAGGTAGATCCTATAGTTGTTATATTAATATATTAGGCTTCTAATTAAGTTTACCTAGTTAGTATATAATCTTAGGGTTAAATTATAAGAGGTATTTAGCCTAATAAATTTAGCGCTGCGTTAATTGCTTTATAGTTATAAAGTATTATAGGTTCTTATAGTCCGTTAACATATATATTAGGAATAATAATTCTTTAAGCTTAGGATGCCATTATTTAAAATATCTAATAATTATAGGCAGTTTCTTAGTATATATTTTATAGTTTAATTTAGTAGGGGTAAGTTTCTAAGAGAGAAAGGCTACTAGATATGGCTTACTGTTCTTATTATATTGTAACAATACTCCCCCTAGTATATAATTAGATAAGTCTATTTTAACAATATATTTAAGGTTAGGGTTAAAGTAGGTAAAAATTAAAGTAGTTATAAAATAATGCTTTAGGTTATTAAAAGCTTATTTATATTTAGTGGTTTATTTAAATTTTATATTCTTTCTTATTAGGTTTATTAACGGCTAAATAGTTTTTAAGAAGTAGTTAATAAATTATTAATAGAAATTTATAAATTTTAAAAATCCTTAAATATTTTATATATTGCTAGGGCTTTCCTAGTTTATAATTACGGCAACTTTCTTAGGGTCTATTTTAATTCTATTGCGGGATATTATTAAGCCTAAGTATATAACCTTAGATACATAGAACTTGCATTTCTTAATATTGCATTATAGGCCCGCATCTTATAGGCGTTTAAGAGCTCTTTTAATATATTTCCAATATTTAGAAAGTAAGGATAAGTAGATTAAAATATTGTTAATATATACGGTAACAAATATATTAAGGAATTTGCAAAGTAGATTATTAATATATTACTAAAACGTACTAGGACCGTTCTTTATACTAAATGGCATTACTAGGTATTTAAAAAGTCCCCATTGTATATAAAAAGCTATATACTTCTTATCTCCTTTATATATATGGATTTTATTAAAGGTGGTAACTATATTAGGCTTTATAAAGTACTATACCTTTACTAAATAGTTAAGCATCTCTTAAATTAGGGGAATTAGATATTAGTTTTAAATTGTAATTATATTTAGAGCTTAATAGTTAATATAGAATCTTAAGCCTCCTCTTAGCTTTTTAATAAATAGTATAGATAAGGCAAATAAAGATTAGATAGGGTAAATAAATCCTTTTTCTAGATACCTATTAAGGTATTATTGTATTATAAGTAGTTCTTCTTATAATATACCATATAGCGGACTAAACTTTAGTATTATACTAGGTTTAAGTTCTATTTTAAAATTATACTTATTTTAGTATAGGGCTAGTTAGTCTATAAATTATTTTTAAACTTATTAATTAGATTATAGTACTCTTTAGGTATAAAAGGTTAAGAATTAGTATATTGTTTTGGCTCTAGTACTTTCTTAATATCTTCTATAGTTATAGTAAAGATTTTATAATTTTGTCTTTTTGCTAATAAGATAAAAGGCGCGGCCTATATTATATAAAATTTAAGAGGTTTTAACAAAACGTCTTTATATTCTTTACCATAATTAGTAGTTATAAATTTATTATATTAGCTTAAGGTTTATAGCAAAGGTAATTTATATTATGTTAAATTTAAGTAGTTATATATATTTTTATAGGGCAAATAGTTTTTTAAGTAATGTTACAGCGACGCAGTCAATCGAGGCATGAGCGCCGTAAAGAACGTATGCAAGCCTATACAATTGGATTGTCTACCAACAAGGATATCAAACTAAGGAGAAGAAGAAGGTCGTGGAACGAACACGTCTATATACACGCGCCAAGGCGTAAGCGAACCCCCTAACTAGGCCCTATCCAGGTTACGCGCGTCAGTGCCGTAACAAGTAATAACTTTGGTAGTAGGTTATATAGAACTTTAGTATTTCTTTAACCTAGCTAATTAAAGGGTTATATTGTTTTAGCTATCTATATCTAAATATTATTTTATAGTGCTTTAAGGATATTACAAATAGGGAAATATATTTAAGGTGTTTACCTATCCACAATTTTATAAGAGCGTAGTATATTAGTTTACTATATATTAAGGGTTTGCCATTAAAGCCTTATAAGCCTTAGGGCTTATTAAGTTTCTTTAAATTTAGGCGTTAAGTTTTTGTATAGTTTGTATTAATAAAGCCTATATTAGTAGCTCCGCTATCTATAAGGATTTATACTTCCTTCTATTTTCTAAGTATTTAAATTTCGCCAAGTATATTAAGGGAGTTATATTATATATTAGCGCTAGAAGAGCCTAAATACTTATACTCTTCCACTTTTTATCCTAAGGCGTGACTTAGCCTTAGGATAATTTATTTTCTAAATTAACTAAAGGCGAGGTGCTTTATAGCATCTAAGTATAATTTATAGGGCAGGTATAATTTAAGGAACGAGTACAACTTAAAAAATGGGTATAATTTAAGGATTAGGTATGACTTAAGGATTAGGAGGAACTATAGCGGACTTTTTTAAAAGGGTAAGTTTGGCAATGCTTTTAAATATATCCTTTTTTACCGCATCCAAAGTATTCTCTATTTATGGCTTAAGTTCTTTATTTATTAATTCCTAAGGGTGCATAGGATTAAGCGGCATTAAGGTCTATAGGGTTATATATAGGGCTTTTAGGTCTTAGAGAAGGATCGCGCTTTAGGGCATATACTAGTTTTATAGAGTTTTAAATGCAAAGTATAGTTAGCTTTAGAAAATAAGTCTGTTTATTATATTAAAGGTCCTTATTAATTTATTAATATATTATAGAAAATTTAGATAGGTTTTTGGTAGTTCCCTACCTACTAGCTAAGCTCTAATTTTATCCAAAATAGCTTATTAAAGGGTAGTAACTCTAGCGGCTTTATTCCAATTTAGTTCGCCAATAAAGCCTAAAAATTCTAAAAAGAAGCTAGTAAAGTCTTAGTTCCGCTATTATAGGGTTTTAAGTTTAGTAACAGCTATATATTCGTGGCTGGCGTTATTATATATTTATTCTAGTAGAGAGATAAAGGTTTTAAAATTAATAAAGGTGCTATTATAGAAGAATGGATCTATAGTTTATATAGCGTCTTTACTTAGATAAGATATTCTATATCTAACCTTACTAGCTTTAGTAGGGTATTAATTATAGTTTATTAAAAGTTTAAAACGGAGCTTAGTTATAAGGGGATATAGATTGTTTTAATTTCCATTAAATATTAGATGGTTAGGGAGCTTTTTAAATTTTATAATAGGCATTGAATTTGTTATAGATATAGGTTAAGTTACTAGTTTAAGGTTCGCGTTTAAGGGGCTAGGCTTAGATACAGTTATTTTAATCTTGTTTATAGGTATTTCTATTAGGGTCTTTAGTAAAAGTGCCTTAATATTACGGAGTTCTTTATAGAGTGCTTCTATTAATTACTAATACTAGGCTTCTAGTGCAGCCCACTACTAAGCTAAGGCATCTATAAAGGATTGTTATATTATAGTTAACTATTCCCTAACTAGGGATATAATACTTATAGTTATTAAAAGGGATTTAGGTTTGTTTGCCATTTTAATAATAGCTATTTTTAACGCAATATAGTATAAGGGCGTAAAGAGGCTTTGGGGAAGATTTAAAGGAATAATATAAATTCTATCTAAATCTAAGGGTATATAGCTCTTGTAGAGAACAAGATATTGCGTAAAGAAGAGAAAGGAATAATAAGAGAATTATATAATTAAATAGTTAGGGTCTTAGTGGTTAGTATATATGTATATACATACACGGTCTTTAACGGTCTTTAATATACTTTAGTGTTATAGCGTTGGTAGAAAACGGTGAATTGTAGTGGATAATTATAAATAGTTGCAAATAGTTATAAATAGTTGTAAACAGTTTTAAATAGTTATCTATTAAGTATTTCACCGAGATATTCCTACTATAACTAGGCTAGTCCTATTACACCCCTAGTAGCCTTCTTTAAAGTATACTACATAACTAGGTGCAGCTTTAGATTAAAGATATTGCTAAGGCGCTAGGTAACATATATAATAGTATTTAAAATTAGATATCCATATTTATAATTACAGATACTCTACAAAGCGCATATCCAGCCACTATAAATAGTATTTTTAAATCTAATACCAAGAGCTAGAATATCCGCGTATACTAAAGATTAATATTCTACTATTTATAAAGACAACGTATATAAACCTAGGCCCTATTATAGAGAGCGAGGCTTTTATAAATAGCAACTACTGCATACTTAAGACAATATTCTTAAAGCAACTATAACTTAATTAAGACAATAATTTCCAAGACCAATTATATCTGGTATATAATAACCAGAAAGCTATAAAGCTTATCTATACCTATAAGCAGGAGCGGGCGGAGGCTGCGCTCTTATATAATAGCTACTATTAGGTACTACCTATTCTAGGTCTTTAGCACCTCTAGTTAAACTTCCTATATACAATTATAAGGACTTTCTTTAGTGGTGAGTAATATACGCAGCAGTACTCTACACTCTATGCTTATATAAATCACCTTAGGCGATAAAATATCCCTATAGAGTGCCCTCCCTTTCACCATCTTAAGGAGCTAGTACTACATAGTTTTAATATCCATATTATTGCGCTCTTCTTAATACATATCTATAATAGGCTTAATATCCACAAAGAAGGCACAGTTAAAAGATACATTAGATCCTTAACGCTCTAGCAGTTTCTATAGCATATTAAGGATATCTGCGCAGCGGGTTTTAGCTCTATAGTTAGCCACAAGGCCAGTAAATTAGTCCCTCTGCAGCCCTCTACCCGCAGAGGTTCTTAGATTATAAATTAATTACTTATAGTACCTAGCTCCACTACTACAAGCTAGCCCGCTTAGATTGTTAATATAAAGTCCTTTAATTATATTTAGTATCTATAGGTAGTTAAAATATATAAAGTATTAAAATACGCCATTAAGCATGTGGATATCAGCCTTTTAAAGCATATAATTACCCACCTTTACCTTTACTTTTCCAGATTAAGGAGTAACAACTATATATCTAAAATAATATACTTCTAGAGGTTAATTATAACAGAGGTATATAACCTAGTACTTTAGCGGGCCATACTAGCAAATAAGCTAATTAATAATCGCGGAGAGCCAAATAGCCTTTTTAAAGCTAATTAACTTAATAAACTATTAAATCTTTAGCTAAAGGAGTTCCTTTAATTACGTGGAAACTTAACCTTTAGAGTAGACTCTCTATTTAGGTAGAGTGTTCTTACCACAAGCTATACTAGACCTCTTTATACTAAGTTTAAGAATATATTTAGTAAGCGGACGATATCTAATTATATAATTAAGTCTCCTATGGTTAATATCCAGTCCCTTATAGATATAATTGCTAAGGACTTAATTATGCGTTAGTGTATAGAAGACGTTAGGTTTAAGGCACCTACTATTCTTTAACTTAGATTAGACAGGCTCTTATAGGGCGGCATTGCTAATTTTAATATGCAGATGTCTTATATTAGTAGTTTACTATATAACCCTTATAAGAACGGATTTAATAAGGCTATAGATAATATGCTAGAGGACTCTTAAATACTTAAGCTTATAGTACGTTTCTGTCTTAATATATTAAGCAAGTTCTTTTTATTAATATTAATTCTAGCCAGTATATAATCTTCTTAGTGCGTAGTATATAACATAGTAGGTAGCTATTTTATAGTGCGGATATATAAATATCTTTATCTTAGCTTATGCGGATATCTTTATTTTAGCTTATATAGATATCTTTACCTTAGCTTATACGGATATTATAATATTAATTAAGTATATCTATTAAATTTAAGACAGAGACTTAATTCCTATATATATAGTAACAAAAAGGTAAGAGCTACCATTTTATTATTATAAACCTATAACAACAGCCAACCTATAGTAACAGCTAACTTGTATCTATTTATTTAATATTTAATAGCCTAGCATTGTATATAGGTACAGTAATACCACGCCTTAGAAACACAAGCTTATCCTTTATCTTACTTAAAGAATCTTTAAACTTATTTAACCAGCGGTCTATAGCTTAAATATCTTTCACCATATTAGTTACCCGTTTATAAACTATATCAATATATATAGAAACAGCAATTGCTAAATATACCCTAATAGATTCCATGCTAGCAGAAGCGGTAGCAGCAATAGTAGCACCTAGCGTACTAGTAATTAGTAAAAGAGTTAGAGGAGTAGCGGTAGAGTAAGTGCCTCTATAGCCGCGTATACTACTATAAGTAGGAGTCTTAATAGGGGGGGAGGTCTTAGTAGGGGGGAAGGCGTAGTAGTATAGGCGAGGATAGTATAAGAACAAAGCTATATAGATATTAGCAATATCCATATTATTAACACGTAGATACTATACCTTCTTAGTAGGCGTTTCAGCTAGATTATTAGCAGAAGTTAATTTCGCACATTTTCTGCCCTAAGGTATAACCAGCTCCAGATTTAGTAAACTTTCCTATATATGTATTAGCTAACAGAATAATAGTATACTATTAGCATATACCTTTCCGCACAACCTATCACTTATATAATATCTTAAGCACATACCCCCAAAATAAGGCCTAGAGTCCTTCTTATAAACGCAACATTTATAGCTATGCTTCTTATATAGAGTATATAACAAATTACGCAGCTTACCAAAGCTACCCTTAATATTCTAGACGTGTATTAATATCCACTAGTAACTTTCCTTTATATTCTCCCAAATACTAGCTTTTAAAGTATACCATTTATTTACTAACAGCACTTAGATAGGAAGGCGCTTATTTATATTTATAGTGCTATAGAGATTATAAGGGCTATAGAGATTATAAAAGGATAGAGGAGGGCTTTTAGGAAAGTTAGTATTATTAAGATTGCTCTCTTTATCGTTATTTAAAATCTCTAACATTTCTATTGGGTTACTATAAGAGGTAAATTAGTAAACAAGATATTAAACAGTATAACTAACACATACGATTTAATGGCTATCTTGGCCTTTAGATTTATATTAGTAGCCTTTTTAGTCTACTTTTTAAGAGAAAAGATAAATAAGCCTTATCAAGCCTCCTTTTAGAAGCATTAGGTAGTAGTAGCAAAAAGGCAGATAGCAAAGAAGTAGACGACAAAGAAACTAACGGCAAAGTAGTCTATAGCAAAGATACAGGCAACGGAAAGATAGGCAGCGAAAAGGTGCGCAGATTTTTAGCGGATTTTGCTCTATCTATATTTTTATTATCTACTAAATCCTATAAAGAGCGCTTCAGTATATATTTTCTAAAATCACATTAGCTATAGACATAATTTAGTATTAAAATGCTTACTCTTTAGGAACAGAGTCTAAAGGCTTAGTAAGAGTAGCCATAGCATACTTAATAGCATCCTCGTTTACTTTACGTATATTAAGTTCCTTAACTGCCTAGCTACTGTTATTCACATTAATATCATTTATAGGTATAAATAAAGGCATTATAGATAGTAAAATACTAGGGGACAGTAAGTAAAACAATAATAATAAAGTTTATAGTATGGTACTATAAGGTAAAAGGTTAGTAGAGGAAGAAGATATACAGAGGTTAATTTAAGGTAAATATCCAATCTGTAAATTTTATCAAAATAGCGCACTAACAAATAGTTGCTGCTATAGTGACTTACCTTAGTAAACATTAGCAGTGCAGATATATAAATATCTTTATCTTAGCTTATGTGGATATCTTTATCCTAGCTTATACGGATATTATAATATTAATTAAGTATATTTATTAAATGCAAGGCAGAGACTTAATTCATATATAGTAGCAGAGAGGTAAGAACTACTATTTTATTGCTCTAAACCTATAATAATAGCTAACCCGCAGCAACAGCTGACCTATATCTACTTAAATTCTATATCTGGCAACCTAGTATTATATATAAGTGCAGTAACACTACGCCTTAGGAACGCAAGCTTATTCTTTATCTTACTTAGAGAATCTCTAAACTTATTTAACTGGCGGTCTATAGCTTGAACATCTTTTACTATATTAATTACCCATTTACTAACTATATTAATATACGTGGAAACAGCAATTACTAAATATACTCTAATAGATTCTATGCAAGCAAGAGTACTAGAAGCAGCACTAGATATACTAGGAATTAGTAAAAGAGTAGAAGTCTTTAAGGGAGGGGAGGTCTTTAGAGGGGGGATAGTGTAGGTATAAAGCTATACAGATATCAGCAATATCCATATTATTAAAATGCGGATATTATACCTTCTTACTAGGTATCCCAGCCAAATTACTAGCAGAAGCTAATTGCGCATATTTTTTACGCTAAGGTATAACCGGCTCTGGTCTTAGTAAACCATCCTATATATATATTAGCTAATAGAATAATAGTATACTATTAGCACACACAGCATATACCTTTTTATACAACTTGCTACCTAAGCAATATCTTAAGTATATACCTCTAAAATAAGGTCTAGAGTCCTGCTTATAAACGCGGTATTTATAGTCTTACTTAATGCATAGAGTGTATAGCGGATTACGTAGCATACCAGAGCTATCCTTAATATTCTAGATATGGGTATATATCCGCTAGCAAGCTTCCTTTATATTCTCCCAAGCACTAGCTTTTAGGGTATACTATTTATTTACTAACAGCACTTAAATAGGAAGGCGCTTGTTTATATCAATATTAAACATTATAGCTTAGGCCATCTGTATACTATAGAGCCTATAAGGGCTATAGAGATTATAAGAGGATAGAGGAGGGCTTTTAGGAGAGCCGGCGTTATTAAGATTGCTCTCTTTATTATTATCTAAAATCTCTAACATTTCTGTTAGGTTACTATAAGAGGTAAATTAGTAGACAAGATACTAAAATAGTATAGTTAACACATATAATTTAAAGGCTATCTTATACTAAACATTTTATATAGCAATTCTATTAGCCTACCTCTTAAGAGAAGCAGAAGCATAACAACAATTAAACTTTTTAGAAGTAGTAGGCGGCGAAGAGATAGGCGGCGAAGAGGTAGGTAGTAAAAAAGTAGGCGGCAAAGAGCTAGGCAGCGAAGAGGTAAGCAGATTTCTAGCGGATTTTGCAATAGCCTTATTATAGTACTCTACTAGATCTAACAAAGAGTATTTTAGTATATATTTCCTAAAATTATATTAGCTATAGGTATAATTTAGTATTAGAAAGCTAACTCTTTAGGCAGAGACCCTAAAGAATTAGTAAAAGAAAGGGCGTTCTTAAAAACGTCCTTAATTATTTTATCGTCAACATTATGTATATTAAGTTCCTTAACTAAACAGCTATTGGACGTGTTTAGAGGTATAAAATAAGGCATTATAGATAGTAGTATACTAATAGATAGTAGACAAAACAACAATAATAAAGTTTATAGTATAATACTATAAGGTAGAAGGTGCGGAGGTTAATTAAAGGTAAATATCCACGCTGCCAATTTTATCAAATTAGCTTACTAACAAGTAATTGCTATAGTAACTTACCTTAGTAAATATTAACCATTTTATAAACGCTTATTTATAACGCGTAAATCCTTTATAGTTAAGTTACTACTAATTAAGGTAAGTGGGCGCCATCTAGTTAACTTACAAAGTAATATTAATATAAAATTACCGCTTAATCAAGGTGCTAAAGAAGGGTTATAAGTGGATATTGGGTTCACTTAGTAAGCAGATTTCTTACTTTTAAAGTGCGCAGACACGTCCTTTTATTTTCTTTTACTATAAGGCGGATCTAACATTAGTTAAGAGTCTTAAAGTATAGTAGCCTAAGAAAAATGGATAATATCTAGTTATAAGGATTGTAAGACACTTAAACTAAATGGCTAATATAATATAGTTTTTGTAGGTTTTAGGAGCTTTAAGTATAAACCTTAGTATCTCTCTAGATAAGAATCTAATAGACTATTTAAATACGCATATAGAGATTAACACTTAACACCTAGATATTAATTAGAGCTCTGCCCTAGTCCTAGTTAAGTTAATAAACAAGTAGAACGCTAAGAAATATTAAATACCAACCTACTAAAGCTGTGTTATATCCAAAACCAAGGGCGGAGATCGAGCATTAGGCTATAGGTTCTAAGCTGCGCTTAGTTTAGAGAGCGGAGATTAAACATTAGACTGTAAATTCTGAGCTATACCTAATTTAAAAGGCGGTGATCGAGCATTAGTATATAAACTCTAAACTACGCCTAGTTTAGAGGGCGGAGATTAAGCATTAGCCTACAAACCCTAAGCTTTAAAGTTTCCTAGGAGCAGAGATCTAATACTGCGTTGCAAATTCTAAATTTCCAGATTTCGTACTACCTAGGAACTAGTACTACACTACAGATCTTAAACTTTGGAATTTTTTATAATTAGAGATCTAGTGCTGTGTTGCGAATATTAAACCTTAGGTTTATCTAAAAGTTAAGACTTAGTATTGCACTATAAGCTCTAATACTTAGACTACCCTAAGGATTTAAATTTAATACTCTACTGTAAGTTTTAATATACAAATTGCTCTAAGGACTAAGACCTAATATTGCGCTATAAGCTCTAATATCTAGATTGTTTTAGGGGTTAAGATGCGGAGCTGCCTTATAAGCTATAATACCTAGCCTACCCTAGAGACTGGTTTCTAATACTATAGTATAGACTTAGATATCCTAAAGCTATAGGGAGTTGATGTTTATTATTATAATATAGACCCTAATATCTAAGAGGCCAATACTTAATACTGGACAATAGACGCTAATTATTGCCCTAGGGCTGTTAATACCTAGCCTAACTTTAAGATCCTAGATATCCGCCCTATATTAAAAACTAGACCCAACCGTTACGCTGCTAGGACTAATATCCATTATAGGGTTTTAGTGTACTTAGCCCAGAGGTATTTTATTAGCTAAAGTTTAGGCTAGCCAGCTATGTGTTCCTACTAGACATAGGCTAAGAAGGTAATAGTATTAGCAGCCCTATATACGGATTTTCGGCGGATATTAATTAAGGTAGCTAGGCTACTTATATTTATAGACTTTAAGCTGCTAATACTATACACCTCTCTACTACCCTAGACCGTAGTAATATCTACTCTATACTGTCTTTTAATTTGCTTACTAATGCTAATAGCTAGCTCTCTGCCTAATTTGCCTTTTCTACCTCCTCTTAAATAAAGGCAATAAACTTATTTAGATTATTACTAAGCTAACTACAATTCCAATTAGGTAGGTTTTTCTTAAGTACCTTATGGCTATTTATATACCAGACGCAGCTATAAAGAGCAGCAATTTGCTTATTAGATATAATGTAGCTTAAAATTAGATTCTAAATAGTATGTTAATATTTCTTCTCTATCTAGTTACAGAACTAGTTTTTTATGCTTATAGCAAAGGCCTTTTATTACATCTTCCTTAGAATCCCCTCTATATATGGCTTGCAGATATTAAACTCTTTAAAAGCCTGTAAAGTAGGATTATAGTTAAAGCAATAACCCTAGCCACTAGTGGGTGGAGACTGCTCCTTATAGTTCTCCAATATAATCTTTTATAAATAGCCCTTTTCCTTATTTATAAGAGCATATATATAATAGGAGAGAGCTGCTCTTTTCTTAGCTTTAGTCTTTAGGCGCCATACTAGCTTCTTTAGTAGAATATCCATAAGTAGGACTATGGATGTTCCACCTGGACTAAGCTCTTATCCTATATTAGATGCGGACATATTAGAATTAGCATCGCTGCACATAGACACTCTTAAAGATATATCGCTAGCAAAATTAGTAGCCCCATCCTCTTATAACATCTATCGCTTAATACAATATTTATAACTAAGTTAACTTGGCTAAGATTAGAAGGCTCTACTAGTACAACTGCAATTTTTAGCTGGTTTAGTAATATCCTTATACGGACCTTTATACTAATCCTTAATTAAAAATATCGCCTTACCTTTTTAACCACTACCATAAGCACCGCGTCTAAGTCGTTGCTATATTATATTAATGGACTTGTCTCTATATATATAATACTATATAACACAGTTAAAATTAGGAATATTAGCGCTATAAGTAAGCGCGTTAAAGGAGAGTAGAATACGGATTTTAGAGTTAGGCTTTCTTAACTCCTTATATAGTCTGTCTTTATCCGCAATAGCTAATAATATATAATAAAGCTGAACAGCTCTTCTAGCCTACGCTTCCTAGTATCTATAATAAACCAACTATAAATAAATTAAGTCCCTGCCTAGTAATATTAGGTCCTTTAAATTAATAAAGATAATTATCTTTAGGATCTGGTAGGGAGTTAGCGTATATTAGATTCTCTACTTAGCGGATATAGTGGTATATACGCGGTCTATAACAAAGTATAAGCTCTTAAAAGACTTCTTGCTTCCTCACTTAATATATTCTCTAATAATTAATAGATCTAGCCGGTTAATTAATATCCGCACTATATTAATATTATTTTAAAAACCCACCAACTCTTAAACAATCTTAGATATTATATTATTAAGCGTTATAGTGTGGTGGGGTAAGTTGGCCCACTACATTTAGCATCCAATTTGGGTATGGTTTTGGGAGAGCATAGGCCTCCTATGGGTATATAGATTGGCCCGCGGCCTCAAAGTCTTTAACAACTCAGATAGGCTTAACGGACAGTTTGGGGACACAATACACTCTTTTCTCTTCTTTTTACTAACTGCTTTTCTACTAATTTCTACTGACTGACTATGACCGACCAATAGACTAATAGTATACTAACTTCTTATCTAGAGAGAGACCTTCCCTCCTATATACTTTATGGCATTCCACGTGGGGATGACGGCAAGCTCTTTAGATTAGAAGTCTAGTACTCTATACATAGGAGACATATAGGAACGTGCTGCAGTCACGGAAGGACTAAAAACTGTTAAGTTACTGCTATTAAAAGCCGTTGAGCCACTAACAGGTGCGGAAATTAAGTATGGAAATTAAGTATGGAAATTAAGATGAGTTAATAACACTTTTAGAGATTACTATCTAAGATCTATAGTAGACGGAATAGACAACTAGGAGTGAGAATGTGAGCATGGGGTACGGTAGGATAGAGGATAAAAGAGAGGGTTATAATGCATCAGGACTAGTAGAAAGAAGTCTTTAATTTTTTATTTACTGTATTTATAATGGTCTATACAATTCTTCTTATATTTATATAAGCCTCCCTTAAATTTATAAGAGTAATAGTAATAGGACTAATAAAGGGAATACTAGGGATGCTAGGTCTTTTTTTTATTTTTATTTTTTATATCCGTTGTATTATACTATGTACAATACTGCGCATGCAGCCTCTAGGCTATGGCGCTATAGTTCTATATACATGAATCCTTTCTAGGCAGCTTAACATGTACTAGTAG